>Ga0247825_10002207_pt1 | contig 12896 bp, 10 predicted proteins | sample 13C_Vanillin_Day_FD_194413 | JGI IMG/M metagenome (GOLD analysis project Ga0247825, IMG submission 194413) | Soil microbial communities from agricultural site in Penn Yan, New York, United States - 13C_Vanillin_Day48 | ecosystem: Environmental > Terrestrial > Soil > Agricultural land | place...
CGTCGGTCCCCCCGTAGCCCAGCAGGCTCGTGGTCACGCAGCGGAAACGCCCGCCGAGCGCCGCACCCCGGACGACACGGCCATCGCGCTCGAAGCCGAGATCGTCGAGGCCGTGATCCGCCGCGCAACCGGACCGGTCCATCTCGTCGGGCATTCGTTCGGGGGGCTGGTGGCGCTGGCCGTTGCGCTGCGCGACAGGGTGCCGCTCCAGAGCGTCACGATTGCCGAGGCGCCGGCCGCGAACCTGCTGCGCGACTTTGGCGAGCACCAGCACTACCGTGCGTTCCGGGACATGACCGACGCCTATTTTGCGTCCTTCCGCGGCGGGAATGCCGGGGCGATCGGGGCGATGATCGACTTCTACGGTGGAGCCGGCACCTTCGCCGCCTGGCCGGCCAGGGTGCGCGCGTACGCAATGGAGACGACGCCCGTCAACCTGCTCGATTGGGCCAGCGTGTTCGGATTTCGCGTCTCGCCGACGGACCTGAACGCACTCGATCTGCCCGTCCTGGTGATGCGGGGCGGGAACAGCGATCCGGCCGTGCAGCGTGCCAACGAGCTGGTGAGCGCGCAGGTGGACGGCGCCTCGCTGGTGACGATGCCCGGAGCCGCGCACTTCCTGATCTCGACGCACGCTCCGGAAGTTGCCTCCGTCATCGCCCGGCACGTCGCCCAAGCAGGCGGCACTAGTGGACGTGACTTCTCGGCGCGTTCGTCGATCTTCGAGGCCGCCGAATAGCCTCGAGCCGCGAGAGGCCGGCGTGGCTGCGCCCTCAGCCTCCGCGCCTGGCCTTGGCGAAATCCGGCGGGCGCTTCTCCAGGAACGCCGTGAAGGCCTCCTTGGCCTCCGGGCTCCGCATCAGCACCTTGTACTCGGCCACCTCCTTGGCGATCGTATCGGCGATCAGTGCCGGGTCGCCCTTGAGCAGGCGGCGCGCCGACAGCAGCGCCGCGCGCGGCTTGGCGGCCAGCTTCCTGGCCGCGGCAAGCGCCTTGGCCTCGAGCTCGGCTGCCGGTACGACGGCATTGACGAGGCCAGCCTCGGCCGCCCGCGCCGCGCCCCAGGCCTCGCCCAGCACGAACAGCTCGAAGGCGCGGCCGTAGCCGAGGCGCGTCGGGCCCACCAGGCTCGATCCCGCCTCCTGCACGAGACCCAGGTCGACGAACGGCGTGCGGAAGCTCGCCGCCGGCGTGGCGTACACGAGGTCGCAGTGCAGCAGCATGGTGACGCCGACGCCGACCGCCAGCCCGTCGACGGCGGCGATCATCGGCCGCGTCACCTTGGGCAGACGCTGGATGAACATCTGCGAGGGCGCCACGTCCTGCGAGCCGTCGCGCGAGCGGCGCATGAAGTCGTTGATGTCGTTGCCGGCGCTGTAGACGCCGCCCGAGCCCAGGAACACGTGCGCGGCGATGTCGCTGCTCTTCTCGCCGGCATCGAGCGCCGCCGACATGGCGTCGTACATGTCGCCGGTGAGCGCGTTCTTCTTGTCGGCGCGGTTGAGGCGGATGACCTGCACGCCGTCCTGCACCTTGATCTCGACATCCTGTGTCATGCGCGTTTCCTCGGTTCCCTTGTCGGCTTTTACTTCTTCCATGCCGCGAGTATCGGCGTCATGCGCCGCGCCATCTCGGCGCCGAGCGCCTGCAGGGCCGTCGCCGGCCGCACCATGACCTCGAACTCGACCATGCTTCCCGCCTCGTCGAAGCGGATCATGTCGATGCCCTTGAGGTCCTTGTCGCCGACCCTGGCGCTGAACTCGAGCACGACGCTGCGATCGTCGTCTGCGAAGGTGCGATGGTAGCGAAAATCGTCGAAGGCCTGCACCGCCTGCTGCAGGAAGGCCGCGACCAGCTCTGCGCCCTTGTAGGGCGTGAACGCCACCGGCGAGCGGAACACGACATCGGGCGCGCACAGCTCGCCGACGCGGCTGAGGTCCTCCGCCGCCACCATCTCGTGCCATCTGGCGAGCGTCTTCCCGGCCTTCGCGTCGAGCGGCATCTGGCTCTCCGATCCTTCGCCCGCAACGTTCCCCTGGCGTCATGCCCAGCGAAGCGCGCCGGGACAATGCCAACCATGGACATCATACCGGTGCCGCGGGCGCCCGCTAGGGTGTTCACAGGAACGGGCCGGCACCGGCGTACTGGGTTACGGCCATCGCCAACCGCGCCTCTACCACGCGGTTGATTCATTCACTTCGTTGATGCGTGTCCCACAAGCGTCAGTTCGGCGGAGGCCAGTTAACCTGCTCAACGGAGCCCTTCATCTTCATGTATGCGGTTGAAGAAGGGACTCTGTTGCAATGAGGCGTAAGGCTTCTTCAAGCGTGACGGACGCATGCAAGCGCCACCACTGCCCGGTGTGACGACGCCACATCACGTCGAATTGGGTTTCCACGAGGGATTCTTCCACATGGTCGAGGCGCGTGAACGCCGAGTCGAACTCCTCCCCGAGATTGTCTGGAAACCCCGAGCGGTAGCGCGTGATGAAGCTGTATTTGCTTCCCCGCCATTTGCCGAAAATATCGATGGGATAGTTGAACCGGGTCGGACGGACCTCAGGCAGAAATCGCGGCTTGAGCGTAGTGGCGACGAAGCCCTCGCAAGCGGTCGCAACAGCGGATTTTTCCTCTGTAGTAAGGGCCCTCACCCTTACCCACCTCTTTTCCCGCTCACGCATTCGCGCACCCATTGGTGGTTTCCGGCCTATCTCCCTGCCGGTGAAGGGCCCGGTGCGCTCACTCCCACTCGATGGTGCCGGGGGGCTTGCTGGTTATGTCGTAGACGACGCGGTTGATGCCTTTCACCTCGTTGATGATGCGGGTGGCGGCGCGGCCGAGCACGTCGTGGGGGAAGGGGTAGAAATCCGCCGTCATGCCGTCGGTGGAGGTGACGGCGCGGAGCGCGCAGACGTTGTCGTAGGTGCGCGCGTCGCCCATGACGCCGACCGTGCGCACGGGCAGCAGCACGGCGAAGGCCTGCCAGATCTTGTCGTAGAGGCCGGCCTTGCGGATCTCGTCGAGGAACACGGCGTCGGCCTTGCGCAGGATGTCGAGCTTCTCCTCCGTCACGTCGCTCAATATGCGGATGGCGAGGCCCGGCCCGGGGAACGGGTGGCGCCAGATGAAATGCTCGGGCAGCCCCAGCTCGCGCCCCAGGGCGCGCACCTCGTCCTTGAACAACTCACGCAGGGGCTCGACCAGCTTGAGGTTCATGCGCTCGGGCAGGCCGCCGACGTTGTGGTGCGACTTGATGGTGACGGAGGGCCCGCCGGTGAACGACACGCTCTCGATCACGTCGGGGTAGAGCGTGCCCTGGGCCAGGAACTGCGCGGGTGCTGCGTCGGCACCCGAAGCGCCAGAAGAGGAGCCGCCGCCGAGCTTCCTGGCCTCCTCCTCGAACACGTCGATGAAGAGCCCGCCGATGGTCTTGCGCTTGGCCTCCGGGTCGGTCTTGCCGGCGAGCGCGGTAAGGAAGCGCTTGCTGGCGTCGACATGCACGAGGGGAATATTGAAGGCGCCGCGGAACAGCGTGACGACCTCCTTGGCCTCGTTGAGCCTGAGCAGGCCGTGGTCGACGAAGATGCAAGTGAGCTGTGAGCCGATCGCCTCGTGGATCAGCACGGCGGCCACCGCGCTGTCGACGCCGCCGGAGAGGCCGCAGATGACGCGGCCCTTGCCGACCTGGGCCCTGATCTTGGCGATCTCGGCCGACTTGAAGTGCGCCATCGACCAGTCGCCCGGCAGGCCGGCGATGCGGCGCACGAAGTTGCCGATCAGCTGGCCGCCGCGCGGGGTGTGCGCCACCTCGGGGTGGAACTGCACCGCGTAGAGCTTGCGCTTTTCATCGGCGATGGCCGCGAACGGGGCGCCCTTCGACACGCCCACCACCTTGAAGCCGGCAGGCAGCCTGGTGACGCGATCGCCGTGGCTCATCCACACGGTGTCGCGGTCGCCCTTGGTCCAGAAGCCCTCGAACAGCGGGCTGTCGGCGGTGATGTCGAGCTCGGCGCGGCCGAACTCGCGGTGGTGGCCGCCTTCGACCCCGCCGCCCATCTGCGCCACCATCGCCTGCTCGCCGTAGCAGATGCCGAGCACGGGCAGGCCGGACTTGAACACCCAGTCGGGCGCGCGCGGGGTGCCGAACTCGGTGACGCTGGCGGGCCCGCCCGACAGGATCACGGCCTTGGGTTGCAGCCGCTGGAGGGCGTCCTCGGCGCGGTTGAAGGGCACGATCTCGGAGTAGACGCCCTGCTCGCGCACGCGCCGGGCGATCAGCTGCGTCACCTGGCTGCCGAAATCGATGATGAGGACGGTGTCGGTCATGAGCCTCCCGCAGAATCGGGTTGCACAGGCATGGGGCGATAGACCATCGGCCTGTCTCGGGGTCAAGGCGGGGGAGGTCGTCATTCCCGCTGACGCGAATCTATGCGGCCGTCATTCCCGCGAGCGCGGAGCGCGAAAGCGGGAATCCAGCCGCACAGGGCTTGCAGTTTGGCGCTGGATTCCCGCTCTGCGCTTCGCTTGGCGGGAATGACAGCGGGCGATGCGCCCAATTCCACGCCAACGCGCCATTTGCTATGCAATGGGGACCATGGAACCCATAACCACCAAGCTCAGGCGCACGCGCCTGTTCGCGGGACTGCCCGAGGAGGCCGTCGTCGCGCTGATCGAGCGTCCGGGCCTCGCCAGGGGGGCAGCCGGCGATTCGGTGCCGGCGCGCCACGGCGACCTCGTCGTGCTGCTCGAGGGCGGGCTCGCCATGGGCAGCAACGACGGCGGCGAGCACATCGCGGCCTTCAGCGTCGAGGAGGGCGCGCGCGATCCCGCCATCCTCTACACGATTCCCGCCAATGCCAGGCTCACGCTCAGCCGCCCCTCCGTCTACCTTGTCATCGACGGGGAGCGCCTCGACGACCTCATGAGCGGCCGGCAGGAGGCCAAGAGCCTCTCCGCCCTCGACGAGAGCGTGCGCGGACGCGTCTCGAGCCTGCTCGGTGCCCAGGCCTTCAAGCAGATGCCGTTCGAGCGGCTGGTGCGCTGCGCGGAGGCCATGGAGGAGGTCGAGGTCGACGTCGGCGAGGAGATCGTCAAGCAGGGCGACCCCGGCGACTACTTCTACGTGCTCAAGGCGGGCTCGGCCGAGGTGCGGCGCGCGCAGGAGGGCACGAGCCCCGCCAAGGTCGCCATGCTGAGCGCCGGCGACAGCTTCGGCGAGGAGGCGCTCCTCAAGGGCGAGCCGCGCAACGCCACGGTGCACATGACGACGCCGGGTAGGATACTCAAGCTGCGCAAGGAGGATTTCGAGGCGCTGATCGGCAGCCAGCTGCTGCACGAGATCGGCGCCGAGGAGGCGCGGCGCAAGGCCGATTTCGGCGACGCGGTGCTCGTCGACTGCCGCTTCGAGGAGGAGTGGGAGCTGTGGCGGCTGAAGGGCGCGAGGCTCGTGCCGCTCGAGGAGATCCGCGAGCGCTCGCGCGGCCTCGACCCCAAGCGCGAGTACATCGTCTACTGCCGCACCGGCCGGCGCAGCCGCGCCGCCGCATTCCTGATGCGCCAAGCCGGCCTCAGGGCCGTCTCCCTCGCCGGCGGCATCGCCGCCTGGCCCTACGAGCGCGAGGCCAGCGAGTAGCGCGAGTGTCACCCCGGGGCTTGTCCCCGGGGTCCAAAAAGCCGCGAGCTCCAACTGAGAATTGGCTTGGCGCGCCGATCCCTCAGCGACGGCATGCACCGAGGATGGTTGGATCCCGGCGACAAGCGCCGGGATGACCCAGCCCCTCTACTCAGCCGCCACGGCGTGGCCGTTGCCGGTCGCCTGCTGCGCCGCCGGCTTGGCGACGACGCCGAGGCGCTCGACCGCGGCCTGCAGGATCTGGGCGAGCAGCTCCGAGTAGCGCATGCCCTGGAAGCCCGCCATGATGTTGAGCTTGCCGTCCCAGCACCAGCCGGGGTTGGGATTGACCTCGAGCAGCTTGATCTCGCCCTTGGCGTCGGCCCGGAAATCGAAGCGGGCGTAGTCGCGGCACCCGAGCCGCTCGAACAACCGCGACGAGTGGTCGATCAGCTGCTGCTGCTTCTGGTCGGCCAGCGTCGCCTCGCGATACTTGATCTGGGTCCAGTAGGGGCTGTCGGGCTCCCACTTGGATTCGTAGCCGAGGATCTTGGGCAGGTTGTCGTCGAGCTTGGAGTAGTCGACCTCCAGCAGCGGCAAGGCGCGCAGGCCCTGGTCGGGGTTGCCGACCAGCCCCACCGAGTACTCCGCCCCCATCAGGAACTCCTGCACCAGCACGCCGCGCTTGGGGAACTCGGCACGCAGGCGGTCCAGATAGTCGAGCAGGCCCTTCTCGTTGTGAACCACCGAGTCCTTGGTGATGCCCTGGCTGGAGTCGCCGTGATTGGGCTTGAGCAGCGCGGGGAACACCGAGGGCAGCGTGGCGCCCTGGTCGCCGGGGCGCACGTAGCTCTCGAGCGGCACCGGCACGTCGAGTGACTGCGCCACCGCCCGCACCAACCCCTTGTCGTAGCAGGCCGCGAGCGCGGACGGCCCCGCGCCGGTATAGCCCAGACCCAGCAGCTCGAGCAGCGCCGGGACGTGCAGCTCCTTGAAGGGGTCGTTGTTCCAGCCCTCGTCGCACAGATTGAAGACGAGATCGGTGTTGAGCTCGTTCAGGTCCCGATCGAGCGTGCCGTGGTTGTTGAGGTAGCGGAACTTGTAGCCCGGCAGCTCCGACAATCCATCGCGCAGGCGGCGCACGGTCTCCAGGTCCTCCGGATTGAAGGCGCCGCCGCGCTTGACCTGGTCGGGCAGCCTCGGGTCGCCCATGATGATGGTGACGTCGAGGGCCTGCAGCTTGCCCCTGCCCTTGCGGACAGGCAGCTGCGGGGCGTCGGCGGTCAGGAGGATGCGCCGCGCCATCATGCCCAGGTCCTGGTCGCGGTCCGAGTGCGCCTCGGCGTGACCGTGATGGCGCACGTTGCGGAAGCCGGTCTTCTCCATCAGCTTGGAGATGCTCTCGCGCGTATAGAGGCGCTCGGCATAGAACTGGTCGGCGATCACGCCCATCTCGTCGTGCACGATCACCTCGCGCGAGATCAGCCGCTCGCCGTCCTGGCTGATGGTGCGCTCGCGGCACACGAAGTGGTGCTCGTCGATCCACTCCCACGAGCGCTTCTCGAAGTTCTCGTGCATGTGGCCGCCGTCGGTGATGTCGAGCACGAGCTGGCCGCTCGGGCGCAGGATCTTGCCGACCGCGGTCAGGACCTTCTCGTCGTCCTGCTTGTTGGAGAAGTAGCCGAACGAGTTGCCCATGATGCAGACGCAGTCGATGCTGTTCTCGGGCAGGCGCGGGTTGCGCGCGTCGCCTTCCTTGAACAGCACCTGCAGGGCTTCGTTCTGCGCCCGCTTCTTGGCGAGCCGCACCAGGTAGCGCGAGCGGTCGAGGCCCATCACGTGCTTGAAGCCGCGCCGGGCGAGCTCGAGGCAATGCCGGCCCTGGCCGCAGCACAGGTCGAGGATGTGGCTATGGGGCTGGACCTTCGCCGCCGAGACGATGAAGTCGACCTCGCGGCGGGTGTTCTCGACGTTCTCGACGACGTCGCCGTCGGTCTTCACATAGAGCGCGTTGAAGAGTTTCCGCCACCACTCTTCGGGGAGATGCGCTTCGAGATCCGCAACCGGACCAAGGCACGAACGCGTGGCCAGGCGCTTGGGACGCCTCGGCTTGGAAGGCATTACCATGGTGGACAGCCGTCCTCCTCGCTACCGCCGGCAGCAACCGATGACCCACTTCGCCATCGACGCCCACCCTCGGCCGGTCAACAACGAGACCCCTTTGGCCTCAACAAAACGCGATCCTAATAGTCGTTGGGAATTCCCTGTCAAACTTTTATCTGTGGACGAGGTTCCCCCGCTGCAAGGCTCCCGCGCAAGGAAACTCGCCGGCCACACTTGCTCCCTTCGTCCTATTCCCTCCGTCGCAGCACCGCGATGAAGAAGCCATCGGTGCCGTGATGCGCCGGGGTGAGGAGGAGCGTGGCGTCGCTGCCGTCGGCCGACGAGGGCGCGTCGCCGCCGACGCCGGCGGCCCATGCCTCGCGCCAGGGCAACAATGTGAACTCCGCGTGACGCTCCAGAAACGCGGCGACCTGGTCGCCGTTCTCCTCCGGCAGCACCGAGCAGGTGGCGTAGACGAGGCGGCCGCCGGGCTTCGTCAGCGAGGCGCCCCGATCGAGCAGGGCGCGCTGCTGCTCTTGGCGCTGGACGAGATTCGCAGGCCGCACCCGCCACTTGGCGTCCGGTCGCCGCCGCCAGGCGCCGCTGCCCGTGCAGGGAGCGTCGACGAACACCAGATCGAATCGCGGCCCGAGCGCGGTGAGCGCCGCGCCGTCGCCCGCGGCAAGGACCTGGGCATTGCGCACGCCAGCCCGCTTCAGCCGCTCGAAGATGGGGCGCAGGCGAACCGCATCGTCGTCGTAGGCGTAGAGCTGGCCGGTGTTGCGCATGAGCGCGGCGAAGGCCAACGTCTTGCCGCCGGCGCCTGCACAAATATCGAGCACCTGCTGGCGAGGCCCGGCGCCGGCCATCAGAGCGGCAACCTGCGAGCCCTCGTCCTGCACCTCGTACCAGCCGCGGCCGTGCCCGGTCTCGGCCTCCACGTTCGGGTGCCGCCCAGGCCCGTCCGGGGCCGGAAGGCGGACGCCGATCGGCGACAACGGGGTTGGCCCGGCCGCAAACCGCGCCAGCGCCTTCAAGACTTTCTCGCGGTCGGCCTTGAGGGTGTTCACGCGCAGGTCGACCGGGGCGCGCCGGGCCAGTGCCGCTCCCTCCTCGGCCGCAGCGCCGCCGAACGCGCGGATGAACGACGGCTCGAGCCAGTCCGGGAAGTCGCCGCGCATGGAGGGGGGCGCATCCTGGGGCATCTCGTAGGACAGCGCGAGCCGCTCGACCTCGCTCGGGGGCTCGAGCGCGTATGGCGAGCCGTCGGCGCTGGCGATCACGGCGTCGATCGACATGCCGAGCGCGCGCGGCGCGGCCCCGAGCGCCAGGGCGCGGGGGGTATCGGCGCCCATCTGCGCCGCCAGCGACCGCTTGCGGCGCAGCGCGTCGTAGACGAGGTTGCCGATGGCGGCACGGTCTCCCGAGCCTGCGAAGCGGTGCGCCTTACCCCAATCGGCCAGCGCCTGCGCCGCCGGCCGGTGCCGCACCAGGACGTCCTCAAGAACCTCGGCAGCGGCCTTGATGTGGGCGCCGGGCCTCATGGCTCAGGCAACCCCCGAGCTCACCACGTGCAGGAAGAGCTTGATCCACATGATGACGACGATTGCGAACCCCAGCGCGAAGGCTGGCGAGCGCCACCGTACCTTGTTGGGGCCGATGTGGATGGCCGCGTGCACGATGCGCGTCAGCACGAACAGCCAGGCCAGCACGATCATCAGGGTATCCGCGCCCTTGGTGATGAGCGCAAACGCCACCACCGCATAGAACAGCACCGGCGCCTCGAACTGGTTGCGGTAGCTGGCGGCGCGCTTGGCGGCATCGTCGGGCCACTCCACTCGGCCCATGGCGAGGTCGGGATTGCCGCGCTGGCGGTCCATGGTCTTGACCGCGCGCGCACGCGCCGAGGCCATCAGGGCACCGACCACCACGACCAGCAGCACCTGCACGAACACGGGATAGAGGATGGCAACCTGGTTCACGGCGGACAGCTCCTATGGGGTCGGGCTGTCATACCGGGGCTCGTCCCCGGTATCCAGCCATCAGTTGGCGCCGGAGCCTACGGGGCGCGAGCTGCTCAGCCGGTTTGGGGATAGTTGGGCGCCTCCCGCGTGGTGGTGACGCCGTGGGTGTGGCTCTCGCTCACGGCCGCCGCCGACACGCGGATGAAGCGGGCGCGCTCCCTCAGCGCTTTCAGGTCGGCCGCGCCGAGGTAGCCCATGCCGGCGCGCAGGCCGCCGACCAGCTGGTGCAGCACGCCGTCGACTGGGCCCTTGTAGGGCACCTGGCCCTCTACGCCCTCGGGCACCAGCTTGAGGGTGTCCTTCACCTCCTGCTGGAAGTAGCGGTCGGCGCTGCCGCGCGCCATGGCGCCCACCGAGCCCATGCCGCGGTAGGCCTTGTAGGTGCGGCCCTGGTAGAGAAAGGTCTCGCCCGGCGCCTCGTCGGTGCCGGCGAGCAGGGCGCCGATCATGACGCAGTCGGCGCCCGCCGCCAGCGCCTTGACCATGTCGCCCGAGAACTTGATGCCGCCGTCGGCGATGACGGGCACGTCCTGCTTCCGCGCCACCTCCACCGCATCCATGATGGCGGTGAGCTGCGGCACGCCGACGCCGGCAACCACGCGCGTCGTGCAGATCGACCCCGGGCCGATGCCGACCTTGACGGCGTCGGCGCCCGCGTCGATCAGGGCCTTGGTGCCGTCGGCGGTGGCGACGTTGCCGGCGATCACCTGCACCCGGTTCGACTGCTTCTTGATTCGGGTCACGACCTCCAGCACCCGGCTCGAGTGGCCGTGCGCGGTGTCCACCACCACCAGGTCCACGCCGGCGCCGATCAGTGCCTCGGCGCGCATGAAGCCGTCGTCGCCGACGGTGGTGGCGGCCGCCACCCGCAGCCGTCCCTGCTCGTCCTTGCAGGCATTGGGATATTTCTGCGCCTTCTCGATGTCCTTGACCGTGACCAGGCCGATGCAGCGGTAGTCGTTGTCGACGACCAGGAGCTTCTCGATGCGGTGCTGGTGCAGCAGCCGCTGGGCATCCTCCCGGTTCACCCCCTCCTTCACCGTCACCAGCTTCTTGGTCATCAGCTCGGCCACCGGCGTCTTCATGTTGGTGGCGAAGCGCACGTCGCGGTTGGTGAGGATGCCGACGAGCTTGCCCTTCTTGCCGGGCTCCACCACAGGAATGCCGGAGAACTTGTGCTCGTCCATCAGGCTCAGCGCATCGGCGAGCGTGGCGGTGGGGCTGATCGTGATCGGATTGACGACCATGCCGGCGACGTAGCGCTTGACCATGGCCACCTGCTCGGCCTGGGCCTCGGGCGTCATGTTGCGGTGGACGACGCCGATGCCGCCTGCCTGTGCCATGGCGATGGCGAGCCGCCCCTCCGTCACCGTGTCCATGGCCGAGGAGATGACGGGGATCTTGACGTTGATCTCGCGCGTCACCCGGGAGCTGACGTCGGCGTCGCCCGGCAGCACATCCGATGGCCGCGGCGCCAGCAGGACATCGTCGAAGGTCAGCGCCACGGAGCTCTCGTCCAGGATCGGCCGTTGCGCCATGCTCGTCTCCCGCGTCGGCTAGGTTGGCCGAGGTCGAGCGCACCCGGGCCCTGTCGCCCCGGCACGCGGCACCCGGCCGCCCATATGATGGAATCGTTCCAAGCCGCTTATTAGCACCGCTCGGGAATCAGGGGAAGGCGGGTGGGAGACGCGGCCTGGGTGCGTGTTTACGATTTCGGGCGCCGCGGCTGGAAGACGGCGCCGGCTCGTTCGATGGTGGCCCTGGGCAGAGGTCGCACACGCAGAGCGCGTTCCCGTCGTGAGAGTTGCATTGCCGAGCAAGGGCTCCAGGCGACCGGCGTGGGCTGCGATCCTCGCGGTCGTCGCGTTAGCGACGGTAACGCTTGTGGCATTCGCCCCGCTACGGGAGCGGATTCTGCGAAGCGCGGGGTGGGCGCTCGTTGCCGATGAGCCGGTGAGGCCGGCCGACATCATCGTCATAGCGCTCGACTCCGCCGGCGCGGGAACGCTCGAGGCGGCCGATCTCGTGCAGAGCGGCATTGCCAACCGAGTGGCGGTCTTCAGCGACCCGCCGAGCGGCGACGACCTCGAGTTCATCCGTCGCGGCATTCCCTACGACGATTGGGGTGCCCGACAGGTCCGCCAGCTGGGCTGGCTCGGGGTGTCGGATGTGGCGAAGATCTCCAGGGCCGGAAGCGGAATGCAGGGCATCGGACAGCTGCTACAGCCCTGGGTCGACCAGCATCGGTTCCGGTCCATCGTCTTCGTGACGACCCGGGACCGCTCCCGGCGTCTGCAGCGCGTGCTCGCCCGGGAGATGAAAGGCCACCCGACACATGTCACGGTGCGCGCAAGCCGCTACTCGAGCTTCGATCCCGACCGCTGGTGGCAGACGCGCGGCGGTATCCGCACTCTATTGGTCGAGCTGCAACGGCTCGTGCTCGACTTCGTGCGGCACCCCGCCTCTTGAAAGCAAAAAAGCTGGGCGGCCTACACCCCTCGAAAGCCCGTCGCGAGCACGTAGAGCTCGGCCGACCCGGCGCGGCTGGCCGGCGGCTTGATGTGGCGGACGGTGGCAAACGCCCGCTTGAGGCGATCCAGCAGCTCGCGCTCGGTGCCGCCCTGCAGCACCTTGCACAGGAAGGCCCCGCCCGGGACCAGAACCTCGCAGGCAAACTCCACCGCGGCCTCGGCGAGCCCCATGATGCGCAGGTGGTCGGTGCGGGTGTGGCCCGTGCCCTGCGCCGCCATATCGGAAAGCACAATGTCGGCCCGGCCCTCGCGCAGCAGGCCCCTGAGGCGCCCCGGTGCGCTCGCATCCATGAAGTCGAGCTGCAGGAGCTCGACGCCCGGTATCGGCTCCACGGCAAGAAGATCGATCGCGACCACCTGCCCCTTGCCCTCGACCGCGCGCACGCGCTCGGCCGCCACCTGCGACCAGCCGCCGGGAGCGGCGCCCAAGTCGAGCACGCGCGCGCCGGACTTGAGCAGGCGGTGCTTGTCGTCGATCTCGATCAGCTTGAAGGCCGCGCGTGAGCGATAGCCCTCGCGCTTGGCGGCCGCCACGTAGGGGTCGTTGAGCTGCCGCTCGAGCCAGCGCTGCGAGGAGGCCGTGCGCTGCTTGGCGGTCTTCAGCCGCACCTTGAGCTGCCGCTGCCCG
>Ga0247825_10002208_pt1 | contig 12896 bp, 5 predicted proteins | sample 13C_Vanillin_Day_FD_194413 | JGI IMG/M metagenome (GOLD analysis project Ga0247825, IMG submission 194413) | Soil microbial communities from agricultural site in Penn Yan, New York, United States - 13C_Vanillin_Day48 | ecosystem: Environmental > Terrestrial > Soil > Agricultural land | place...
TGCGAGAGGAACGCGCCTCGCGACGCATCGAGGATCTCGTCGCGCGTCTCGCGCGTCAACGTCGTCGTGAGCGGCGAGATTGTCAAAGCCTCGTCGAGGATATCGCCACCGATGGTCGGCGTCAGCGTGTGGACTCGCTCGAGCCTGTATCCGTATGTCAGGACGTAAAGGTCCTCGAGCTTCGTCTCCTGCTGAATGGAGAGACCTTTGCGGCTCGTATCGAACGGGTCCGTCAGTTCCGTTGGCGGGTTGAGCTCCTCGCGGAAATAGATCGCCGCGGTTGTCCTGGGCAGGTAGGTCAGCGCCGGCTGATTGAGGTAGAGGCGACCCTCGTGAAGCTGTCTGTCGTAGCGTGAACGCAGTCCGATTTCACGCGCCCCGCCGAGCGAGTTGCGGTTCGAGATGTCGAAGATGCCGCCGACACCGCGCTCGGTGTCGTAGGACGCGCCGTAACGGATCTGGAACGGCTGCACCTCTCTGAGCTGCACGTCGACCGCCACGGGCTTCTCTTGCGGAGTGCCCTGCGACCCGTCGGTGCTTCCGCTTTCCGGGACATCGCGTCGAGTGATGTCCACGACAGAGAAGGCACCGGTGTCATACAGGTTCCGGCGTGATTGGGCGAGCGCGCTCAGATCGAGCGGCTGCGCCTCGGTCAGTTGAATCTGTTCCTGCACCAGGTGGTTGCTGACCCTGTCGTTGCCTCCGATCGTGATCCCTGCAATCACGCTCTGGCGCCCCTCGGTGATCGTGAACGAGACGTCAACCTGTCCGGACGCACGGTCCTGCACGAGTGAGTAGTCCGACCGGACGTCGTTGTAACCCTTCGCCCAGTAGAGATCGCGGATCTTGTCGAGGGCGTTCTCGGCAGCAGCGGGAACGTAAGGCTGGCCCGTCATCACCGGAAGCTGCGAGATGACGAGGTCGGTGGGGTAGATGGTGTTGCCCGATACGGTGAGCTGCCGCACCGTGTACTTCGGGCCCTCTCGAACGGCCAGCACCACTCGCGCCGTCGAGTCCTGATACTCGTAGCGCGGTTCATCGATCTCCGCCGCCAGGAAACCCTGCTCGCGGTAGTAGCGCTCGAGAAGCTCGGTGACGACGATCGGGTCGGTGAAGAGCTGGCGCTCGAGTTTCTGCTGGTCCACGATCTTGTCGAGTTGATCTGGGTTGATTCCGGACGCACCCTCGAACGCGAGGATCACTTTTTGAGACCTTGGACCGGGCTGAATGTTGAACACCACTCGGCGCTGGCCGTTCGCGACATCCTGAAACTGGTAGTCGACCTTGGCCTGAAGGTGGTTGTCGGCCATCAACCACTCCCGCAGCGCATCCGCGCCGTCGTCGGCCCGCTGTTTGTCGAAGACGCCGCGATGCCACTGCGTACGGACCTCGTCCTGAACCTTCTTCGGCAGCGTCGCGCCCATGAACTCCAGATCGACGCGCGGTCCGAGCGTCACGTGCAATTTCAGGTGTGCCTGGTCGGCCTCGACCCCTCGTTCGAGGCGGACGCGCGACTGGAGATAGCCCTGCTCGACCAGCGATTCCTCTACGCGCTGGATGCCGTTCCGAATCTCGAAGAAATCGTAGTTGTCTCCGGCCTTGACGCCAAACTGCTTGCGCACGGTCGCCTCGTCCGTTTCCGCGGGAACAGTCACCGCGACTTCGGCGACCATAGCGTGCGCACGTAGAGTGCGCCGCGGCTCGGGACGCCCGCCGAATCGAACGTCGTGGCGGAAGTCGAGTCGATAGCTGCTGTCCTCCTGGCGGACGCCGCGCGTCTGGAACCTGCGACTGACGTCGTATTCGGCAACCCAGATCTGATCGTTGCTGTCGGTGAGATTGGTGGAGTAGACCAGCTTCAGGTCGTCGGTCAGCTCCTGGCCGAGGGTGAGCCGCGCGCTCGGGTCAGCTTCATTGGCGATGAGCGTCGGCTCGATTCTGACCTCGCTCAGGCCAGTTGCCTGCTGAAGTCCACGCCCGAGGCTCGAGCCGACCCGTCCTGCCAGATACGAGAGGACCTGCGCGCGGGCGAACTCGTATTCCTCGCCACGCATGTCGTCGAGCGTGCGGCCGGTGACGAGCATGGCCATGATGTCGGGCTCGGGCAGCGAGGGATCGGAGGTGAGTGTCGTCTCGGTGTCGCCGGGCGTGCCGGTGATCGCGATAGTGATGTCGTAGGTGCCGGCAGTTGTATTGAGGCGCAGGTCGAACGAGGGCAGGATGCGGCGTTCGTCGGCGAACGTCAGGACGCCGCGCTCGGCCTCGTACCGCCGTTCCTGCAGTCGAATCTCCGAGCCTTCGAGGAGCGTCAGCTCGCCAAGAAGCCCCGTTTCGTACGGCGTCCCGACGACGGTGAGGTCGCTCTCGATCTCGGCGCGCGCGAGGTTGTTGTCAACGAGAATCGGCGTGGCGGTGTTGACGTCCACGTTGAATCGCACGCGCTCGAGAATCGGATTCCGTTCCTCCGTCAGGTCCAGCTTGCGGCGCGCCGTCATCGACGCCAGGAGGCCGGTGTCGAAGTTGACGTCGCCCGTCAGGCCGGCTTCGTCAATCGTGATCTTGCCGCTGACGAGGATCTCGTCGCCGTTCTTAGTGATCCTGATGTCGGAGTCGGAGATGCTGCGAAGGTCGAGCGGCGCGTCGTAGGCGACATCGTTGGCGACGAGCTGGATGTTGATGTCGCTGAGCGTCCCTTCGCCGAGCGTGATGTCGCCAGAGCCTTTGAGCGTCCCGCCGTTCACGTCGGCGTCGAGCTGTGTCAGAACGATCCGTCGACCCTCGAGATTGAGATGAGCGTTGATGTTCTCTGCCGCGACGTTCGGCTCGTCGCTCACGGCGCGCGCGTTCATGACGTCGACCGTGCCCGTCACCTCTGGTTCGCCGATCGTCCCGCGAGCGACCACTTTCAGCGTGGAGTCTCCCTCGGCGCGAATCTGATCGGTGAGGAGCGACGCGGCAGCGACATTGAGATTGCCATCGACGTTGGCGTTCAGTGCGCGTTCGTCAACCAGTCCGACGCTGCCGGAGGCATGAATCTCTCCGGCCGATCCGGACAGATTGAGTTGCTCGATCGACGCCGCGCCAGACGCGATGGCAATCGTCGACGGCTGCTGCTGTGCGAGATTGAGCCCGCTGAATGCGACGTCCAGTTCCTGAAACGTGACCTGTCCGTTCAGCGCGCCGAGGTCGGCACTGGCCGCGGTGACCTGCGCTTCGGCACTGACGCGTCCACTGAGCTGAGGCGGCGCTCCGGGAATCGCGGAGGGATCGAGTCCCGTGAAGGCGGCCTTGAACGTTGCCGGGCCGCTCATGCGCGGGATTTCGACCGGCAGCTCCGGCAACGCCTCGAGAGGAATGCGACCCGAGCCTTGGAGCGACGCAGTGCCCCATTTCGCAGTCAGTTGCTCGATGTCCGCCTCGCCGTTCTCGACACGCGCGCGAAGCATGATGTTGGAGAAGCCGGGCTCGAGCGTCGGCGAGAGGATGAGCCCGTTGTCCACCGTCAACATCAGATCCGGCTCGATGCGCTTGAGCGTGCCTCGCAGCGTTCCGGTCAAGGCGACCGCGCCGTCGGCCGCGATGTTGGTCTCTGGCGGGAAATACTGCGCGACTGTTGCGAGATTCCCTTGCAGATGGACGTCGATCGCGCCTTCACCAGCCTGGTCTGTGAGCGGCAGATCACCGGTCAGGGTGAGCGAGGCATCGCTGGCCTCGACTTCCAGTGTCTCGACCGCCAGCCGTTCGTCGGCGTACTGAATCGGGCTCGGGCTCGTCACGGTAAACGGTCGGCCGTTCCAGGTGCCTTCGAGCGACTCGAGTGCAACCGTGGCTTTGCCTTTTTCCGGCTCGGTCAGATTGCCAGAAGCATCGATGGTGGCGCGCAGCTGGCCCCGTAGGCCAGAGAGCTGCATCGCCTCCGACGTCGGTGACGCTTGAACTGGAAGGGCTGCCAGATCGAGGTTGTCGGCACGGACCTTCAGGGTGGTGGGCCACGGTCTCATCAGACCGACGAGCGCATTCCCGTCGAGGTTGAAGCGATCGGCAGACGCGGTGATCATGGCCTCGTTGTTCTTCGCCACGGCGTTGACCATGACACGACCGACCTGGGACGTATTCGTTTCGAGTGCGTCGACGTCGAGATCGACCGTGCCCTCGGGCGAGTTGACGTTGCCAGCCCCATTCGCCGCGAGCTTCTGGACATTGCCGCGGATTCGCTGGCCGCCCGGCAACACGAGCGAGAGCAGTTGCAGATCCTGAGACTGCAGATCGAAGGTGTACGTCTTTCGATCGAGGTTGTAGGTCCCTGCAGCCATGACACGACCAGGCTTGTCGGGCTGCGGTTTGTCGACGACGAGCTCAGAGAGCGTCAGCTCGCGTCCATCGAGGCGAACGTCAACATTGAGCGATCCGACTTTTTCTTCGTAGGCAACGAGGTTCGATCCCTGCACATTGATCGTAGCCATCGGCCTCGTCGTCGTTCCGCTGACCGTCCCTCGTGCGATGAAGGTGCCGGCGATCGGCACACCAGCCTGATTCATCGCTGGAAGCACCGTTGCGACATCGACGTCATCGGCCGTCAGCGTCAGCTCGATCGGCTGATTCGGCCCGAGGCCCACGCGTCCGTCAACGTGCGCACGTGCCTGTTGCCAGTTGATATCGGCTCGGCTGACGGTGAGCGCGCGTGGCGCGTACGACGCCTCGGCGTTCAGGGCGACGCCTTCCACCGTGCCAACCTTGAGCGACGGAGCGTTGATCGCTGTGGTCGCTGTTGGTTCGCTCACGGTTCCGGCGAGTCGCGCCTCGATCGCTGCGCCGCCGCTGACCGGCGTCGGCAACAGCGACCCTCGTGGCCGTCCGGTGAATGCTTCGATCGACGACGTCAGCTGCCCGATGTCGGCCGATGTTGCTTTGATGGTGCCTTCGAGCCGGCGATCGCTCGAGACGACGACGGTGCCGTTGACTTGGCCACCAGGCACGGCAACTCGCACAAGCTGCGCATCGATGCGCCCGCCGTTTCCCTTGGCCACCACGCGGCCACCGACGGGCATCGCCGATCGCGACATCTCCGACGCCGTGGGGCTCAGGGTGGCGTCGGCCGTGCCCTTCGCCTGCAGGTATTCGAGCCCGGGCCACTCCGCCTGCAGCTTGCCGTTCACTCGCGTCGCTGCGACGTAGGGGAGTCGGAGTGCGCGCATGATCGCGCCCGCGTCCACGTTGGTGATGTCCCCTTGAATACGCGACTGCTCGCCGCGATCCGTGGCGATGTGTCCCGTGCCGCTCACGCCGCCCCAGGGGCCGCGGACCAGCAGAGAAGAGATGTTGGCCTGTCGAGTGGCGAGGTCGTACGCCGCGTCCGCATCGAGCTGAACGTCACGGAGGTCACGGAACTGGAGGGCCGAGCCGGAGACGTGTGCGTGGATCGCCGGCGTCGACAGTGGTCCTTTCGCCGTCGCGTTGATAGTGACGTTGCCGCCGACGGGTTCCTCGACTCCCGCCAGCGGCGCCACCCGCGACGCATCGATGGACGATTTCACTGTGAGGTCGGCGACCGGCGCATCGAACGCCTTGATCGTTCCCGCGACGTCGGCGCGCGAGTCCACGCTCTCAACTTCGACACGCTCGATCGCCACATCGTCCTCGCCGAGATCGATCGTGCCGGCCGCTCGATCGATCGCCGCCTCGCGATCCTGGGCGCGAACATGTCCCCCGGCTGCCTCGAACTGAATCTCGTGACGGTTCGTGAAGTCGTTGCCGCTCACCTCGACGGAGGACAAAGGAAGCTGCGCGTCGATCCGTTCCGCTCGATTCTCGTATCGCACCTGCGCTCGAGTGATCGAGAGCGACGAGACGAGGTAGTCGAGCGGTTTGTGGGGCGCGTTCGGATCCGCTGGTGGACGAGGAAGGTTGTTGCGCCCTTGCTCATCGACGACGTAGTGGACATCAACGTCTTCGATCGTGCCTGACTGCACGACGTAACGGCCGCGCAGCAATTGCAGAAGACTGAGATTGAGCCGCAGTCGCCCGATGGTTGCAAACGCCGGGGCATCCGGCCATGTCGTCGAACGGACGCGAACGTTTCGAAGATTCACCGATGCGTTCAGCACGTTGTAGCCGAGTTGGTCGGTGCTGAACTCGATTTGCTCGCGCGAAAGTAGCGCGACAACCTGATCGATGAGGTAGCGACGTGCCGGCGGCGTGTGAACCGCGATCAACCCAACGATGATCGGCGCGCAGAGGATCCCGCCTGCGATTCCGAGGCGACGAAAGGTACGACGTCGACGCGTCGAGGCGTGAGTCGGTTCGGCTGAGTCACGAGCGCCCACAGCTGAACCGAAGGTGCAATAGACGCTCCACGATCAAATCAACACGAAGCCGACATTCGCAGATGGGCGGCTGCACGTTTTACAACGAGCGTCGCCAAAGAGATTGAGGCTGGATGAGGTCTACAATACGCAGCCAACTGATGCTTTCGAAAGTTACTGACTACGTCCGTACTGCCATCGATCGCTCGCAGGGGCGATCGGTGGTCATGAGCGTCGGCGGCATTGCCGCGAGTGAGCATCCGCTTGCCTCGCAGGCAGGCGCAACCGTTCTCGCCCGCGGCGGCAGCGCTGTCGATGCCGCGATTGCCGTCAACGCCGCCATGGGCGTGCTGGCCCCGATGATGAACGGCGTCGGCGGCGATCTGTTCGCCATCATCTACCACGCTGCATCGGGAGAACTGCACGGAATCAACGCAAGCGGTTGCGCTCCGGCCGCGCTCACGATCGATCGGCTTCGCGCGGACGGGATCACGAGCATGCCGCAGAGCGGCATCCACTCGGTCACGATCCCTGGTGCGGTGGCCGGCTGGTCGAAACTGAGCGGCCGCTTTGGGCGCCTACCTCTGGCTAACGTATTGGCGCCCGCGATCGAGATTGCCGCGGGAGGTTTCCCGGTTCCCGAGATCACCGCGGCCGAATGGCAGGGAGGTGAGCCGCTTCTGCGGACGAACGCGGAGGCCTCGCGTGTCTATCTGCCGGGCGGCGAAGTGCCGGCCGTGGGGCAGATTTTCCGAAATCCCGATCTCGCGTCGACGTATCGTTCGCTCGGCTCTTGCGGACGCGACGCGTTCTATCGCGGCGAGATCGCGCAGCGCATCGTGAAGTGCTCCGAAGCGCAACGCGGAGTGCTGACCGCAGACGATCTCGCGGCGTGTGATGCCGAGTGGGTGACGCCGCTCTCGACGACGTATCGCGGATGGACGATCTACGAGCTGCCGCCAAACGGACAAGGCATCGCAGCGCTGATGATGCTCAATCTGATGGAGCACTCGCCGATCGGCTCGTACGGTCACAACTCGGCTGAGGCGTTGCACACGCTCATCGAAGCCAAGAAGCTCGCATACGCCGACATGGCGAAGTGGGTGTGCGACCCGGCGTTCCATGACGTGCCCGTCGAACCGATGCTGTCGAAGGCCTACGCCGCTCGGCGTGCACGTCAGATCGACCCCTCGCGTGCGAACCCGGGCGTCGTTCCGGGCGAACTTCCGACCAGGGGTGGCGACACCACCTATCTCAGCGTCGTCGATCGTGACGGCAACATGGTGTCGCTCATTCAGAGCATCTTCGCCAAGTTCGGATCCGGCCTGGTTCCCGAGGGCGCGGGCTTCGTGCTGCAAAACCGCGGCGGCCTCTTCACGATGGATCCGGCGCATCCCAATGGGCTCGCACCGCGCAAGAGACCGCTCCACACCATCATCCCTGGCTTCATGACGAATGGCCCGCTCAAGGCGGCGTTCGGCATCATGGGTGGCTGGAATCAGTCGCAGGCGCATGCCCAGTTCATCTCGAACGTCATCGATCACGGGATGAATATTCAGGCGGCACTCGAGGCCGCTCGCATCACCAAGCTCACCTTCACTGGCTGCGATGTGACGATGGAGTCGAGAGTGCCGGAGTCGGCGCGCCTCGAGCTGGCCGCGAAGGGACACGAGATCAATCTGCAGGGACCGTTCTCGAGCATGGTGGGAGGAGGCCAGAGCGTGATGCGCGACTACGCCGCGGGCGTGAACTACGGCGCATCGGATCCGCGCAAGGACGGTGCCGCGATCCCGGAGCCCTTTCTTTCCTGAGGCGACATCATGAACAGCGCCTCTCCAAATATGCGATGGATCCAGCTCCTTCTGGGTCTTGTCTGCATGATCGTGATTTCCAGCCCGCAGTACGTCTGGGCGCTGTTCACGCAGCCATTGACGACAGGGCTCGGAGCCTCGCTGCCCGAACTTCAGATCACGTTCTCCATCCTGATTGTGGTCCAGACGTTCCTGTCGCCCTGGCAGGGTGTACTGGTTGATCGATTCGGTCCGCGGCTGCTGTTGTCGATCGGTGTCCTCGTCACCGGCCTCAGCTGGATCCTGGCCGCACAAGCATCGAGCCTCACGATGTTGTATCTGACGTACGGCCTGCTCGGCGGCATCGGGACCGGCATCGTCTACGTGGGCGTCATCGGTCACATGGTGCAATGGTTTCCCGACAAACGTGGACTGGCGACGGGCCTCGTAGCTGCGGGGTACGGCGTCGGCGCGCTGCTCACCACGTTTCCGATCGCGACCGTCCTGCGTGAATCGACCTACGAGGACGCGCTCACGCGTTTCGGTCTGGTCTTCGGCATAGTGGGTCTCGTCGCGGCGCAAGGGTTGCGGCGGCCGGACGCCGCGTGGCAGATAGCGTGGAATCAGCGCGCGCGGGCGGGCGGGAGTGCGTCCTCGACGTCCATCGATCTCTCGCCGGTTCAGATGCTCGGCACGCGCATCTTCTGGCTCATGTTCGTCATGATGACGATGATGTCGACGACCGGGCTGATGGTGACGTCGCAAATGGGGGCGTTCACACGAGACTTCGGGATGGCGAGTGTGCTCGTGTGGGGGCTGCCGCTGTTGCCGCTGGCGCTCTCGCTCGATCGCATCACGAACGGGGCGACACGCCCGTTCTTTGGTTGGGTCTCAGATCGATACGGCCGTGAGAACACGATGCTCATCGCGTTTGCGCTGGAGGGGACGGCAATGACGCTGTGGCTCCTCTCGCGCGAGCACGCCGTACTGTTCGTGTTGCTGTCGGGGCTCGTGTTCTTCGGGTGGGGTGAAATCTTCTCGCTCTTCCCGTCAACGTTGACCGATACGTTCGGGACCAAGCACGCGACGGCCAACTATGGGTGCCTGTACATGGCGCAGGGAGTCGGCTCGGTGCTGGGTGGCCCGGTGGCTGCGCTTCTTCACGCCTCGACCGGCTCGTGGATCCCCGTCTTCGCGGTCATCATCGCGATGGACTTCACGACTGCTGCGCTTGCGATTGGGGTGCTCAAGCCCATGCGGCAGCGCTGGCTTGCGGCCGCTCGCATTCCCTCAGACGTCGCGACCGATCGCCAGGTCATCCCCACGACTCTGGGGACGCACCCGTGAAGGTAGCCTCGCGCCGGCACGCCCGCCGCGAGTGTTGTTCGGCAAAGCGGAGACTATTAGCTCGTCTATTAGAACCATCCCCGCCTGCGGAGCCATGAAGTTGTTCGCAAGCCGATTGAAATTCAGCTAGATTCTTCTTGTGAACGAACCCCAACGCTGGAATGCCATTTGCCTTGCGTCTGTGCGGTTCAGACCTAGTGTTCGTTGAGAACAGTAACGTCCATGGCTACCGTAAGCACCCCCAACAGCCTTGGTGAGATGCTCAGGCGCGCCCGCGAGCTGCGGGGTCTCACGCTCGAGCGAATTGCCCGCGAGACGAAGATCCCTCAGAGGCATCTCGAGGCGTTCGAACGCGACAACCTGACGGCCGTTCCGTCGGGTTTCTACCAGCGCGCGGAACTGCGGACCTATGCGCAGGCCGTCGGTCTCGATCAACGACTCGCGCTGGCTGAGCTCGAATCCGCGCTGGCGCCGGTGGACACGCGCGAACCGCGAGAGAGGCGAGAGAACCGAGGCGGTCAAGCATCCATGTCACCGCTTCCGTATATCGCGGCGGCTGTCGCCGGGATTGCGGTGATCGCTGCGTTGTTCGGCCGCGCAAACATCGACCCCGCACCACAACTCGAGCCACGGGTCGAGATCCCCGCCGCGACTGATTCTGCGCCGACGCCTGGGACCGTGCCCCCCGAAATCACGGCTTCCAGCGTCGCTCCTCAGGTGGCTGCGGATCCGGTGCAGGCAGCTGTCCCGATACCAGCGCGGTCGGTAACCGCGCTTGTCGTGACGACGCAACCGGAAGGCGCGCGAGTGACGGTGAATGGCATAGGATGGGGCGCTTCACCAGCCACGATCCAGTATCTCGAGCCGGGCCAGAAGCGCATCCGCGTGAGCAAAGAAGGATACGTCGCAGTCGAGCGGGTGCTGCAGGTCGATGAGGGCCGCCGGCTCACACTCGACATCCTGCTCGAGCCCGCGCCCTGATGCCAGGATCTTCGAGAGCTTCGCCGCAGCCAAACCGAATGGTGTGACCGCCCGTAGTGGGAGATCGAGATGCGGAAACACCAAGGCGGCCGCAACGACTCTCGATGGGCCGAAGAATCCTAATCCTAGCCATTGTCGTCGCAGTCCTGCCGATCGCGTCGGCTGCCAACGCGCAGGCGCAGGGTCGCGTCGTCGGACGGGTCACCGATCAAACCGGGGCAGTCCTCCCAGGCGTGGCCATCGACCTCGTCGTCGACAAAACGGAGCTGACGACGACCACTGACGGCAACGGGCACTATCTGTTCGAAGGGGTCCCGACCGGCACGGGCGAGCTCACGTTTCGACTCCTCGACTTCGAAGTGTTGCGGCGCCGTGCTGCGTTACAGCCGTGGCGACAACCGCAATGGTTTCTCGGTCACAGGCATGGGCTATTGGACCAATCGGGAGTCGATTGATCAGGTCGCCGAGCGAGCCGTTTCCAGCGGACTGATTCCGCGCTTCGGACACCTCGATCCGACCGACTCTGGCAAGACGAATCGACAGAGCCTCGCCGCTGAATATCAGCGATCGGCGGGGCCCTCTTCGCTTCGAGCGACGGCCTTCGTTCTGCACAACGATCGGAATCTCTTCTCGAACTTTACGTACTTCCTCGACGATCCCGTTCACGGCGATCAGTTCGCGCAGGCCGAGCAACGCACGGCCGCCGGTGGACGTGTCACCTACCGGAGGCTGGGCCACTTCTACGATCGACATACCGAGAGCGCACTCGGCGTGCAACTCCGGCGCGACTGGCTGTTGCCCGTAGGGCTGTATCACACCGAGGCGCGCGACCGCCTGTCCACGACTCGCGAGGATCGCGTCGGCCAGACGATGGCGAGCGTGTACGGGCAGACGGAGGTCGAATGGGCGCGAGCGCTGCGAACGACGTTTGGCCTGCGTGCGGACACGTATCAGTTCTCGGTGACATCCAACAATCCGCTGAACTCAGGTGATGGCGTCGACGCAATGGTCAGCCCGAAGTGTGGCGCCGTGTTCGGACCATGGTGCGGAACGGATCTCTACGCGAACGCGGGCATGGGCTTTCATAGCAACGACGCGCGCGGTGCTGTGATTCGAGTCGATCCCGCCAGTGGCGAGTTTGTCGATCGCGTGACGCCACTGGTTCGTGCGCGTGGCGCCGAAGTGGGCCTGCGCACGGTGAAGGCACGTGGACTGCAGTCGACAGTCGCGCTCTGGTATCTCGGTCTCGACTCCGAACTGGTCTTCGTCGGCGATGCCGGGACGACCGAGGCGGGACGTCCAAGCCGTCGCGTCGGCCTGGAGTGGACCAACTACGCGAGCCTCCGGTCCTGGCTGACGCTGGACGCTGACTTCGCATGGACGCATGCACGGTTCGCAGACGACGACCCGGCCGGCGATCGGATCTCGGGCGCACTCGATCGAGTCATCTCGGCGGGCGTAACGGTTGAACCGCGTCAGGCGCTGTTCGGCAGTATTCGCGTGCGGCACTTTGGCCCGCGCGCGTTGGTCGAAGATGGCAGCGTGATGTCGAAGAAAACCACGCTGTGGAACGGGGAAGTTGGCTACCGGGTGTACAACAGGACGCGTCTGGTGCTCGAGGTGTTCAACATCTTCGACGCGGATGCATCGGACATCGACTACTACTACGCGTCGCGGCTGTCAGGAGAGCCTGACCAGAGCGTGCTCGATATCCACACGCAGCCCGCGCTTCCGCGCTCCGCGTGGTTCGGGCTTCAGGTCGCGTTCTAATTCAGCGAGCGTCGACTTCCTGAATCACTCAGTCTCTGCTGTAGGCCTTCGGAGGCTGAAGTTCCACTGCCGCGATTCGATCTGCTCCGAGCGATTGCCGGCTCTCGGCACGAAGCGCGTGGTGCCGTTGCACTCGTGGCGCCCGATGTGCTCAACGCTGCGCGGCCGCCTGGGTGACGGTGAACGTCCGGCCTGCGATGGTCATCGTGCCCGTTCGCGCAGCACCGGTATTCGCCGCAACGGTAAAGCTCACCGACCCAGTACCCGTTCCGGTCGCCCCGGCGGTGATCGTGATCCACGACGGCGCATTGCTGATGGCCGTCCACGCGCATGTACCACCTGTCGTGACCGTGATCGCTGTCCCTGCCCCGCCCGCAGCAGCGATTGACTCGCTCATCGGAGCGATCGTGTAGGTGCAAGTCGGTGGTGGTGGCGGCGCGGCCGCTTGGGTGACGGTGAACGTCCGGCCGGCGATGGTCATCGTGCCCGTTCGCGCAGCACCGGTATTCGCCGCAACGGTAAAGCTCACCGACCCAGTACCCGTTCCGGTCGCCCCGGCGGTGATCGTGATCCACGACGGCGCATTGCTGATGGCCGTCCACGCGCATGTACCACCTGTCGTGACCGTGATCGCTGTCCCTGCCCCGCCCGCAGCAGCGATTGACTCGCTCATCGGAGCGATCGTGTAGGTGCAAGTCGGTGGTGG
>Ga0247825_10002209_pt1 | contig 12894 bp, 11 predicted proteins | sample 13C_Vanillin_Day_FD_194413 | JGI IMG/M metagenome (GOLD analysis project Ga0247825, IMG submission 194413) | Soil microbial communities from agricultural site in Penn Yan, New York, United States - 13C_Vanillin_Day48 | ecosystem: Environmental > Terrestrial > Soil > Agricultural land | place...
GTCAAGAAGTAGGCGGGCTCACGAGGTCACCGTCATGTCATCTCAGGTGTTGCTGGGGCAGTTGCTGATCGGGCTCATCAATGGGGCGTTCTACGCCATCCTGAGCCTGGGGCTGGCCATCATCTTTGGCCTGCTCAACATCGTGAACTTCGCCCATGGCGCGCAGTACATGCTCGGCGCCTTCGTGGCGTGGATGGGGATGACGTACCTGGGCATCGGCTACTGGTGGGCGCTCTTGCTGGCGCCGCTGGTGGTCGGTGCGCTGGGGGTCCTCATCGAGAGGTTGCTGCTGTCGCGCCTGTACAAGCTGGACCCGCTGTACGGGCTGCTGCTGACGTTCGGGCTGGCGCTCATCTTCGAGGGGATCTTCCGCCACCTGTACGGCGTGTCAGGGCAGCAGTACAGCGTCCCGGCGGAGCTCACCGGTGGCCGGAACCTGGGGTTCATGTTCCTGCCCAACTACCGGGCCTGGGTCATCGTCGCGGCGCTTACCGTCTGCTTCGCCACCTGGTTCCTCATCGAGAAGACGAAGCTGGGCTCGTACCTGCGCGCGGGCACGGAGAACGCCCCGCTGCTGCAGGCCTTCGGGGTGAATGTCCCCATCCTGGTGACGCTCACGTATGCCTATGGGGTGGGGATGGCGGCCCTGGCCGGCGTGCTGGCGGCACCCATCTACCAGGTGAGCTCGATGATGGGCTCCAGCCTGATCATCGTCGTGTTCGCCGTGGTGGTGATTGGAGGCATGGGCTCGATCATGGGCTCGATCGTGACGGGCCTGATGCTGGGCCTGCTCCAGGGGCTCACCAAGGCCTTCTATCCGGAGGCCTCCAACGCCGTCATCTTCCTCATCATGGCGCTGGTGCTGTTGGTGCGGCCAGCCGGGCTGTTCGGCAAGGAGGCCTAGGCCGTGTCGCGACAACGGTGGGTATATGCGGCCCTGCTGGCGCTGATGCTGGTCCTGCCCTTCTTCGTGCAGGACACCGTCCTCTGGATGAAGGTGATGTGCTTCGCGCTGTTCGCCTGCGCGTTCAATCTGTTGCTGGGCTACACGGGCCTGCTGTCGTTCGGCCACGCGGCGTTCCTGGGCTCGGCGGGCTACATCACCGGCCACCTCGTGAAGGAGCTGGGGTGGCCCACGGAGCTGGGCATCCTGGCAGGGACGGGCTTCGCGGCGCTGCTGGGCTTCATCTTCGGTGCGCTGGCCATCCGCCGCCAGGGCATCTACTTCGCGATGATCACCCTGGCGCTGTCGCAGCTGATCTATTTCGCCGCGGTGCAGCTGCCCTTCACGCATGGCGAGGATGGCCTCCAGGGAATCCCGAGAGGCATGCTGCTCGGCGTGGTGGACCTGAACTCGCCCTACGCGATGTATTACACGGTGCTCGCCGTCTTCCTGGGGGGCTTCGTGGTGCTCCACCGGACGATCCATTCACCGTTCGGGCAGGTGCTGCGGGCCATCAAGGAGAATGAGCCTCGAGCCATCTCTCTGGGCTACGACGTCAATCGCTACAAGCTGCTGGCCTTCGTGCTGTCGGCGGCGCTGTCGGGGCTTGCGGGCTCGACGAAGGCCATCGTGTTCCAGCTGGAATCGCTGACGGATGTGCAGTGGCACATGTCCGGCGAGGTGGTGCTGATGACGCTGCTGGGAGGGATGGGGACGGTGTTCGGCCCGATCGTGGGCGCCTTCCTGGTGGTGATGATCGAGGATTACTTCGCCAGCCTGGGCGAGTGGGTTCCGGTCATCATGGGCTGCATCTTCGTCTTCTGCGTGCTGGTCTTCCGCCGCGGCATCGTGGGCGAGGCCGCGGCGCTCTTGAAGAAGAAGCGCTAGCCCCTGGCGCCAGGAGCCAGGGGACGAGGGACTCATGTCCAAGACCTACGACGTCGCCATCATCGGTGCGGGGCCGGCGGGCGTCTCAACGGCACTCTTTCTGATCCACCAGCGGCCAGAGCTCGCCGAGCGCATCATCGTCCTCGAGAAGGCCACCTTCCCCCGCGACAAGTTCTGCGCGGGAGCGATCGGTGCTCGCGCGGACGCACGGCTGGCCGGGATTGGTGTCCACGTGGACGTGCCCTCGGTGGCGATTGATGGGATGTCGATCGTGGTGACGGGTGGCGCCGCGCAGAGCCGCCTCGGCCGTGTTGGCCGCGTCGTGCGGCGCATGGAGTTTGATCACGCGCTCGTCCGTGTCCTCAGGGCTCGGGGTGTCCAGGTGCGCGAGGCAGCCCGCGTGACGGCGCTCACGCCTGCTGCCAGTGCCGTTCACCTCGATACTTCGGCCGGAGCGTTTCTTGCCAAGGCGGTCGTCGGGGCCGATGGCGTCGGCAGCATCGTGCGGCGGAGCCTCGGCCTGCCGTTTGGCGACTTGCACGCGCAGGTGGCGGAGGTTGACACCCCGCCGGTCCCCGGAGACCCGCCTCGCGACGTGCTCCATTTCGACGCCTCGGACCGGTCGCTGGTGGGATACGCCTGGGATTTCCCCACCCTCGTGGATGGGAGGGCGCTCGTGTGTCGTGGCGTCTACGTGCTCGGCATTGACAGAGCGCCCGAGGCGGACGCCACACAGCTGCTCGCCGAGCGGCTCCGGGAGAGAGGACTTGACCTCCGCGACTATCGCGTCAAGCGCTTCTCGGAGCGCGGCTTCGAGCTTCACCGGCCCTTTGCTTCGAACCGCATCCTCCTGGTGGGCGAGGCAGCGGGGATCGATCCCATCCTTGGTGAAGGGATCGCGCAGGCGATCGAGTACGGGAAGCTCGCGGGGAGCTACCTGGCCACCAGGCTCGGCGGCGGCGAGCTTCGCTTCGACGACTGGGCGAAGCACGTGGCGCTCTCTCCGCTGGGGATCGAGCTCATCGCTCGCAGCGTGCTCGTCCCGGGTTTCTACGGGAAGCTCCGCCCCGCCGTGGAGCGGCTCATGCTCGCGATTCCCGACATGATGCACTTGCCCATGTCCCTGTTCGCCGGCCGGGCTCTCACCATGAGGACTCTCTCTCATCTCGCGAGCGCGGGCGGCCTGAGCATTGCGAGGCATGTGCGTGCCACCCTGTTGAAGCAGCCTGTTCATGAGTGATCGCTCTTGCCGCGCGAGGCCCAGGTGGACGGGGGGCGTGTCACCCTGGGGACAATGCAGGCGTGGCCAGAGGCCAAAAATGGCCGGGCCCTTTCACATGGAGAACGGCGGCAGCGCCCTGCCCTGGGCGTGCCGTATCAAGCTCTCGACAATCTGGTACGCCTCGGCACTGGCACGTCCGTGGTTCCGGGCCGCCGGATCGGCGCCTGGGCGATGACCGGTGCTGGCGCCGTGGTCGTGCATGATGTGGATGGCGGCGCGCGCGTGGCCGGAGTCCCGGCGAGACCCATGAAGCCCAAGAGAGAGCGCGCGCTTGAGCCTGGGTGTCAGCGTGGGCGCTGGGACTGGCGCTGCAGCCAGGTGCGGAGGAAGTCCTTCACCGCCGGGTGTTCGGAGCGGCGGAACTCGTCGGGCGGGCCGAATGCGACGATGCGGCCCTCGTGCATGAGGGCCAGCGTGTCGCCCACCTTGAAGGCGGAGGCTACGTCCGGGGAGATGACGAGCGAGGTGGCGCCCAGCTGCTGCTTGCCCGTGAAGATCACCTCATTGACGGAGGCCGTGGTGAGCGGATCCAGGCCGGCCGTGGGATCGTCATAGAGGAGGATGCGTGGCTGGAGGATGGCGGCGCGCGCGAAGCCCACGCGCTTCTGCATGCCGCCGGACAGCTCGCCCGGGAAGCGCTGGGCCGCATGCGACAGCCCCACCACCGCCAGCGACTTGAGCACGGCCTCGCGGATCTCCGGCTCCGGCATCTGCGTGCGCTCGCGCAGCGGGAAGGCCACGTTGTCGAAGACGGTGAGCGAGTCGAACAGGGCATTGGCCTGGAAGAGGATGCCCTGCTTGCGGCGCAGCCGGTCCATCCCCGCTTCATCCAGCTTGGACAGGTCCTCGCCGTCTACGACCACCGAGCCCCGGTCCGGCTGCAGCAGACCCACCACATGCTTCATCAGCACCGTCTTGCCTGAGCCGGACACACCCATCAGCACGCAGGTGGTGCCTTCCTCCACCACCAGGTCCACGCCCCGGAGGACCTCGTGCGCGCCGAAGGCCTTGTAGAGTCCACGCACCTCGATCATCGGCTTGCGTGCCGGCTGGCCAGTCGTCTCGCTCATCACGCTCTCGGGGTGCCCGCCCCTTCGACGATCGCCATACCGTGTGAGCCTACCGCACGCCAGCCAGGCAGCATAGCGCGCCGCCTGCACCACCGGCGAGCTGGCACCCGGCCAGAGTGTTCAGGATCGACTCCGAAGAGGTGAGCACTTCTCTCCTCCTGCGCCTACGCTGGTAAAATAAGAGGGGACTTGGCGCGTGCCCAGCTGGGTGGGCAGGCGAGGAGCACGGTGGTGTCAGACTCGCAGGTGGGCAAACTTAGCGAGGCAGAGAAGGAGAAGCGCACAGCAGAGACCTTCTACCGCCTGGGCATCGCCTTCGCGTCCGAGCTGGACCAGGACAGACTTGTCCAGCTCATCACCGACGAGGCCACGGGGCTCACCGGCGCGGCCTTCGGCGCCTTCTTCCACAACCGCATCAACGACAAAGGGGAGTCCTATCTCCTCTACACCCTCTCGGGCGTGCCCAAGGACGCATTCGAGAGGTTCCCCATGCCGCGCAATACGCGCATCTTCGCTCCGACCTTCACTGGGACGAGGACGGTAAGGCTGGACGATGTCACCCAGTCTCCGGACTACGCTCAGAATCCTCCGTATCAGGGGATGCCGAAGGGGCATCTCCCCGTGAGGAGCTACCTGGCCGTGCCGGTGAAGAGCCGCTCCGGTGAAGTGCTGGGAGGGCTCTTCTTCGGCCACCCGGAGCCGGGCCGCTTCCAGAAGGAGCATGAGCAGCTGGTGGAGGGCCTGGCGGCCCAAGCGGCGGTGGCGCTGGACAACTCGCGCCTGTACCGGCAGGCCCAGCTGGCGGTCAGCCTGCGAGACGAGTTCTTGCAGGTGGCCGCACATGAGCTGCGGACTCCGATGACCTCGCTCAAGCTGCACCTCCAGACGATGCTGCGCGCGGCGAACACGCTCGGCCCCGAGCTCTCGGTGGAGAAGCTCCGCACCCAGCTGGAGGCGGCCGATCGAATCGCCGGCAAGATGAGCGTGCTCATCAGCGAGCTGCTGGACATCTCTCGGATCACGTCCGGAAACCTCCACCTGACGCTGGAGGAGGTGGATCTGGGGGCCGTGGTCCGTGAGGTGGCCTCCCGCTTCGAGGCGCAGGCTGCCCAGGCGCGCTCTTCACTTCATGTCTCCGCGAGCACTCTGATTGTGGGGCACTGGGACCGGCTGCGGCTGGAGCAGGTCGTCGGCAACCTGCTGAGCAATGCCATCAAGTATGGCGCGGGCACGCCGGTGCACATCGAGGCAGGCGCCGCTGGCGATCGAGCAAGGCTGAGCGTGCGCGACGGGGGGATCGGCATTTCGCAGGAGGCTCTGCCGCGCCTGTTTGGCCGCTTCGAGCGTGCGGTCTCCGGGCGCCACTATGGTGGGTTGGGCCTGGGGCTCTACATCACCCGTCAGATCGTGGAGGCGCTCGGCGGCGCGGTGAGTGTGGAGAGCGCACTGGGCCAGGGAGCCACCTTCACGGTCAGCTTGCCCCTGAGGGCGCGAGGAGAGGCCGCGTGAGCCCTCCAGGCTTCATTCTGCCCCACGAGGTCCGCCAGCTCAGGGCGTGGACAGCACGCTGGTGAGCGCCTCGGCCAGCGAGGTGTCCACCAGCGAGTCAGCCTGGTACGGCGTGCGGGTGAGATCCATGCCAGGGGTCCGCAGGGCGCCGATGCGCACCACGTAGGCCTGCTTGGATTGCAGCACCCCCGGCGGCACCCGTACCCGCCGCTGTGCCGTGAGGAAGGTGGCCACCGTCTCCGCCTGCACGACGTCCCCGGCCGGAGAGGCAGAGAGCCGGAAGATGCGCAGCTCGTACACGTCCGCAGTGCCCAGCGAGGGGGGCTCCCAGGTGAAGACGGGCGTGAGCGAGCCGAGCGTGTGCTCGTCCTGGGCGGGCGCCCCGTCCACCTGGAGCTGCGTAGGGGGCGACAGGCGCGCCTCCACCGGCCGAGAGGTGAAGACGCTCAGCTCCGCCTGCTCCTTCATCGACACGCCCAGCGTGCCCGAGGGCCCATCCGGAGGCAGCCGCACCGGGACCTGGTAGCGGTGGACCACGCTCGCCACCACCCCCCACTGGGGAGGGAAGGGGTTGCCGTACTCCAGCGCGAGCGTCACGTCCTGGTTGGACGCCGGCAGGTTGCCGGTGAGCAGCTCGCCGGCGTAGCCCACCACGCCTTTCTCGACCCCACCTACCGCTGGAGCCAGGATGAGGCTGTGGCGCACGGAGGACTCAGCCAGGGAGACCGCTGACGGGTGCACGGCCGCTCTGTGCACCTCGAAGCTCGAGCGGCGCCAGTCGAGGGTGAGCTGCCGCGGGGAGAGCTCGCTGAAGGTGCCGCTCATGAGCGAGGCCTGGCCATCCGAGCGGAACATCGCGTTCGTCAACGTCAGCGCCCGCGCGGTCGCGAAGTAGTTGAAGCTCCCCGTCATGCGCCGGAGCTTCTGGAGCACATAGAGGCGATCCCCCTTCGTGTTGTCGATGATCTCCTGGCGGCCAAAGGCCGACTGGTACTCCGCGCCCTGTCCGGTGAGCGAGGTGCCGCCAGGGGTGGGCGCGGAGCTCAGGCTGAGCACGCCGGCCGCTCCCGCGTTCGGGGCCACCACGGCGAAGTCCTGGTAGGCGTCCATGGGCGCCAGACCGTCCACGCTCAGGGTGACCGGGATGGGCTCAGGCACGGTGACAACGCCCTCGCGGCCCAGGAGGTACTCGTCCAGGTTGAGCTGGCGGTGCTCGGTGATGACGTATGAGTTCGTGCCCCGCTTGAGGTAGTAGGGGCCCTGGGGGACGTTGTCGAACTGGAAGGTGTCCACGTCCAGAGTGACGAAGGGACGTGCCTCGAAGGTGTCGCCCGTGGGCACGAGCACTGACAGCGTGGAGCGCACCCCCGTGTTGTCCAGGGCCACGACATCGCCCGTCGCCAGGCGGCGGTGGATGATGCGCTGGCCGTACACGGCGTTCGGATCTTTCTCCTCCGGAGGAGGAACAGGTTGGGGCTTGCTTGTGTCACAAGCGATCGTCAGCAGGCAGAGCAGGGGGGCGAGCCGAAGAGGGTGGGAGCGCAGAGTGGAGATGAGCATGACGGGGCGAGCGTACCCACCTGCGCCGTGTGGCCACCAGAGGCCCGCGGCCTCGGGGCTCAGACCTTTCGAGGCAGCAGCACGGTAAAGGTGGTGCCTTCGTCCACCAGCGAGCGGACACTCACCCGCCCTCCATGCGCCAGCACGATCTGCCGGACGATGAAGAGCCCCAGGCCAATGCTCCTCCCCATGGGGCTCCCCTGCGTGCTGAGGCCTCGCTCCATCGGCTCGAAGATGCGCCCAAGCAGCTCGGGTGCGATGGGAGCCCCGGCGTTGTGCACCTCCAGCACGACCGCATCCACCTCTCCCCGCGTCGTCACCTTCACGGGAGCCTCCGGCGGGCTGTACTGGATCGCGTTCCCCAGCAGGTTGGTGATGACCTGGGCCAGCCGATCCGGATCCCACTCACCCGACCCATTCCCGGACTGCTCTACCAGGAGGGTGCGCTCCGAGTGCGTGGCCTGCACCTCGTCCAGCACCGTGTGCACCAGATCGTGGAGGTTCGCCTCCCGGCGGCTCAGGGGGATGCCGCCGCCCTGCCGCGCTTGGGTGAAGTCCAGCAGATCCCGGATCATCCGCGTGGCCCGCTCGGCGGAGGTGAGGACGCGGATGGCGTTGAGCCGATGGCGCTCCTCCAGGGTCTCGCTCTTCAGGAGAGCCGCCGCCGCCAGGGTGATCGCGTTCAGCGGGTTGCGGAGATCGTGGCTCACGATGCCGATGAGCTGCCGCTCGAACTCGGCGCGCTGCCGGGCTTCTTCCTCCAGCTGCTTGCGCTCGGTGACATCCCGGAGCGCCCCTACTACCTGGATGGCACGGCCCTTCGCGTCCCGGACGATCAGACAGCGGTTCACCACGTGCGCCCAGGTTCCGTCCGCACGCCTCAGGCGGTACTCCCCCCGCCACTCCTCGGCCTTCCCGGAGATGGCCTCCAAGAGCTCAGGCAGGATTTGCTCCCGATCCTCGGGGTGGATCTGCTCGGTCCACCACTCGAGCCGCTCACCCACGTCCTGCCGCGCATAACCAAAGTACGTCTCGAAGCTTGGGCTGTGCTGCACCTCGCCCGTGAGAGGGTGCCACTCCCAGATGATGTCCCGGGTGGCGCGTGCGGCAAGCTGGTAGCGCAGCTCGCTGTGGCGGGCCCGCTCCTCGGCGCTCTGCACCTCGTGGAGCGAGTCCTCCGCGAGGATGCGCCGGGACCGCTCGTCCGCGAGGGACCGCTTGCGCTGGAGCTCCCAGCGCGAGAGCGCGTGCACCCGGGCCAGCAGCTCGGCGGGGCGGAACGGTTTGAAGACGTAGTCGTTGGCGCCCGCGAGCAGTCCCTCCTCCACGTCCTCGGGACGTGTGTTGCTGGTGATCAGGAGGATGGGGAGCGTCGCCGTGGACGGGTTGCCACGCAGGTAGCGGCTCACCTCGATGCCGGACAGGCCCGGCAGGTGCCAGTCCAGGACGACCACGTCGGGCAGGCCTTGTTGCTGAAGTGCCTCGAGCAGCGCCTCTCCGTTCGAGAACACCTCGACCCGGCACGAGACGGCCAGCGCGCGGCGGATGGCCTCAGCCTCCGTAGGGCTGTCGTCCACGACCCAGACGAGGGGAGTCAGGTCCACGCTCCCCCTCTAGTGCCCGCCCTGAGCTGGCGTCAATGCGCCGGTGACAAGCTCGATCATCTGTTCAACATGACGTGTCTGGACGTGGAGGTTCACCAGGTTGAAGCGCAGCCAGCTCGCCGCCCCGAGTGGCCGGATCTCCGTGAGGTGGAGGAGCCCTCCAGGCCAGCACGCAGGAGATCGCGGCGGCCGCGCGCTGAATGTCACCCCCAGGGGGTGGAACGGCGGGCCGCATCCGGGTACACCCTGGCTGTCCCAGGGAGGGTCCGCTCAGCCATGAAGCCCATCGTGACGTTGACCATCAACCCGACGATTGACCTGTCCACGGCCGTGGCGGAGGTGACGCCGGAGCACAAGCTCCGGTGCGACCCGGAGCGCCGTGATCCTGGCGGCGGAGGGCTCAACGTCGCGCGGGTCATCCGCGAGCTGGGAGGAGAGGCGCTCGCGCTCTACCCGCGGGGCGGTCCCACGGGCGAGCTGCTGGAGCAACTGCTCGAGCAGAAGGGCCTGCGGCGCTGGCCCATCGCCATCTCGGGCCACACTCGCGAGAACTTCACGGTGATGGACAAGAAGAGCCATCGCGAGTTCCGCTTCGTCATGCCGGGCCCCACGCTCTCCGAGAAGGAGTGGCAGGCGAGTCTGGAGGCGCTATCCACCGTGGCCGCGGACGCCGAGTACATGGTTGCCAGCGGCAGCCTGGCACCGGGCATCCCCGTGGACTTCTACGCCCGGGTGGCCCGGGTGGCGCGCAAGCAGAACGCGCGGCTGGTGCTCGACACCTCCGGCGAGCCGCTCCGGGCGGCCCTGGAGGAGGGCGTGTTCTTCGCCAAGCCCAACCGCAAGGAGTTCAGGGACATGATGGGCGCTCAGATGGACGATCCCGCCGCCTTGGCCGCGGCCGCCCGGAGCTTCCTGGAGAAGGGACGCGCCGAGCTGCTCGTCGTGTCCATGGGGGCCGACGGCGCCCTGCTGACGACGCGTGACGGACAGTTCCGCGCCACGCCGCCTCCTGTAGAGACCCAGAGCTCCGTAGGGGCCGGGGACAGCTTCGTGGCAGGCATGACGCTCGGACTCGCACGAGGCCTGCAGCCCCAGGAAGCTTTCCGGTGGGGCATCGCCTGCGGCACCGCCGCGCTCCTTAGCGAGGGCACGGATCTCTGTCGGCGGATGGACGTCGAGCGCCTGCTGACTCAGGTCCAGGCCACGCGCCTGGCGTGAGCCTGGATGTTTCAGAGGGGCTCTTGGCCAGAGGCTGATGGTTCAGGAGGTGGCGGCGCGGGAGCTGCTGGCGCGGGAGCTGCCGGGACGGAAGGGAGCGTGGGTGGCTCGGGGTGCTGCAGCCTCCACGTCCCTACGTACCGATCGTGGTTCCGTGGGTTCTCGTAGCGAGCCAGGCCCACCAGCCCGTCCGGGGTGAGCACCGCTTCGTGCTCCACCTTGCCTCGCCCCTTGCTCAACAAGGGCGTGGAGAAGCGCATCCGTGAGGGCTCTACCGTGAGCGCCTCGAGAGGGAAGGGCCCCTCCGCCTGGCCATTGGCGAAGACGATGCGCACGGTGCCGGCCAGCTGCGCTCCCGCCTGCTTCACCACGAGGTGCAGCGTGGATGGGGACTGGCCCGCCTCCTCGGAGTAGAAGCGCATCTCTCCCTGCCACGTGCCGAGCAGCGCGGCTGTCTCCAGGGGCTGGCCCTCCGGAAGCGTCGGCAGGCCGGGCGCTGGGGGCTGCACCTCCACATAGCCACCGTTCTGGCGCAGCTCCTCGTACGTAGCCCAGGCCACGCGCTGGAGCCGCTCAGCCTGCTCGGAGGGGAGCGAGGCCAACGTGGCCGTCTTCTCCTTGTTGAGCACTCCCTCGGGCATGGGATGGCCGGTGATGGTGGAGGCCAGCCCCACGGGAGAGTTGCCCGTCAGGGTCGCGTAGAGAGCGGAGGCCGTGAGGTAGCTCCCAGCAGGGGCGGGGTGGCTGCCATCCTGGTGATAGAGCACCACCTCCGGATCCTCCTGCCGCACTCGAGCCCAGGCCAGCCCCGCCGGGACGATGGGCGCGCCTAGCTCGCGGGCTACGGACATATAGGCCTGCGTCAGCCGCGCCTGGGACTCGGGGGTATCTCGCCGGGCCCAGGTGAGCAGGAAGAGTGGCTGCGCGCCCACCTTGCGAGCCTCCTCGGCGAAGCGTCGTGCGTAGGGGTGGAAGGCGATCCCCGGATCATTCACCTCATGGCGGCCCTCGATGAGCAGCAGGCCCAGGGTGCTCTGCTCCTGCAGCACCACATAGTCCCAGGAGCCCTGCCGGAGCGCCGCGAGCGCCTCTCCGCGGTCCCAGTGTTGCTGGAGCCGGACTCCCGGCTGGGTGACGGCTCGCGTGCGGATGCGCTGGGGCGGGGTGGCGGATGCGGCCAGGCCCTCGACCAGGGCTGGCAGGTTGTTGTTGTAGGTGTAGCTGTTGCCGATGAAGAGGATGCTGAGCGGGCGGGCCGGAGGAGGCGCCTCCGCGGCCGCGACAGATGCGCGGACACAGCTCCACACCACGAGCATCGTCGTCAGCAACGAGAGCGGGAGGTGAGAGCCAGAGGTCGGGCGCATCGAGGGAGCAGGGGGCCGCGCAACTCGCGGAGGCCTTCAACGGTAGCGCGGGACCTGTTTGGTCGCCACCGCACGGAGACGTTTAGGGCTCGCGGCGGTAGACCGTTCCGCCCTTCATCACCAGCCGCACCTGGCGCAGGGCGGAGAGGTCGCGCCCTGCTTCCATCCGGAGTACCGAAAGAGCGCCTCTCGCGCGGCAGAGGGTAGGGCAGAGCATCACTCCGCGCTGGGCCATGAGCGCTACCGCAGCCCCGTTCCTGCCGGGTGGGCCTGCCTCGCCCTCGCTCCCTCGGGGGCCTGGGATAAGGGATGCCGATGGCTCGCAGGAGCCAGTGCCCCTGGCCGAGGCTCAGCCTGTCGACACCTCCAAGGGAGGCCGTTAGCGTTCCGCCATGCCCTCCTCATCCTCATCGATCGGCACTCCGCTGGCGGTGGAAGTCCAGCTCCGGCAGGAGAAGGTCTCGGCGCTGCGTCGCGTCGGAGACAAGCTGGAGAGCTTGATTGGCCAGCTGGCGAAGCTCGAGCAAGAGCTGCGCACCCTCAGCGGCTCTCCGCGTGCGAAGAAGCTCGCCGAGTACGAGAAGCTCTGGGCGGACGCGGACTACCAGCGCTGGTGCCTCGTCATCCAGCGCGAGGCCATGGGCTTGTTCGAGCATGCGGAGGTGGACCTCATGTACCCCCGCCCGCCGAAGCTGAGGTGAGACTCGGGCGCTCTCCTGCGCTCAAAGTGTGGACTCCTCACCCCACCTGCCGCGGAACTGCGGGTTTTTCCTGGGAGGAGAACTTTTTTTGTTTTTTATCGTGCAAGTCAGGATTAACACGTGCTATCAGTATTCTGGGAAGCAAGCGACTCCCCAGTCGCCGCTACTTCTCATTAATCTCTACTTTGGAGAACGCCCATGACCGAGACGCCCGCGAAGAAGCTGTCCCTCAAGAAGGAGACCCTCCGCACCCTCGACAACAACCAGCTGGATCAGCTCGACGGCGTTGTGGGCGGCACCACGATCATCATCATCGTCATCACGCTGGAGTAATGCGGACGACCGGGGCCTGAATCCGGGCCTCGTGTGATGATGAATCGCAGCAATGATCTGGCGTGGCGGCGTAAGCGGCCACGCCAGTTTCTTTTTGGATCCACACGAAGAGCGCTGGCAATTTCCCGGAAAAAACGCAGTCCGAGCGCTCATGGAGTGAAAAGAAGTTCACGAAAGCTCTGATTTTTCTAGGGTGATGCATTTTTTTTATTTTTATCGTGCATCTTGGGACTTCTTCGCGCTATAAGCGTCCTGGGGAGCAAGCGACCCCTTGGTCGCCACTACTCCTCATAAATCCCTCTTTGGAGAACGCCCATGACCGAGACGCCCGCGAAGAAGCTGTCCCTCAAGAAGGAGACCCTCCGCACCCTCGACAACAACCAGCTGGATCAGCTCGACGGCGTTGTGGGCGGCACCACGAT
>Ga0247825_10002210_pt1 | contig 12893 bp, 8 predicted proteins | sample 13C_Vanillin_Day_FD_194413 | JGI IMG/M metagenome (GOLD analysis project Ga0247825, IMG submission 194413) | Soil microbial communities from agricultural site in Penn Yan, New York, United States - 13C_Vanillin_Day48 | ecosystem: Environmental > Terrestrial > Soil > Agricultural land | place...
GTCGACGCGCCGGACACGGAAGCCACTCACCTGGGTGTCGGCATTGCCGACGCCATCGTGACGAGGCTCGCGAATGTGCGGGCCATCCGTGTCCGGCCGACGAGCGCGACCGTGTCGCTCGAAGGTCGCACGATCGACGCGGTCGCCGTCGGTCACCAGCTTCAGGTCGAGCACGTGCTCACCGGCACAGTTCGTCTCATCGGCGACGCGTATCGATTCAACCTTCAGCTCATTCGCGCCAGCGACGATGTGCTCGTGTGGGGGCGGCAGATCGACGTCAGCCGCCAGAGCCTGTTCACGGTCGAAGACCAAGTCAGCGCAGAGGTTGTGACCGCGCTCCAGCTGCAGATATCGGGCGACGAGCGGGCACAACTGAATCGATCGTTCACACAAAACCCCGACGCATACGGTGCGTACTTGCAGGGGCGCGCTCTGCTGGCGAACTACAGTGACTCGAACCTCCGAGAGGCGATGAGCCACTTCGAGCGTGCGCTGCAGATCGATCCAGATTACGCCCTTGCCAACGCCGGGCTCGCCATGGCCGCGGGAACGTTCAGTGTGCGGTTTGCCTATGAGCAGCGGGCGGGCGAATGGGGCCGGCGTGCTGAAGAGTACGCGGCGCGCGCCCTGAAGCAGGACTCGAACCTCGCCGAGGCGCATCTTGCACTGGCGAGTGCGGCCGGAACGTTATATCGCGAGTTCGACTGGCCCACGGTGGTCCGCGAAGCGCAGGTCGCGTTGACGCTCAACCCCAATCTCGATCTGGCGCACACCGCTCTGGCGCGTGCGTTTCTGCATATGGGACTTCTCGATTGGAGCGAGACGGCCTCGCTGCGTGCCCAGGAGACGAGCGGGGGCACCAACGTGGAAGTGACGCGCGTACACCTGTACGCCCAGCTGCTGCAGGGACGGTTCGACGAGGCACAGCGCCTGGGGGAGACGCTGCTCAAGAGGACCAACGCGCCGGTCATCACGCAGTATCTCGGCCTGGCGGCGTTCTACCAGGGCGATCACCGCCAATCACTGGAGCTCCTGGCAAGCGTGCGCCGGCCAGATGGTCGCCCCGACACGCGATCGCAGGCGACGCTGGCCGGTGTTCTCGCTGCGAGCGGCCAGCGTGACGACGCGGAGCGGACCGCACGGGCGGTTCTCGATTCGGGGTACATGGATCATCACGTTGCGTACTCGCTGGGCGCGACGGAAGCGCAACTGGGGCGGCCGGTCGAAGCAGTCAAGTGGTTGCGTTCGGCCGCCGATACCGGCTTTCCCTGTTATCAATGGGTGGCGCGTGACACGCTGCTCGATCCCATTCGCTCCGACGCAGGGTTTCAAGCGTTTCTGACCGAACTCCGTACCGACTACGACGTCGCACGAAAGCGGTATGAATCTATCGTGAACGTGCCGTAACACGTCGTGGCATCGCACCAGTGATGCACGCGATTAGCGTCCCACGTCTAATCGCGCGCCCAGCATCACGCGCCGTGGACTCATGAACACGTTGGGTTGGCCGAAGGTCGGGCTGAAACGGTTGTCTGTGACCAGCGCTTCCTCCGCAGTGTCGTTGAAGACGTTGAGCAGGTCCATCATCAGCTCGAGGCGTTGCATGTTCCCGAATCGAAAGGTCTTCGACACACGGAGGTCGACAAGCGACTGGGACGAGAGCCGGCGCGATCCGGGCGGCTCGAGCAGAACTCGGCGATTGCCTTGAGGTAGCGATACCTGTGTGCTGGCCGCCCACGGCTTCCCGCTGAAATACCGGAGATTGCCAGCGACCACGAGACCGGTGCGCGGCACATCGACGCTCCCCATCGTCCGAAACATGTGCGGGCGATCGTTGGCCAGGCGCCCGCGTGCGTTGTGAAGATCGTTGGGATCCCGTCCAAATACTCCGGACGATGTGAGCGTGCTGAGTTGCTCGCCAGCGGCCGCCGGGCCGCTGGACACCTGCAGCCCGGACGCTCTCGAGTAGGTGTACGAGCCCAGGGCCCGCCAGCCCTGAATGGCGCGTCTCTCGAACGTCGTGACCAGTCCGTTGTATGTCAGCGAATAACCCTCCGGGTTGGTCAGGGCAAATCTTCGAGTCGACGTGGCACTGGTGAGGACCTGCACTGGCAGGGTGCTGCCGTCGGGCAACGTCCGTGTGTCCTGGCGGTATTGACCCCCAACCTCTGCCCATCCGATGTAGTCGGTGCCGTCCTTGCGGACATAGGCCATCGACACGGTCAGGACGCCGCCGAGGTCACGATCCACGCTGATCGAATACTCATCCGAGTAAGGGCTGCGCAGCTCCGAATCGAGCGGTGATCGATTGCCCGCCGTCGGGAAATGGATCGCGCGAGATGGACTGAAACGGCCGTCCACTACTGTCGACGAAGCTCACCCCCGTCGGGATCACCGTGGAGTGACGATGCTCGCCTTGCTCGATTGAACCACCAAACTTCCACTCGTGATCCGCAGCCAGCAGCCTTGGCCGATAGCGACTGAGCGTCGCTTTCCCCGTGGTGCGAAGATAGTGCCGCTCACCAAACGTTTCTGGAGCGTCGGTCCTGATGCCGGTTACCGTGTCGAAGTGGCTCGGCGTCGTTGTGACGCCAGTGCTCGGCGGGCGCTTCTCTGTGACGAAGAATTGCCCAACGCGCACATCCCACACGGTCGCGGCCGCCATCGTATGGGTGAGATGGCCGAAGGTGATCGCGTCACCGACTCGGCGACTCGGGCCAAGCCCGTCACCACGGTTCTCTCGATGGTTGCACCGGCCCCGATTCGAACATCGTCTTCGTGATAGGCCGCGAACCCCGCCGTCTCGACATCGATGGCATAGGGCCCAGGCGGCAGAGTGGGGAATCGGAACTGCCCTCGCTCGTTGGTCGTCGCGCTCTGCTCTCGGCCGATCAGTGCAGGCGAGGAGACACGAACGATTGCTCCAGGGAGAACCCCTCCCTGCACATCCCTCACTCCGCCGACGAGTGCCCCGGTCAGTGCCTGCGCAGGGACAACCTGAGGGAGCAGGGCCACTATGGCCAGTACCGGGAAGAGACGCAGAACAAGGCGCATGACGGGATACCGTTCAACGCGCTGAAGTGACCAGTGCGCTGTTAGTAAAGGCGCAGAACCGCGGGAAACTCCATCATACGCAGGACTGCGTTACTCTCCATCAGTCGAATGTCTGATCGGCAATGTGAACCGGACGTCACTCGTCTGCTGCAGCAATGGCAGGCCGGGGATGCGCAGGCGATGGAGCGGTTGCTTCCGCTCGTGTACGACGAACTGCGGGGCGTGGCTCGGGCGCGACTGCGCAATGAGCGCGCTGATCACACGCTTCAGCCCACGGCCCTTGTGCACGAGGCTTATGTGCGCCTGGTGGGTCAACGTCAATCGCCACCGCAGAATCGCGTCCACCTGTTCGCGATCGCCGCGCGCCTGATGCGTGAAATCCTGGTCGATCACGCGCGGAGGAAAGCGGCACATAAGCGTGGTGGCACGGCGGTCATGCTTACGCTCGACGACGCCATTCCGACACCGCAGGCTGCCACGGTCGATCTTCTCGCCCTCGACGAGGCGCTGACCGAGCTTCACACCTTCGATTCACGTCTCAGTCGTGTCGTCGAGATGAAGTTCTTTGCTGGGCTCAACATCAACGAGATGGCAGAGGCCCTCGGCGTATCGACGGCGACCATCGAACGCGATTGGACGGTCGCGAAGGCCTGGCTGCATCAGCGACTGTCTTCATGAGGGAATAAGTCCGCTCTTTGCGCCTTTGTCCGTAAGGGGGCAAGGGCCATGACACATCGCCGTGCGACGATTCTACTGGTGACGCTCTTTGCAAGTTCGGTTGCGACAGTATCTGCTCATGTCGTGCGAGGCCTGAGCAACCCCACGCTCGCGACGGCCTTTGTTTCGAGCCCGACGACTACGCTCGACGCGCCCATTCCGGTGACATGGGGAGCTCTGGAGACCGGCCTGCGGGTGATGTGCTTCAACACCGCAAACACTTCAGTGCCGAGCGCCCACGACCCGGACTGGCCTCGAATCACGGCAATCGGCTTCGAGCTCCCGGGTCGGCCTTTGGGCTTCTCGCTGATGTCACCGCAGAATGGTGACTGGGAGCTGGTTGAGGATGTTCGCACCGCGATTCCGAATCACGCAAACGTCACGCTCGACTTTGCGATCGTGGCGCGACTGACTCCCGCGACGCTGTTCCGCAGGGAACCGTTCGATCTGCTCGGCATTGCTCCAGGCCAGGAACGCATCCAGGCTATGCGCTTCTGCGTAAGCGGACCTTTTCCGCCAGGGATGACGATCGAGCAGATCATCAACGGCGTGGTCGTGCGGTTCCGCCGTGTGCAACCACATATCCTGTCGTCCGAAGTTGGTGTGTGGGAGAACACGGCGAATCGACCGATACCGCTGTATCCCGACTAACGTCCTGCGGTGGCCGCCGGGCCCAAAGAACAGGACCCGGCTCCTACTGCCTACCGCCTACTGCTTACTGAACAGCACGCCGGGCGCGAGCTTCCATTCAGGATCGAGCGCGCGTTTAACGGCGCGCATCTGATCGATTCCCTCAGGTCCGTACAGCTCCCGCAGTAACTGCTGCTTCAACGCGCTCCGCCCCACGCCGTGCTCCGCCAGCGGGGCACCGCCCATCGCGACGACGTCGCGCGCAATTTCCAGGATCGCTTCACGTCCGCGCCGGACATCGTCGAAGCTGCGCGGCACGACGTTGGGGTGCAGGTTGCCGTCAGACACGTGACCCCAGATGGCATAGTCGAGCCCGTGTCTTTCGAGCGTCGAGCGATACAGATCGATCGACTCGGACAGACGCTCGAACGGCACGACCATGTCGCCGGCGGTCTTCTCGACATCGGGGTGTGCCTGTTTTGCTGCCGCCACGATTGCGTTCACGCTCGACGGAACCGCCTCGCGAAGGTTGAACAGACGCTCTGCGCCGCGGTCGTCGCCCGCGAGCGCGAGACGTGGATCGTCCTCGATCCCGGCAGAGGTCAGGACGGATTGCAGCCGGCCAAGCGCAGCCTCGTCGTCACCACTGATTTCGATCTGCACGAGGAGCATCACCGAGTGCCCGGAGGGCCGGGTCACGCCTGCGCGGCTGAACGACTCGTCCGGGACGGCCCGAAGTGCGCGCGTGTCCATGTATTCGATCGCAGCAACGTCCAGGGGACCGTGGCCGCGCCACGCGGAGTGCGCCTCCCGTCGCAATGCCGCCGTCACCGTCACAGCCTGCGTGTCATCAGAGCACCTGATGAGGGCGGCAACCCGTCTCGGACGTGCGACGACCTTGAGCGTCGCCTCAATCACAACGCCAAGCGTGCCCTCGGCTCCGATGAACAGGTCGATCAGATCCATCCCCGGCGCAGCGTAGTAGCCAGCCGAGAGCTTGGGAACGTCAGGCATCACATACGTCGGCACCGGTACGCGGAGTATCGAGCCTGTGGTGAGCTCGATCTCGAACCAGCCGTCGTTGCTCGCGAGCGTCTCGCTTCGCACGACGTCGAGGACGTCGCCGCTGGCGAGCACGATCGTCGCCGCGTTGACCCATCGACGTGTCGAGCCGTGCTTGAACGTTGCGGCGCCGGCGGCATTGGTCGCGATCGTGCCGCCGACGAATGCGCCATCGAAGGTCGGGACCGGCGGGTAGTAGAGGCCGACGGCGGCCAGCCCGCGCTGCAGTTCCTTGAGCGGCACCGCGGCGCCGACGCGAACGCTATCGCCCGCAGGACTGCTGATGCTCGACAGCGCACGCGTGCTCAGGACGACTTCACCACGCGGTGTGGCACCGCCGGTGAGCGACGATTGCGCTCCGATCGGCAGCACTGTCGTCGCTTGCGCGACGAGTGATGCCACCTCTGCCTCGCTCCGAGGGAACGCAACGCCAGCCGCGAATCCGCCAGGCACCTGTGCGGCATCGCTCAGGAACGACGACAGGAGTGCTTCGTCTGTGTCGATGCGTGGTGCGGGTACCGACTGCGCCTTCCGCGCCTTGATGCGATGTCCCAACGGCAACTCCGGTCTGCACAGCTATCCTAGACCGAAGCCCGAATCCCGAATCCCGAAGCGCAGAGTCGAAAATGGATCCCATCCGATACAGGCTGAGTTTCACCGCGCCTCACACGCACTACGTCGAGGTGCGCGCAGAAGTCCCCACCTCTGGACGAACTGAGGTGGAACTGATGATGGCGGTCTGGACACCAGGGTCGTACCTCATTCGCGAATACGAACGGCACGTGGAGAACGTGGCTGCGACTGGAGCGGATGGCGCCCTGCTGACCGTCAGCAAGACCGCAAAGAATCGCTGGGCGATTGAGACCGGCGGCGCCGCGACCGTCGTCCTGACATACCGCGTGTACGGCCGCGAGATGTCCGTGCGGACGAACTGGATTGAGTCGGAGTTCGCGCTGATCAACGGCGCGCCGACGTTCCTCACGCTCGTGGACTCGCACGACCGCCCGCACGAAGTCACCCTGAGACTCCCCTCGGCGTGGACTCGCTCGACGACTGCGCTGCCGCCGATCGCAGGCGAAGCCCACGCCTTCCGCGCCACGAGTTACGACATGCTGGTCGACTCACCCATCCTGCTCGGAAGTCCGGCGGTGTACGACTTCGAGCTCGAAGGCCGGATGCATCGGCTGGTCAACGAAGGCGAAGCCGGGGTGTTCGACGGCGCACGTGCGGCGCGCGACTTCGAGTCGATTGTCCGCGAGCATCATCGCTTCTGGGGAAACGTTCCGTACAGTAGCTACGTCTGCCTGAATCTGATCACCGAATCAGGTGGCGGCCTCGAGCACTGCGATTCCGCCGTGCTCATGACGAGCAGATGGGCGACTCGCACGCGGAAGGCGTACCTCGGGTGGCTCGAGCTCGCGAGTCATGAACTGTTTCACGTCTGGAACGGCAAGCGCTTGCGCCCCGTCGCCCTCGGTCCATTCGACTACGAGCGCGAAGCGCACACCCGAAGTCTGTGGGTCGTCGAAGGGATCACGGACTACTACGGCGATCTGCTTCTGCATCGCGCGGGGCTGTCGACGCGCGACGAGTTCCTCGCGTCGCTCTCCAACAAGATCGAGACGCTGCAGACAACGCCAGGACGCGCGGTGCATCCGATCGTGACGGCTTCGTTCGATGCGTGGATAAAGTTCTATCGGCAGGACGAGAACTCACTCAACACGTCGATCAGTTACTACATCAAGGGATCGGTCGTGGCCTTTCTGCTCGACGCCAGGATCCGGCGTGTCTCGAGCGATAAGCGAAGTCTCGACGATGTGATGAGAGCCGCATACGCGAAGTACTCAGGCGAACGTGGATATTCGGAGCAGGAGTTTCGAGCGCTCGTCGAAGATGTCGCCGGAGCGAGTCTCGAATCGTTCTGGTCATCGGCACTCGAAGGCAGCTACGAACTCGATTACGCCGACGCGCTCGATGCGCTCGGACTTCGATTCAAGATCGCCGAACCAGATAACGGGAAGACACCGCGGAAAGCCACTCTCGGTGCGATCACGAAGATCGATGGCGGCAGGATTGTCGTGTCGCAGGTCAGGCGCGGAACGCCTTCGCACGAAGCTGGCCTCAACGTGGACGACGAGATTCTCGCGGTCGATGACTTCAGAGTTCGACCCGATCAACTCGATGCGCGAATGGAGCAGTATCTCGCCGGCGATCGCGTGTCGATCCTTGTTGCGCGACGCGATCGATTGATTCGTCTCGACGTGACTCTCGGAGCCGAGCCCTCGAAGTCGTGGCAGCTCGAGGTCGACCCATCGGCCACAGCGGAAGGACGGGCCGGGCTGGACTTTTGGTTGGCCTCGAGTGGAAATCCCGTGCGCACGGGCTGATCACAGGCTCTTCTGCGCCCCTGCCTCGCGGTATCGCTCTTGCACTGAACCCCCACCCTGGAGACTAGACGTGGGGATGTCAGCCGGCGCCGCGGTCATCGATTTCGAGATAACGAGAAAACTGAGTGAGTTAGCCGTTCCGGACGCATCGGCTGCCCTTGTCCTCTTCCGGCTGCACGGACGTCCGCTCGGCTGGGGTGCCGGGCGGGTGACGGATGGCCGTCTCGACGGCGGCTCGCTGGTTCGCCAGTTTGTTCGCCAGCATGCCTGGACTTGCGCACTGCCGCTCGCGGAGCGCGCGATTCAGAGCGGCCGTCCGCTGCGGATGCTGGACGCCACTACGCTCATGCAGACGCCGGCATCGTCAGCTGTGTCCGGACCGCTCGTGACGGTCGCCGTTCGGAGTCGAACCGATGCGAGCCGTCTGCAACCGTGCCTCGATTCGTTGTTGCGTCTCGATTACCCTTCGCTCGATCTCGTCCTCGTCGATGCATCTGAGGATCGCAAGCACGTTGAAGCGCTCGTTCGTGAACGCTATCCGCGAATCAGATACACGAGCGCACCCGGTCTTGGAATGGCTTCGCGTCGCGCGATTGTCGAATGCCGCGGAGACATCCTCGCTGTGACCGACGGTGACGCGGTTGTCGATCGTCACTGGGTGACTGCGCTGGTCAACGTGTTTCTTTCAGACCCCGAAGTCATGACGGTCAGCGGGCTCACGATCCCACAGCAGCTCCGTCGTCCCTTCAGGACCACGCTGCCGGCCGGTGCACCGTTCTGTCGTAACTGGTGGCGCGTGCGCGAGGACTACGAGTCGATCGATGGGGCCACGCAGCGTGCATTGGAGCGAGCCAGCTCCAACGTGGCGTATTGGCGGCCGGGCGGGCCTACCCCGGTGAGGTACACCCGTGTGTGGGAGCCGGCGGCGCTCGTTCGAACGATAACGGTGACTCCGACCTCGCATCCCTCGAACCGGCGTGGAGCGGTGCGCACACTTGATTGCGCCGTCGATCTGCGGGAAGGCGTCGTCCCAATTTCGGACGCGTCGACGTACGATCGTGTTCGCCTATGCGTCACCTGGTCAGGGGAGCCGCTGGGCACCGTTGGAATCGAGCATCACGGCGCCGTGATCAGCCGACTGTGGATCGAGGACGCAATTGCGCAGCAATTAACCGCGTCTATCCTCGATGCCGGCTTGCGTCTTGGCCCGCAAGTATCGCAAGCTCTGCTGACCGCAGACCTAATACGCTACGTCGTTTCAAGGTGGGAACCGGCTGTGCATGGGACAACTGCCCCGGCGACGGTGCGAACGGCTGCAGCGTAGGTCCCGATCCGGTTTTCTTCAGTCCGCCGGTCAACCAGGCGTCGTTCAAGTGCGTCTTATGCTGCTGTGGAGAGGCGTGTCCACTAGGCTCGTACTCACAGTCGTCGTAGTGGCGGTGATGGGCGTGTGGACGGCGGCCTTGGCGCAAGGACCGGTCGCGCAGATGTCCGCCATCCCGCTCCACGAAGGCACTGTCCCCATCGTTCTCGATGGAGACCTGAGTGATCCCGCCTGGTCGCAGGCGACCCCCATCACTACTTTCGTTCAACGCGAACCGCTCGAGGGCGCGCCGGGGACGATGCGTACGGAGGCCCGTGTGGCATTTGATGCTACGGCAATCTACGTAGCGGTGCATGCGTTTGATTCCGATCCGGATCGCATCATGGGCTTCCTCACCCGGCGCGATGCGGACTCGTCGTCGGACTGGCTCCATGTGCTGATCGACTCGTATCACGACCGTCGGACGGCGTATCAGTTCGGGGTGAACCCGGTTGGCGTCAAGCAGGATGCGTACTGGTTCAACGATTCGAACAACGACGACAGCTGGGACGCCGTCTGGGACGTGGTATCGCGACGCGACAAGGACGGCTGGTGCGCGGAGTTCCGCATTCCGTTTTCCCAGCTTCGTTTCAGCCGCGGCGGCGACGGCGTACTGGGCTTCGCGGTGATGCGAAGCGTCGCCCGCTTGAACGAGACCACCACGTGGCCGCTCCTGTCAAAGAACGCGAGCGGGTTCGTCTCGTCGTTCGGCGACTTGAGTGGCGTGACGATCGGGCGCGCGTCGAAGCGGCTGGAGCTCGTTCCGTACGTCGTCGGCGAAATCGGCACGACGCCGCTGGACGCAGGAAACCCACTGCAAAACAGTCCGGACCACGATATGTCGGTCGGTGTAGACATCAAGTACGCGGTCACGCCTGCGCTGAACCTGACCAGCACCATCAACCCGGACTTTGGTCAGGTCGAGGCTGATCCGGCGGTCGTCAACCTCAGTGCGTTCGAAACGTTTTTTTCCGAGAAACGGCCGTTCTTCATCGAGGGATCCGGCACGTATCAGTTCGAGTGCCGCGACTGCAGTCTGTTCTACTCGCGTCGAATCGGCCGTGCTCCTCGTGGTGCCCCGACGATCGGCTCCGACGAGTTCATGGTCCACCCAGTGCAGACCACGATTCTGGGTGCGTCCAAGTTGACTGGACGCGTGCGCGACTTTTCAGTCGGCGTGCTCGCGGCGGCGACGCAGGAGGAGAACGCCGACATCGCATTCGGGTCTCTGCGCCGGAGTGAGGTCATCGAGCCGGCCACGTTCTACTCCGTCTCGCGCGCGAGACGCGAGTTCTCCGATCAGTCGTCGCTCGGCTTCATCTTCACGACGACACACCGCGATCTGAAGGAGAGCGTGGCGGTTCTGCCGGAGAGCGCGGTCACTGGTGGTATCGACTACGACTGGCGAATTGGCAAGCGCTGGGGCCTCAACGGCTATTGGGCCGGCAGCAGTGTCAACGGTTCTCCACTGGCGATCGATGCACTCCAGCGGAACAACGTGCACAGCTTCCAACGGCCCGACGCGGACCACGTCGAAGTCGATCCGTTCGCCGAGACGCTGCACGGTCACTCCGGGATGGCGTCGTTCGGCAAAATCGCGGGCGAGCACACGCGGATGAACGTCAACGTCGCGTACAAGTCGCCCGGCTTCGACGTCAACGATCTGGGCTTCCAGCAGCGCGCCGACGTCATCACGCAAAACAGCTGGTTCCAGTTCCGGCGGCAGACGCCCGGGAAGTACACGAGGAACAGGTTTCTCAACTTCAACCAGTGGACGGCGTTCAACTATGCCGGCGACCGGCTGGAGACCGGTGGGAACGTCAACGCGAACTGGGAGTTCCAGAACCTGTGGCGCGCTGGCGGCGGCATCAACGCGAACGCGCGCACCTTCGATGATCGCCTGACGCGAGGCGGTCCCGGTGGCTACAACGAACCCGCCTACAGCAGTTGGCAATGGTTTAACACGAACGACCGGCGCGCCCTGAGTCTAAAGTGGAATTCGGCTCTTGGAGGTAATGGGCACGGGCGTTTCTACGAGTTTGAACCAGCGGTGGTGATCCGTCCGGTCTCCTCGTTCTCGACGGAGGTAGGCTTTCGCTACAGCAACAACATCGACGACGCACAATGGGTCGCTGAAGCATTCGACGGAGGGGAAAAACACTACGTCTTCGGTCGGCTCGAGCAGGAGACGCACTCACTCACACTGCGCGTCAACTACACGATGACGCCGACCCTGTCGCTCCAGATCTACGGTCAACCGTTCGTGAGCGCGGGGCACTACGTGAACTACAAGGAACTCGTCGACGGCCGCGCCGAGCGTTACGAGAACCGCTACGCCCCATACGCGTACGCCGGCAATGCCGACTTCAACGTCCTGTCCTTCCGCACGACAAATGTGGTGCGCTGGGAGTACCGGCCCGGGTCCGCGCTCTTCGTCGTCTGGCAGCAGGGTCGCGAAGGACAAGGAGAGCCCGGACGTTTCGCGGTCGGCCGCGACTACTCGTCACTCTTCTCCACGCCTGCGAGCAACACCCTCCTCATCAAGTTCGCCTACTGGATGAACCCCTAGCTGGTTGGTGGATGGTGGTTCGTGGATGGTGGAGAACCTGACCCGAGAACGCTTCCAGCAACCACCTACCACCAACCACTAACCACCAACCGTCCAGATATACTCGGCCCATGCGGTTCGATCCGGAGTACGTCTCTCAAGTCCTCAACGAGAACTTCGAGGACGCGAAGGCGCTTTTCCTGTCACCGCTGATCTCCATCCATTACGCCCACCTCGTCATGCTCGCCAGCCGCGGCATCGTCGAGGCAGCCCACGCGCGCGCGATTCGTGACGCGCTCGATTCGATCTCCGTCACCGCCATCCGCAAGACGCCGTACGACGGAAGCTGCGAGGATCTCTTTTCACACGTCGCGCGCATTCTCGGCGAGGCGTGTGGCGAGGACGTAGCCGGCCGACTTCACACCGCGCGCAGCCGCAACGACATCGATATGACGATGTACCGGTTGCGGCAGCGGGAGTTCATCCTCCGCGTGATCGATGCAGGCGTGGACCTTCGAGAGGTCCTCATCGCGCACGCTGGGAAGCATCGCGAGACGCTGTTCGCCGCGCACACCCACACCCAGCCCGCGCAACCGACGACGCTCGCGCACTATCTGCTCGGCGTCATCGAGCAACTCGAGCGCGATGTGTTCCGTCTTCGCGCGGCGTATGCGTCGACAAATCGCTGCCCGCTTGGCTCGTGCGCCATCACAGGGACTGGTTTTCCCATCGATCGGGAGCTGACGAGCGATCTGCTCGGATTCGACGGGCCGACCGGCAATACCTACGGCAGCATCGCAACCGTGGACTATCTGCTCGAGAGCGCCTCGGCGACGGCGGTGCTGACGACGGGCCTTGGCCGATTCGTCCAGGACTTGCTTCTGTGGTGCACAGTGGAGTTTGGCTATCTGCGACTCGGCGAGGGCTTCGTGCAGTCGAGCACGATCATGCCGCAGAAGCGCAACCCGGTGGCGCTCGAGCACGCGCGCGCCATTGGAAGTAAAGCGCTCGGTCAGGTGTCGGCGATCATGATGAGCGTGCACAACACGCCATTCGGCGACATCGTCGATACCGAAGACGATCTGCAGCCGCTCGTGGCTGGAATGTTCCGCGATGCGGCGCGTGCGGTGAC
>Ga0247825_10002211_pt1 | contig 12885 bp, 9 predicted proteins | sample 13C_Vanillin_Day_FD_194413 | JGI IMG/M metagenome (GOLD analysis project Ga0247825, IMG submission 194413) | Soil microbial communities from agricultural site in Penn Yan, New York, United States - 13C_Vanillin_Day48 | ecosystem: Environmental > Terrestrial > Soil > Agricultural land | place...
GTTCACAATGACGCACAGCAGTCACCGTGCCGACGAGCCCGTCAGCCTGCCGACGAACGGGGACACCAGCGTCTGCAAATTCCGTGACGCCATCGTCTGCATTCTCAGCGACGGCCAACATGGGTGTGCGCCGGGAAGCTCCCGACCAGATCCTCTCCGCGCACGGCAGATGACCATCTTCGGGCTGGAAGCCGGGAACATCGGCGCGACGATGCGGTTCTCGTCCGCGCTAAACTGGCCCTCGTCTCGGTCGAGCCCTGGACGATCGCGAGAGCGCGTCGCGGGCGGTTGCTGCACCGTAGGTTGAAGGATTTAAGATCTCGAGCTCGCCGTGTTGGGCATACGCCAGCTGTAGCGCTGTGATCTGGACGTCGTCGAAGCTGATTAACTTGAGGTAGTCGACCATTCGACGCAGGTCGGCGTCGATCTGGTGGACGACGAGGCAGAGGTGGATGCGGCCTTCGGCGATGTTGCGGGCGAGTTGTTCACGTCCATCCTCCTGCAGGGTGTCGAGATCGTCACCGCCCTGCTTGACCCACTGCTCGCGAAACGCTTGCTCGCCGTCGTGTTTGATCGCGCTGGTGTAGTCAAGGACCTGGCCGATGACGTGCCGACCTCTCTTGGGATTTGTGCCGAGCTTGCACACGACGAGGGTCAGTGAGCCGTCCGGGCTGACGATGCACAGATCCACCAGGCCGGCCGAGGTGGTGAATTCGCCAACGGCCCAAGCGTCTTCTGTAACACCGGGGACCCAGTCGGGGTCGTCGGCGATTATTCCCTGCAGTTGATCCTTCCCCGGGGATGCAGTCCTGTCCGGTATGCACCAGGAGCCGTTCGATCCCACTTGCCGTACCTGTACGCCCAGGTCTGCCCTGTATGTCACACGTACTCCTTCAGGCGGTGTCTGAACAAGTATCTATGGCGCTTCGACATCACGCGAGCATGGCCGGGAAGGTTGCTGGCCCGTCAGTCATTCATCTCTTGACTGGACCGGTAGGTCTTCTTTCACTCCAGAAGAATAGCTGCCTCAGAGGGCTTCCCCGAGGGCTCGCATACGTGTATACATAAGCCATGGACATAGCGGTTGACATGGGCGGGACGTTCACAGACGCCATCGCGAGACAGGACGACGGAACATGGATTGTCGGCAAAGCGGCGACCACTCCGGGAGCACTTCAGTCGGGTTTTCTCGCCGCTTTGAAGGAGGTAGCCACGGACCTGGACTCGGTCGCAACGCTGACCCACGGCACCACGGTCGTCTTGAATGCGCTTTTGACAGCCGACCGACCACCGGCAGTGCTCGTGACAACCAGCGGCTTCCGGGATGTACTCGAAATCATGCGCGCGGACCGGAAAGATCTCTTCGACCTTTCTCAGTCTAAGCCGACGCCGCTCATTCCTCGGTCGAGATGCATCGAGGTGAAAGAGCGGATTGCCGCCGATGGAAGTGTCGTGACTCCGCTGTCTGACGACGAGTTGGATCGTCTCGTCGATGAAATCGCCTCGCTCGGAGCGAGCAGCGTTGCGGTTTGCCTTCTGTTCTCTTTCCGAAACCCCGAGCATGAGCGTGCAATTGGGGAGCGACTGGAGAAGAAGATTGGCCCCGAGCTATTTGTCTCGCTCTCCCACGAGGTCCTTCCCGTTTATCGTGAGTTCGAGAGGACTAGCACGACCGTTATTAACGCGATCGGGCGTCCGCTTATGGACACCTATCTCAGCCAGGTGGAATCAACCCTCCCCTCACGGCTGGCGTCCACAGGGTTTCAGGTGATGGACTCGTCGGGTGGTCTCGTAGATCCTGGCCAAGCTCGCAGTGTGCCGGTGAATACCCTGTTCTCGGGCCCGGCTGGCGGTGTCGTGCTGGGGCAGGAAGCTGGTAAGGCAATTGGCCGTCCGAATGTCATCACCTTCGACATGGGAGGGACAAGTACAGACGTTGCCGCAGTTACTGAAGGCCGTCCCGATCGCAACACCTACATGGAACTCGCGGGGTACCCGATTCAGGTACCCTGCCTGGACATTGTGACTGTTGGTGCCGGTGGGGGCAGTATTGGGTGGGTAGACGGAGGTGGGGCGCTTCTTGTCGGACCACGGTCGGCAGGGGCGGTTCCGGGACCGGCCTGTTACGGGAAAGGGGGCATTGAACCGACCGTTACAGACGCTGCTGTCGCGTTGGGTCGCTACAACCCGACGACCGCAATCGGTGGTGGACTCACTCTCGACAGAGAAAAGGCATGGGAAGCTATCCAGCGCCTGGCTCGCAAGTTGGATCTCTCCCGTGAGGAAACCGCATGGGGGATCATCCAGATCGTCAACAGCAACATGGCAAACGCTATTCGCAGCGTGTCCATTGAGCGATCGCGGGACCCGAGAAACTACTCTCTTGTCGCCCTCGGCGGCGGCGGGGCTGCACACGGTCTTGAAGTCGCGGCGGAACTCAATATGGCTTCGGTGCTCGTACCTGCATATCCCGGCGTAGCATCGGCGCAGGGGATGCTCCTTGCTGATAAGCGACGTGAGCGCCTCCTTACGTTGTATCAACCGCTCCCGAAGGTCGATGCGAATCGGCTGGAGCGCATCATCGACACGATGGCGGGCGAGGCTCGCTCCGAGTTCAACTCGTCGGATGCCGATGAACGGGGACTGATCTTCAGTGCGTCGCTCGATCTTCGATACCAGGGCCAGACGCACGAACTGGCCGTTCCCGTGTCGATGGACGACCCCAATCTAGATGCAGCCGCAGATGCCTTTCACGAACTCCACACGGAACGTTACGGGCACGCGATTCGGGACGCGGTCATCGAAGCCGTGAATGTTCGCGTCGTTGCTGTCTGCCCGACAAAGAGCAAGGAATTCGGTACCCCGACGTGGCCGGAGCACACCTCGAGTCAGGAACCCCGCAGCGTTTACTGGGGTCCGGCGCGCGGATGGGTCATGACTCCCGTCCTTTCCCGAACGGAGGCTGAAGGAGTGTGCGTCGAAGGTCCAGCCATCATCGAGCAGTCCGACGCCACGATCATCATCCCTCCCGGCGCAAGGAGCGTCGGCCGCCGGCCGGGTTTCCTCGAACTTGATTGGAACATCTGATGGACATCGATAGCAGCGCGTTCGACCCCATCCGCTTCAGCGTTATCCGGAGTGCGCTCGTCGCAGTCTCCCGTGAAATGGGAGTGACACTTCGGCAGACCGCCTATTCGGACATCTTCAACGAAGGGTGCGACTTCTCGTGCGGCCTCTTCGACGCTGAAGGTCGACTGACGGGGCAAGCCGAGTTTCTTCCTATTCACCTCGGCGCGCTACAGTTCGCTGTGCGGCAAACAGTCGCAGAGCGCGGTCGCGACTCGTTTCGACCGGGTGACGCGCTCATTCTCAATGATCCGTACAGGGGCGGTACACACCTACCGGACCTGACGATGATTACACCGATTTTCTATGGCGATGAACTCGTGGCTTTCGCGGCGAATCGTGCCCATCACGCCGACATCGGTGGCGCCGTGCCAGGCAGCTTCTACTCGCGGGCCAAGGACAACTACATGGAGGGGCTTCGCCTTCCTCCGGTATGGCTATACCGCGCGGGCGAATTGGTCCATGATACGTACGAGATCATCCTGAATAACGTACGAGTCCCGGGGAACATGAAGGGGGACCTGGCTGCGCAGGTATCTGCTAACCGATCGGCGGTGAAGCGATACCAGGCGCTGTGTGACCAGTACGGGCGCGAAGCAGTCTTAGCGACCGAGCAGAAGGCGAGTGCTGACTCTGAGGCACGGATGCGAGCTGTGATCACTTCTTGGCCCGATGGCCAATACAGTGGTGAGGACGTGATGGACAACGACGGCATCACGGATACACCTGTAACGGTCCGAGTGACCGTCAAAGTCGCCGGAGACCAAATCACAGTCGACTACTCGGACACCGATAAGCAGGCTGCGGGTCCGATCAACGCTGTTCCCGGGATGACAGCTTCTGCTACATACCTGTGCCTTCAAGCCGCTACGGATCCGAGTATTCCACCCAACGATGGGTGTTATCGACCCATCCAAATCGTCTCGCGACCCGGAACGCTCGTCCATCCCGAGTTTCCCGCGCCGTCGACGGCGGGCAATGAAACTTCACACCGGATCGTGAACGCGCTCATGGATGCACTGTCGAAGATGGATCACGGACCGCAGCTTATCGCCGGTGATCACGGATCCTCCAACAATCTGCTGATCACCTGTCACACGGACGCTGGAGCGAAAGTGCTGTATCAGTACCCAGAGGGGGGCTGGGGTGCGCGCCCAGACAAGGACGGAGAGAATGCGTTGTTCTCGGTGGTGGGTAACTGCCGGAATCTGCCGGCGGAAGCCCTGGAGCTACGGTTTCCGCTCCGTCTGCAGCGATATGAGCTTCGCCCTGGGACCGGCGGTGACGGCAAGTACCGCGGCGGGCTAGGAATCCGCCGCGACTACGAAGTGCTCTCCGAAAGAGCAGAATTGAGCTTCATTTCGGACCGATGCAGATTTGGGGCGAAAGGAGTCGACGGTGGCTCGCCGGGGGGTACCGGTGAGTACCTCGTTGATCGAGGTGAGGGCTTCGTCGAAGCATCACCAGAGTTCTCGTCCAAGGGAGCCGATATCCCGCTTGCTCGCGGCAACATCGTGAGCCAGCGAACAGCTGGCGGCGGTGGATGGGGGTCGCCGGAGGAACGCGCGTCGGAGGATCGCGAACGAGACCATTCCGAAGGCTATGCCTGAGGGTGCTCGTTGCAAGAGTGACTCGCGGCTGGGGACTCCACCGCTAGCGAATACCACTTGGGTCGGCTCAGCGTTGATGGAGAGCGCGAGCTGAGTGAAGGCAGGAAGTCTGTTCGGTCATCCGTCAAGGTACAACCGCACATCGATGCTCAAAGCCGGGGACGGAACGGGGTGTACCCAGCGAGGTTCGCGCGCCGTTCCGTCTCTTCGATCGTTTTTGACACATGCCACATACGTTGAAACCCCACCTGGAGAAATCATGCCAGTGAAAGACGCCAATGATTCCGAGGTCAACTCAGCATCTCCTGCCACTCACTCGGCACGAGGCGAGACGCGAGAGGACTATGCCCTTCGCCGCGTTCCGGACCACTACCGCAAGTCCCCATTCAGCATCGCAATGGTTCTCAGCGGCGCAGTCTGGTCGGTATTCTCCTTCGCTCTCGGGGGTCAACTCGCACTCGCATACGGAATCCCGACCACACTCATCGCGTTGGGAATAGGATATGTGGTTGGTGCGGCGCTATGCGTGATGATCACGCGCCTAACGGCCGCAAACGGTCTCGATATCGATCTTCTCAGTCGCGGTCTCGGATACGGATTCATGGGAAGTTCCATGTCGTCTCTCGTCTATGGCCTTACCTTCCTCATGTACTGCGGATTCGAGGGCGCGTTCATGGCCTCGGCGCTCCACGCACAGTGGCCCGTAGTGCCTCTCTGGCTGTTGAACGTGATAATTGCGGCAATTCTGGTACCGATCAATTGGTACGGATTCAAGCTCAATGACTTACTGCAGCGAATTACCTGGCCCCTCTTCATCCTCGGTGTAATCATGGTAAGTTACTTCACCTTCACCACGAATGAACCGACAAAACCCCTCTTCGAGGGCGCGGTCACCCCAAATGCACTGCTCGCCGCAGTGGCTGCATGCATCCCAGTACTCACCGTTCAAGCCCTGTTGGTCGGAGACTGGAGTCGGTTTGCCCGTCGGAACGATGTTCGAAAAGTCGAGATTATTGCGTCATCGGTCGCACTAGGTGGCGTCTTCCTTGTCGAGGCCCCCCTCGGAGCATTTCTCGCTGTATACGCCGGGAACGCAAATCCTGGAGTCTACGCAGTCACGGGATTAGGCACATGGGGAATGCTCTGGGTTCTGATCACGCAACTTCGTATTCAGAACATGAACTACTACAGTGCATCACTAGCGTTCGCGAACTTTGCCGCCAGGGTATTCAGGTGGACGCCTGGTCGGCAGTTCTGGGTTATGGTCGTTGCAACCCTGACGGCCATCGCCGCGGTGAGCAATATCCTCGACAACCTACTCAGTGTTCTCACGTTTTTCGGGTGTGTCCTTCTGGCGTGGGCCGGAACGCTGATCGCTGGCATGTTCGTCGTCAAGCGCCTACAGCGGCTCTCGCTCGATGCAATCGAGTATCGACGTGGCTATCTCACCCGGTGGGGCTGGTCATCGATGACGGGTTTGCTCGTAGGTAGTGTCGTCGGAGGATGGTTGACGCTGGCTGCGGTTCCAAGCGACGTCTACGGTCCCTTCGTCGGGCAGGTGACGGCCTTCCTTCTGGCAGGCGCGACTCACATCATCATCTCCGGTGTCACCCGGCGAAGGTGGAAGTTGATCGCACGCAATCCGGCCGTCTCCTGGGAAACCTCGCCCGAGTCACCGGTCGAGAGCGGAGAGAAGGTTGGCGCTTGTGCCGTGTGCCGATCGACCTTCATCCGAACGGACATGCTTCCGTGCCCTGTCGTTGAGACGAACGTCATCTGCTCGGTTTGTTGCGGCAGCCACACGAGTTGCAAGGACGTCTGTAAAGCGAATCCCGTGTTCTTAGGTGAACCGGGCAAAGGATCTCATGTCTGACCCAGCAACTGCTACGAGAACACAAGGCACTCGATTCACTGAGAAGTGGTGGGTACCAAAACCGCATATCTTCAGCGCGCCAGTTGATCTGCCGACAGAGGTCCGCATCTACGAAGTTGGTCCGCGTGATGGTCTGCAGGCAGAGGCGACACCCATCCCGACCGACATAAAGGTCGAATTCTGCAAACGGCTCGTGGATGCAGGTGTCCGCACGGTCGAGACGACGAGTTTCGTGTCGCCAAGGTGGATACCACAGCTGGCCGATGCGGATGAGTTGATGGCGAAGTTGGTTCTTCCTGAACATGTGCGACAGGTTGTGCTCACTCCCAACATGCGCGGTCTAGAACGCGCCCGGTCTTCCGGGTGCCGCGAGGTTGCAGTGTTTGTCAGTGCCACCGAGACGTTTGCCCAGAAGAATTTGAATACAGATATCAAGGGTGCGCTCGCGACCGCACGAACAGTGGCAGGGGAGGCGCGATCACTCGGAATGCGAGTGCGCGGTTACATTTCCATGTGCTTCGGTGACCCGTGGGAGGGGTGTGTCGAGGCGAGTGCGGTCGCGACAGTCGCGTCAGAACTTATGGCGATGGGCTGTTCATCAATCTCGCTGGGCGACACGATCGGCGTCGCTACGCCGGGTCACGTTTACGCCATTATCGATGCTGTGCGCTCGGTGGGGATTGCCAGCAGTGCCATCGCGGGTCATTTCCACGACACGTACGGTCAAGGGCTGTCGAACGTTTATGCGGCGCTTACTCTCGGTGTAACCGAATTCGACAGTTCGGCCGGGGGGCTTGGACGCTGCCCATACGCACTCGGTGCCACCGGAAACCTCGCAACCGAGGACTTGGTCTGGATGCTTCAGGGCCTAGGTATCGAGACGGGTGTCAATCTGGATCGGCTCGCGTCAACGTCGCTTTGGATGGCTGAGCATGTCGGACGCGTAAGCCCGTCCCGGGTCGTGGCGGCTCTGTCCGCTGCGGACGGCAGAACGGGCAGGCCTTGACTCATACGGACCGTAGACGCGCTTGTTGGCGACAAAGGCGCATGCACCCGCGTCGCGTTGACAAATTCTCCTTTTTCGGGTGTGTACAAGGTCACCTCGAGGCCTGTAGTGTATACACGTATCCATGAACCGATTCTGTCGTGGTTCGACGCTCAGCCGCGGCTGGCTCAGGCTCAACTTTGCCATCCTCTGACACGGCTTCTCGGCGTTCGTTCTGGCGCCCATACGCTGTCAAACCCAAGACTGACTACAAGCCCTCCAAGACATGATGATCGGAGCACCTGATAACCATGATTGACGTCGATATCGATGTTGTGACCGAGCCGGTGATTGGCGGCGAACGCTCCAGCACCACGGCCAAGCATCCGGTAGTGGACCCGTCTATGGGTACCGTCATCGGCGAACTGAGCCTGGGTGGCACTGAGGAGATCGATGCGGCGGTTTCCGCTGCGAAGCGCGCTGCAGAGCAGTGGAGGGGACAGCCCCCCGAGGTCAGAGCGCGCGTCATGCGGAGGGTAGCAGAGTCGATCAGCACCCACAGTGAGGAGCTCGCGTACGTCGAGACGATTGATACAGGCAAGCCCCTGTCTCAGAGTCGTTCCGACGTGGCACTCGCAGCGAGATACTTCGAGTATTACTCTGCTGCGGTCGAAACGTTGGGGGGTGCGACGGTTCCCCTCGAACGTGGCTTGGCATTCACCTCGATGGAGCCCCTGGGAGTGACGGGACACATCGTTCCCTGGAACTACCCGATCCAGATTATGTGTCGGTCGATCGCACCGTCCATTGCGGCGGGGAACGCAGTGGTGGTGAAGCCTGCGGAGGATGCCTGCTTGACGCCCCTGTTGTCCGCGAAACTGGCTTTGGAGGCGGGCTTACCCGCCGGCGTCTTCAATGTCGTGCCCGGTCTAGGAAAGGTGGCTGGAGAGGCCCTCGCCGCCCACCCGGACGTCGAGCACATCGCTTTTACCGGCTCAGTACCTGTGGGTCGTCATGTTGCCGCTGTGGCCGCGAATCGTGGACGGCCATCCCTTCTGGAACTGGGTGGAAAGGGCGCGCACCTTGTTCTCGAGCGCGCAGATCTAGACCGTTGCATGCCGACGATTCTCCGTACGCTTCTCCAAAATGGAGGACAAACCTGCAGCGCCGGAACTCGCCTTGTCATCCACGAAAGCTTGTGGCCAGCGGCCGAGAAGATGCTTCAGTCCGCTCTCGCGGACATCCGAATCGGTGTCGGCAGCTCAGATCCGGATCTCGGTCCGCTGATCTCCGACAAGCAACGCGAACGAGTGCGTGGCTACGTCGAGCGGGCAATATCGAATGGCGGCTTGGTCACAGCGACGAAGGCGGTCGACTCCGACCTGACCGGATTCTTTGTTCCGCCAGCTATCGTCTGCGGCGTTTCACCGACTTCGGAACTCGCGCAGGATGAGATCTTCGGTCCTGTCCTCTCTGTCCTTCCTTTCGAAACCGAGGCGGAGGGCATCGACATTGTGAACGGGTCAAGATATGGACTGACGAGCGGCGTCTGGTCGAGCGACGCCGACGCTGCCCTTCGTGCCGCTAAGCGTGTCGTTGCGGGACAGGTGTATGTCAACGGGTTTGTCGCAGGTGGTGGCGTCGAGCTTCCCTTCGGGGGCTTCAAGGACAGTGGTTACGGACGCGAGAAGGGAGTGCAGGCGCTCGCTGCGTACACACAGAGTAAGACCACCATCATCTCCATCGCAGATTGACGCTTGTACTAGCGGGAGACCGTCGAAGGGATTACACCATGAATGCACAGTCCGCACTTTGGCACCCGTTCGCCAATATGGCAGAACTCTCCGTCGGAGAGTTGGTCGTCGACAGCGCCGATGGCTGTTGGATCACTGATGAAGACGGCAAACGCTATTTGGACGGCACTGCCTCGTTGTGGTACTGCAATGTCGGGCACGGTCGTCGAGAGATTGCGGCGGCAGTTGCTCGGCAGCTTGAGAAACTGGACGCTTTCTCGATCTTCTCGTACTACGCGAATCGGCCCGCAATGGAGCTTGCAGACCGACTTTCGACGCTCGCTCCGATGCAGGATGCGAAGATCTTCCTGACATGCGGTGGTGGTGAGGCCATCGACACCGCCGTCAAGATCGCTCGGAAGTTCCACGTCGAGCACGGAGAGTCTCGCCGCGTGCATGTCCTCAGCCGCCAAGGTTCCTACCACGGTACGAACGGAATTGGGACCGCACTGGCCGGTATCGAAGCCAATCGCGAAGGTTTCGGCTCATACATGCCGGACAGCTCGCGAGTCGAATACGGCAGCCTCACAAGTTTGCAGACAAGCATCGACACCATTGGTGCCGACAACATCGCCGCCTACGTTTTCGAACCAGTGATCGGTGCAGGCGGTGTTCTGTCGCCACCAGAGGGTTACATCGAAGGTGCAGTCGAAATGTGTAGGAGAAACGGGATTCTCACAATTGCCGATTCGGTGATCGGTGGGTTCGGCCGTCTCGGCACCTGGTTCGGTGTGGAGCGTTGGAAGGTGGAACCCGACCTGATTGCCTTTGCCAAAGGCGTTACCAGCGGCTACCTTCCCCTCGGTGGTGTTGCGGTCGCTTCGCACGTCGCGGAACCGTTCTGGACCGGTCGCGGTAAGGCGCTCAACCACGGCCCCACTTACAGTGGCCATCCGGCTTCATGCGCTGCTGCACTGGTCAACCTCGGGATTCTGGAGGATGAGAACCTGCTCGATCGTTCACGGAAGTTCGAAGAGGTTTTGAGGAGTGCATTAGTCGATGCGCTCGGTAATTCTAGCAACCTCAAAGAGATCCGCGCCGGCGTGGGACTGATGGCAGGAGTCGTTCTCACCGACGACGTACTTGCTCAGTTCCCGGATGCGACTCTTCGTGTTCAGCGAGCCGCGCGAGACGGCGGAGTGATCGTGCGCGGACTTGGGGGAGGAGTAGTCGCTATGTCTCCACCTCTCATCATCACCGAGCCGGAGATCGACATCCTCGTTGGGACTCTCGCCGATGCGGTCGATGGTGTGACTCGGTAATGGCGCACACACCACTCGCCGGGATCACCGTCCTAGACTTCACTCGGATCTTGTCAGGCCCATACTGCACCCTACTGCTCGCCGATCTAGGCGCCAAAGTGATTAAGGTCGAGATGCCTGATCACGGAGATGAGACCCGCAGTTGGGGTCCTCCGTTTCTCGACGATGGGACATCGGCCTACTTCGCAGCGTTGAACCGCGGAAAGAAGAGCGTCGCGTTGGACCTGCAGAGCCAGGCCGCCCGGGACGCTGTGCGCGAGATGGCCAAAACTGCTGATGTCATCGTCGAGAACTTCCGTCCTGGTGTGGCCGAACGACTGGGTATTGACCACGCAACACTTTCTTCTGTCAACCCGGCGCTTGTCTCCTGTTCAATCTCTGGGTTCGGAAGCGGGGGAGCGTATGCAGACCTTCCCGGCACAGAGATCGTAGTAGAAGCGATGTCAGGATTGATGGAGACAACCGGGCCGGTCGACGGGCCGCCGGTTCGATTTGGTCCAGCGATGATTGACATTGCGACCGGTCTGACCGCGGCCGTGAGGATTGTGTCGGCGCTGCTCGAAGCGACGCAATCAGGCAAAGGCGCCCATCTCGAATGTTCCCTGTATTCGACCGCCTTGTCCGCGATGGGAACCTTGATCGCCGGCTACACGGTTGACGGAACCGAGCCGACTCGATGGGGTTCTCATCACCCTTCTATCGTCCCCTACGGGGGATTTCCCACTTGCGATGGTCAGATCATCACCGGTGCGATTTCCGACCGAACGTGGGAGGAGTTCGCCGGGGTGCTCGGGTTGGATGTAGCGCCCGAATGGGCTACTAACGCTGGCCGTGTCGAGAACCGGGTCGACGTCGAACGTGCAGTATCGGAGGTCACTCAGACCCGCTCCACTGAGCATTGGGTTGAAGTTCTCCGGGATAATGGACTGCTGGCGGCCCCCATAAGAACCATCGGCGAAGCGCTCAAGGATCCGGCAACTCGCGACATGAACATCTTCGTCGAGATCGAACAGCAGCCCGGTGTGTTGTCGCCACGGCTCGATGGAGTGCCTAACACAACTCCTCGGCTGCAGGCAGTCCCCTCAGTAGGGGAGCACACGGCTGAGATTCTTGGCGCGCTTGATCTTCCCCTTCATGAACCATTGGAATCGCCCGAATCCTGAACAGTTTCAAAAATTTCTCTATCCACTTGGGAATGTTTCCGCTTTGGGCGTGGCTGAATATTTAATGATATTCGCCTTGAGAAAGTCGCTAGACGATTAATGGCCGTAGCGACCATCATCCACGGAAGTGACGGGCTAGGAAAGTGGAACGAAGAGTCCCAGAGGTGAATTTGGCGAACGAAAGTATGACGAAATGTCTGACGATAGTCAACCTGATCTCGAGGGTCAGATTCGCGCCTACCGCCAATACCGTCGAAGTAGGGCTCAGCAACGGAAACGTAGGAGGTGGACGGAGGCTGGAAATGAGGCGAGTGAGATAATTCGCCTTCTCCAGGAGTGGGCGCCATTCAACGGTCCTCCCGAAGAAGAAGTATTTGTCAGATTTGGTCTCACTGAGTGTCAGTTTGTCGAGAAACTTCGGACGATATTGGCGGACGGCAAGTGCGATCCGCGTATGAGTCTCTACCTTGCGAGGAGGTATCCGCAGTTGCGCGCCCGTCACTAAACGGTGCGCATACAGGAGATTCGTCACGCTGCTTAGCGATATGACACCCAGGTCGTATTGATGCCAGAACTTAGCCTCGATCGACACTATTCTTTTCACAACCCTACAGGGAGAATCTCATGAAGATCGGTATCCCCCGCGAGATCAAGAACCACGAGTATCGGGTCGCAATCACGCCTGCAGGTGTCCACGAACTGGTCGGGCGCGGCCATGAGGTCGTGATCGAATCTGGTGCAGGCATCGGCTCGTCGTTCGCGGATGGGGACTTCAAAACCGCAGGTGCCCAGATACTCTCGACTGCTGACCAGGTATGGCAGACTGCCGAGCTTCTGCTGAAGGTCAAAGAGCCCATCGCCGAGGAATATGCCCGCCTGCGCCAGGGCCAGGTGCTGTTCACTTACCTGCACCTGGCCGCCTCGAAGGACTGCACCGACGCGCTGTTGGCATCGAAGACCACGTCCATCGCCTACGAGACCGTCACCGCCGCCGACGGCACCCTCCCGCTGTTGGCCCCGATGAGCGAGGTCGCCGGGCGACTCGCCCCGCAGGCTGGCGCGTACCACATGAT
>Ga0247825_10002212_pt1 | contig 12882 bp, 9 predicted proteins | sample 13C_Vanillin_Day_FD_194413 | JGI IMG/M metagenome (GOLD analysis project Ga0247825, IMG submission 194413) | Soil microbial communities from agricultural site in Penn Yan, New York, United States - 13C_Vanillin_Day48 | ecosystem: Environmental > Terrestrial > Soil > Agricultural land | place...
GGATCGCCGGGCACGGTGTAGAAGCGCCACAGTTCGCGGCCACTGCGGACGTCAATGGCGACGAAGAATCCACGGTGCGGAGTGAATTCGCCGCCGGCAACGCCGACGATCGCCTTCCCGCGTGCGATTCGCGGCGCCATGGTGATCGAGTAGCCGGTGGAATCGTCTGGAAGGATCCGCGTTGACCAGAGAACCCTGCCCGAGGCCGCATCGAGCGCGACGACACGGCCGTCGATGACCGGGGAGATCACGGCATCGCCGTACAGCGCGATGCCGCGGTTGACCACGCCGCAGCAGATGCCCCGGTTCTGGCCCGGAGTCGCGAATGCGCGATCCACCTGCGGGTCGTAGCGCCACCGTTCCTTGCCCGTGCGCGCGTCCACGGCAAAGACGATGCTCCAGTTGGTGATGCCGTAGAGGGTGCCGTTCCAGACGAGCGGCGTTGCTTCCTGATTGCCGCCGCCCGCGCCGACCGGGTAGGTCCACACCAGCCCGAGGCGGTTCACGTTTGCGGCAGTGATCCGATCGAGCGGGCTATAGCGGCGCTCAGCCAGATCGTTGCCGTACGTCGCCCACTGACCGCTTCGCCACGCGTTCGTCAGCGCCGCGTCGTCCAGCCGCGCCGACTGCGCGATGCCAATCCAGGTCGCGACACTTACGAGTCCGACAGCAACGAGCCGTCGCGTCACCCGCCTCGATGCACTTGCCAACTTACTTTTCCAGTTTTCAACTTTTCCACTTACTTCAACTTCGAGTAGTCCGTGGCGCTCATGAAGAACGTGTTCGGCGGGGTCAGCGGAACGAAGTACTTCGTCCGCAGCGCGGTCCATTCCGGATCGGCGTTGAACTTCGCCCACACATCTTCGCGGTGCGCGCGGTCGCGGTACGCCAGCATCCAGACGAGCGTATCGGGGTTGCCCAGATGCTGCCAGGCGCCGACGACCTCCGCCCCGTGCTTCACGAACAGTTCGATTTCCTTTTCACGGAACCGCTGGTGGAGCTCGTTGATGCCCCCTTTGAACTGACCGACGCCATCCCGGCTCGGATCGGCCGTGTACATCCGCAACTCGAAGCAGCGCGACTTCGCGTCGACGTTCCGCGCCAGATTCTCCGGGAGCTGGGCTTTCGGTCCGCATGGCGCCGGCGGCCCGGCTGGCGCTCCCTGGCCGCGGCCGGCGGGTTGCTGTTGCGCGGCAAGAAACTCGAATCCGAAACCGCCGATTGCGACGCCAAGGATCAAGGTCCCCAGCAACGCGCCGGGGCGAACGAGCACTGATGGCCGTGTCATCGTAGCCTCCCCTCGAAAACGGGGCGATCCTACATCAGGGTCGGTGTGAGGTGGATGCTGGTCGGTGCAAGGAGGCTTTGCCGAGTCGGTGCGAGGTTTCTTCGCTGGTCGGTGCAAACAGGCTGCGCGGTCGGTCCAAGGGTCCTTCGATGGTCGGTGCGACGTGGACCTTCGTCGGTGTGAGACCGCGTCAGCCAGTTTGCGCCATCCTGCTACGTGTACATCGGTTTACGGTCGCGCAGCGCCATCCACCCTTTCGCGACGCGGTAGATGAACCACAGCGTGAGGATACCGAGCGGTATCCAGACGACGATCAGGCCGAGGCCGAGCGTCATCACCACGAACAGACTACAGAGCGCAGCCCAGAGCAGACCGAACCAGAACGTCCGGATCTGCCAGCGGAAGTGCGACTCGAGCCACGTGCCTTGAGCGTCGCTCCGCTTGATGTAGTTCATGATGACCGCGATGATCGACGGCCATCCAATCAGAAACGCGCCGACGACGGTTGCAGCGCCGAGAATTCCCGTCACGATGCTCAGCGCATGGAGCCCGTAGATGATCTGCGTCCAGTCGTAGAGCGACTGCGACGTGTTCACGTTCGGATAGGCAGGTGTGTTCATCGTCTCTCGTCACAGATTATGACGAAAGCGACGCGGCCGGGGTTCGAGCCCGGCACCTTAGGCCTTCTTAGGCCTTTGGCCTTCGGCCTTAGGCCTGTTTTCCTCGCCGGAGGTCGTCGCCGAGGACGATCGCTTCCGCAATCTCCTTCTTCGACTTCCGCCGCTGGCGGCTCTGCCGCTGGATGGTGAGGTAGGCCTCTTCTTCGGTGACGCCGAGGTCGCGCTGGAGGATGCCCTTCGCGCGCTCGACGATTTTGCGTGTCTCGAGGCGCTCGGACAGCTGAGTGTTTTCGACCTCGAGCCGCGCCATCTCGATTTCGGCGCCGACAAGAAACCCGATGGTGGAGATCAGTTGAATGTCCTGGCGGCTGTGTTCATGCGGCTGACGATGCTGCAGGTTGATGACGCCGACGAGCTTTCCGCGCGAGAGCACCGGCACCGACAGAAACGCTTCGTACCGGTCTTCCGGCAGCTCGTTGAACGTCTGGAAGCGCGGATCCCTGAAGGCGTTGCGCCCGACGGCCACCGGTTGGCGATGCTCGGCAACCCAGCCGGTGATCCCCTGCCCGACGCGCATCTTGAGGCGATCGATCACATCCGGATGCGGCGTCTTCGACGCGCGCAGGACGAGATCGTCCTCCTCCAGCACGTACACGAAGCACGAGTCGCACGGCACCACACTCGCCACGAAATCGACGACGCGCCCGAGCACGCCGTGAAACGGATCCGCCGCGGCGATGCGGCTGCCGATCTCGTGCAGGACGTCGATGTCCGTCTTGTCCTTGGCGTCGGAATCGCCGTCGAAGTTGTCGGTCGTCATTACGGTTCGAACCCTGACTGCGTGTGTGCTCATGAATGTCCGCCCCTATGCCGCGCGTTCTCCGTCGGCGCCGAATAATGCGCTCCGGTATGAATAGACGCCGGCTTGTCTGACCGCGTGCACGTCCCATCGCAGCGACCACCGCGCGCCCAGTTCGAGCAGGACGACAGTCCCGGCAACGAACACGGTGGCGCAGCCGAATAACCCCAGCGCGTACGAGCCGGTCAGCTCGCGAACGGCGCCTAGAATCGACGGCAGAAAGAAGCCGCCAAGCCCGCCCGCTGCGCCGACCACGCCGGTGACGATGCCCATGCGATCGGGAAAGCGCTGCGGCACCAGCTGGAAGACGGCGCCGTTTCCCATGCCGAGCAGCCCCATGCCGACAAACAGCAGGGCGACCGCCGCACGCACGGGCGGCAGCATGGCCACTGATCCGATGCAGACCGCAAATCCCCCCAGCAGCAGGACCAGCAGGCGGTAGCCGCCGACGCGATCGGCGAGCCATCCGCCAACCGGCCGCAGCAGGCTTCCCGAGACGACAACCAGCGTCGTGAAATCGCCCGCCGATACACGCGACACGTGATACTGCTCGTGAAAGAACGTCGTCAGAAAGCTGGCAAACCCGACGAAGCCGCCAAAGGTCAGGCTGTACAGGAACGAAAGCCACAGGGTGTCGTGCTCGCGCAGCACGGCGCCGTAGGCGCGGAGCGACGTCGGCGCAGTGCGCCTCGGACTGTCCTTCGCCATCCATGCAAACAGCAGGAACACCACTGCAACCGGAAGCATCGCGACACCGAAGGTGGCAGCCCACCCGAAGCGTTCGGCCAGTCGTGGCGCAAACAGCGTCGCCATCAGCGTGCCGGAGTTGCCGGCGCCGGCAATTCCCATCGCGAGCCCCTGATATTCGGGCGGATACCAGCGGCTCGCGAGCGGCAGCGCCACGGCGAAACTCGCGCCGGCGAGGCCGAGGAAAAACCCGAGTATGTAGAAGTGAGTGGCGGTTGTGGCCAGCTGCCAGCCGGCGAGCAGCGTGAGCAGCGTCAGCACCATCCCGATCAGCCCGGTGCTGCGGCCGCCGATCCGATCGGCCAGCATGCCCATCATCGGCCGGAACAGTGAGCCGCCGAGCAGCGGGATGGCAGTCAGCAGCCCCTGCTGCGTGGAAGACAGGCCGAGATCGTCGCGCAGAAACGGCGCGAGCGGTCCGAGCATCACCCACGTCATGAAGCTGACGTCGAAATAGAGCAACGCCGCGATCAGGGTCGGAAAGTGCCCGGCGCGCGTGAATCCTCTTACGCTCATGCCGCGGCCCCGCGGTTGGCACCCTTGAAAGGGTGCCCTACGTAGGGCGCCCCTTCAGGGGTGCCTGCTTCTTCGTAGGGCGCCCCTTCAGGGGTGCCTGCGTTAGCCGCCGGCAATCCGATCAACACGACTCCCTCCTCGACTCGCGTCGGGTAGGTGGCGACACAGTGATCCTTTCCATGCGAGGGCCGCTCGACCTCGCCTGTCTGGAGGTTGACCTTCCACGCATGCAGCGGGCAGACGACCGACGCGCCGGTGACGATGCCGTCGCACAGAGGGCCACCCTTGTGCGGACATTGGTTGTCAGTGGCGAGGAACTGGTCGCCTGCCCCGGACGCCGCTGAGGGGCCGAGATTGAACAACGCGATTTCCCGATCGCCGATCAGCACCGCGCGCCCCTCGCGCGGCGGGATGTTTCCGGTCGGCGTCACACGAAGCCAGCGATAGCTGTTCATACGGGTGTCTCCGCTGTTATCCGGCTGAAGCCGGACTCCACAAGCGGATCGATGGGAATCAGCGGGATGAATTGCGCCGGCGTCTTCGGCTCGATCCCTTCCTGCCAGGCGTCGCGTGCGCGCGCCTTCGACTTGCGCAGCCGATCGAGCAGCGCCTCACGGGCCGCGTCGGGGGCGTAGACGGTTTCCTTCCGGACCTTTTCGATCCCGAGGCGCTCGACGAAGTCGTAGGTTCGTTCCAGGTAGTTCGCGTTCTCGCGGTAGTACTGGAAGAACAGCTCGGACGCCTCGAGCGCCTGCTGTGTGGTCTCTACAGTCGTCAGCAAGTCGGCTTTACGCACCGACTTCCCTGCCGCGCCGCCGACGACCACCTGCCAGCCGCCTTCGACGCCAACGAGACCGATGTCCTTGACCGTTGCTTCCGCGCAGTTGCGCGGGCAGCCGACGGCGGCCATCTTCACCTTGTGCGGTGTGAACAGGTTTTCGAACCGCCGCTCCATCTCGACGCCGGCGCTGGTCGAGTCCTGCGTCCCGAAGCGGCAGAAATCGGTGCCAACGCAGGTCTTCACCATGCGGACACCTTTTGTGTACGCCTGGCCGGACGGCATGCCGAGGTCGGCCCAGACTCTCGGCAGATCGGCCTTCTTGATGCCCAGCAGATCGATGCGCTGGCTGCCGGTGATCTTCACCATCGGCACCTTGTACTTGTCCGCAACGTCGGCGATGCGGCGCAGCTGATCCGCGGACGTCACGCCGCCATGGATGCGCGGAATGACGGAGAAGGTCCCGTCCTTCTGGATGTTGGCGTGGACGCGGTCGTTGATGAACCGCGCGGATCGATCTTCCTCGTGGTCGCCGCACCAGAGCATGTCGAGCATGTAGCTGAGCGCCGGCTTGCAGATCTCGCAGCCGACGCCGTTGCCGTAGATCTCGAGCACTTCCTGGACGGAGCGCAGTTTCTGGCTGCGGAGGATGTCGCGCAGCTTGTCTTCGGCAAACGGCACGCAGGCGCAGACGACGGTCTTCCGCTCGTCCTCGAACTCCGGCGCGACGGCCCGAAGAAGCCCCTGACACAGACTGGTGCAGCTGCCGCAGCTGGTGCTCGCGCGCGTGCACTCCTTGAGCTGCGAGAGCGTGTTCACTCCCTGCTCGTGGATCGCCGCGATGATGGTGCCCTTGGTGACGCCGAGGCAGCCGCAGACCGTCTCGCTGTCGGGCATCTCCGCGATGTCCAGGCCCGCGTCGGCCGCCGGCGGCGGAAACAGGAGATGCTTTCGCTGGCCGCTGATGTCCGCGCTGCTGCGCAGCCACTCCATGTAGCGATGGCTGTCGGACGTGTCGCCGACCAGGATCGCGCCGACGAGCTTGCCGCCGCGCACCGTCAGCTTCTTGTAGATGCCTAGTGCTCGATCCTCGAACCGGACCGGCTCCGCGTTCTGCTCGCTCCAATCGCCGGCGGAGAACACGTCAACGCCCATGATCTTGAGCTTCGCCGCCGGTACGGTGCCTTCGTAGGCCGGGCCGCGATTGCCGGTAATCGTCGCCGCGAGCACTTTCCCCTGCTCGTAGAGCGGAGCCACCAGTCCGTAGCAGACGCCGCGATGCTCGACGCACTCGCCGACGGCATAGATGTCGGGGTGCGAGGTCTCCATGTAGTCGTTGACGAGGATTCCGCGATTCGCTGCGATTCCACCCTTGAGCGCAAGCTCGATATTGGGCCGGATACCGGCGGCCACCACGACGAGATCGGCCTCCATGCAGGTGTCGTCGGAGAGCGCGACGCCTTCCACATGCCCGTTCCCAAGGATCGCCGTCGTCGTGCGCCCGAGCAGCACATGGACTCCAAGCTCCTCCATCTTGCCGAGCAGGTAGTAGCCGCCGTCGGGATCGAGCTGGCGCTCCATCAACGTCGACATCAAATGGACCACGGTGACGTCGCAGCCCTGCACCTGAAGTCCGCGCGCGGCTTCGAGACCCAGGAGGCCGCCACCGATAACCACCGCCTTCACGCCGGGCCCGGCTCGTTCGAGTAGCGCACGCGTGTCGTCGAGCGTGCGGAAAACGAAGACGCCGTCTTTCTTGAGTCCATCGATCGGCGGCAGCCACGCGGAACTGCCCGTGGCCAGGAGCAGTGCGTCGTACGGTGTGACGCTGCCGTCGGTCCCAGTCACCGTTTTCGCGTGCGTATCGACGTCGACGATGCGGACGCCGACGCGCAGATTGATGTCGTGCCGCTCGTACCACTCGACCGAATTGAGCACGATGTCGTCAGCGGACTTTTCGCCCGCGAGCACCGACGACAGCATGATGCGGTTGTAGTTGACGTGCGTTTCGTCCCCGAAGACCGTGACCTCGAACTGGGGTGCGTACTTCAGGATCTGCTCGAGGCACGCCATGCCGGCCATGCCGTTGCCGACCACAACCAGGCGCTTCATGCGACGGCCACCGTCTTCTCGACGCGTACGGCGGACTGTTTGTAGTTCGGCTCGCGCGAAATCGGATCGAACGCGCTCTGCGTCACCTGATTCGCATTGGCCTCGGCGTAGTGAAACGGGACGAAGACCTGGCCTGGAGCGATGGTCTCGGTCACCCGGAGCTCGACGTTGCGCACTCTGCCGCGCTGCGAGACGACGTCCACGCGGTCCTGCGCCTTGAGCCCCAGGCCCCTGGCGTCGCGCGGGTTCATCTCCAGCCATGCATTCGGCGAGAGACGTTCGAGGATCGGGACGTTCGCTGTTTTCGTGCGCGTGTGCCAGTGCTCGACGGTCCGGCCGGTGTTGAGCACGAACGGAAACGCCGCGGTCGGCTGTTCGGGAAATGGCTCCCACGCCACCGGCAGCAGCCGCGCCCGCCCGTCGTCGGTCTGAAAGACTCCGTCGGTGTAGAGGCGGCGGGACTCCTTCGGATCGACGGAGCCTGCGGGAAACGGCCATTGGATGCCGCCGTGTTCTTCGATCGCTTCGTAGGTCATCCCGGAGTAATCACAGAGACGGCCAGCCGAGACGCGCTTCCATTCCTCGAAGGCGTCGCCTGCGGTCTTCCATCCCGGGAACAGCTCCTCTCGAACGCCGAGGGCGTCCGCCAGCCCGAGGAAGATGTCGAAGTCGGCCTTCGCCTCACCCGGGGGATCCACCGCGCGATTGGCCTTGCTGACCCGCCGCTCGGAGTTCGTGTACGTCCCCTCCTTTTCGCCCCAGATGGCGGCCGGCAGCACGAGATCCGCGTACGCCGACGTGGGAGTGGGATGGAAACCATCCTGGACGACGAGGAACTCGAGCCCTTCGAGCGCCTGCTGGAGGACGCCAAGATTCGGAAACGAGACGATCGGATTGGTCGCAATGATCCACAGCGCCCGGATCCGTTTTTCGAGGGCAGCCTCGATGATGTCCGGATAGGCGAGACCGCGGGCGGAGGGGATCCGCTCGACCGGCACGTTCCAGAGCGTGGCAAGCTCCGCGCGGTCCGCCTCGCTCTCGAACGTGCGGTAGCCGGGCAGGTTCGAGGCGAAGCCGGCCTCGCGTGTTCCCATCGCGTTGCACTGGCCGGTAATCGAGAACGGCGCCGCCCCGGCGCGCCCGATGTTGCCGGTGATGAGCGCCAGGTTGTTGATTGCGTTGACGGTCTCGGTGCCCTTGGTGCTGTGATTCACGCCCATCGTCCAGGCGATGAGCGCCCGTTCGGCACTGGCATAGAGCCAGGCCGTTCGATAGATCGTCTCGGCCGTCAGTCCGGTAATCGCGGCCGCGTGCTCGGGCGTGTAGTCGCGCACCGACTCGCGCAGCGCCTCGAAACCCGTCGTATGCCGTTCGATGTACTCGCGGTCGATGAGGCCGTGTTCAATGACGACGTGAATGAGGGCGTTGACGAGCGCGAGATCCGCGCGCGGACGGATCGGCAGATGGAAATCCGCGAGCATCGCAGTCTTCGTGACGCGCGGATCGACCACGATCACGGTCTTGTCGGGATTCGACTGCAGGCGGCGGCACAGGATCGGGTGGTTGTCGGCGATATTCGCGCCGATCAGCAGGATGAGATCGGCAATTTCGAAGTCCTCGTACGCCGCTGGTGGACCGTCGCTGCCGAACGATCGCTTGTAGCCCGCCACCGCGGTAGACATGCACAGCGTGGTATTGCCGTCGTAGTTCGGCGTGCCGATGCCAAGCTGCACCAGCTTCCCGAGCGTGTAGAACTCTTCGGTGACGAGCTGTCCCGTGCTGATGACGCCAACCGAGTGGCTTCCGTGACGATCCTGCACGTCGCGGAAGCGGGCGGCCATCGTTTCGAACGCTTCCGCCCACGACACACGCGCCATCTCGTCCGCCTTCGCAGCTTCGCGGTTTCGGCGGGACCGGCGGAGCATCGGGTATCTGGCCCGATTGGTTGCGCCGATCGTGTGATGCTCGGAGAGTCCTTTCGGGCACAGGAGGCCGCGGCTCACCGGGTGATCCGGATTGCCGCGCACCGCCACCGCGCGGCCGTCCTTCACGCCGATGAACATGCCGCACCCGACGGAGCAGTACCCGCATGTCGTCGCCACCCACCGGTCCGGGACCTTCTGCGCCGAGATGTAACCAGCGTCCGGATCCACGGCATAGGCGTACTCGTCCGCCCGAGTGTCGAGGCCGATGAGCCGCTTGAAATCCGCCTGAAGGCGGAAGCCACGACCGTAGAGTCCGGCTTTAGCCGGATTACCGTCGCTCATGCCGCCTCGCTTTCCACCGGCACGTACGGCGTCGTCATGTGCTTCGGCACGACGCTGACGAAGAACAGATAGCGGCCCAGGACTTCGGCGCCGGCGGCAAGCGCCAACGCAAGCGCGGGCGGAGCCACCAGCAAGGGCAGGACGATGGCCCCGGCGGCCAGCAGGACACCTCGCGCCACGAGGTGTTTCGCAAACACGGTGGACAGCAGACGGGCAGTGCCTTTCAGCTCGAGGCTGTCCGATGCGATGCAGCGCAGGAAGCGGACGGCCAGGAGAACGAACTGGGCACCGGCCATCGTCGCCGCCGCAACCGCGAGCCACCTGTGATCGCCAACACCGACAGCCATCGCAAACAGCGGCCCGAGGAGCGCGCCTGTCAGGTTGAACTGCAGCAGCGTATAGCGGGTGTTCCAGGCCGGGCGCGACGGGACTCGGTAAATACAGGCGCTTGCGGTGACGCCGGCTATGCCGAGCGCCACAGTCAGCGCCCCGACTACTGTTGTCAGGCGCCGACTTGCGTCACCGCCCACGTAGGGCACCCCTTCAGGGGTGCCACCGAACCAGAGCAGGGCGGCGTACAACCCGGCGACCGCGGAGAAACTGGTGAACAGCAGCACCTCTCTGCTCAGCCACGACCGCCGCCACATCTTCAGTGCCCGATAGGCGTAGACGGGCCGACCGAGGTGCAGCGTTGACGCACTCAACGCGAGCGCACCAACCAGCAGGGAAGCGATCGCGGCGAGGCCGAGCCTCGACGAGGCGCCGAGCAGTTGCAGGAGCCAGATCGTCGTGAACGCACCAACCGACAACTGCGTCAGCACGGTCATGATCACCAGCGGCCAGTGCGGATGTTCGGGCGTCACGTGCGTGATGTCGCGCGGCTTCGCATTGGGCGCCATGTCGGCAGGCATGGTGATTCGCGTGGTCGACAGACTGCCGTCGGCGACGGGCACGCCGGCGGACGCCGCCCCTCGACTGGGCTCGGGGCTGGCCGTTGCCGCGACGGTCGTCCGCCACTCGGCGATGTTCACGATCTCGATGGCGATGGCACCCTCAGGACACGCACTGACACAGGCCGGCGCCTGGCCAAGCGAAAGGCGGCCGTGACACATGTCGCACTTGCCGACGACACCACGATCGGCGTTGTATTGCGGCACCCCATACGAGCAATTCCAGGTGCAGTACTGGCAGCCGATGCACGCATCCGCGCTGTGGCGCACGATGCCGGTTGCGGGATCCTTGCTGTAGGCATCCACCGGACAGCCGCTCAGACACGTCGGCTCGACACAGTGGTTGCATCCCATCGACAGATATGAGCGCGTGGCATTCGGGAACCATCCGCCTTCGATCTCGCCAACGCGGCGCCAGTTGATGGCCGCCGGGTTGCCGTTCTGCTCGTTGCAAGCGACGACGCAGCATTTGCAGCCGATGCACTTCTTCATGTCGAAGTGGAAGCGGTACTGCTCGCCCGCCGACGGCGCTCGCGTCGGCATGCCGCCAGGCCCGTCGGTGCCCGGCGAAAAAGGAACCCGCTCGCGCAGTGCGAGGCCGGCGCTGCTGCGCCGCGTTAACGCAAAGGTGAGGCCGTCGGGTGTGGCTCGTTCGAGAAGCGGTAAAGGCAAAGCGCCCCCTCGAGTCGCAGTCCCGCCGAAGCCGCGAAGCGGCGAAGGCGGACGCTCTACAGGGAGCGAGACAGGCGTAGCCTCCGCCTTAAGGCGGACGCCACAGAGGCACCGGGGCCTGCAGGTGATCGATGCGCGCGTCCGGGCGCGCATCACAGCAACGAAGATACACACGCGGCGCGCCGAGAGCAATAGGGTGCGGCCAGACGTTTGTGTGACTCACCGCGATCGCAACGACATATTTGAATGATTTCGTTCCCGCGGAATCGCCCCGGCGACGGCCCGGACTCGATGCGCGGATCCGCCGGAGCCGGCCAAGTTCACGCTGGGCCGATGCATCCCACATAAATGTGGAAAACGCGTGTACGAAGTCACGGAGTTGTTGCTCTGCATTCCGTGGCGCGTCATTTTGCGCACGGATTTCATCGGAACAGCGTTTGCTCCGCGATATGGCGCGGCTTTGTTGCCGCCCGATTCCCCGTTCGACTGTCGAGGCCAAGACGCCCTCACTGCGGCGCCCCGTTCGGCGCCCTCACGGTGGTCCGCCGTCGCGCTGCGCGCGCCGGTGCGACCGCTCCAAAGGAGCGTCATGGTCCATCGATCTCTCCGCGCGATCCGCGCCTGTCTGACTATCGCATCCGTTGCCGTTCCGCTGAACGCCGCCGCCCAGCAGCCGCCGGCACCCGCACCGCCGGGCGTCGCCGCAAAACCGCCGGTCCTCAATCGCGCCAACGAGCTTCTCCCTCAGTGGTTCCGTCTGCGCGGCGAGTTCCGCGAGCGCCTCGAGGGATTCGACGGCCTCGGCTTCAACTCTACCCGTGAGGATCTCTACTGGCTGAGCCGCCTGCGTCTGAACGCGACGGTGACGCCGTCGAAGCAACTGAGCTTCCAGGCGCAGGTGCAGGACGCGCGCGTCGCAAAGAAAACGGTCGGCCCGACTGGAGCCCCCTTCAAGGCGCCGATCGATCTGCGCATGGGTTTCGCGGACGTCGGCTCGTCAACAGGTCCGGTCACTGTCCGCGCCGGACGGCAGGAGCTCGTCTACGGTGAACAGCGACTGGTCGGCCACGTCAGCTGGCTCAACGCCGCCCGCACGTTCGACGGGGTCAAAACCACCTTTCGAACAAAAGCGTTCGCCGTCGATGTCTTCGCCGCTTCTGTTGTGCGCATCCTCGACGGCGAATTCGACAAGAGCGGCAATGGCAACCGGTTCGCCGGTGTCTACGGCACGACCGCGAAGCTGATTCCTGGCGCCACGGTCGAACCCTACGTCCTGTTCAAGCGCGACGTGAACCTGCGCGCTGAAGCCGGAGGCTTCGGCACGCTGAAGCAGACAACGACCGGCGTTCGCGTGGCCGGCAAGCTCCCTGCCCGCCTCGATTACGGCGTCGAGATGGCGCTGCAGCGCGGGTCGCTCGGCACCGACGACCTCAGCGCCTGGGCCGGACACTGGCAGCTGCGCGAATCGCTTCCGGGTCCGGGCGCCGTGAAGCTGACGGGCGAATACAACTTCGCGTCGGGCGACGAGGACCCGGCCGACAACGTCCGCGGCACATTCGACCAGCTCTATCCGACACCTCATGACAAGTACGGCCTCGCTGACCAGATCGGATGGAAGAACGTGCATCACGCCCGGGCGGGATTCGAAATCACACCACTGAAGGGCCTGCCGTTCACGGCCAATTACCACTCATGGTGGCTGGCCGAGGCGAACGATGCCATCTATAACGCCGGCAGCGCCGTGCTTGCGCGCGTGGCGACGGGGGCCGCCAACCGGCACGTCGGGCAGGAGATTGACATTCAGGTCAGCCGCGCGCTGATGCCGCAGCTTCAGGCGGCCGCGGGATACGCGCACATCGTCCCGGGAGGGTTCCTGAAGGAAGCGACCCCGGGCGCGTCATACAGCCACCCCTACGTGATGCTCACCTACGTTTTCCTTGCGGAGAAATAGTCGATGAAGAGACGAACGTTCATTAAGGCCGCCGGCGTCAGCTCCGCCGCCACGCTCATGTCGGGGCTTCCTGCCGGGTGGGTCGGCTCCGTCTACGCGGACGACTCACCCGAAGTCAAAGC
>Ga0247825_10002213_pt1 | contig 12879 bp, 9 predicted proteins | sample 13C_Vanillin_Day_FD_194413 | JGI IMG/M metagenome (GOLD analysis project Ga0247825, IMG submission 194413) | Soil microbial communities from agricultural site in Penn Yan, New York, United States - 13C_Vanillin_Day48 | ecosystem: Environmental > Terrestrial > Soil > Agricultural land | place...
ACATCTGGCGTGTCATCGCCGCGCCGCGCGTGGTGACGAACAGGTCGTCGGTGATCCTCGAACCCAGGAGCGCCGGACGCGCTTCCGTGACGTAACGCCTCATCCAGGCCAGCGCCTCCTCGCCAAGCGGCACCAGCCGCTCCTTGGAGCCCTTGCCGGTCACGCGCACCACTCCCATGTCCTGGCTCACCTGTGACACCTTGAGAGTGACCAGCTCAGAAACGCGCAGCCCGCTCGCATAGAGCGTCTCGAGCATCGTGCGATCCCGCAATCCCAGCGGTTCGCCCACGGCCGGTGCACCGAGGAGGTCCTCCACATCACGCTCGGTGAGACTCTTGGGCAGCGGCCGCGGAAGCTTGGGCGCATCGATGTCGATCGTGGGATCGCGCGCGATCCGGCCCTGGCGCAGGGCATGGCGATAAAAGCGCTTGAGACTGGATAGCAATCGCGCCGCGCTCGACGCGCGCGTTTTGCGCTTGAACTGGTGCGCGAGGTACGACTGAATATCCGAAGCGTCAGCCGCAGTGAGCACCCGGCCATGGCGCCCTTCCAGCCACGCCGCGAACTGCGCGAGATCCCGGCGGTAGCTGTCGAGCGTGTTGCGCGCGAGTCCGTCTTCGAGCCACAGTGCGTCGCAAAACTCGTCGATCAGGCCGGCCGACTTCCTCATGGTAATGGGTGATGGGTAATGAGTGATGGGTGGTAGTGTCTCCGAGACACTACCGTGATGGGTGAAGGCTTTCCCCATTACCCATTACCGATTACCCATTATGCGTGGCAGCGCTCCTTCGTGCCGCAGCAGCCAGCGCTTGATTTCGAGCGGCGGTCCCGCCCGGGCGTGCATGAAGCCGCCCAACCCGTGAGCGGCCAGCACGCGGTGGCAGGGAATCACGATCGGAATGCGATTCGCACCGCAGGCTCCGCCCACCGGTCGCGGCGCGGTTCCGAGGCGCCGCGCGATATCGGAATACGTCAGCACGCCGCCGGTGGGGATGGCCTGGATTTCGCGCCAAACCCGGCACTGGAAGGGCGTGCCTTCGTACTCGAAGGCAAGCCGGAAACGGTAGCCGGGATCGTCGAGATAGCGCTCAATCTGGGTGCAGATCTTCTCCGCCATCTCATTCAACGGCGCGAGCGGCGCCGCACCGCGCGGCAGGTAGTCGATGCCGAGGAGCCGCGCCGTCGTGGCGCGTATGCCCAGCACGGCGAAAGGGACGGGATACTTTGCCTGGTACGTTTCCAGCATTGCAGCAGTATAGTGCGCTGTTTCCCCGGCGAGGAGCTTCGTGCAATGAGCGCCGTCCCCCGTATCTTTCCCGAATCCTTGACCGGCTTCGCCGCAGCCGTATACGAAAGTGCCGGCCTGTCCTCAGGGGACGCGCATCTCGTAGCCGACACCCTGGTGCAGGCTGACCTATGGGGGCATCAGTCCCACGGCGTGTTGCGGCTCGGTTGGTATCTCGACCGGCTCCGCAACAGGGTCATGACGCCGGTGACGACCCCCGAATTCGTCGTGGACGCAGGCGCGATCGCCGTGATCGACGGCCACGACGGGGTCGGCCACGTGCTGACGGCGCTCGCAGCACGCGAAGCCATCCGGCGCGCCAAGGCCCACGGCATCGGCGCGGTCGGCGTGCGCATGTCGAACCATTTCGGCACGTGCATGTACTACACGTTAATGGGCGCGCGTGCCGGCTGCGTCATGCTGCTTACCAGCAACGGCGGACCGGCCATGGCGCCGTGGGGCGGGCGCAGGAAGATCATCGGCACCAATCCCTGGTCGATCGCCGCGCCCGCGGGCAGCCGGGCACCGTTCGTGGTGGACATGGCCAACACCGGCGTCGCCCGCGGCAAGATCTACCTCGCCCGCAACAAGCGCATGCCCATTCCCTTGGGTTGGGCCATCAATTCCGCCGGCGCGCCCACAACCGACCCCCAGGAAGCGATCGACGGCATCATCCTTCCCATGGCCGAGCACAAGGGCTACGCCATCGCCGCAATGGTCGACATGCTCTCGGGCGTGCTCACCGGCAGCGGCTTTCTGTCGGCTGTGCACAGCCCGTACAAGACCGCGGAGAAGAGCAACTGCGGCCATCTCATGATCGCTCTCGATATACAGGCGTTTCAGCCGCTCGCTGAGTTCAACGCCCGCATGGAGCAGTTCATCGCCGAGATCAAGGCGGTGCCCCTCGCCACGGGCTTCGAGGAGGTGTTTTATCCCGGCGAGATCGAGTCGCGCAACGATGCCCGCAACCGGAAAGAGGGCATCGAGCTTCCGGGGGACACGCTGGCTGATCTGGAAAGGATCGCGCGCGAGACCGGCCTGGAATCGAAGCTATCCCTGTCCTAGCGCCGCGCGCGATCCGGTTCGAGCTACCCGACTTTGGCCGGATTCACGTCCTGGAACACGGGGGATCGGCGCCCGGCGAGCATGTCCAGCTCGCGCCGGGTCGGTGTTCGGAAATGCGCCTGGGGCCTGCGCGCCCCGGCCCGCTGAGACAGCAGCGTCTGCAGCGTTTCGTCGCTTGCTTCCGAATCAGCCAGGCGCCGCAATGCTCCGCCTTCCAGCGCGGCGACGGCGAGGCCATCGCGGAATAAAACGCGGTTGCGGGTGATCGCCGCGACTCGTGCGCCGGGACTCAGGATACCCACCAGATTGAGGGGATCGGCCGCGCTCAACGCGATCCACTCTCCTTCTCTTTCGAGCTTGCGCACCGCGCGCAGCCGCCCCACTGCCTCGGGCAGCGCGAATTGCTCGCCGCCGAAGCCCGCAACGAACCGCCCGCCGCGGATTTCGCCGCGCGCTTCCAACCGCCGGTAGACCATGGCGAGATCGCGCCACGGCGGCAGCCGCGATTCCCGAGCCATCAAGGCACGAAACACGACGCCGTAGCGCTTGAGCAATGCACGTGCCACGGCCTCGACCCGCTCTGCGCCGGGCTCTCCTGCGCCCAGCAAAGCCCAGCGTCCCGCGGTGTCCACGCCTTCCGCACCGCTGTGGCGGCGGCGACTCAGGCTCTTGCGCTTTTCCGGCGGCGTGAGCAGCGCGCGCAACCCGCTGAAGCTGTCGGCGGTGGCGAGACCTGCGCCCGCGAGCTCGCCCAGTGCACGCTCGATCTGGGTTGGCAGCATGCGCGCCGCGGCGAAGATTTCGTGGAAGAAGGAGGCGCCGCGGGTGGCGAGCACTTCGTGCACCGCGCTACCTGCTGAAGTCAACGCCGCCGTGCTCGCGTCGATCGGAATGCGCCACAGCGCCGCGTGTTCGCGCACCATCAACGCGATCGGAGAGCTCTTGAGAGGCGTCTTGCCCATCCCGTCCATCGGCGTAAGCCGTCCCCAAGCGACGCGGCCGCTCAGGCACAGCGCGTCGATCTGCTCGCCGCCATAGTCGGATACGCGCGCCGGAAGCACGTGGCTCTCCCACGCCGCAGCGGCAAGCTCGTAGCCATCAAGTTGGTCGAGTATCGCTGCCAGACCTTCGATACCGCGCACCTGCTCGCCGCCGGCAACGTGCTGCCAATGCAGGAGGAAGCGCATGAAATCCGCCGCGCTGACCGCTTCGATTTCCGCGCGCAACCGGTTCAGTGTATAGCGGTGGATGCGGGCGAGGAGGCGGCGGTCACACCACTCAAGGTCCCCCTTCATCCCCGCCCCATCTCCAGCGGGGGTGAGATCCGGCGTGAAATGGCCACGCAGGATCCGTCCTTCGGTTTCGAGGGCGAGCAACGCGCGGTCGATCACACCGCTTTCGGCGAACCGCAGGTCCTCCGCCAGGCGGCGCGCGGTCACCGGCCCCAGCACTTCCATGCGCCCGCGCGTGAGCTCCCGTGCCGCATCGTCGCCCGCCCACGCCTTGCGCAGCCGCTGCGGAATGACGGGCACCGCCGCCTGCGGCAGCAGCGCATGCAGCTCTTCGAACCGCTCGATCGCCACCCAATAACCATCAGCATCGTGGGCCCGGCCCGCCGCGATCAGCTCGTCCAGCAGCGCGCACCAATGCGGTGCCGCTTCGCCCGCGCGGACGAATCCGGCGAGCAGCAACGCATCGTGCAATTCGTCGGCGCTGTTCGCCACCGGCCATGCCTCGGCGCGCACGCGCTCGATCGCCGCCGGATCAAGCGCGCCCAAGTCGTCGGCCGCCCGCGGCTCGGTGGCACGGCGGGTGTATACCGCTTGCGCACGGCGCTCCTCGAGCGGCGCATCATCGAGGAATGTGTAGACCGCGGAATTCAGCAGCTCGTGGCTCAGCACCGACGGCTCCGGCGTGTCGATGCCGAGGCAACGCACTTCGTCGCGCTGGATGCGCGCCAGGATGCCCGTCAACCGCGGCAGGTCCATCGCCTCTTCCAGGCAATCGCGCAACGCCTGATTCACCAGCGGATGGTCCGGCACCTCCCGCAGGCCCTGCAGATTGTCCTGGCAGGCGACCGCATCGGGGAACACGCCTTGCAGCAGGTCCTCCGCGTACATGCGTTGGATCTGTGCCGGAAGCCGGACTCCGTTACGGTTGCGCGGCACCGCCAGAGCGAGCGTCGTGGTCCAGCGCCAACGCGTCTCGAAGATCGGCGAGGCGAGCACCGCCTGCACCAGGGTTTCTCGCAGGGTAGCGGGACGCAGGTAGCGGAACACCTCCTCGAGCGGAAACGAATGGCACGCCCCGAGCGAGATGATCAGACCCTCCTCGGTCGCCGCCGCCTGCAGCTCGAAGTTGAAGCTTTGGCAGAAGCGCTTCCGCAGCGCGAGTCCCCACGCGCGGTTGACGCGGCTGCCGAACGGCGCATGCAGGCACAACTGCATGCCGCCCGACTCGTCGAAAAAGCGCTCGAGAACGAGGGTGTCGGCGCTCGGCAGCACACCCAGGCTGCGTTTCGCTTCCCCGAGGTAGCCCGCAATCTGCTCCGCCGCGGGGCCGGCGAGCCCGTACTCGCCGGTGAGCCAGGCTACGGTGGCGTCGAGATCGTGCTCCGTGCGCGGCTCGCCCGGCCCCGGAAGCCTCGCATCGGCGGCAGCACGCAACCTGGAAACCGCTGCGCTCATCTCGTCGCTGCGGGCCGGTGCCTCGCCCAGCCAGAACGGCATCGACGGCGGCTGGCCCTCGGCGTCGGCGACGCGCACCACGCCGCTCCCGATCCGCAGTATGCGCCACGACGTGTTGCCGAGCTGAAAGATATCGCCGGGCAGCGACTCGATCGCGAAATCCTCGTTGAGCGTGCCGAGAAAATGCCCTTCGGGCTCGAGCACCACGCGGTAGTCGAATACTTCGGGGATGGCACCGCCCGAGGTAATCGCGATCATGCGCGAGCCCTTGCGGCTCCTGAGCTTGCGGTTGACGGCGTCATAATGAATCAATGCGCCGCGCCGGCCGCGCTTGGTGGTATAGCCGCTGCCCAGCATGCCGACGACTTCTCCGAACTCCTGCGGCGCGAGGTCGCGGTAGGGATAGGCGCGAACGTAGCGGGCGTAAAGCCGCTCCTCATCCCACTCCTCGGCTGCGACTTCTGCCACGATCTGCTGCGCCAGCACGTCGAGCGGCTTCGCCGCCACACGCACGCGGTCCAGCTCGCCCTCGTTCGCTGCCCGCACCATGGAGGCACATTCGACGAGATCGTCGCGCGTGAGCGGAAAGAGCCGGCCCTTGGGCACGCCACGTACCGTGTGCCCGGAGCGGCCGACACGCTGGAGCAGGGTCGAGATGCGGTTCGGGGACGAGATTTGGCACACGAGATCGACATGCCCGATGTCGATGCCCAGCTCGAGGGACGCGGTCGCGACCATGACCTTGAGCTGCCCGGTGCGCAGGCGCTCCTCGGCCGAGAGACGGATTTCCCGGGCGAGGCTGCCGTGGTGGGCGGCGACGTGGTCCGCGCCGAGACGCTCGGAGAGCTGGTGCGCCATGCGCTCCGCAAGGCGGCGTGTGTTCACCATGATGAGCGTGGTGCGGTGCGCCTCGATCAACGCGACGAGGCGGTGGTAGACCTCCAGCCACACTTCACCCGACATCACCGCTTCGAGTGGCGAGGCCGGCACCTCGATGGCGAGATCGATCTTGCGCCGATGACCGTGGTCCACGATCGCGCAGCGCGCGTCCCGCCCCACCAGGAACCGCGCCACTTCCTCGATCGGCTTTTGCGTCGCGGAAAGACCGATGCGCTGCAGGGCGCGCCCGCACACGTGATCCAGCCGCTCGAGCGACAGCGCGAGGTGCGCGCCACGCCGGGATTCCAGCAGGGCGTGGATCTCGTCGACGATGACCACCCGCGCCGTTTTCAACATGTCGCGCGAGCGCCGCGCGGTCAACAGCAGATACAGCGACTCCGGAGTCGTCACCAGGATATGCGGCGGCGTGCGCAGCATCGCCGCCCGCTCGCTTTGCGGCGTGTCGCCGCTGCGCACGGCGGCGGTCACTTTGACCGGCGGATAGCCGAGTTCCGCGGCGATCCTGCGGATCTCGCGCCGCGGCTCCGCGAGGTTCTTGTGGATGTCAGCCGACAAGGCCTTCAGCGGCGAAACGTAGACGACGCGCACTTCGTCGGGCAACTCGCCGCGCTCCAGCGCTTCGCGCAGCAACTGATCGATCGCCGTCAGGAACGCGGCCAGCGTTTTGCCGGACCCGGTCGGCGCCGCGATAAGCGTTGCCTCACCGCGGCGAGTCGCCTGCCAGCCTTCGAGCTGGGCCGGGGTCGGCGGCAACACTCGTGCGCCCCCCTCGTCGGTCTCAAGAAAACGCTCCTCCCACCAGCGCCGGACGATGGGATGAAAATCAGAGGGCAACACGTGATCGCTGGGCCTTTTTCAGTGACGGCACGCGGGTTCGCCTGCCGCCGGAAGTGCAATTTGAGAGGTGGCTAGCCCAAAAGTTCTTGAGGTTCGCCCCATTATCGCAGGCGACGCCGCCGAATTGAAGTCGCGGGCGCGCTGCATGCACGAGTGCGATAGAGTGAATGGCTGCGACTCTCGAACCGGGGACGCTATGACCGACATCCGGGATTCCAGACTGCTCTACGTGAAAGGCGGCTTGTTCGTTGTCGCCGGAACGCTCGCCGCCGGAGCCATCCTGCTCGAGCACCCGAGCTGGAAAGTTGCGCTCTTGCTGGCTCTGGCGATATGGGCTTTTGCCCGTGCCTATTACTTCGCGTTCTACGTGATCCAGCACTACGTGGATAGCGAGTATCGATACGCCGGGCTGCTCCATTTTCTGCGCTACTGCCTCAGGCGGCGTCATAAGGCAAATTCCACGCCCGTCGAGAAAGAGGATGGCGGCAACCGCTGAATTGGTTTACGCTTTGAGCCCGCACACACAGGGTGGAGGCCGACCATGCAAGTTGCCAAACACCGCGAGATCGTTGCGCCGTTCGCCTGGAAGGGAGCCGATCTCCAGGGCACGTCCGACTGGATCCGTCCGTTCCGCGCCGATGAACTCACGGAAATCGACGCCGCGCTCGCGGGCGTCAAGCAACGGGGCCTCGACTGGGTGGACGTCACCCGCGAGGACTTCCCTCTGCCGCGGTTTGCCGCAGCGCTGATGCAAATCGCGCAGGAACTCGAAACCGGCCGCGGCATGATCCTGCTGCGGGGGCTCCCGCTTCGCTACTCGCCGGATGACCTGCGCATGGTGTACTGGGGCATCGGCGCGCATTTGGGCACCGCAGTGTCACAAGGCGGCCGCGGCGAGGTGCTCGCCAACGTCGAGGACGAGGGCCAGAAAGTCGAGTTCACGAAACGGCGCGGCTCCAAGACCTCAGATTCGCTTTCGTTTCACTCCGATCGCTGCGACATCGTAGGGCTGTTGTGCGTGCGCAAGGCGAGAGCAGGCGGCCTGAGCCGCGTGGTGAGCGCGGCGGCGATCCATAACGAAGTCCTGCGCCGCCGGCCAGATCTGATCGACGTCTTCTATGCGGACTGGTACCACAGCCGCCAGGGTGACGAGCAGCCCGGCGAAGCGCGTGCCTATCCCAAGCCGATCTTCGGTTTTCAGGACGAGCATTTCACGGGTCTGTTCTCGCCGACCTACATCCGCTCCGCGCAGGAATTCCCGGAAGTGCCGCGCTTCACGCGCCAGCAACAGGAGGCGCTGGACCTCTATTACGACCTCTCGGAGGAACTGGCTCTCAGCATGACGTTCGAGCCTGGAGACATCCAGCTCCTCAACAACCACCTCACCTACCACGCGCGCACCAGTTTCGACGACTACACCGAGCCCGAGCGTAAACGCCTGCTCCTGCGGCTGTGGCTCGCGGTGCCGGGCAGCCGCCCTCTGCCAGAGGGCTGGGAACTGGTGTTCGGAAGGATCGAGGCGGGCGTCGTGCGCGGCGGCGTGCCGAGCCGCGAGGGATGGCGGGATGTCACGCAGTTGCGCGCCCGCCGACGCACTGCCAGTCAGGTTACGACCTAGGACACAAGGCCAGTCAACTCGCACCGTGAGGCGTGAGTATCTGACGGATGGCCTTGACGTCCTGCAGCTTGTCGAAGCCCGCGTTGATCTGGTCGAACCCGATGTGGCCGTCGATCAGGCGGTCGATCGGCAGGCGGCCTTCCTGGTAAAGGCGGATGAAGCGTGGAATGTCGCGCACCGGCACGCACGATCCCTGGAAGCTGCCCCGGATCGATTTCTCCTGGCTGACGAGGTCGCACTGGTTGATGCTGAAGGCGGCGCTCGACGGTGGCAGCCCCGTGACCACGGCGGTGCCGCCGTACCTGACCATGGCGTAGGCCAGGGCCATCGAGTCGGTGGTGCCCGCCTGGTCGAAAGCGTAGTCGACGCCGCCGCGCGTCAGCTCGCGCACCTGCTCGACGCAATCGGCGTCGCGCGCACAGACCATGTGCGTAGCCCCCAGGCTCGCGGCGACTTCCAGCTTGACCGGCTCGCGGTCGACCGCGATGATCGTCCCGGCGCCCGCCAGGCGTGCGCCGAGGATACCGGAGAGTCCCACCCCGCCCATGCCCAGGCTCGCCACCGAGTCTCCGGGGCGGATGCGCGCCGTATTGATCACGGCACCCACACCCGTCATGACCGCGCAGCCGAATAACGCAGCATTCGCAAGCGGCATGCTCCGGTCGATCACGACCACGCTGCCGCGATCGACTACTGCGTACTCGGCCATGCACGACAGACCCGAGTGATGGCTGATCCGCTCACCGTTTAGAGCGGTGATGCGGCTGCCGCCGGCCATCAAGTCACCGGCCGCTTTCGCCGCCGCCGCCTTTTCGCAGATCTGCGGTCTTCCTTCCACGCAGCGCGGACAACGTCCGCACGCGGCCGAGAACTGGAACACGACGTGGTCTCCCGGACGCACGTCATCGATCGCCGAGCCCACCTCGACCACCTCGCCCGACCCCTCGTGGCCGATGGCAATCGGTACCGGGCGCGGCCGGTCACCGTTGATCATGGACAGGTCCGAGTGGCAGAGCCCCGCGCCGGCAATGCGCACGAGCAGCTCGACGGCGCGTGGCGGTGCGAGGGTCACCTCCTCGATGGACAATGGCTTGGAGCGCGCGTAGGGCCGGGGCGCCCCGATCGTTCGCAGAACCGCAGCTTTGCATCGTATCGTCATGGGAGGAATTCCTCGTTGGGCGACCGGCGTCGCGTGAGCAATGAGCCAAGTATGTCCGGGCGCGGCAGTGCTCGTCAAATGAGCGGCCCACTCAGCGCGCGCCACGCGGTTGGTGCTTGCGGATCCATGCGGCTGGTATCATGCGTTGGGTGCAGCAGACCTGGCATCGTGCTGCGGCATGGGGGAGCGTTCATGAAGACCCGCGTTGCGCCGGATGGAACCCGATTAGCACTCTGCACGTGCACGGCCGCGGCCGTGTTCGGCTTGCTGGCGGGCGGCAGCGGCGCGTCGGCCGCAGAGTGGAAGCCGGAAAAGCCCATTGAGATCGTGGCGCTCAACGCGCCTGGCGGCGGCTCGGACCGCATTGCGCGCATCCTCGTCAAGGTGCTCACCGAGCGGCGCCTCGTGCCAGTGCCGGTCAACGTCGTAAACCGCCCGGGCGGCGGTGGCGCCGTCGCCTACAGCTATATCAATCAGCGCGCCGGCGACGGCCATATCCTCGCCCTAGGCGGCCGCGCGATTCTCACCAACCACATCGCGGGTCAGGGACCGAGCTACAACGACGTGACCCCGGTGGTGATGCTGTTCGACGAGTACATCTCCGTCACGGTCAAGCCGGTTTCGCCCATCAAATCCGGCAAGCAACTTATCGAGTTCATGAAGCGCGATCCGACCGCCCTCTCTTTCGGCATCGCCACCAGTCTCGGCAATCCCAATCATCAGGGCGTGGCCGCGGCGTTCAAGGCGGCGGGCCTCGACATCAAGAAGATGAAAAGCGTGATCTTCTCCTCGGGCGGCGCCGCGTCCACCGCCATGCTGGGCGGTCACGTCGATGTCGTCCCGATTTCAGTGGCGTTCGGGGCATCGCTGCTGCGCAACGGCCAGGTGCGGATCATCGCCGTTTCCGCGCCGCAGCGGCTGCCGGGCGTGCTCGCCGATGTGCCGACTTGGCGCGAGCAGGGCTACGACGCGGTGGTTTCGACCTGGCGCTGCCTTTTCGGCCCCCGGAACATGAGCGAGGCGCAGACCGCCTACTGGGAGGGCGTCATGCGGCGTGTCGCGGCCACCGACGACTGGAAGAACGAGCTCGCGCTGAACTACTGGAACAGCGCCCTCATGGGCAGCGCCGAGGCGCGCAAGCACATGGCGCGCGATAACGAGGGCGTCAAGATCTTTCTCACCGAACTCGGACTGGCGCGGTAGGCTGGCTATCTCCGAGCGGGGCGCAATGCCCGCCGCCGTGTGCGCCGCCCTATGGATGGGGGGCGCGCTCCTCTCGTTCGTGCTCATGGCGATCGCCGTCCGCGAGCTGACGAGCTCGCTCGGCGTCGTCGAGATACTATTTCTGCGCAGCGTCGTTGCGCTCGTCATTCTGCTCGCGATCCTGCCCCGTTTCGGGTTACGGGCGCTCCGCACACAGCGCTTCGGCCTGCACGTCACGCGCAACGCCCTGCACTTCGCCGGTCAGTACGCCTGGGTCTACGCCATCGGGCTGCTGCCGCTCGCGACGGTGTTCGCGATCGAATTCACCATGCCGGTCTGGACCGCGCTGCTTGCGGCGATGATCCTGGGAGAGCGCCTGAACGGCGGCCGCGTCGCAATGCTCGTGCTGGGCTTCGCGGGGATCCTGATCATCCTCAAGCCCGGCTTCGAACGTGTGCCGCCCGCCGCGCTGGTGATGCTCGGCGGAGCGTTCGCCTATGCCGCGACCATGATCGCGACCAAGCGCATTGCCGGGCACGACACGGCCTTCGCGTTGCTGTTCTATATGTCGGTGGTCCAGCTGCCCCTCGGCATGGCGCTCGCGCTGCCCGAATGGAAGACACCGGCTCCGGTCGACTGGCCGTGGGTGATCGCAGTCGGCGCGACCGGGCTCACCGCGCACCTTTCGCTGGCGCGGGCGCTGCGCATCGCGGACGCGGCGCTCGTCGTGCCGCTCGATTTCATGCGGCTGCCGCTCATCGCCGCAGTCGGCGTTCTCTTCTACGGCGAACCACTGGATGGTTCGATTTTTGTCGGCGCTGCGGTCATCTTCGCCGGTACCTACTACAGCATCCGCCGCGAGAGCCGGACACCGCGTGCGCCGGGTGGCGTATCATCGTAGCGATCGCGGTCAGTCACGAGTCATGCTTCACCAGTCACGCACTTCCAATCCGGAGGATCGATGCCCTTCTTCAAACTCGACGATCTGCCCGGCGCGATCGTGGCGCCCGGACATTCCACCGCATACGGCCCCACCGTCACCGGCAAGGAACTGGAAATCGGCTGGTACACCGAGCCCAAGGGTACCGGCGCCAACCCGCACCACCACAAGAGCGAGCAGATGATGCTGGTGGTCGCCGGACGGCTGCGCATGCGAGTCGGCGACGAGGTTCGCGACATCGGCCCCGGTGAAGTCGCGTTGATCCTGAGCGACCAGGAGCACGAGCAGACAGCCCTCGAGGACGGCACCCGGTTCATCAGTTTCAAGCGCTCGACCGGCCAGTTGCCGGATGGCGAATAGGCCTGGCCCGCGTCAACGGTGACGCTTCCCTTAAGGCGGGAGATGACCAGGTATTCAGACTAGCATCGCGGCAGCCGCGGAAACCACAACAGCCTGAGATATCTCGCGCGGGTCAGGGCGTCGAGAATTTTCTGATGCTGTTCAAACGGCACTTCCGGGAACCGATCCGCGATCGACCGGGCGGTGAAGGCGACCTCGGACTGCGCCAGCCATCTGAATATGACCGAGTACTGCTGCGGTACGTTGAGCTTCAAGGTGCATTCCTCACCCGCATGGCTCGACACCATGACGTGCAGGATTTCGGCGCCCTCGCCTTGCGTGAACTCGATGCGCGTCCCGAGCTCCCGCTGAAACCGCGTCTTGCCGTCGATATTCTTCAGCCTCTCGACGGTCGGCAGCGGTGCGAGATCGCCCGTAGAGATGGCCTGAATCGCGCACGGCGCGGTCTCCAGCACCTTGCGCGCCCGTTCCAGGGCGCGTTGCCGCTGGCTGCCGCTGCCGTGAACCCCGTACAGCGGACGCCGCCACTCGGGGTCCTGGAGCAGCAGGTAGCGCAGTTGCTCGAGGAACGACTCCATGACGCTGGGCGGCCGGATTCCGATGCTGATCGCAAAAGAATCCTGCGCCGCCGTCGTGCGGTGCCAGGTGCCGCGGGGTATGAAAAGCACGGAACCGGGTTTCATCTCCACCGCCTGGAACTTCGCACCTTCCGCATCAGGGAAGCCTTTTTCCAACTGGGGATACATGTCGTCGAATACCGCCGTACCGGGCGCAAACTGCGGTCCATAGGGATAGGCGTACTCCTGCATCGGCGCGACTTCGAAC
>Ga0247825_10002214_pt1 | contig 12878 bp, 12 predicted proteins | sample 13C_Vanillin_Day_FD_194413 | JGI IMG/M metagenome (GOLD analysis project Ga0247825, IMG submission 194413) | Soil microbial communities from agricultural site in Penn Yan, New York, United States - 13C_Vanillin_Day48 | ecosystem: Environmental > Terrestrial > Soil > Agricultural land | place...
GGCGCGCACCGGCATCGAGGGCCTCGACCAGATCACCGAAGGCGGCCTGCCGCAGGGCCGGCCGACGCTCGTGTGCGGCGGCCCCGGCTGCGGCAAGACGCTGCTCGCGATGGAGTTCCTGATCCGCGGCGCGACGCAGTTCGGCGAGCCCGGCGTGTTCATGGCCTTCGAGGAGACCGGCGAGGAGCTGGCGCAGAACGTGCGCTCGCTCGGCTTCGACCTCGACGCCCTGGTGGCGCAGAAGAAGATCGCGCTCGACCACGTGCGCGTCGAGCCCGCCGAGATCGAGGAAAACGGCGAGTACGACCTCGAGGGCCTGTTCCTGCGCCTCGGGTACGCCATCGATTCGGTCGGCGCCAAGCGCGTGGTCCTCGACACCGTCGAGGCGCTGTTCGGCGGCTTCACCAACGAGGCGATTCTGCGCGCGGAGCTCCGGCGCCTGTTCCGCTGGCTCAAGGATCGCGGCGTGACGGCCGTGATCACCGGTGAGCGCGGCGACCAGACCTATACGCGCCAGGGCCTCGAGGAGTACGTCTCCGACTGCGTGATCCTGCTCGACCACCGCGTGAACGACCAGATCTCGACGCGCCGCCTGCGCATCGTCAAGTACCGCGGCACCACGCACGGCACGAGCGAGTACCCGTTCCTCATCGACGAGCAGGGGATCTCGGTGATGCCGGTGACGGCGCTGCACCTCGACCACGCCGTCACCGACGAGCGCGTGTCTAGCGGCATCCCGCGCCTGGACGCGATGCTCGGCGGCGAGGGCTACTACCGCGGCTCCTCGGTCCTCGTCTCCGGTACCGCCGGGACGGGCAAGACCAGCCTTGCGGCGTCCTTCGCGCACGCGACGGCGAAGCGCGGCGAGCGCTGCCTGTACCTCGCCTTCGAGGAGTCGCCGAAGCAGCTGGTGCGCAACATGAGCACGATCGGCCTCGAGCTCGAGCCCCTGATCGCGAAGGGCCTGCTCAGGATGCATGCCTCGCGGCCGACCTTCCACGGCCTGGAGATGCACCTGGTGCAGATCCACAAGATGGTGGTGGAGTTCGAGCCGGCGGCGGTGGTCATCGACCCGATCAGCAACTTCAGCGCGAGCGGCAGCACTTCCGACGCGTCGCTCATGCTGCTGCGCCTGATCGACTTCCTGAAGTCGCGCAAGATCACCGCCTTCCTCACCCACCTCACCTCGGGCGGGAAGGCGATGGAAGCCACGGACATCGGCATCTCCTCGATCATCGACACCTGGCTGCTGGTGCGCGACATCGAGCTCGGCGGCGAGCGCAACCGCGGGCTGTACGTGCTCAAGTCGCGCGGCATGAAGCACTCCAACCAGATCCGCGAGTTCGTCATCACGCCCGAGGGCATCCAGCTCCTCGACGTGTACGTCGGGCCCGAGGGGGTGCTCACCGGCTCGATGCGCGCCGCGCAGGAAGCCCGCGAGAGCGCCGCGGCGATCGCGCTGCAGGAGGAGATCGCGGCGAAGCGGCGCGAGGTCGAGCGGCTGCAGGCGACGCTCGAGAGGCAGACGCAGAACCGCGCCGACACGGCGGTGCGCCGCGGCGGCGATTCCGCCAGAACGAAAGGAAAGAAGCCGGCATGACACCGACCGAACGCTGGGACCTCAGGCTCTATACGGCGGGACAGTCGCCGAAGTCCCTCGCCGCACTGAGCAACCTCAAGCGCATCTGCGACGAGCACCTCGCCGGGCGCTACTCGATCGAGGTGATCGACCTGATGAAGAACCCGCGCCTGGCCAAGGACGACGAGATCGTCGCCATCCCGACGCTGGTGCGCAAGCTCCCCGCCCCGCTGCGCAAGGTCATCGGCGACCTGTCGAACGAAGAGCGGGCGCTCGTCGGCCTGCAGCTGCGCCCGCACAAGTAGGAGGGCCCCATGAAAGCCACCCAGAATCCGCTTCCGGAAACCGACGTCGACCTCGCCAAGATGCGCAAGGTCATGGAGGAGTCCGCCGACGTCTGCCGCGCCATCGCCAGCGGCGAGGTCGACGCCTTCGTGGTCGGGGACGACAACAGCCGCCGCGTTCTGCTGCTCGCCACCGCCTACCAGCGCTACCGGCAGCTGGTCGAGCGCATGGCGCAGGGCGCGGTCACCGTCACCGGGCAGGGCAACATCCTGTACGCGAACCAGAAATTCGCCGACATGCTGGACATCCCGCTCGCGCAGCTCTACACCGCGCCGCTCGAGGCCTACGTCGGCATGGGCGACCGCGCGCGGCTCTCGAGCTTCCTCATCATGAGCACGCGCAACTCGCAGATCGAGCTGGCGGTCAGCCGGCGCGACGGCACCACCCTGCCCGTCCGGCTTTCGCTCGCCACCTATTCCGACGGCTATGCGACCCTGCTGGTCACCGACCTGCGCCCGGTGCAGTGGCCCTCGCTCACCGTCGATGCGCTCGACTCGATCCGCGACTCGCTGGAGAAACTGAACCAGGGCGCCATCGGCAAGGACGCCGCGGCGCGAGCCGCCCTCGACAGCATCAGCGAGGAGATCAACGGCCTCGCGCGCATGATCGACGAGATGCTCGACGTCGGGGGCCGCGCCGGCCGGCCCTAGGGGCCGACGAGCAAGGCGCGTTCCCGGCGCCTGAGAAACGCGCTCCCGGCACGCAGATTGCGGCGCCGGGACCGTGGCCTTCCCGCGAAAGCCCATCGTACTGGCCGTCGACGACAAGCCCGGCAACCTGCTCGCGCTGGTGGCGGTGCTCGAGGAAGAGTGCGACGTGCTGCCCGCCAACTCCGGCCCGGAGGCGATCGCGCTGCTCGAGCGCCGCGGCGACATCGACGTGGTGCTGCTCGACGTGCAGATGCCGGGCATGGACGGCTTCGAGACCGCGACCCGCATCCGCGAGGTCGAGGCATGGCGCGACATCCCGATCATCTTCGTCACCGCCGTCTACGTCGAGGACCCGCACATCAAGCGCGGCTACGAGGTCGGCGGCATGGACTACTTCGGCAAGCCCTTCGACCCCGACATCCTCAAGAAGAAGATCGCCGTCTACGCCTCGTTCCGGATGAAGGCCGAGTTCCTGCGCGAAAAGGAGCGCCACATCCGCGAGTCCGAAGAGCTGCTGCGGGTCGGGCGCAGGCTTTCCGCCATGCTGGAGAGCCTGCCGGTGGGCGTGCTCATCGCCGACGCCGGGGGCGTCATCTGCCAGTCGAACGAGGAGGTCTCGCGCATCCTCAAGGCGGTCGACCCGCAGCAGGCCGACGACTACGGCGAGATCGTCGGCTGGTGGGACGAGGGTGGCCGCATGCTCAAGGACCAGGACGGCCCGCTCGGCCGCGCGCTGCGGCACGGCGAGACTTCGCACAGCGAGCGCATCCGCATCCGCTGCCTGGACGGCACGGAGAAGAGCATCCTCGCCTCCGCCTCGCCGCTGCGCCACCTCGACGGCCGCATCGCCGGCGCGGTGGTGCTGGTCCAGGACATCACCGAGACCGAGAAGATCGCCGTCGACCTGCAGGAGCGCGTCACGCGCCTGGTCGGCGTGGGCATGGAACTCGAGGAAGCCTCTCAGGGGAGCGGCGCGAGCCCGGCGGCGCTCAGCCGGTAGCGGCGGTCGCAGCCCGCCGCCGCCTGCTCGGAATGGGTGGCGAGGATCGCCGCGGCGCCGCGCTGCTTCACCTGGTCCCGGAAAAGGGCAAGTATCCTCGCGGCGTTCTCCGGATCGAGATTTCCCGTCGGCTCGTCGGCCAGCACGAGCCGCGGATCGCCGACCAGGGCGCGCGCGATCGCCACGCGCTGCAGCTCGCCGCCCGAGAGCTCGCGCGGCGCGCTGGCCTCGCGCCCGGCGAGGCCCACGGCGGCAAGAGTTTCCCTCGGACGGCTCGAGTCTCGAATACCCCGCAATAACAGCGGCAAGGCGACGTTCTGCTCCACCGTTAGCTGCGGCAGGACGTGGAAGGCCTGGAATACGAAGCCGAGCTTCTCGCGCCGCAGCAGCGTAAGCGCGTCGTCGCTCAACCCCGAGAAGGATTTCCCTTCAAAAACAATCTCGCCTGAATCGATGGGCTCCAGCCCTGCAATGACGTTCAGGAGCGTGGACTTGCCGATGCCCGATTCGCCGATGACGGCGACGTACTCGCCGGCGGCCACCTCGAGGGAAACCTCGCGCAGGACGCTGCGCGCGCCGAAGCGCTTGGTCACGGACTGGAGCCTCAGCACCGCCGCATCCTACTTGCGCTCCGCCAGCGTAGTCCTCTAGACTGCATAAGTCCCGGTTTTGACAGCACTATATTTCCTGAGGAGGAGACAGTGAGCAAACCGTCCCGCAGCGCGCTGGCCATCGCCGCCGCGCTCGCCTTATCGCTCGGCGCGGCCGCGCCCGCCCTGGCGCAGCAGAAGATCAAGATCGGCTTCATCACGACGATGAGCGGCCCGCAGGGGATCATCGGCAAGCACATGAAGGATTCCGTCGAGCTCGCGCTCGAGCACCTCGGCGGCAAGGTCGGCGGCCTGCAGGCGGAAGTGGTCTACGGCGACGACCAGACCAAGCCCGACGTCGGCGTGCAGGTGGCCAACGACATGATCAAGCGCGACCAGGTCGACATCATGGCCGGCATCATCTGGTCGAACGTGATGATGGCGGTGGTGCCGGCAGTCACCGGCGCCGGCAAGATCATGATCGGCACCAACGCCGGGGCAAGCCCGCTCGCCGGCGCGCAGTGCAACGAGCTCTATTTCTCCACCTCCTGGAACAACGACCAGTCGCCCGAGGCGATGGGCAAGTTCCTGCAGGACTCCGGCATCAAGGACCTCTACGTGCTCGCGCCGAACTACCAGGCCGGCAAGGACATGGTGGCGGGCCTCAAGCGCTACTACAAGGGCAACATCGTCGAGGAGATCTACACCAAGCTCGGCCAGCAGGACTACCAGGCGGAGATCACGCAGCTGCGGGCGAAGAACCCGAAGGCGGTGTTCGCCTTCTACCCCGGCGGCATGGGGATCCAGTTCGTGCGCCAGTACCACCAGTCGGGACTGCGCGATCGCATCCCGCTCTACACCGTGTTCACGGTGGACGAGACGACGCTGCCGGCGATCAAGGAAGCCGCCATCGGCCAGTACGAGGCGCGCTTCTGGAGCCCGGACATGGACACCCCGGCGAGCAAGAAATACGTCGGCGACTTCCGCAAGAAGTTCGGCTACACGCCATCCTTCTACGGCGCGCAGAGCTACGAGGGCATCCTGCTCATCGACTCGGCCGTCAAGGCGGTGAAAGGCAAGGTTTCCGACAACAAGGCGATGGTGGCGGCGCTGCGCAAGGCCGACTACGACTCGATCCGCGGCCGCTACAAGTTCAACGTCAACCACCACCCGATCCAGGACTTCTACCTGCTCAAGGCGGTGAAGGGCGGCAAGGACGGCGCGGAGATGAAAATCGAGAAGAAGGTCTTCGACGACCACAAGGACGCGTACTACAAAGAATGCAAGATGAAATGGTGATCGTGCAGCGGCGATGAGGTGAAAAGGGCGCTCCTCGCGCCCTTTTCTTTTTCGTGACGGCCATCCTCTTCTTCGAACAGCTCCTGAACGGCGTCCAGCTGGGGGTGACGCTGTTCCTCATGGCCGCCGGGCTGACGCTGGTGCTCGGCATCATGAACTTCGTCAACCTGGCGCACGGCTCGCTCTACATGGTGGGCGCCTACCTGATGGTTGCCGCCTCGCAGTGGACCGGCTCCTGGCCGCTCGGCATCGCGCTCGCGCTCGCCGGCACGCTGGTGGTCGGCATGGCGGTCGAGGTGCTGGCGCTGCGGCCGCTCTACACGCGAGACCACCTCGACCAGGTGCTCGCCACCTTCGGCCTCATCCTCTTCTTCAACGAGCTGGTGGCGGTGATCTGGGGCCGCGCCTCGCTCTACACCTCCCTGCCCTCGTACCTGCAGGGCCACGTCGAGCTTCTGCCCGGCTCGATCTACCCGGTCTACCGCCTCACGATCATCGGCATCGGCTTGTTCATCGGATTGCTCCTCTGGTACGTGGTGACCCGTACCCGCCTGGGCATGCTGATCCGCGCCGGGGCGTCGAACCGCACCATGGTCGCGGCGCTGGGCGTCAACATCCGCCTCCTCTACACCGTGGTTTTCGGCTTCGGCGCGGCGCTCGCCGGGCTCGCCGGCCTCATGGCGGGGCCGATCTACTCGGTGCAGCCGGGCATGGGCGAGCTGATCCTGATCCAGGTGTTCGTGGTGATCGTCATCGGCGGCATCGGCTCGGTGCGCGGCGCGCTGGTGGGCGCGCTGATCGTCGGCATCGTCGACACGCTGGGGCGCGCCTTCCTCAAGCCGCTGCTCGGCCACGTCATCTCGGCGCCGGCGGCCGAGGCGGCCGGGCCGGCGCTCGCCTCGATGCTCATCTACCTGCTGATGGCGGTGGTGCTGGCGCTCAAGCCGGCGGGGCTCTTCGCCAGCAGATGAGCGCGCGCGCCCTCCTCTGGACGGTCTTCGTCGCCGCGCTCGTAGCGCTGCCGCCGGTCGCCGCGGCGCTTGGCCAGCCCTTCTACCTCGACCTCGTGCGCCGCATCATGATCTTCGCCATCGCCGCGATCAGCCTCAACCTGATCCTCGGCTACGGCGGCCTCGTCTCCTTCGGCCATGCCGCCTACCTCGGCGTCGGCGGCTACGCGGTCGGCATCCTCGCCTTCTACGGCGTCAACGACGGCCTCGTGCAGTGGGGCGTGGCGATCGGCGCCTCGGCGCTGGTGGCGCTCGCCATCGGCGCCGTGTCGATCCGCACCAGCGGCGTCTACTTCATCATGATCACCCTCGCCTTCACCCAGATGCTGTACTACCTCGGCATCTCGCTCGAGGAGTACGGCGGCGACGACGGCATGCGCCTGCGCACGAGGAGCGAGTTCCCGCTCCTCGACCTGAAGGACCCGGCGACCTTCTACTACGTGGTGCTGGCGCTGATGCTGCTGTCCCTCTATGTCGTGCATCGGCTGGTCAATTCCCGGTTCGGCATGGTGCTGCGCGCGGCGAAGTCCAACGAGCCGCGCTCGCTCGCCATCGGCTTCTCCCCCTACCCCTACCGCCTCGCCGCCTTCGTCATCGCCGGCGCCATGGGCGGGCTGGCCGGGGCCCTGCTCGTCAACCACACCAACTACCTGACGCCGGACTTCATGCACTGGACGCGCTCGGGCGAGATCATGTTCATGGTGATCCTGGGCGGCATGGCGACGGCGGGCGGGCCGGTGGCCGGCACCTTCGCCTTCCTGCTGGTGGAAGACATGCTCTCGGCGTGGATACCGATCCGCTTCGTGCGCGAGCACTGGCAGCTCTTCCTCGGACCGCTGCTCGTGCTCTCGGTGCTGTTCTTCCGCCGCGGCCTCGCCGGGATTCTGCGCAAAGACAATGAGTGAGTCGCTCCTCCAGGTCGCGGGACTGACGAAGGCCTTCGGCGCGCTGCGCGCCACCGACGCGGTGGACCTCGAGGTGCAGGAAGGCGAGACGCTGGCGGTCATCGGCCCGAACGGCGCCGGCAAGACCACGCTCATCGGCCAGCTCGCCGGCAACCTGCGCCCCGACGCCGGGCGCATCCGCTTCGCCGGCGAGGACATCACGGCGCTGTCCGCGCCGCGGCGCGCGCGCAAGGGCTTCGCGCGCTCCTTCCAGATCACCAGCGTCTTCCCGGAGTTCACCGCGCTCGAGAACGTGGCGCTCGCGGTGCAGGCGCATGCCGGCCACAGCTTCCGCTTCTGGCGGCCGGCGATGAAGGACCCGGCGCTGCTCGAGCCCGCGCGCCAGGTGCTCAAGGACGTGGGCTTGCAGGACAAGGTCAATGCCCTGGCGGCCAACATGTCGCATGGCGAGCACCGCCAGCTCGAGGTGGCGATGGCGCTCGCCACCCGGCCGCGCATGCTGCTCCTCGACGAGCCGATGGCCGGCATGGGCATCGACGAGTCGCAGCGCATGATCGAGCTGCTCGGCACGCTCAAGCGACGCCAGACCATGATCCTCGTCGAGCACGACATGGACGCCGTGTTCCGCCTCGCCGACCGCATCGCGGTGCTCGTCTACGGCCGCGTCATCGCGACCGGCCTGCCCGAAGACATAAAGCTGAATGCAGACGTGAGAAAAGCCTATCTCGGGGAGGGAGCCTGATGCGGGGCATTTCATGCTAGAGGTGCATGACCTCGAGACGGCGTACGGGCGCAGCCAGGTCCTGTTCAAGGTCAATCTCGAGATCGGGGCCTCGCAGGTCGTGTCCCTGCTCGGGCGAAACGGCATGGGCAAGACGACCACCGTGCGCTCCATCATGGGCATCACGCAGGCGAAGGGCGGAGCGATCCGTTTCCAGGGGCAGGAGATCCACCGCCTTCCCTCCTATCGCGTCGCCAAGCAGGGCATCGGCCTGGTGCCCGAGGGGCGGCAGGTCTTCCCCAACCTCACCGTGCGCGAGAACCTCGTCGCCACGGCGCGGCGCGGCCCATGGACCTACGAAAAAGTCCTGAAGCTCTTCGGCAACCTCCGCGAAAGGCAAAGCCATTACGGCAACCAGCTCTCCGGCGGCGAGCAGCAGATGCTCGCCATCGGCCGCGCGCTGCTGACCAACCCGCGCCTGCTGATCCTCGACGAGGCCACCGAGGGCCTTGCGCCGATCATCCGCCAGGACATCTACCGCTCCATCGCCGAGCTCAAGGCCGAGGGGCTGTCGATCCTCGTCATCGACAAGGACGTCAAGGCGCTGGCGCAGGTCGCCGACCGCCACTACGTGCTCGAGAAGGGACGCGTAGTATGGAGCGGCACGTCCGCGCAGCTTGCCGCGGACGCGGAAGTGCAACGCCGCTACCTGGGCGTCTGAAATGATCGGCAAGGAGCAGAACGAGCGGATGACGCGCATCGGCCCCGGCACCCCGGCCGGAAAGCTCCTGCGCCGCTACTGGCAGCCGGTGGCGCTTACCGACGAGATGCAGGGCGAGCGGCCGGTCAAGCCGGTGCGGGTGTTTGGCGAGAATCTGGTGTTGTTCAAACAATCGAATTCCTTCGGTTTGATCGAAAGACATTGCGCCCATCGCGGCGCCGACCTGGCGTACGGCCGCCTCGAAGACGGCGGCCTGCGCTGCGCGTTCCATGGCTGGCTCTTCGACCCGCAGGGGCGCTGCCTCGAGACGCCGGCCGAGCCCGCGGGCAGCCGCCTGTGCGAGCACGTCCGGCAGCGCGCCTATCCCGTGGTCGAGAAGAGCGGCGTGCTGTTCGCCTACCTCGGCGAGGGCGAAGCGCCGGCGTTTCCGGCGCTCGACTGCTTCGTCGCCCCGGACGCGTACACCTTCGCCTTCAAAGGCTACTGGGACTGCAACTGGCTGCAGGCGCTCGAGGTCGGCATCGATCCGGCGCACGCCTCGTGGCTGCACCGCTTCTTCGAGGACGAGGACCCGGCGGCGAGCTATGGCCGCCAGTTCCGCGGCACGCCCGCCGACTCGCAGATGCCGATCTCGAAGGTGCTGCGCGAGTTCTCGCGGCCGGAGATCCGCGTCGAGCGCACCGGCTACGGCATGCGCCTGCAGACGCTGCGGCGGATCAGCGACGCGCACACGCACATCCGCGTCACCAACGTGCTCTTCCCGCAGGCCTTCGTCATCCCGATGAACGCCGAGATGACGATCTCGCAGTGGCACGTGCCGGTCGACGACACCGGGTGCTACTGGTACGCCATCTTCACCAGCTTCGGCGCGCCGGTCGACAAGGCGACGATGCGCAGCCAGCGCCTGAAGACCTACCCTGCTCCTGAATACAAGCCCATCCATGGCCGTGGGGACGGATGGGGCTTCAATGCGCAAGAGCAACGGAAGCAGACCTTCACCGGCATGGGCTTCGACATCAACATCCACGACCAGTGGGCCTGCGAGTCGCAGGGGCCGATCCAGGACCGCACGCGCGAGAACCTCGGCAGCACCGACAAGGGCATCGTGCTCTACCGGCGGCTGCTCCTGGATGCCATCCGGAAAAACGAGGCGGGAGAGCTGAAGGTCGACATCGACGCCTCCGGCCCTCCCGCGATCGACGGCATAGGCCCCACCTCTTCCATCGACGAGTACTGGAAGGACGCCGACCAGAAGCGCCGGCAACAGGCAAAGTGGGCGGCGTGAAGCTAGACGGGCTGAAGGCAGTCCGGTTTTCGTTTGCCGACCAGCACGGGGTGCTGCGCGGCAAGACCCTCGCGGTGGCGGAGGTGCCCGCGGCGCTCGAGCGCGGCGTCACCGTCACCAGCACGCTGCTCCTAAAGGACACCTCGCACCGCACGGTCTTCCCGGCCTTCACGCCCGGCGGCGGCGTCGGCATGGCCGAGATGCAGGGCGCGGCCGACCTGCTGATGATGGCCGACCCCTCCACCTTTCGCGTGCTGCCGTGGGCGCCGGAGACCGGCTGGGTGCTTTGCGAGCTCGCCTTCCAGGACGGCAAGCCGGTGCCGTTCTGCACGAGGAGAATTCTCAGGACCGCGCTCGAGAAGCTCAAACCGTTCGAATTGCGTTGCGGCCTCGAGATCGAGTTTCACGTCTTCCGCATCGCCGACCCGAACCTGCGGCCTACGGACGCCGGCCAGCCCGGCACGCCGCCCGGCGTCGAGCTCCTCACCACCGGCTACCAGTACCTCACCGAGAACCGGTACGACCAGATCGACCCGGTCATTCAGATTCTTCAAAAAGAACTTTCATTGTTGAATCTTCCGCTGCGTTCTTTCGAGGTCGAGTTCGGGCCGAGCCAGGTCGAGATCACCCTGGGCGTGCTGCCCGGCCTGGCGGCGGCCGACGCGATGGTGCTCTTTCGCAGCGCGGTGAAGCAGATCGCGCGTCGCCACGGCTACCACGCCACCTTCATGTGCCGGCCGAAGCTGCCGAACGTCATGTCGAGCGGGTGGCACCTGCACCAGTCGCTCGCGCGCGACGGCAGGAATGCTTTCGTTTCTGAAGCAGAGGACTTGTCTCCCGTCGGGAAAGGCTGGCTCGCCGGCCTGCTGGCCCATGCCCGCGGCGCCTGCGCGCTCTCGACCCCGACCATCAACGGCTACAAGCGCTACCGCCCCTACACGCTCGCGCCCGACCGCGTGATCTGGGGCAAGGAGAATCGCGGCGCGCTCGTGCGCGTGATCGGCGGCCCGGGCGATCCCGGCACGCGCCTCGAGAACCGCGTCGGCGAGCCGGCAGCGAACCCCTACCTCTACCTCGCCTCGCAGATCTACTCCGGCCTCGACGGCATGGCGAGCAAGCTCCCCCTGCCCCCTTCCGCCGAGACGCCTTACGAGGCGAGAGCCGACCCGCTTCCCAGGACCCTGGAAGAAGCGCTGCACGCTCTCCGCGCCGACGAAGCCCTGAAGAAGGGTCTCGGTGAAACCTTTGTCGACTATTACTGCAGGATCAAGGAAGCTGAGATCGCGCGCTTCAATTCCGAAGTCAGCGAATGGGAGCACCGGGAATACTTCGAGCTGTTCTAGGAGAAACATGGAAACGAGGAACATCGGGCCGCTGAAGGTCGTGCCCATCGGGCTGGGGCTGATGTCGATGTCGGGCATCTACGGCAACGCCGACGACGAGCAGTCGATCGGCGTCATCCACCACGCCCTCGACCGGGGCATCAACCATCTGGACTCGGCCGACATGTACGGCTGGGGGCACAACGAGAAGCTGCTCGGCCGCGCGCTCAAGGGCCGGCGCGACAAGGCGATCGTCGCCACCAAGTTCGGGCAGGTGAAGACGCCCGAGGGCAAGCAGGACGTGGACGGGCGGCCCGACTACGTGATGCAGGCCTGCGAGGCGAGCCTGCAGCGCCTCGGCATCGACGTGATCGACCTCTACTACCAGCACCGCATCGACCCGAAGGTGCCGATCGAGGACACGATGGGCGCGATGAAGCGGCTGCTCGAGCAGGGCAAGGTGCGCGCCCTCGGGCTCTCGGAAGCGAGCCCGCAGACCATCCGCCGCGCGCACAAGGTGCACCCGCTCGCGGCGGTGCAGAACGAATATTCGTTGTTGTATAGAAAAGAAGCAGAAGAAACTCTTGTGGTGTGCCGTGAGCTCGGCATCACGCTGGTCGCCTACGCGCCGCTCGGGAGGAGCCTCCTCACCGGGGCGGTGCAGGGCAAGGCCGACGTGCCCGAGGGCGACCGCCGCCTCGCGCATCCGCGCTTCCAGGGCGAGAATCTCGAAAAAAATGTCCAGATTGTCAAAAAACTGGACGCGATTGCCCGCGAGAAGCACTGCACGCCGGGCCAGCTGGTGCTCGCCTGGCTGCTCGCGCGGGGCAAGGAAGTCGTCGCGATTCCCGGTACCAAGCGCAAGGAACGGGTGGATGAGAATCTCGGTGCGCTGCAGGTCAAATTGAGCACAGAAGAGGTCAACCGCATCTCCGCCGCCGCCCCCGTCGGCGCAGGCGCGGGAACGCGCTACCCCGCCGACGCCATGAAGAGGGTCTACCTCTAGACCTTGCGGGCCTATGACGTCGGCCGGCTGGCGCTGCTGGCCACGCTCTGGTCGCTGCAGTTCCTCTTCATGCGGGTGGCCGTGCCCGTGTTCGGCTCGCCGCTCGTGGCCGAGGCGCGCGCGCTCTTCGCGGTCGCCTTCCTCGTGCCCTGGGCGATCTTTGCCGCCCAGCGCATAGCGCCCCTCTCGCACTGGCGCGACCACCTCGGCGTCGCGCTCACGAACAACGTGCTGCCGTTCCTGCTGATGGCCTGGGCGGCGAGCGAGCTGCCGGCGGGCTACCTCGCCATCATCAACGGCACGGTGCCGCTGTGGACGGGCGTCTTCGCCGCGGTATTGATCGGCGAGCGGCTCGGGCCGCGGCGCGTGGCGGGCTTCGCGCTGGGCATCGTCGGCGTGGCGCTGATCGTCAACCTCGGCCCGGTCGAGCTGAGCGGCCGCACGC
>Ga0247825_10002215_pt1 | contig 12877 bp, 9 predicted proteins | sample 13C_Vanillin_Day_FD_194413 | JGI IMG/M metagenome (GOLD analysis project Ga0247825, IMG submission 194413) | Soil microbial communities from agricultural site in Penn Yan, New York, United States - 13C_Vanillin_Day48 | ecosystem: Environmental > Terrestrial > Soil > Agricultural land | place...
AGCTTGCCGCCTTGCGGACGATCTCCTTGACCTTGCGCTTGTCGCGCGCCTTCACCGCCGCAACCCACTCCTCGAAGACCGCTTCCTTCACCACGCGGATGGCGATCGGCATGAAAGCGTGGTCCTTGCCGCACAGCTCGGAGCACTGGCCGAAGTAGATGCCTTCTTTCTCGACCTTGAACCAGGACGCGGTGATGCGGCCGGGAACTGCGTCCAGCTTCGAGCCAAAGGAGGGAATGGTCCAGGCATGGATCACGTCGGTGGACGTCGCCAGCAGGTGCACGACCTTGTTGACCGGCACCAGCACCTCGTTGTCGACGGCGAGGTTGCGGGGAACCTGGTCGGCCGGCATGCCCGCCTTGATCTCCTCGGCGCGCTCGTTATCGCGCAGGATGACCGAATCGACGCTGATACCCTTGTCCGGCATCTCGTGCGTCCAGTTCCAGGCGTGACCGATGGCTTTGACCACCAGATCCGGCGGTGGGTAGCTGTATTGGAAAAACAGCAGCTTGAAGGAGGGAATGGCGATCGCCACCAGCACGAACACCGGGAGGACCGTCCAGAGCACCTCGATGGTGGTGTTGTGCGTCGTGCGCGAGGGGACGGGATTGCGCTTCTCGCTGAAGCGCCACATCACGTAGAGCATCAGCACCAGGACGAACACCGTGATGGCGAAGATGATGATGTTGACGTAGTCGTGCAGCCAGTGGATGTCGTGCGCGACAGGCGTGACCGCCGTCTGGAAGCCCATCTGCTTGGGCGAGGGCTGGCCGGTGCCGGCCGCTGCCGGGCCGACTGCCGCCAATGAGCCCAGGCCCGCAGAGAGCGCCCCGAGCACCGCTGCTCGCACCCTTGCCCGCATCCTCTCCCGCAGGCTGCCGTTGACCATCAAGCTCGCTCCCCAGTTGTCGCTGCCGGCATCTGCCTGGCGCGCCTTCGCACCGGTCCCCGCGGCCCCCGGCACGCACCCATTGCACCCTCGGGACTCATATTACGCCGACGCCCGCCGCCCCCGCCACACCGACGACGCCGCACCGCCCAATTCTTCACCAGAGATCCCACTCGACCGTGTCACCAAACACACGCCGCGACGGGGACTCAAGGCCGCCCGGCTGCGGCATTTCCACGCGAGGTTCTTGTGGAGCGGGGCAGGGCGCTGGGGTCAAAGACCCCATAGCACCTCCACAGATTGCCGCTCCGGCGTCGCGACGGGGTCTGACCCCAAAACGGCAAGTCCCATTTTGGCCGGAATCGTTGAACACACAAACGGCCACCACCCGCCACGGACCGTTCGTGCGATAGTGCCGGCTGCGATACCCTGCGACGCGCGGGGTTCGACCGGCCCGCAGGGCTCGCCCGGCAAAGGTAATGCGCTTGCTCAACTCGGCTCACGGCGCCTCCCATCTTCTCCCCACCCCGTGCAGGAGGCGATGGCGCGTGGCTCTGGGTGGACTGGCACTGGGTTGCCTGGCACTGGCGCTGCTCGTGGGCTGCACCAACCTCGCCGTCGCCCAGCAGGCACCGGAGGGAGGCACGGTCAAGGCTCAGCATGGGGACTGGCAGGTGGTGTGCAAGCCGCCCCCGCCCGGCGCCAAGAACGAGATCTGCGCCCTGGTGCAGAGCGTCACCGCCGAGGACCGCAACAACATCGGCCTCACGGTCTACTTCCAGAAGTTCTCCGACGGCCGGCGCGTGCTGCGCGTGTTTGCGCCGCTCGGTGTGCTGCTGCCGCCCGGTCTCGGGCTCAAGATCGACGACAAGGACGTGGGCCATGCGCCGTTCGTGCGCTGCCACAGCTTTGCCTGCTACGCCCAGGTCGTCGCCGAGCCTCCCCTCATCGAACAGCTGAAGAACGGCAAGACGGCCGTATTCATCATCTTCCAGAGCGAGGAGGCCGGCATCGGCATCCCGATCTCGCTCGCGGGCTTCGGCCAGGCCCTCGCCGCACTGCAGTAGCTCAGTAACTCGAGCTTGGCCCTTGACCCCGGCCTTGCGCCCTCGGCAACCCAGCCGGCTGCGCCCAATCGTTGAGAGATGGCCGGGGATGAAATACCATTGCGTCTCGAGCCCGCAGTCGCGCCGGGCCGGCAAGAGCCCATGAACCACATCGACACCAAGATCTCTGCCGCTGCACCTTTCACGCTCTACGGCGTGGAGCTGTCCTCGCGGCTGCTGCTGGGCACTGCCCGCTATCCATCGCCGCAGGCCATGAGCGAAGCCGTGAAGGCCTCGCGCGTCTCCCTCGTCACCGTGTCGGTGCGTCGCGAGCAGGCCAGAGGCAACACGGGGGCGCGCTTCTTCGACCTCATCAAGGAGCTGGGCGTGCGCGTATTGCCCAATACGGCCGGCTGCCGCACGCCCAAGGAGGCCATCACCACCGCGCAGATGGCGCGCGAGCTGTTCGGCACGGACTGGCTCAAGCTCGAGGTGATCGGCAACGACGACACGCTGCAGCCCGACCTGTTCGGGCTCGTCGAGGCGGCAACCACCCTGACCAAGGATGGCTTCAAGGTGCTGCCCTATACCACCGAGGACCTGGTGGCCGCCGAGCGCCTGCTGAATGCGGGCTGCGAGGTGCTGATGCCCTGGGGGGCGCCGATCGGCACGGGCCGCGGCCTCGCCAACCCCTACGCGCTGAGATCGATCCGGCAGTACTTCCCGAGCGTGCCGCTCATCATCGATGCCGGCATCGGCGCGCCCTCGCAGGCGGCGCAGGCCATGGAGATGGGCTTCGACGGCGTGCTGCTCAACACGGCGGTGGCCGCCGCCGCCGACCCGGTGCGCATGGCACGCGCCTTTGCCGCCGCCGTCGAGGCGGGGCGCACGGCCTACGAGGCCGGGCTGATGGAGGTGCGCGACATGGCGGTGCCGTCGACGCCGGTGGCGGGCACGCCGTTCTTCAACCTCGACCGCAAATGACGGGCGCCAGGACATGGTCATGAAGGCTGGCGGCCTCAACGTCTTCTACCCGATCGTGCCGGACCTTGCCTGGCTCGAGCGCCTGGTGCCGCTCGGGGTCAAGACGGTCCAGCTGCGCCTCAAGGATGCCGCGCCCGAGCGCGTCCGGCACGAGATCGTCGAGGGTCTGAAGGTGTGCGCCCGGCACGGCTGCCAGCTGATCGTCAACGACTACTGGCGCGACGCGCTGGCACTGGGCGCCGACTACATCCACCTGGGCCAGGAGGACCTGGCCGCGGCCGACGTGGGGGCCATCCACGCCAAGGGCGTGCGGCTTGGCATCTCCACCCACAGCGCGGAGGAGCTCGCCATCGCGCTTGCCGCCAGGCCCGACTACGTGGCGCTGGGCCCCATCTACGAGACCAAACTCAAGGTCATGAAATGGGCGCCGCAGGGGCTTGCCCGGCTCGCAGAGTGGAAGGGGCGCATCGGGGCATTGCCGCTGGTGGCCATCGGCGGGATCACGCCCGAGCGGGCGGACGGGGTCGTTGCGGCCGGCGCCGACAGCGTTGCGGTGATCACGGACTTCTTCACGCACCCCGATCCCGTTGCGCGGGTTCGCCAGTGGGTTGCATGGGCCGAGCGCGTTAAGGGCTGAGCCACCCCCGCGCGGTAACATGTCACCACGGCCAGCCGTGGGGCCTGTGGATTGTGACAATGTTGTCATGTTGGATGGCCGAGGAACGCACCGACGACCCAGCCTGCCCCCGGTTGACGCATGACCTATAGGTTCAAGCTCCAGGAGCCTATTGCCGACGGCGTGCGCCGCATCGGCCTCGAGCAGATCGACATCGCCGCAGCCAAGCTCGCCGGCAAAAAGGACGACCCCGCCGTCGCCATCCACGATGCACGGCGCTGCCTGAAGCGGCTGCGGGCGCTTCTGCGGCTGGTTCGCCCGGGCGTTGCAGAGACCACCTACCGCCGCGAGACCGACCGCCTGGTCGGGATCGGGCGCATGCTCGCGGGCGCGCGCGACCTGCATGTCATGCAGCAGACGCTGGGCAAATTGGAAACCCGGTTCGGCCCTCTCCCCAATGGAGCGGCCGCCCAAGTGCGCAAGTTGCTGGCGCAAGGCCGCATCGGCCGCCGGCGCGCCGGCGAGGACACCAAGCGCCAGGCCTTGTCCCGCCTCGAGCAGGCCAGTCGCCTGTTCGGGGGGCGGGCCGTCGGTGCAATCACCCTCGAGCACATCGCCGAGGGGCTCGAGGACACCTACCGCAAGGCCCGCAAGGCCTTCCGCCATGCCTACGAGAAGCCGAGCGACGAGGCCTTCCACGCCTGGCGCAAGAAGGTGCAGCAGCACTGGCGCCACATGTCGCTGCTCTCCCGCGGCTGGCCGGAGGCGATGTCGGCGCGCGCGAGCGAGGCCAAGGAGCTGTCCCGCCTGCTGGGGGAGGACCACGACTTCGCGGTGCTCCTTGCGTTCGTCAGCGAGCAGGCCGGAAAGCACCTCGAGGTGGGGGACGTCGAGGCCCTGGCGAAGCTCTGCCGAACCTGCCAGGACGAGCTCAGGGCCCAGGCCAGGCCGCGTGGGGAGAGGCTGTTTGCCGAGCGGCCGCAAGACCTCGAGGAGCGCGTGCATCTCTATTGGACCAACGCCGCCTGCCTGGCGGCCCTGGCGCGGGCCGAGGCTGTCCCCAAGGCGGCCGAGACGCCCGCAGAGCGGGAGCGGAGCACGGCTGCGGCGCCCGCCCTGGGCGCGTCGCCGGCAGTCCGGCGTTCCCGGCGCCGGTAGCCCCAGCGCGATACAAGCTTCCCGCCCCTTGTTTGTGAAGTGGACGCGGCATAAGGCTTCGCATTCCCACGAGCCCCGGACAATGGGGCGCGGCCCTGTCTGTCGGTTGCCGGGGCAACAGGCTTGCGGGGCCGGGGAACGCTCCCGGTGCAGCGCGTTCCTTGCTCGATCGGTGCCGCCGCGGCGCGCTCTTGTTGCAGGGCGGAGTGAAAGCGGCCTCGCCAGGGCCCCCAGCAAGGCGTTAATGCATTGGCGAGCCGAGCCTATGACGGAGACATCGCCACCGCTTACAAGCTGCGCGCGTCGGCAACGACATCCTTCGAAATGAGATACACATGCGCATAGCAATGATCGGCTCCGGGTACGTGGGCCTCGTCTCGGGCGCCTGCTTTGCCGACTTCGGCCACGTCGTGACCTGCGTCGACAAGGACCCAGACAAGATCGCTGCGCTCTCCCGCGGCGAGATGCCGATCTTCGAGCCGGGCCTCGCGGAGCTCGTTGCCAAGAACGTGCGCGAGGAGCGGCTGTTCTTCTCGACCAGCCTGGTGGAGCCCGCCAAGGCCGCCGAGGCGATCTTCATCGCCGTCGGCACGCCCTCCCGCCGCGGCGACGGCCACGCCGACCTCTCCTACGTCTTCAAGGCCGCCCGCGAGATCGCCGACGTGCTCAACGGCTACAAGGTGATCGTCACCAAGTCGACCGTCCCCGTCGGCACCGGCGACGAGGTGGCGCGCATCATCGCCGAGGCGCGGCCCGACGCCGACTTCGCCGTCGTCTCCAATCCGGAGTTCCTGCGCGAGGGTGCGGCCATCCGCGACTTCAAGCTCCCGGACCGCATCGTGGTCGGCACCGACGACGAGCGCGCCCGCACGGTGTTGGCCGACGTCTACCGCCCGCTCTATCTCAACCGCGACCCCTTGCTGTTCACCAGCCGGCGCACGGCCGAGCTCATCAAGTACGCGGCCAACGCCTTCCTCGCCACCAAGATCACCTTCATCAACGAGATCGCCGACCTGTGCGAGCAAGCCGGCGCAGACGTGCAGGACGTGGCGCGCGGCATCGGCCTCGACAACCGCATCGGCTCGAAGTTCCTCAACGCCGGTCCGGGCTTCGGCGGCTCCTGCTTCCCCAAGGACGCCATGGCCCTGATGCAGACCGCGCGCGACTTCGGGACGTCCTGCCGGATCGTGGAGACGGTGGCATCCGTCAACGACCACCGCAAGCGCGCCATGGGGCGCAAGGTGATCGCCGCCTGCGGCGGCAGCGTGCGCGGCTCAACGATCGCCGTGCTGGGGCTGACCTTCAAGCCCAACACCGACGACATGCGCGACGCGCCGTCCATTGCCCTCATCACGGCGCTGCAGGATGCCGGCGCCAAGGTGCGCGCCTACGATCCCGAGGGCATGAAGCAGGCCCAAAGCGTGCTCGAGAACGTCGAGTACGCCGACAACGCCTACAGCTGCATCGACGGCGCGGACGCCCTCGTCATCGTCACGGAGTGGGACGCGTTCCGCGCCCTCGACCTCGAGCGGGTGCGCAAGCTGCTCAAGCGCCCCGTGGTCGTCGACCTGCGCAACATCTATCGTCCCAAGGAGATGGCCCAGCGCGGCTTCATCTATGAAGGCGTCGGCCGGCCCGGCTCGGCGAGCGACGGCGATGCCGGGCTCCGGCGCTGAGCCCGACGAGCGTCATCGGCCGGCCGGCCATCCGCCGGTCGAGAGCGGCCGCGTCGGCGTCCTCCTGCTCAACCTCGGCACGCCCGACGCCACCGGCTACTGGCCGATGCGGCGCTATCTCAAGCAGTTCCTCTCCGACCAGCGCGTGATCGAGCTGCCGCGCTGGAAGTGGTGGCCGATCCTCAATCTTATCATCCTGACTGTCCGCCCCGGCCGCAAGGGCAAGGACTACGCCAAGATCTGGAACACGGAGCTTGACGAAGGCCCGCTCAAGACCATCACGCGCTCGCAGGCAAAGAAGCTCTCGGCCCGGCTCGGCGACGAGAGGATCATCGTCGACTGGGCGATGCGCTACGCCAACCCCTCCACCGCCTCCCGCATCGAGGCGCTGCAGAAGCGGGGCTGCGACCGCCTGCTGCTGGTGCCGCTCTATCCGCAGTACGCCGCGGCCACGACGGCGACGGCCTGCGACGAAGCCTTCCGCGCACTCATGCAGCTGCGTTGGCAGCCGGCCGTGCGGGTGGCGCCGGCCTACCACGACGATCCCGTCTATATCGACGCCGTGGCCGCCTCGATCCGCGCGCACCTCGCCGGGCTCGACTTCGAGCCGGAGGCGGTCCTCGCGTCCTTCCATGGCATGCCGCAGCGCTACCTCGACGCCGGCGACCCTTACCACTGCCAGTGCCAGAAGACCTCGCGGCTCCTGCATGAGGCGCTGGGCTGGAGCGGAGAGCGCTGGCACACGGCTTTCCAGTCGCGTTTCGGCAACGAGGAATGGCTGAAGCCCTACACCATCGAGGAGGTCGAGCGCCTGGCGAAGGCCAGCGTCAAGCGCCTCGCCGTCGTCGCCCCCGGCTTCTCTGCCGACTGCCTGGAGACGCTGGAGGAGCTCGACATGGAGAACCGAACCGTGTTCCTCGGCAACGGCGGCGAGAGGTTCACCTACGTCCCCTGCCTCAACGACGGCGAGGGCGGCATGCACGTCATCGAGGCCGTCGTGCGGCGCGAGCTGATGGGCTGGGTGTAGGCTACGCTATCTCCGAATACTGCATTCCCGGATGCCGAGCCAAGGCGAGGCAATCCGGGACCTTGCCCCGTCAAGACCCCGGCTCTGCGCGCTGTCGCGCTCCGGCCGGGGACACGCAAGACTGGGCTGATGGGTGGATCGTCCTGCCAATTCCGATTAGCCTCGGCTTGGGAGCCTGCACGGGCGGCCTTCGCTTCGATGGGGAGCACACGCTACATGGCCGAACAGATGAACGGGGCGGAGAGCCTGGTGCGGACGCTGCTGGCGGGCGGCGTCGACGTGTGCTTCACCAACCCCGGCACGTCCGAGATGCACTTCGTGGCGGCGCTCGACAAGGTGCCGGGCATGCGCTGCGTGCTGGGCCTGTTCGAGGGCGTGGTGACGGGGGCGGCCGACGGCTACTACCGCATGCTCGGGCGCCCCGCCTCGACCCTGCTGCACCTGGGCCCCGGCCTCGCCAACGGGCTCGCCAACCTGCACAACGCCAAGAAGGCCAGCTCCGGCATCGTCAACATCGTCGGCGAGCACGCCACCTACCACATCGCGCACGACGCCCCGCTGACCGCCGACATCGAGGGCGTGGCGGCCCCCATGTCGCACTGGGTCAAGACCTCGCCCAGCTCGCGCACGATTGCGGCGGACGGCGCGCTGGCGATCGAGGCCGCGCGGCAGCGCCCCGGCCGCATCGCCACGCTGATCCTGCCGGCCGACACCGCCTGGGGCCCCGCCGACGCTATCGTCGAGGCAACACCCCCGCCCGCGGCGCCCAAGGTGTCGGAGGAGGCCGTGAAGGCTGCCGCCGCCATGCTGCGCGAGAGCAAGAAGGCGACCCTGCTGATGGGCGGCGACGCGCTGCGCCAGCGCCCCCTGGAGCTTGCAGGCCGGATCGCCGCCAAGACCGGCTGCGGCATTCTCACCGAGGGCGCCAACACCCGCCTCGAGCGCGGGGCCGGCCGCGTCCAGGTGCACCGCATCCCCTACGTCGTCGAGAGCGCGCTTGCCGTGATGCGCAAGGCGGGCAACCTGGTGCTGGTGGGCGCGCGCGAGCCGGTCGCGTTCTTCGCCTATCCGGACAAGCCGAGCCTGCTGATGCCGAAGGACGCCAAGTCGACCAAGCTCGCGGGGCTCGAGGACGACATGGAGGCGGCGCTCGAGGCGCTCGCCATCGAGCTCGACGCCATCGGCGTGGCCCCAGCCGGCGTCGCCGCACCGAGGCGGCCTGCGCTTCCGTCAGGCCCGATCGCCCCGCCGGCAATCGCCTCCATCCTCGGCGCCATGCTGCCCGACAACGCCATCGTCATCGACGAGAGCATCACGACGGGCCGCGAGTTCTTCCCCGAGACGGCCGGCGCCCCGCCGCACGACTGGATCAACAACCGCGGCGGCTCGATCGGCTACGCCACGCCGGTCGCCGTCGGCGCCGCCATCGCCTGCCCCGACCGCAAGGTGATCGCGCTCGTCGGCGACGGCAGCGCCATGTACACGCTGCAGTCGCTGTGGACCATGGCGCGCGAGGGCCTCGCCGTCACCACGGTGATCTTCGCCAACGGCACCTACAATATCCTGCGTGGCGAGCTCACCAATGTGGGCGTCAGGAACCCCGGCCCGCGCGCCGTCGACATGCTCTCGCTCGGCCGGCCCGACATCGACTGGGTGTCGCTCGCCCGCGGCATGGGCGTGGAGGCCTCGCGGGCGCAGACCTGCGAGCAGCTGATCAAGGGCCTCAACGCCGGCCTCAAGTCCCAGGGGCCCTACCTGGTCGAGGTGCGGCTGTAACGGCTACCGTGCGTTGAACTCGACGAAGCCAAGGGTCGCTTGGCGTATGGGTCGCGTGCGCGCGAAGACGCCGACGCCCTCGCGGCCGCCGAGTTCGTTGGTGTTGCCTTCGATCGTCAGCAGGTCGCCGCCGTTGCGGCCCACGACCAGGCCCACGTGCCCGTGCCCCTCGCCGGTATCGATGAAGAACACGTGGCCCGGCTGCACCTGGCTCGGGTCCGAGACGGCCGTGTCTTGCGCGATCCGCCGGAACCCGGCGCGGCCGGCCTTCTGCCACATGTCGTGCACGCCCGCCGTGCGCGGCACGGGCGAGGCAACGCCCAGTCCCCGCGCCGCATTGTCGAAGCACCACACGATGAAGCCCGCGCACCAGGGGAAGCTGCCCGTGGTCGGATCGATGCCGGCGGCGCGCAGGTATTGATCGACCCTCGGTCCCCTGTTGGAGCCGAGCGGAACCTCGCGCACATGCTGCTGCTCCTCGCCTGTCGCGATCTCGACGACCTTGCGCAGCAGGTCGCTTGGCGGAGCCGAAGGCGTGGGTGGCGTGACGGCCGCATCGCCGAACAGAGCGGACCAGGTGGCTCGCCCGACAGCGCCGTCAACCGACAGCGGCCTACCGTCGGCGTCGAGGGAGCGTGCCTGGAACAGCTTGACCGCCGCGGCCGTAAGAGCACCGAAGTCGCCATCCACATCGAGAGGCACGGCCTTTCCCTTGGAGTCTATCTTGGACCAACAGCCCAGCTGATTCAGTCTCCTCTGCAGCAGCACGACCACGGCCGGATTGGGATGGTTGAGCCGCACGACGACGCCGGGATAGTCCGCCTTCGAAAGGTCGGCGTCGGCCGGCGGCGGCGGCGCGACGGGAAGGGGAACGTCATCCTCGGCAGGGATGTTCACCCCCTCCAGGTCCATGAGCCGGCGCAGGAGCGCCATGGCACCGATCTGTGCACTCACGGCGTTCGGATCGAACACGCCGTCGCGGACGAACTTCCCCTTCTGGTAGTTGTTGGTGGCGCTCCAGAGGTAGGGGCTGTTGACCCTCGTATTGCGCGAGCGGTAGCCCCATCCGTTGTAGGCCTCGAGCTGGTAGGCGATCCGCTCGATCGACCACAGCTTGACCGCGGCGAACCCATCGAAGTTGAGCGCGTCGACGGCGCTTTCCTCCCATTGGAAGGGCGGCATCCCGGTGGGCGGGCGGCCGGCCGGGACCTGGACCGTGCGCCGGGTCAGCGGGTCCCCGTTGTGAAGGTGGGTCGTGAAGTTCAGCCCGCCTTCCATCTCGTGAATGATGCCGATCACGTACCAGGGCACGCCGGTCGCATTCGCCACCTGGTCGTATCGGGCCTTGCCGTCGGCGATGGCGCGCACGCGGGCGTCGGTGGCTGCGAGCCGCCGGCCCGCCGGAATCTCCATCCTCGCCCAGAGGTCCGCGTAGCCTTTCCGCAGCTCGCCGTAGGGGTACGTCGCCATGGTTGCTCTCCCTGGGTCTTGACGAGCCCCGAGTCGTATCTGAGTCGAAACCGCGCCGGACCATGATCGCGGCGCCCGTCCACGATCGGCTGGGAGTGCAAAGTGCGCGTTTTTGGCGGCAGTGGCGCCCAACGGCAGGTCCCTGCCTGCACGCATGCGGCCTAGAACTTCCCCGTCACCAGGAACATGGCGATCCAGGGCTGCCAGATGACGATGACGAGGCAGACGATCATCAGGCCGATGAAGGGGATGGCGGCCTGGCACAACAGGCCGAAGCTCTGCTTGAAGGCGCTCATGGCCACGATCAGGTTGAGGCCCACGGGCGGCGTCAGGTAGCCGATCTCGAGGTTGAGGATCATGATCAGGCCGAACAGCACCTTGTCGTAGCCGTAGGACTGCGCCAGCGGCGCCAGCAGGGGCGCAAGCACCAGGATCGCCTCCCCCGTCGTCATCAGGCAGCCGACGATCAACAGCAGGACGTTGACGAGCAGCATGAACATGACCGGGCTCGAGATATAGCCCTGCATCAATTCGACGAGGCTCTGCGGCACGCGGTTCTCGGTCAGGATGATGTTGAGGCTCAGCGCCACGGCGATCAGCGGGAACAGCGAGCCGCCGAGCTTGGAGGCCTCGAGCACGACGCCGTAGAAGTCGCCGAGCTTGAGCTCCTTGTGGACGAGGATCTCCACCAGCAGCGAGTAGGCGAGAGCGACGGCCGCCGCCTCGGTCGCCGTGAAATAGCCCGAATAGATGCCGCCGAGCAGGATCACCGGCATCATCGCCGCCCAGATCCCCTCGCGGAAGGCGACGCGGAACTCGGCCCAGTCGAAGCGCGCGGTCGGCATGTTCCAGTTGAACCACACCGAGTAGGCCGACAGCACGAAGGTGATGAGCAGGCCCGGGCCGAAGCCCGCGGCGAACAGGTCCGTGACCGAGGTCTCCGTCACCAGCCCGTAGATGATCATCGGGATCGAGGGCGGGATGATGATGCCGAGCGTGCCGCCCGACATGATGGCGCCGAGCGAGAACTTGTTGTCGTAGCCCGCCTGGCGCATGGCCGGATACATCACGGCACCGATCGCCAGCATGGTGACGATCGAGGAGCCGGAGATGGCGGCGAACACGGCGCACGAGAGGATGGTGGCGACCGCCAGCCCGCCCGGCATGGGCTTCGTCAGCGTGGACAGGATGCGGATCAGCCGCTGCGCGATGGAGCCGCGCGTCATGACGTTGCCGCACAGGATGAACAGCGGGATCGACAGGATCACCTCCTTGTCGAGCCCCACCCACATGTCCTCGACGATGTCCTCGAGGTTGCCGCGCCCCCAGAGCAGGTGAACGCAGGCAGCGGCCGCAAGCAGCACCACCAGCAACGGCTGGCGCAGAACCAGCAGGCCCAGGACCGAGCCGATCAGCGCCAGCGCCTTCATGTCCGGTGCTCCGTCATTCCTGGAACTCCGGCGGCTGCGGCTTGAGCGCCGGCCAGACGGCATAGAGCAGGTAGCGCCCGGCCGCCGACAGGAACCCCAGCGGGATGAACAGCTGCACCGGCCACACCGGCCAGTCGAGCACGGGCGCCCGCAAGTCGGTCTTGAAGGAGGAGCCGACGAACTTGAAGCCGAACCAGGCGACCCCGATCAGGAACAGGCCGGTCAGCACGTCGGCTAAGCGGTCCATCACCGGCCCCCATGCGGCCGGCACCCACCCGTGGGCGAAGCGCGGCACGATGTGGCTGCCCGTGGCGGTGGCGATGCCGATGCCGGCGAAGCTGCCGATCACCAGGGCGAACACCGAGAGCTTCTGGGCGGCGAAGATGCCGGTGGCGCCGGGATCGAGGCCGACGAAGCGCAACACGGGGCCGATGAACTCGCGGCCAATGACATCGGCGAGCAGGATGGCGGCGATGAAGCCGAAGGCGGCGACCGCGAGCCAGCACTCACCCTTGTGCCAGGCTTCGGCCAGGCGGCGCACACCAAGCGGTGGATCGGCGGCCGGCCACCAGCTCGGGACATGCTGCGGAAGCCGGTCGCGCAGCGACGCCAAGCCACGTGAAGCGGTCGCTCGCGACTTGGTGAGCGCCGGGCCGACCCTTTCCCGCGCAATTGCCCAGCCCTCGCGGGTGCGGCGCAGCACGCGGTCATACTCGGGCGCTGCCCAGCTCCGCAACGCCCGCGCGCGCTCTTGCGCCTCGCGCCGCAGCTTGCGCCAGAGCGCGGCCAGGGTCTGCCGCAACGC
>Ga0247825_10002216_pt1 | contig 12875 bp, 7 predicted proteins | sample 13C_Vanillin_Day_FD_194413 | JGI IMG/M metagenome (GOLD analysis project Ga0247825, IMG submission 194413) | Soil microbial communities from agricultural site in Penn Yan, New York, United States - 13C_Vanillin_Day48 | ecosystem: Environmental > Terrestrial > Soil > Agricultural land | place...
CACTCAGTGCGCGCCCCCCACCCCGGGCGCCTCTCCCACCTGTGTCGAGTGCACCACCGACAGCCAGTGCACTGATGGCAAGAAGTGTGACTCCATCAACGGCCGCTGCGTTGACACCATCGCCGAGTGCAACACCTCGGACCGCTGCGGCTCCCAGTGCGTCAAGTGCCCCTCCGAGCGCCCCTTCTGCCTCGACGGCCAGGTCTGCGTGGCCTGCCGCAATGATCTCGAGTGCGGTAGCGGCGAGTTCTGCCTCAGCGGTGAGTGTGCCTCCTGCACCACCGACCGCCACTGTGGCTCCCGCTGCGAGGCCTGCGACGAGGACACGCCCTTCTGTCTCACCGACGGCACCACCGCCGGCAGCACCTGCGTGGCCTGCCGCAATGACTCCGACTGCCCCGGTGGGCAGTGCAACCCCACCACCTTCACCTGCGTCAACACCACCGCCTGCGAAGTGAACTGCGCTGAGCAGGGCAAGGTCTGCAACGGCTCAGCCTGCGTCGAGTGCTTCGCCGATGCGCACTGCCCCTGCGGCGGCTCCTGCGACGTGAGCACCGGCACCTGCACCACCACCTGCGCCGACAGCGGTGACTGCCTGGGTGTCGAGTACTGCTCCACCACCACCCAGGAGTGCGAACGAGGCCGCCGCAAACCCGGGACTGCTCCTCAAGGTGGCTCGTTCTGCTGTGAGACAACCACCGCCGATCTCACCTCCACCGGTACCGGCGCCTTCCTCGCCATGCTCCTGGTGGGCTTCCTCCTTTTGTACTCCCGCCGGGCCTTATGAAGCGTTCGCTCCTGATGGCCCTAGCGCTGGCGCTGGGTCTCGTCACCACCGCCGCCACTGCTCAGGACGCTCGCTTCGACGTCCAGCTCTTCCGACCATCTGGGGCTCCACAGGACCTGGTCATGGTTGGCCAGTCCAGGCCCCTCTCGCATCTGTCCGCCTCCGGTGGCTTCTTCTTCAACTTCTCGCTGGACCCGCTGGTCCTCGTGAACCAGGAGGGCAGCTCCTCCAACAAGCTGCTCAGCATCGTGGGCAGCCGGCTCCAGCTCGATGCCATCGCCACGGTCGGCCTCCTCGACTGGGCCGAAGTCGGCATTGATATGCCGCTGGTGCTCGCCCAGGCCGGCGACAACCTGGAGGCCATCGGCACCGAGGGCCCCATCCAAGGCTATGTGCTCGGCGATCTGCGCCTCACCGGCAAGGTCGCCATCCCGGGGCTTCGGCGACGCGCTGAGGACTCGGGGCTGGGCGCCGCGCTCACCCTGGGCCTCAGCCTCCCCACGGGAGAGCAGAATGCCTTCGCCAGCGACGGCGAGTTCACCTACACCCCCGGGATCTTGGTGGACTACCGCTTCTCCAGAGGCATCCTCGTGTCCGCCTCCAGCGGGCTGTGGAACCGCCCGGACCGCCTCTTCAACGGCGCGCGGATCGGCGACATGGTGCCCTTTGGCCTCGGGACCGAGATCCCCATCCTCCGCGGCCGAGGCATCACCGCTGTCGGCATGGTCCATGGTGCCGTCGGGCTGGACAAGCTCCCGGACCAGCCACGCGATGTCCCCGCCGAGCTGCTCTTCGGCCTGCGCTGGTACAGCTCCACTGGCCTCACCTTCACCGTCGGAGGAGGTGGAGGCTGTGGGTGCTCACTCCAAGCCCCCTCGCTGCGCTTCTTCAGCTCCATCGTCTGGGTGCCCGCGAAGACCGCCGAGTGGGAGGCACTTGAGAAGTTCAAGAAGCCACCCGAGCCTCCGCCTCCGCCTCCGCCCGATACCGACGGAGATGGCATCACCGACGACAAGGACGTCTGCCCGAAGGAGATCGGTCTGCCCGATCGCGGCGGCTGCCCGATTCGCGACGCCGACGGCGATGGCGTCGAGGACAGCATCGACCGCTGCCCGGATGTCGCGGCCGGCACTGGTGGCAAGAACGGCTGCCCGATAGCACGCATCGCGGGCAACAAGATCCTCATCCTGGAGCCGGTGAACTTCGCTACGGATCAGGACGTCATCCTCTCCGAGTCCTTCCCTGTCCTGGAGGAGGTCTCTCAGGTGCTCAAGACGCACCCGGAGATCCAGCGCGTCCTCATCGAAGGGCATACCGACTCACGCGCGGGCGAGGTCTACAACCTGGACCTGTCGAAGCGCCGCGCGGCCAGCGTGCGCACCTACCTCGAAGAGAGTGGCGTGGCGGCCGAGCGGCTCTGCTCTCAAGGCTTCGGCCAGAGCCGCCCCGTGGCGGAGAACGACAACGAGGAGGGCATGGCCCGCAACCGGCGCGTGGAGTTCACCATCCTCCCGCCAGCCGCCGCGGGCGAGCCGCGCTGCCCCGGGGATCCCGTGGAGAAGCCCGGCAAGAAGCGGAGCGGCAAGCGTCCGGCGGCCCCGAACCTCAAGGCGCCGCCTCCCTCGAAGAAGTAACCGTGCTCTACAAGCGTGCTGACGCGGTGGGCGTACATCCCCACTGCGTCATGTCATCGCTGATGGTGCTGCAGTGCCACCCCTCACCACAGGAGTCCAGGTCCATCGGATCACAGCGGCGGTAGCAGGTACCGACGACCCCGCCGCAAAGATGGTCCGCGGGGCAGCTGTCCGCGCGGAGTGGATCACAGAGGCGAGAGCACCAGAAGACTCCGCGGCTGCGCGACACCCGCATGTTGCACCGCTCACCCTCCGCGCAGGGCCTCTCGGGGCATTCCCCGTTCACCTGCTCAAGGCACTCGAAGTCCCCTTCACCAAGACTCTTGCACCGCTGCCCGCCGGGACATCCCCGCACGCGACAGTCTAGAAAGCAGGCCACTCCGTTAGACCCCTCCTCGCAGGCATAGCCCTCTGGACAGCTCGCCGGATCCTCCAGCCGGCATGGGGCACTGCAGACGCCCCGGTGGCAGATCAGGCCTTCCTGGCATGCTCCCGCCGCGGAGACGAAACGGATGTCGCAGGGCTCCCCCTCGCGGCGCTGCCCCACAGGGAGGCAGCGGCGGATGATGGAACCCGTGTCCCCCCTTGAGGCCTGGCGGCAGACAAAGCCCGGGAAGCAGTGCACGTCCTCCTCGCACTCGGACTCCATGCACTCGAAGCGGCGGGTCTCTCTGTTGGCGATGCACCCCTTTCCTACGGGGCAATCGCTATCGGCCCGGCAGTCGCCACAGTGGAGGACGCCTCCGTCGGAGGAGCAGCGCAGTCCAGAGGCCGGAAGCCCATCCGGTGCGATCTCCAAGTGTGTTGGCGGCAGACTCACGGGAGCGCTCTGAGGCAACGATGATGAGTGCGCGAAGGTGTCTTGCTGGGGAGGCTGCGATTCGTTCGCAGGAGAGGACACCACCGCCATCGCCGGCTGCGTGGGAGCACTCACGGAAGCGGAGGGCCTGAGGATGAGGGCGTGGCCCATGCGCTCCGGCGAATGCATCGCGGGCGAGCTCCCCGGCTCAAGCCTCGGGGGGGGTGTTGGCACCTCCTCTTTGCCTGGCTGCATCAGCGCTACCACTGCTGTGGACGCCGCCAGGGCGATGATGGCAACTGCAAGAGTCCGTTGAGGGGGTGTTCTCAGCACAGCTGACCTCGCTGGTTCTTTGGCGCCAATCAACACGCCCCTACTCTGTCGCAGCACAAGGTAACACTCCCGTCCGGCGAGCTACCGCACGGATAGCACTCCCAACATTCGCGTTGCCGGGCATACGCCACGGCACCTCCCAAGAGCGCAGCTCCGAGCGCGATAGACAGCCACCAGCGGATGCTCCTCCTCTTCTCCATGGAAATCCCCCCGGCTCATCGTGTCGAGCGAGGCAACGTAAGCCAAGCGGTGAAGCAGCACGATGGGACGTGGGAGGTAGGTGGCTGTTGCAAACCGCACAGGTCAGTACGCGTCGGCGCCGTACCCTGGAGTTCCGGCTGCCAGCGCGAGCGGCGGCACGTAGAGTCCTATCCGCTCGCGTGTCCACCACACTCCGGTGCTCCGCCGAGTGGCCAGATCCGTCATCCGGTAGTCATACAGCACGGCGCGCACGTAACGCGGTGGGCGCTCCGGAAAGGGATTCTCCGCGAAGAGCGCGAGCACCTCAGGCGAGCCCTCCATCAGCCTCACCAGCAGTGACACGAACCACCCCGGTGGCGAACCCAGGGCCGCGAACCACATCTGCCAGTCCAGGCGCGGCTGGTGCGGTGCCACCTGCCTGGGAGCCTGATCCATCCGTGACACCTTGTAGCGGAACACGTACTCCCGCCAGTGATCCCCATCCTCCGAGCCTTCGATGGAAACCTCAGGCCGACGCACCGTCATCACACTGAAGAGGCCATAGGAATTCACCACGTGGAGCGGGCGGACCCAGCCTGCCAGGCGCTCCAGGGCGCCAGGCTTCCAGCGCACAAACTCGAAGCGGCTCAGCACCTCCCTCGCTCCGAGCGAGAGGATGGGCGCTGCGGCCAGCCCCATCAGCACCGAGCGCCAGATCGGCCGGGGACGGGCAGGTTCCGCGGGAGCGAGGGGCAGCACCCGCTCGAGAGTCTCGTCGTCCAGCAGCCAGAGCCCCAGCACCAGTGACTGCGCGTTGAAGAAACCATAGTTGCCCGTGGCGATGATCACTCCCTGCAGAGAGCCGAGGAGCGCGAACGCGAGCTGCCGCAGCCGCCTGGGTGCGAAGACCAGAAACGGCACCGCCGTCTCCAACACCAGCGTCGCGGCCGTGGAGAACTTCTGTACGCTCGGTGGCAGCTGATGCGCATACCAGCCCCCTCGATTGGGGAGTGGCTCCGTCTCGTAGTAGTGATTGCACGCGGTCAGCTCGCGCCATGTGCGATCACCAGACTGGATCTTGCTCACTCCAGAGCCCAGGTAGAGCCGGAACACGAGCATGCGGAAGAGCGCCACCTCCCACCGGGATGGCGCCTCCCGTCCCAGTCCAGGCCGCAGTCCCCAAGGCGCCGTCAGCGCGGCGAGGGGTGCCATCTCCAGCAGCAGAGCATCCCACTGAAAGGAGAGGAACTCCCGGCCCGCGGAGACATAGGAGAGGTACAGGCTCCAGAGCAGCAGAATCGAGGGCCCCGGAGCCACGTTGAACAGCAGTAACAAGGACAGCAGTTGACCCGCACGGACGCCACGCACCAACACCTTGTCGGACGCGTCCCACCAGAACACCGAAGGGATCAGGCGGAAGCGCTCGGCTCCCATCGCTCTCAGCCTCTCGGAGCCCATCAGCTCTCGCACCGGGCTGATGCCACGCGCGCCGTAGAGGCCCAGCACCTGCCTTCCCAAGGACGTGAACGCAATGAGGAAGATGCCTCCCATCAGCCGCAGGAACAGCCACCGCACCAGGCGATGCTCGGGGGGGCCCTTGTCACGCCCCCCGAAGAGGGACCGGCCGACTCGCGCTGCCTTGGATGGAGGCCCTGCAATGAGCTGCACGATCGGCCGCATGATCGGGTTCCAGCGCATGTCACTCCCCCGGTTACCCATCGACAAAGATGGGAGCCCGAGGCCGTGCTGCCCCTCGCCTGGCCAAGCCTGCCCACACGGTGGGCGAGGGGCCAGGCATGGCTACGCCCTGGCTCTCATGGACGGTGCCTAGCTTTGGTCGCATGAGCGAGCCGAAGGCCAAAGCGAAGTACCTGGAAGAGGTGGTTCCAGGCGTCTACAACTGGCATGTCAGGGACAACCGGATTGGAGGCGCACGCAGCGATGCGTACGCCGTGGTCGACCGGGATGGCGCTGTCGTCCTCATCGATCCGCTCCCCATTGACGAGAAGCTGCTACGCCCGCTCGGCAGCATTACGGCCATCGTGCTCACCGCTGGCAACCACCAGCGCTCGGCGTGGCGCTTCCGCAAGCTCTTCAACGTCCCCGTCTGGGCCCCGGAGCACGCGCACGGGCTGGAAGAGGAGCCAGACAACTACTACGCCAGCGGCGACTCCATCCCCGGAGGGCTGACTGCCTTCCACACCCCCGGCCCCGCCGAGGCCATGTTCACCCTCTGGCTGCAGCAGCACCCGCGAGGCGTCGTGTTCCTCTCGGACCTGCTCACCCATGAGGGCCGAGGCCGCCCAGAGTTCGTCCCTGGCGAATACCAGGATGATCCGCAGCGCACCCGGATCAGCGTCCAGCGTGTGCTCGACCACCTGCCCGTGGACACGGTCTGCTTCGCGCACGGCGAGCCCATCATTGGCGCAGGCAAGGCCGCGCTCAGGCTCGCACTGGAGCTGGATGACGAACGTCCCTCAGCCCCCGCATCATGACGCGTGCGGGCAGAAGGAAGCTCCACGAGCCTCCTGGAGGAGCTAGGCTCGGGCTCCATGAAGAGAGCCAGCTCCTACTACACGGACGTGAACCTTCCCCCAGTCCCCAAGGATGACCTCGTCGTCCGGCCAGACCTCCTCCGGACCACCTTTCAGGTGCAGATCCAGGGAACGTTTGCCTCGCAGGAGGCCCTGTCTCGCCTGCAGCAGGAGTGTGAACGGCTGCGCAAACAGCTCCGCGAGGCCCTGGGCACTGAAGTCACCCTGAAGCTCACGGGAGTCCTGCTCGCATCCTCCCCCGCGAGGAAGCTGCGCATCCCCGAGGACGATGACGATGCGCGCACGGGCGTGGAGGGCACGCTGGAGCTCCCTCTGCCCACCTCGATGGACTTCTGGGCTCGCAGCGGGCGGATGGCGGCGCTCCAGCGCCTGTGTCACGACCTGGCAGCGGATGAGCGCAAGGAGCGGGGCCGGCCTTCCTACAGTTTCGGCATCCCCTCCGCGGTCGTCGCCGAGCCTGAGCAGCATCGCGCCGAGCTGCTCCGCCGCTTCGTCTCCCGAGTCCAGGAGTTCAGCGCTGCTGCCAGTGCGGCAGCTGCGCCCCTGCGAGTGGTGGACTGCACCGCACCAGGCGCCGTCATTCAGACGCCCCTCTCCCTCGAGCAGGTGGGCCTCTCCCTGCAGTTCACCTACCGCCTCGACGCGCCCGAATAGGCGCGCTCACACCACCGGTCCGCGCCACTCACGCAGCGGGCCCTCGTGCACCAGGATGCGCCCTGCCTCGACTCCAGGAGGAATGAGGTGCAGCACCTCACCTTCTTCCGCACGGCGCAGCAACCCGGTGAGCGAGGGCGTGTCATCCACCGGCACCCTGAGCGTCGGCGGCACGGCGAGCTGGCGCTCCATGGCCGCCACCTGACGCGCCTCGTCCTCGAGCTCCGTCTCATAGAGGAAGCTGCGGTCCGCATACTCGTGGTTGCCCGGCACGGCCCCCACCAGCCGCAGCGGCCCCAGCCGCGTGTGGACCCGCAGGCTCGGGTTGCTCCACTGCGCCACACCTCGCATGCGCCGCGCCCGCAGCATCCTCAGCGTCAGCATCTTCACCCACGAGCCCGCCTGGATACCCCGCACGAAGCTCAGCAGTGAGACGCCGATGAAGAGGCCCGGCACCACCGAAGGCGCGGCGTAGTAGGCCGCGCCGATGACGAGCGTCTCGCTCGGGAGCCCCAGCCGCTGCTGCGCAGGCGCCTCGAGCATCCTCGCTGGACAGCGCAGCAGGCCCACGGCTCCTGGCAGCAGGTAGAGATCCGACAGCACCCAGTTCGGCGCTCCGATCGCACCGAACGCGAGCCGATTCAGCTCCCGGTACTGCCGCACCACATCTCCATGGTGCTCGGCCGGGAGGAACTTCACGGGGACGCCCGCTGGCTTCAGGTCCAGCGCCTCCATGTTGGCCGATGCGCCCAGCGCCGCGAGCGACAGCTCCGGGTGCCGCGTGAAGAAGCCGGCCGCCAGCACCTGCATATCAGCCCTCTTCCTCCAGACGGGCTGCCACGGCCGACAACCGGTTCTCCTCCGGAATCTGGAAGGAGCCCAGCTCCAGGAGCGCCTGGGACACCAGACACCGGCACGCGCCTCCACCCTTCTCGCAGAGCTCGCGCAGGACGAACGTCGTCACCCGCATCCCCTGAGCCTCCAACAGCGCGCGCACCCGCTCCGGCAGCACGCTTGGGGCCAGCAGCTCTTTTCCCATGGGCAGGCCGTTGGTGGCGAAGCTGCGGATCTCTTCCTTCGTCACGGTCAGCAGCCGCTCGCGCCCGAAGCGCTGCTCCAGCAGTCCATACGAGGGGGGGGCGATGACCTCCGGACACACCACCAACCGATCCACCGCAGGCAGCGGAAGCACGGCCATGTTGCCGTGAAAGGCCGGCGCGAGGATCTCCACTCGCATCACCGTGCCGGGGAGATAGCGCGCCGCAGCCTCCATCCCCTCTCGGTTCGTGCGGACGCCATAGAAGAGCATCGTCACGCCATCGAAGGTGGCCACGTCTCCCTGGGCCTCCCAGATCCCCGCTCCCGGATCCACCACGTCCAGACCCATGCGCCGGGCCAGCACCGCCCAGTGCTCACGCTCGCCTCTACGGTGGGGGCTGATCATTCGCGGCAGCAGGAAGAGCGGCGGAGCCCCCTTGCGCGGCACCACGAGACCGCTCTCGGCTGCATACGGCATGCCGGTGAGATCCTCGGCCGGAGAGGGCAGCGCCACCACCACCCCACCGCGCGCCTCGAGCGCCCTCGCGTAAGCCAGCCACTCGCGCCGGGCCGCGCTCGCATCCACTGGCACACCCTCACGGCTGCGGAAGTTGACCCGGCCGCGCAGCGTCCACGCCCGTCCCGGCGGCGACATCAGGAAGAGATCGATCATCGCCTCTGCCCCTGTGACATCGGGTCCTGTTCACCCTTGGGGAAACCCTCGAAATCCACTCCACATGAGGATCCATCCCGGCGCGTTGTATGTCCAGCCGCTCCCCCAGCAAGGAGCCCCTGATGATCCGATGGAAACCACCTCTGGCACTCGCGCTGGTGGCGCTCGTCCTCCAGGCCCCGACAGCCCAAGGGCAGATCGCCGCTGCGCACGTCTACCACAACCACATGCCCAACTTCTGGCCGTACTACGACGTGACGCAGTACGCCACGACGCCAGTGGGCGCTCCCATCCGCTACACGTATGACGGCCAGGTCATCAACCTGAAGAGGAGCCCCCCGGCGAACTACACCTACTTCCTGCCGTCGGGCGCGCCCATGCCGCACGATGATCTGGTCACCTACTACTCGCACCACGCGAAGACGGGTGCGTACCTGTACTGGCCGCCCGCAGTCGCCGCGGACATGAGCACGAACGCCAACACCGGGCAGATCCACGTCACCATGTCCGGGTCGGTGGTGAACAACGTGCAGGATCTCAACACCCTGCAGAACGTGCCAGGTTACACCAACACCTCGTGGGGCTCGTCCTGGAGAGACCGCTACAACAGCCTGCGCACGCCCGCAGGGAACCGGACGCTGGATCTCATCCACTTCACCGGCCACCACTCCATGGGCCCGCTCGTGGGCCCGGACTACTTCCTGAAGGACCTCCTCTTCCAGAGCGCCACCCTGGCGCAGCCCTACTTCCTGGGCAGTGACTTCCGCTCCTCGAAGGGCTTCTTCCCCACCGAGCTCGGCTTCTCCGAGCGCCTCATCCCCACGCTGACAAAGCTGGGCATCCAGTGGTCCGTCATCGGCGACAACCACTTCTCCCGCACGCTCAAGGACTACCCCTTCCTGAATGATCCGGGCTCTGACACGCTCGTGTCTCCTCCCAACCGCGCGGATCTCCAGAACACCAGCAACGTGGGAAGTTGGGTCAGCATCCCGATGGCCCACGAGCAGCAGGTCATCCGCAACAAGTACCCGTTCGCCTCCACGCCGCACTGGGTGCGCTACGTGGATCCGGCTACGGGCACCGAGTCACGCATCGTTGGCATCCCCGTCAACCAGAACGGCTCGTGGGAGGAGGGGTGGGAGGGCATGGTCACCGTGGACGTGGTGAACCTGCGAAGCTTCGAGGGGCTGGTGTCTCAGAAGCAGTTCTTCGTCATCGCCCATGACGGTGACAACTCGGGCGGGCGCGCGGGCTCGGAGACCACCTGGTACAACGGCCGCAGCGTCACCTGCACCGCCGGCGTGCAGTGCATGGGTATCAGCGAGTACCTCGCCTCGAACACGCCGCCCTCCAGCGATGTGGTCCACGTGCAGGATGGCTCCTGGGTGGATACGCGGGACTCCTCGTCTGACCCGCAGTGGCACCACTGGAAGCTCCCCTTCGGAATCTGGAAGGGCCAGTTCCCCGCATTCAACTCGGCCACGGGCCTCACCCTGGCGCCCAAGACGAACCTCAGCGGCGTCCAGGAGGGGATGACTGTCTCCCTCGAGCACGGCTGGCACTACCTGGAGCGCAACTTCGCCCTGCTCCAGGCCGCCCTCAACTACGCGAAGACCGCCGAGCAGATCTGGCTGGATGCCCACCCCAACCACTGGCAGCCCTCCACCACGCTCGACAACCAGATCACCCACCCGGGCAACCAGCTCAACCCGTGGATGATGTCCTTCCCCATCAAGGGGAACCCAAGCAGTGACTGGGCCGGCGGCGCCAACCCCGCCGAGCTGGCCTGGTACTTCCTGCTGCCAGCCATGGACTCGGGCTTCGGTTACTACGACGAGAACCAGGACGACATCGTCAAGCCCACCCTGTCCTTCAACCAGTCGCTCTACTTCTCCAGGCCGTACGTGCAGGACCGGCTCGCCCAGGACCGCACCGGCCCTTCCGTCTGGTGGCCACAGCGCTGGCCCTACAACCCCGGCAGCGCCAACACGGACAAGTCCGAGGGCTGGACGCTCCACCACTTCAACAACACCTTCGCCATCTACACATACGCGTATGACCTGAGCGGCATCTCCAACATCAAGGTCCGCGTCCGCACCCACACCAACAGGAGCATCGACCCGCTGGACAACACCCACAAGGTGTATGACCCCGCCGCGCTCAAGGCGGCTGGCGTACCCAACATCGACACCACTCGCGTGAGCGCCTGGGTGGACTACCCGCTGACGCGGAGAGACTTGAGGCCCGTCATCAATGGAGTCTCCTGGCAGCCCACCTACCTGCCCGTCATGGCGAAGGTGCCCGCGCAGGAGATTGGCGATCTCTACTACGTGTACCTCGGCAACTACCGCGACCAGCTGCTCGACTACTACATCGAGGCCACTGACAGCCGGGGCAACGTCACCCGCAGCGAGATCCAGTCCGTGTACGTTGGTGCCGGCCGGTACACCCTGAGCGGCGGCAAGTACATCGAGGACATCAACGGCTCGGTGCAGGGCACGCACCCGTTCCTCATCGTGGACACGACCGCTCCTTCGGTGCCCACCGGTCTGGCTGCGGCCACCGTGACGGATCGCTCCGTGAGGCTGACGTGGAACGCGTCCTCGGACAACGTGGCAGTGACCGGCTACACCGTCTTCCGCAACGGCACGCAGGTGGGCACGAGCACCTCGACCAACTACACCGACAACGGGCTCACCGCGAACACCGCGTACAGCTACACCGTCAAGGCTCGGGATGCTGCGGGCAACACCTCGGCAGCCAGCTCGGCGCTCTCCGTCACCACCCGGCCGCCGGATACTGCTCCGCCCTCGGCACCTACGGGGCTGACGGCGTCGGGGGTGACGAGCTCCTCAGCCACGCTGAGCTGGGCGGCCGCCACCGACAACTATGGCGTGGCCGGTTACTACGTGTTCCGGAATGGGACGCAGATCGCCGCGCCCTCGGGAACGAGCTACACGGACAGCAGCCTGTCGCCGAGCACCACGTACAGCTACACCGTGAAAGCGGCGGATGCGGCTGGGAACCTCTCAGCGGCCAGCTCCGCCCTCAGCGTCACCACGGGCGCGGGCAATACCTCGACCGTCTATTACAGGAAGGGCTTCGCCACCCCGTACATCCACTATCGCCCCGCGGGTGGCACCTGGACGACGCCGCCGGGCGTGGCCATGCCGGACTCGGAGGTGCCTGGCTATGCGAAGTACACAGTGAACCTGGGCGCGGCCACACAGCTCGAGTGCGTCTTCAACAATGGCAGCGGCACCTGGGACAACAACAACGGCTCCAACTACTTCTTCCCCACAGGCACCTCGACCTTCAACGCTGGCACCATCACTTCGGGTGCTCCAGTGGTGGACACAACGGCGCCCTCCGCTCCCACAAACCTCTCCTCACCTTCAAAGACGCCCAACTCCGTATCGCTCTCGTGGACGGCCTCCACGGACGACTTCGGCGTGACGGGTTACCTCATCTTCCGTGGCGGCACGCAGGTGGGCACGAGCACCTCGACCAGCTACACCGACAGCGGGCTGGCCTCGAACACGACGTACAGCTACACCGTGAAGGCTCGGGACGCTGCGGGGAACACGTCCGCTGCCAGTGCGGCTCTGAGTGTCACCACCAGCGCTGGCAACTCCGTCACCGTCTACTACCGGAAGGGCTTTGCTACTCCGTACATCCACTACCGCCCTGCAAGCGGCACCTGGACGGCGCCACCGGGCGTGGCCATGCCGGACTCGGAGGTTGCGGGTTACGCGAAGTACACGGTGAACCTGGGTGCGGCCACGCAGCTCGAGTGCGTCTTCAACAACGGCAGCGGCACCTGGGACAACAACGGCGGGCTCAACTACTTCATCCCCGCCGGTATCCAGACCTTCAACGCGGGCACCATCACCGCAGGGGCCCCTTCCACGGATGTGTCCTCGCCTCCCGCACCCACCGGCCTTGCGGTGTCGACCAAGACGTCGACCTCTGTCTCACTCACGTGGAACGCCGTGACGGACCCGAGCGGCATCGCGGGCTACAACGTGTACCGTGGCAGCTCGCTCGTGGGCTCGCCTACCACGGCCAGCTACACGGATACAGGCCTCACCGCGGGCACGACCTATAGCTACACGGTGAAGGCGAGGGACAACGTGGGGAATCTCTCCGCGGCCAGCACGGCCCTGAATGTCACCACGAACTCCACGGGCGCCACTGTCACCTTCAACGAAACGGCCAGCAC
>Ga0247825_10002217_pt1 | contig 12872 bp, 13 predicted proteins | sample 13C_Vanillin_Day_FD_194413 | JGI IMG/M metagenome (GOLD analysis project Ga0247825, IMG submission 194413) | Soil microbial communities from agricultural site in Penn Yan, New York, United States - 13C_Vanillin_Day48 | ecosystem: Environmental > Terrestrial > Soil > Agricultural land | place...
TCACGCGGGCGCATTCCCACCGAGGTCGAGCAGGCGTTCCAGGACGCCCACTGACACAGCCTGGCACACCGCCACGATCGCAGTATCTCGTCGAAAGTGGTACATCGTGAGGTCGGCGGCTGCCGTGGAGAACTCGCCCCAGTGACGATCTCCATCGTTGCGCTCGATGATGGACCGTGGGTGTACTCCTTCGTCGCCGGGATCGTTCCGCCTGTGCGACAGAGCCCATTCGAGTGATGTTTGTCCCGAATGTCGCGTTAGACCGGCTACCGGTCTTTCGGCTCTGTTCAGACCAATCTCTGAGCAGATTCGCCTAGTCCACGAGCAACGTGGGGTTCTTGGGAAGTGGAACCCCGCCGTCCCGCGGCGCGGAACGGTGGGGTTCCCATCGACGGCCCCGAGTCGGGTCCCAGTCGGGCCGTCGAAGCGCGGGAGACCTCGCCAGCCACAGGGGTTTGGCTGACGAGGTCCGGGCGACAGCCCGTGTCGCCGCCAGACGGCGAGCCAGTGTGCGCAGCCATCGTAGGATGCCAGCGAGGCCGATCCCGAAGATGTGATGTGGGCGACGGTCAGAATTTCACGCTGCTCATCGCAGCATGGGGAGCTGGCCCTCGTTGATAAAACTGCGATGTGCACCGCGTCGTTCAGACAGGATGAGCCGAGAGCTTCAGCCGTTGTCCGCTGAGCGGTTTACCGAGTTCCGAGATGTCGGGTCTGCGGCCACCATGTCGCGGAGTCGGTTACGAACGTACGCAGTGAGCGGCTCGTAGGTCGTCAGCAGATAGTCGTGGGCGAACTTCGCTCTCGACCGGATGCACCTGTTGAAGGGCGGCGCGCCGGTGCGCGAGTTCGCGGCCGCCATGCCGCAGCCGGTCCGCCTCGGCGTTGGCCGGAAGGTCGATGATCCATGCCTATCCCTACCGTGACCTGTTCATGCTCGAGCACGCACGCCAGATCCGTGCCGCGGTGACGTTGCCGCTCGTCCTGCTCGGCGGAGTTTCGAACCGGGCAGGAGAGCACCGCCACGACCGAGGGCTTCGAATTCGTCGCCATGGCTCGGGTGCTGCTGCGCGGACCGGACCTGGTGAACCGCATCCGGTCCGAGCCCTGCACCCAGTCGCTGTGCATCCACTTGCAACAAATGCATGCCCACCCGCTTTAGCGAAGGCGCCGCATGCGTCGTCTTGGCGTGGCGTGGTTCAAGTGGTTTGACAGTTGTCGCTGAGGGTGAAATCCCTTCTAACACTGCCGAAAATAGTTGTATGCAATCGATGGGGGACGGCCGCAGGCTGCGACCCGCTGAGTAACTGAACTAGGGGGCCGCGCGGTTCGCATCGGTCAGTTCGTCTGTGAATGAACGACGGCTAGACGACTCATGTTGTGGGCCCGCTGCCATGGCTAACCATCTTGCATTGGCTCGTTCGCGGGCGATACTCGTAAGGACTCGTTGGATCGATGCGGTGGCGCGGCGGGGTGTGATCAGACTGACACACGCAATGACAGCATGAACGATGAGCAACGGCATTTGAAAGGTCTCCTAGGTTGTGTGGCGCTGTACCGATTCAGGACGTTGGGTACCCGCGCCTGGATGATCTGATGCCACGTTCTGAGTTAGGGAGACCGTCAGAGATTTGTGGCACTACCTACTCGAGGGAAGGGCGAGATCTGCTGGCGCAGAACATGGTCGAAGACCGTCCGATCCTTCCCTGAGGAACCGATGAAAGGTGCGAAGACGGCGCGCTGATTGGCGCGCGCGGCCTCTGGACCGCTATCGCCGAGGGGATCCAGTCGACGACCTCGCCCAGGCTCTCTCCTCAGCTTCCTGGATCCGGATTCCGTGACCAGCAGGAAACCGCTCGGGAAGCCAGGGCGAAGCCGTGCTCCGGGTGGCGCCCAATCTCAGGCACTACGACCGGCACACGGCCGCCAGGGCGACTGATGTGCGTCGTTGACTGTGGCGCGGACATGCCTCCTCGGTGCTGCCTGAAGGGTGGCTGACGAGCGCGGTAGCCGATGCGGCCTTCGGGGGTCTTGGTGGTCGTGGATAACGGACCTCGTCGCAGGTGTCAGCAGCACGGAGCGCGGTCAGGGGGCGCCGCTGTATGGCTCGATCAGCCGATCGGTATGCGTGTATAACGTGATCTGAGTGCATCTTGGTGCTCTCGTGCAAGCTGGATGTAGTGGTGAGCGTTGGTGCGGTTGGCTTCGATCGCTTTCAGGTCGAGGGCACGTTTGATCTTTCCGGGTACCCCTGCGACGAGAGATCCCGCGGGTATTACGGTGCCTTCAGCGATGACAACTCCAGCGGCCAGCAGAGAGCCGGCCCCGATCACTGCACCGTTCATGACAATCGCGCCCATGCCGATGAGCACGCCGTCTTCGATTCGGCAGCCGTGCAGGATGGCACCGTGGCCTACGGTGACACTCTTTCCGATCGTCGCCGGCATCCCCGGATCGGTATGTATGACGCAGTTATCCTGGATATTGGTTCCACTCCCGACGAGGATCGGCTCTGCATCGGCACGCACGGACGTCCCGTACCAGATGCTGACATCGTCGTCCAACGTCACCGCCCCAGCTACGGTGGCGGTCGGTGCAACCCATGCTCTTTCGGAAATCGCTGGTTTGTGTGAACCGAGTGTCAGAACGATTCCGCCTGCCTTCTGTTCCGTGTTCATGCGTCCTTCTCCTCGTGATCGGTGGGGGTCATTCTCGTTGGAGCTCTTCTTTCTGGTTTGGCCACGTTGGGTTGCGCTGCCAAACCAGAAAGTTGTTCACTTCGTTTTGCTGCCGTCGAGCGCGCGGGCCGGATCCGGCGACTGGCCAGTCAGGGCCTCCCCTGCTCTGCGGCGGCGGACCTCAAGGATTGAGACGGCAGCGACGAGCACGGTGGCGGCGAGCCCGAAGTATCCGAGGACGTAGAACGCGCTTCCGGCTCCCGCCGCGCCGCCGATGATGCCCAGCAGCGGCGGCGCGACGATGCCGCCGAAGTTGCCGAAGACATTGATCAGACCGACGGTAGGTCCTGCTTGATTCTTTGGGAAAAGGCTCATCATCCAGGTCCACCAGGGTCCGCTGCCTGCATAGATACCGAAGCCGGCGATGCTGAGCAGGATCATGTTGCCTACCAACCCTAGGCTCAGATAGTGCTGGAGGAGCAGCGCGATTGCGGCGGTCGCGATCGGGATGCCAATGAACCAACCTCGGGCTAGGCGGGATCGGTCCGAGAGCCACGAGTTCACGAATGTGCCGATGGCGCCGAGGATGAAGGGAATCGCGGACAGGAGCCCGACGGCCTGCACACCGCTCTGCGAGATGCTCTTCAGCAACGAGGGCAGCCAGAGGTTGAAGCCGTAAACTCCGCTGACCCAGAGGAAGTATGTGAGACCAAGCACCCATACCAGTGGGCTGCCGAGAACGTCACGGAATCGACCCTCCTTCTTCGTCTCCTGGTCACGGCTGGCCAGGATGTAGGCACGCTCCTCCGGCGATATGCGCGTATCGGAGGAGGGGTCGTCGGATGCGAGGCGAGCGAATACGATCCCGGCGACGATCGCAGGGATGCCCTGCACGATGAACATCGTCTCGTAGTTCCAGGTTGCGATGAGCCAGCCGCCGAGAGGCGCGGCGATCATCGCTGACACGGGGACGGCGAACAGTGTGGCGGCGACCGCTCGACCCCGTTCGTGGTTGGGGAACCACCGGAGAAACATCACGGCGAAGGAGGGAAAGAGGACGCCTTCGGCAAGTCCCATAAGAAAGCGTACGACTAGAAGGAGTGAAAAGTCGCTGACGATTCCGGTGAGGCAAGCGGTAACACCGACGATCCCGATCGACCATGCGATGACCCGAACTGCGCTGGTGCGGCCGGACAGTGCACCACCGGGAATCATGGTGAGCACGTAGCCCCAGAAGAAGGCTGAGAGCAGGACTCCCGTTGCGGTGCCGGTAAGTTCGAGCCGTTCGATCATGTCGGGTGCCGCGATGCCGATATTGGTGCGATCCAAGAAGGCCAGCAGATAGATCACCAGCAGGGGGATTCCGACTCGGGTCCAGCGGGCCCGACCTACGCCTGTGTAGTGAGAGGCGGACATGTGAGCTCCTGAGGGGTGAGCGAGAGGACAGGGGTTGCGGCGAGACAGAGGGCCACGAGGCTCCGGTGTGAACGCTTTTTTTCTCTTCCCGCGAGAGATGGGTCTGACGTGAGAGGGATTCGTCAGTGATTGGGGGCCGGTGGGGGAGGGCGATCTCCGCCCGGCTGGCTGAGTGCTAGGAGGGGGCAAGGATCCTGTCTCCGGACCAGTGCGGTTGGCATGAACTGGTTCTGGCCTGGAGACGACGATGCTGGAGGTATATACGAGTGCCGGCTGACGAGAGTTCGCGATCCCACACATCGAGGAGGGTGTGCTCACGAAGGGCACGCTTGTCGATCTTCATCGTTCAGTCTTCAGCAGAAAGGGAACGATGGAATGAAGGGGGAACCATGAAATATGGAAGGCGGCCCACCAGGAGCATGACGTCCTCGGTGCTTAACGACAGCCCCTTTCGGTCCACGGATCACGGCCTTGACCTCGCCGGCATTCTCCGCCAGCGCCGACATCAGTTCACGCGGGCTATTCCGGCGCAGTCAGCATCAGTCGACCACCTGCTCTCCCGGAATGCCTTCCGCTCAGCTTGGATTGTCTGTTCCATGTCTGCGGCGGATGCGTCGGCCGCGTGGCCGATCTCCTTTTCCGCTACGTGATTGGTTTTCGTGAGTTCGGCGCCATCTTGAGCGCCGCGGAACTTCCCGCCGATCAGTAACTGCGACGTGTTCATGTCTTTGAGTGCTCCTCAAACGCAGCTTCAGTGAGTCGTATCACACGAGACGTTAGTATGTTGTCAGACCAATGGCAACCCTTCTTTCTACCGCAGCGCATCGCTGCACGAAGTCGCGTGGCGTGCGACGTCACCGGACTTCGCTCGGCGCGGGTCGAGCCTCCGCATCTTCTCGACCGACGACTAGGATTGGCGGACATGGCATCCCAAACGTCTACCGCACCGATGAACTGGCGGATATACGAGGCTCTCGATCTCGATCCGGTGCTCGACGCGGCCTTGGGTCAGTTCGCGCAGAAGGGTTATCACGGGACATCCGTGCGAGACATCGCACATGCCTCGGAACGATCGATCTCAAGCATCTATAATCGATATCCGAGTAAGCAGCACATGCTGATCCGCCTGTTCGAGATGATGCTTTCCGACCTCAGCACGCGGCTCGAAGCTGCGATCGCCACCTCTGCCAGTATCGTTGTGCAGTTCGAATGCGCCGTCGAGTGCCTGGTGTTGTTCCATAAGTGCCGCCAGCAACTCGCGTTTGTCGCGCTCAGTGAGTTGCGCAGCCTCGAAGATGATGCAGTGCAGGAGATTGCAGTTCAGCGGCGCCGAATCCAGGCCGTGGTCGATGATATCGTTCGCCGGGGTGTCGCAGGAGGGCTCTTCTGCGTCACCGACCCCGTGAGAGTGTCGCGCGCAGTGGTGCGAGTGTGCATCACTCTGGCTCAGGAACCGTCGGTCGCTGAGGACCTGCAGGAGCTTTCAGAGGCCTACATCGAGATCGCGCTGCGAATGGTCAACCACAAGGCGTAACACCCAAGAGCGTCGGCTTGCGAACGAATCTGGTCCACACACGTTTGTGCCGTCAGGCCATCAGCTCGAGCGGGGCGCGGTTCGCTTGCGCGGTCGCGGAGAACTGCTGATTCGCTGGCGCACCGAGACCGGTCGTCCCCGTCATTCAGAACGCATATTGCTGCCATCTCGGCGTGACAGTTCGCGTGGACGTTTCTCGCCGGGTGGGATAAAGCGGGGATTCGCTCCGCTGCGGGCCATGATCACCGCAGCGGGGACGATGCCGGCGCTGCATGGTCTTGCACTACGTGTGGAGAAGCCGCAGCGCGGTCGTCTATGCCGACTGTGTCGAATCGTGGCGGCCGTCATTCACATCTGGGCCGCAGACTCGGACGGATTTCGGTACTTCAAGTCGATCCTCCACCGTGCCGGTGACTCCGGTTCAACGCCTGTGTACGGCGAGGACTTGGGAGTAGAAGCCGGTGATGTGGCGCTCGAGGTGTTCTGCTGCCTCGGCAGAGTTTCCCGCCAGGAAGTGTCGCCAGATCTCCGCGTGCTCCGCTGTCAGCCTGCGCTGCACCTTCGGCCAGTCGGCGGCACTCTCGAAGCCCTCGATCATCAGATCGGCGACAGCTCCGCGCAGCCCCTTCATCATCGTTACGAGGACCGGGTTATTCGATCGGTAGGCCAGGGCGAGATGAAAGTCCATATCGATCGGGTAGTAGTCCCGTGGCGAGCACGGCGTGCGCATCGCCTTCAAGTGCTGCTCGACCTCTAGGATCTCTTCGCGAGACCAGTTGTGCTTCGCCCCGCTCATCGCGGCCTGTCGCTCGACAGCTGCGCGCGCGACAACGAGATGCTCGAGACTCCAGTCGTGAAGCGAGAAGTTCAGCTGGAATAGTTCGGACAGCACACCACTGGGGTCGGGACTGACCCGCGCACCCTTTCCTGGTCCCTTGCCGCGGAGAACTTCCACAATCCCGATCGCTTCGAGTGTCCTGAGCGCTTCACGGACTGAAGACCGGCTCACGCCGAGGGACTCGCAGAGAACTCTCTCGGTGGGAAGTGCCGATCCAGGCTTCAACTCGCCGGCCCGGATCTTCGCTTTAATCTGGTCTACGACCACCTCGTAGGTCTTGGACTGTGGCAGCTTCTCGAACAGGGGAGCAACCGCTATTTCGTCGACCATCGGGGACTCCTCGCCAGAACTCGTCATCGCTCTTACGTACACCTCAATCGTCGCACAGTCGAACGCTGACTGACTTCTGTAGTACAGCAAAGAGATTCAACGACGCTCCACCGTTCCCCTCGGTGTTTGAACTCCGCGGACCTGTAACTTGAAGCACTGCCCGCTGTCGTTTATGTTGTCAGACATCAGGCCTAAAAACAAGGAGGCGGGATGACCCGCAATCGATCGCACCGGCAGACTACTCATGCGAGGGGAGCCGCCATGGTGGTCGAGGTTGCTCGATGAGCGCCGTCTCGACTGCACTGCCCGGTGCCACCGAGCTGTTGGCAGGCTTCCCAATCAACGGCGTCGTCACCGACCCGGACATCCTCGCGGCCTACCAACGGGATCGCGAGTTGTGGGCGCCCTCGGCCACACCACTGGCGCTACTACGCCCACGCACGACTGAGCAGGTGGCCCATGCAATGCGATGGGCATCCGAGCACCGCATTCCCGTTGTGCCGCGAGGAGCAGGATCGGGACTGACCGGCGCGGCCAACGCACTGGTCGGCAATGTGGTCATGTCGATGGAACTGATGAACACGATCCTCGAGGTCGACGAGTCCGACCTCTGCGCAGTCGTGCAGCCCGGCGTCGTCACGAGTGACCTGAAGAGGGCCGCCGCACAGCGGAACCTCTTCTACGCGCCAGACCCCAGCTCCGCAGACTTCTGCACTGTCGGGGGAAATGTCGCCACGAACGCAGGCGGCCTTTGCTGCATCAAGTACGGCGTCACCCGTGAAGCCATCCTCGGACTTGAAGTCGTACTGGCTGACGGCAGAATCCTCCGAACCGGCGGACGCACCGTGAAAAACGCGGCTGGATTCGACCTGACAAGCCTATTTGTCGGCAGCGAGGGGCAGCTCGGGATAGTCACCGAAGTCACGGTTCGGCTGTTACCCACCCGTACAACCAGCGCAACCCTGGTTGCGACGTTCGCCGACTTGACCTCCGCCGGGCAGGCCGTAACCGCGATCGTCCAATCAACCCGGCCACGGATGTGTGAGCTCATGGATTCGGTCACCCTGCACGCCGTCGAGGCCTATAGGCCCAGCGGATTGGACATGGATGCAGCCGCACTCCTGCTCATCCAGACTGACGGAACAGGCTCCGAAGCCGAGATTGAGCACTGCCAAACGCTCTGTGACCAGGCCGGCGCCACCTTTGTCATGACAACATCGGACCCCGACGAAGCCGAGATGTTGACCGTGGCCCGCCGAATCGCGCTCGACGCGCTCGAGTCCCAGGGGCAATGGATCCTCGAGGACGTGTGCGTACCCCTATCTGCGGTCCCGCGCCTGATCTCCGGCTGCCAGCAGATCGGTTCGACCCACGGCATCCAGGTCGCCTCCTTCGGGCACGCCGGTGACGGCAACATGCACCCGACGCTCGTGTTTCCGATGGACGACGATTCGGCACGAGATCGTGCGAGAGATGCATCCGAGGAGATCGTGCGACTCGCGATGAATCTCGGCGGAACCATCACTGGCGAGCACGGCGTGGGTATCGCCAAACGCGTCAAGATGGCTGATCAGCTCGGACCGCTGAATCTTGAGGTCCAGCGAGCCATCAAGACAGCGCTCGACCCTCAGTTCATCCTCAACCCAGGAAAGTCGCTGTTCTCCGACATTGGCGGTGCAGGACTCGCCACCTACCACTAGGTATTGTCCCGGGTGTCGCAAACGTCCGCGGGACACCAGCGCTCAACCGCGAGGAGGATGCCCGGCGCCGGAGGATACCGCCACCGAAGTCACCGCCTCCGGTCCGACCGCCCGGCCCAGCGGAGCGTGCATACGGTGCGGCGCGAGAACGAGAGTTCGGCACGTCGCACTACGGACAGCAGTCGAGCCCGCACTGGCTATTGCTGTTGACCACTCGGCGACTGCTACGACAACGCTCCGGAGCGTTCGGACCTGGGGTTCACCGATGTCGACGGTAAGTAGGTCAGCGCGTTCGGCGTCACCCCGCCACCGCCGACGACCTGGTCCGGCGCGGCGACGTCGATGGCTTCATCGTGTTCGCGCGCACCTGGGAACCCGACGGAGGAGCCGGCTCGATACCAAACACCGCGGACCGCTAGTGACCTTCGCGCTCCGCCTCGACGAGAGGGACAGATCGCTACCCTCACGAACGCTGTGACAGCGGACGTCGTCCGGAGCGAACTCGGGACGGGCGTCGCGCGGCAAACGCCCACCATCTGCTCCGTGCGTCCGGAATAGTCGCCAGCGGACGCCATGCGAAGGCGCGCGGGTCGACACTGCGCCGACAGATCGTCGACGTCCCCTGCGCGATTCATGACGCAACGAACACCTGGACTGCACCTACCGAGAAACACCGGCCGTGGTCGGATGCATGGCTTCGGCTGTGGCACGGCATCATCGGATACAACCCACCCGCTACCTACCGCGTGACTGCCCATCTCGTCATCACAGGTGTACTGCACAATCGTAGAAAAGCTGGGTATACCCAGCAGCTCCGCGCAAGCCCAACGGCACCCACCCCGACAACCAACTCATCCACCCGCCGCAACCGACCTCAGCCGGTGGATCGCGGTTCAGAGGCGACGCAGCCCGTTAAGGCGTCGCCCGTGTGAGTATGCGAGGAGCATCACGGCGTCGCTGCCGTCGGCGCCGTGATGCGGCCTCTCTTCGAGCAGTCAGTATCCGATCTGCACGGCCCGCGTAGCCTGAGCTGCTCGAGGTCCAGGACGCGCTCGGCCGTTCAGTCACCGGACAGCACGGCATCATTCCGCTAAGCACGCCGCCATGGCCTACTTGGGAAGGACTTCGGCCGCGGATCTACAGGGGAGCGGGAACGGGCTTTCTAGACCTTGCGGTTGAGATGAGCCCAGTACTCGCTGCGAAGTTCGCGTCGTAGAACCTTCCCGACAGGGGAGCGCGGAAGTTCGCGGAACTGTACCGACTTTGGGGATTTGACCGAGCCTAAAGCATCCTTGCAGGTAGCGATTACTTCTGTCTCATCGATGCTTTCACCGGGCTTGAGCTCGATAAAAGCAGTTACTGATTCGCCCCACTTGTCGTCTGGAACGCCGATCACCGCGCAATCGTTCACTGCAGAAATGGTGTGAATCACAGCCTCGACCTCAGCCGGGAAGACGTTGTAACCGCCCGTGATGATCATTTCTTTCTTTCGATCGAGAATGTAGATATATCCATCGTGATCTCGGTAACCTACGTCGCCCGTGCCGTGCCAGCCTCCGGGGCGTCGGACCTCTGCAGATGCTTCGGGGTTGTTCCAGTACCCATCAAAGACGAGGTCGGACTTGACAACGATTTCGCCCTGCTCGCCATGTCCGAGGAGACGCCCATCGTCGTCCATGATCTCCACTCGAGCGACAAGAGATGGCCGACCGCACGAAGCGAGGCGGCCTCGGTGCTCGGGATTGGCTGCAGCCTCTGCGACTTCGTCTGCGGTCAACACTGTGCAAATGAACGGTGCCTCCGCCTGACCGAAGACTTGAGTCATGACCGGTCCAAACACTTCGACGGCCTCGGCAAGTCGTTCGGGCGCCACAGGTGCAGCAGCGAGCAGGAAGTGGCGCAGAGAGGAGAAATCGGTGGACCGGACACGTGGATGGGCGAGCAGTGCGTACAGGGCGGTCGGAGGAAGGAATATCCGGGTAACTGCGTTGCGCTCAATCGATTCGAAAATCTCAACCGCCGACACACCCTGGTGAACGATAACTTTGCCACCCTCGGCTAACACCGGGAAAGCAGCCAAACCCGCCGCGTGTGTCATTGGGGTCGCGCAGATGTAGCGCGGCGGCCCGCCCTCGGATAAATGGGCGTTGTGTGCCAAACACATCAGAACCAGCTGGCGATGCGTTAACGGGACCGCTTTTGGGGCACCGGTTGTACCTCCTGTGGGGGCGAGCATCGCAATGTCAGTGGGATCGGGATGCTCAACCCATTGACTCCCTGAAGGAGCCATCCACTCGTCGAGAGTCGGGTCACCTTCGCGGCCACGTCCGATCGCTACTACCGACTTGATTGTCGGGACCCGATGCAGCAGATCTGGCAGTTGATCTGTCAGGGAAGCGTGGTAGATCAACCTGGTACAACCGACCGCACTCAAGAACTCGCCGATCTCAGCCGGGACGCTCTTCGCATTTACTGCAGTCCACACGCCACCGGCCCGAACAACGCCAACAACGCACGCAAAGGCGTTCGCGTCGTTGGGACTATACACAGCAACACGATCGCCGGACATCAGTCCATCGGCGTGCAGTGCAACAGCGATGCGATGAGTGAGCTGGCCAAATTCTGTGTGAGTGTTAAGCGTTGACCCATCGACGTGCACCATGCACGGGGCATCTGGCGCGATCCGCGCGCCACGGTCGATGTAGTCACTCAGATTCATTCAGCGTCTCCTTGGTTCCCAAGCTCGTTCGACTGTTCCATGTTCAACCCCACCGCCCTCACCGCCTTGTCGACGCACCGGAATTACCTTTAGGAAAGTGGCGGTAGAGAATCTTTCCACGGCGACGCTGCCTCGATTTGTGAGGCGAGTCTGATCAGGACATCCTCCCGTCCATACGCGGCAACGAATGTAACTCCGAATGGAAGCCCCTCCCCGGTTGTGTGAATGGGAAGCGAGATAGCGGGCTGACCTGTGGCATTCCACAGGTGCGTGAATGGAATGAAGTCGAACATCCGTCTAAAGGCGTCATCGATGGTCTCACCGGGACGGAGTTTCTCCTCGCCGAGCTGCGGCGCAACTGCGGATGTCGTCGGCACTACCAGAATATCGTTACCGTCGGCCCACCATTGAGCGGTGCGGCGCGTGATGTCATTGCGCCATTCGAAGTATTTGAGATACTCGGTGGCCGAGATTCTCCGACCACGTTCGATAATGGGCCAGGTGAACGGCTCGAAGTCGTCAGCTGTCAGCGAACGTCCCAGCGCTTGCTCGATCGGTTCCATACCCGCGGCAAAACCGCTCGAAAAATTGAGCGGCCATAGCTCGTTGAGACCCTCCTCGTCGAGGCCATCCGGATGGGAATCGCGCAATTCGTGACCCAAATCCTCTACCAGCGTAAGCGCGTGCTTCAGCGCGTCTTCAGCGTCCTGACTGAACGGGGCACGATCGCTGGGCGCTCCCCTCACCACACCTATGCGGAGACGGCCGGGGCTGCGGTCGACCTCCTCGCGAAATGAGCGATTCGGCTTCGGGGCAACGAATGTGTCACCGGGCATATTTCCGCTGACCACGTCGAGGCCGAGGGCTGCGTCTCGGACCGTGCGCGTCAACACACCGTGCTCCGCGACACCTCCTAACGATTCGCCCTGCAGCGGGCCTTGGGAGGTTCGGCCGCGTGACGGCTTGAGTCCAACCAAGCCGCAGAATGCCGCTGGGATGCGGATCGAACCGCCGGCGTCATTGCCGTGCGCGATTGGCACCATTCCCGAAGCCACTGCCGCAGCTGCGCCACCGCTAGATGCCCCTGCTGCGCGGGCCAGGTTCCACGGATTGCGGGTTTGGCCGAATGCGTTGGTTTCTACTGAGAGAGAAGACGCTCCGAATTCGGGAGCTGTTGAACTCCCTAGGCGAACTAGTCCCGCATCGATGAACTTCTGAGCCACGTAAGACGTGACAGGCGCTCGGAAGTCGAGGTCCTTCAGGAGCGACGCTCCGATCGTGTGCGGCTCGCCTTCGACCATCGCGCCTAGATCTTTAAGGAGAAAAGGTACCCCCCGCAGTGGCCCCGGCGGAAGATCGCCCAGCGCCTCCTCGCGCGCCTGATCGAAGCGCTCGTGGATAACCGCGTTGACAGTGGGGTTCAATCGCTCGATGCGACTGATTGCGGCTTCAACGAGCTCGATCGGTGTCGCCTCGTGGTTGCGAACCAGAGCGGCTTGTTCAGTTGCGTCGAGCCATCTGGTCTCTTCGGAATTCATAGTCTGCGTTCTCCTTGTCGACAGTTTCAGAAGCCGACTCCATCGGCTATGAGAAAAGGGCTGACGGCTCTAAGCGGCCGCGTTGGTCCAACCCTCACTAGCCCGTCGCAGTGTCGCTA
>Ga0247825_10002218_pt1 | contig 12868 bp, 8 predicted proteins | sample 13C_Vanillin_Day_FD_194413 | JGI IMG/M metagenome (GOLD analysis project Ga0247825, IMG submission 194413) | Soil microbial communities from agricultural site in Penn Yan, New York, United States - 13C_Vanillin_Day48 | ecosystem: Environmental > Terrestrial > Soil > Agricultural land | place...
TTCCAGATCGTCACCAACATGTTCGACATCACGCAGGGCCGTTCGACCGGCATGCAGGTGCAGGCCGTCTCACGGGCCGGCACGAACGACCTGCGCCTGACCACGTTCGGCTACTTCCGCACCGACGAGCTCAACGCGCCCGATCCGATCGCCCACAAGGTGCTGCCGTTCGAGAACCAGCAGGTCGGCGGAACGGCGGGAGGCCCGATCATCCGCGACCGGATGCACTTCTTCGCCTCTTACGAATACGAACGCCAGCCGTCCGACGTCTTCCTCGCTCCGACCCGTCTGCCCCACCAGAACTTCGAGTTCCAGACGCTCCCCATCAACAAGAACTATCTGGGCCGCGTCGACATGCAGTTGTCTGGCAAAGACAACGTGACCGTGCGGGGTCAGCGCTGGGCCTTCAGCAATCCGTTTGCGATCTCGAGCGGAACGGCGCATCCGTCGACGGCGGAGGACGACAAGTCGTTCTCGACGAACATCGCCGGCACGTGGACGCATGTGTCCAGCACGAACCTCGTGATGCAGGTCCAGGGCGGGGTCAACCGGTTCTCCTGGTACAACGACGCGATCCCCTCCAACGACGTGCCGTTCTACCAGACTCCGTTCTTCGTGCCGGAGTTCCAGTTCCCCGGCCTGACGCTCGGCGGACAGGCGAACTATCCGAACGACACCTGGCAGAACACCTATAGCGCGCGGTTCGACGCGACGCTGCACTCCGGCAGGCACGATCAGAAGTTCGGCGGCGAGTTCCTGCGCGTTCGCGACACGAAGGAATGGTCACTGAACCGTCGCGGCACGTATGTGTTCAACACCCGGCCGTCCGACGCGGAACTGGAGCGTCGCTTCCCGGCAGACGCCTGGGACGATCCGGCGCGCTGGGACATCAGCGGCCTCGAGCCGTACCTGCAGCGCTTCGACATCAACTTCCACCCGGACTATCTGATCGACATCCCACGGCCCACCTACGCGGTCTGGTGGGGCGACAACTGGCATGTGTCGGACAGCCTGTCGGTGAACTTCGGCGTCCGCTACGACCTCGACTGGGGCGCGACCGCGCCGCCGGGGGTCACGGAGACGACCATCCTCATCGACAACGGCAGGGAGTCTGGCGACTTCGGCTACAAGAACAACATCCGGGATTACAACAACGTGGCGCCGCGCGTCGGGTTCGCCTATAACGTCGGCGGGCGCGGCGACTTCGTCGTCCGCGGCGGCAGCGGTCTCTACTACAACACCCCGGTCTCGAACGTCACCTACAGCCACCAGTACTTCAACCAGGCGATCTCGGCGACGCTGACACCCAACGGTCCGGGCTTCATGGAGAACCCGACGCGCGGCGTTACCGCCGAGGACTATCTCAGCGGCGCCGTGCCAGCGCCGACCCAGGCCCCTCGCGTGATCGCGTCGGACTACGTCGATCCCTACAGCTGGCAGAGTTCGATCGGATTCCAGAAGCAGCTTGGCGCGGTCATGGGACTCGACGTGGATCTCACGGCGATCGAGGAATACGACCAGGTGCGCGGCCGCGACCCGAACCTGTTCTACGACCCGGTGACGGGCTACAACCTGGATCCGGCGAGATTCGGCCGGCCGAATGCGGCCTACGGGCAGATCCAGTGGATGGAGAGCAAGGGGCGCACGGAGACGGTCCTGCTCTCGAGCTCGCTGACCCGCCGCTTCCGCAACAACTTCCAGGGCGGCCTGACCTATACGCGCACGCTGGCGCGCAACAACAACACGACCGGCTTCGGCATCCAGGCGAACAACCAGTTCGACCTCGACGCCGACTGGGCGCGCGGCACCGATTTCCAGCGCGACACCATCCGGGCCAACGGCATCGTCAACCTGCCCTACCAGTTCAGCGTGGCGGGCTCGTTCCTGTATGGCTCGGGCACCTACTACAACGCGACGCTGTCCGGCCGGCCGTTCGGCAAGCCGGGCACCAACCGCCTGAACATCGGCGCCCCGATCACCATCCCTGAAGCGGTGCGCGACCGCTGGGAGGGACCGGATGTGATCGCCACCAACACGGTGTGGCCGAAGAATGCACTGCGCGGGTTGCCGCTCCACAAGGTTGACCTGCGGCTGACCAAGCGGATCAGGGCCAGCGGCGTCAACGTCGACCTGATGGCGGAAGTATTCAACGCCTTCAACTGGCAGAACTACGGCAGCTACAACACTCAGCTCGACTCTGCCTCATTCGGCCAGCCGGTCGCTTCGTCCGGCAACGCCTACGTTCCCCGGTCGGGTCAACTCGGGTTCCGCGTCGAGTTCTGACGACTCGATGACCCGGGCCACCCTCACCACCGACTACGTCCGCACCACCATCGATCGCTCACAGGGGCGATCGATGGTGCTCACGGCTCGCGGCATCGCCGCCAGCGAGCATCCGCTCGCATCCCAGGCCGGCGCCGCGGTTCTTGCGCGAGGCGGCCATGCCGTCGACGCCGCCATCGCGATGAACGCGGCGATGGGTGTGCTCGCGCCGATGGCCAACGGCATCGGGGGCGATCTCTTTGCCATCGTCTTCGACGCCGCCAGCGGCGACATTCATGGCATCAACGGCAGCGGATGGTCGCCGGCCGCGCTGACGCCGGACCGGCTGCGCACCGCCGGCGTGAAGACGATGCCGCAGACGGGGATCGACTCGGTGACGGTCCCCGGCGCCGTCGCGGCCTGGGACCAGCTGAGCAAGCGATTCGGCCGCCGGTCGCTCGCCGACCTGCTGGCGCCGGCCATACGGCTGGCAGATGAAGGCGCGCCGGTGACGGAGCTCACCGCGGCGGAATGGCAGGGCAGCGAGGAACATCTCGGTGCGGAACCGGAGTCGGCTCGTGTCTATCTGCACGACGGGCGCGCACCGCGTGTGGGTGAGACATTCCGGAATCCGGACCTGGCCAACACGTACCGGCAACTGGCCGCCGGCGGCCGGGATGCGTTCTATGCCGGCGACATCGCGACCGCCATCCTCTCCGCATCGCAACGCCGTCACGGCGCGCTTGCGCCAGCCGACCTCGCCGAGTACGAGGCGGAGTGGTCGGTGCCGCTCTCGACGACGTATCGGGGCTGGACGGTCTACGAGATGCCGCCGAACGGCCAGGGGATCGCCGCCCTGATGATGCTCAACCTGCTCGAGCACTCCCCGATCGCGGCGTACGGCCACAATTCCATCGAGGCGCTGCACGTCCTCATCGAGGCCAAGAAGCTGGCGTACGCCGACATGGCCAGGCACGTCGCCGATCCTGCCGCCTGCCAGGTGCCGATCGACGCGATGCTCTCGAAGGATTACGCGGCGCAACGGGTGCGACGGATCGATCCGTCCCGCGCATGCGCGGAGGTGACCAGCGGCCTCCCTTCGAAAGGCAGCGACACGACCTATCTCAGCGTCGTTGATCGCGACGGCAACATGGTGTCGCTGATCCAGAGCAACTTCGCCAACTTCGGGTCCGGAGTCGTTCCCGAAGGCACCGGCTTCGCCCTGCAGAGCCGGGGCGGGCTCTTCACCCTCGACCCGTCGCACGCCAACGTGCTCGCCCCGCGGAAACGTCCGCTCCACACCATCCTCCCGGGCTTCATGACCGACGGCGTCACCCACATCGCGTTCGGCATCATGGGCGGCTGGAACCAGTCGCAGGCACACGCGCAGTTCGTCTCCAACGTTGTCGATCACGGCCTGAACATTCAGGCCGCACTCGAAGCCGCCCGCGTCACGAAGCTGACGTTCACCGGCAACGACGTCCTCGTCGAATCCCGTATCCCTGCCGCCGTGCGGGCGGGGCTCTCCGCCAACGGACACGAGGTCCAGGTGCACGGCAGCTTTTCCAACATGGTCGGGGGCGGCCAGGCGGTCATGCGCGTGGCAGCGACCGGCGTGAATTACGGAGCGTCGGATCCGCGCAAGGACGGCGCCGCCATCCCCGAACCCTTTCTGAGTTGAGCACACGTGTCGATGCAAACACCTCTGCGTTCCCGCTGGATTCAACTGATCCTTGGCGTTATCTGCATGGTCGTGATCTCCAGCCCCCAGTACGTCTGGGCGCTGTTCACCCAGCCGCTCACCTCGGCGCTGGGTGCGTCGCTGACCGAGCTGCAGGTGACCTTCTCGATCCTGATCGTCGTGCAGACCTTCCTCTCGCCGTGGCAGGGCGGGCTCATCGATCGCTTCGGCCCTCGCGCGCTGCTGTCGGCGGGCGCCGTCATCACCGGCCTCAGCTGGGTTCTTGCCGCCCGGGCGTCGTCGCTGTCGGCGCTGTATCTGACGTACGGACTCCTGGGCGGGATCGGCACGGGCATCATCTACGTGGGCGTGATCGGCCACATGGTGCAATGGTTTCCCGACAAGCGCGGCCTGGCCACGGGCTTTGCCGCGGCCGGTTACGGTGTCGGGGCGCTGCTCACGACGTTTCCGATCTCCGCCGTCCTGCGCGAGTCGTCGTACCAGGACGTGTTGACGCGGTTCGGCGTGATCTTCGGCGTCGTCGGCCTGGCAGCCGCTCAGGGATTGCGTCGGCCGGGCCGGAGGTGGAGCGGTGTGGCAGCTGGCAACGGAACCTCCACCCTGCCGCCGATCGACGTGGCACCGCTGCAGATGCTCGCGACACCGCTGTTCTGGCTGATGTTCGCGATGATGTCGATGATGTCGACGACCGGCCTGATGGTGACGTCGCAGATGGGCGCTTTCACCCGCGACTTCGGCATGGCGAACATGCTGGTCTTCGGGCTACCGGTCCTGCCGCTGGCGCTCTCGCTCGACCGCATCACCAACGGCGCCACGCGGCCGATCTTCGGCTACATCTCGGATCGCATCGGCCGGGAGAACACGATGTTCATCGCGTTCATGCTCGAGGGCGTGGCGATGACGCTGTGGCTGCTCAGCCGTGAGTCGCCCGTGCTGTTCGTCCTGTTGTCGGGCCTCGTCTTCTTCGGCTGGGGGGAGATCTTCTCGCTCTTTCCCTCGACGCTGACCGACACGTTCGGCACGAAACACGCCACGGCTAACTACGGCTGCCTGTACATGGCGCAGGGTCTTGGCTCGATCCTCGGCGGCCCGGTCGCGGCCGTGCTCCACCAGTCGACCGGTTCCTGGACTCCGGTCTTCGCGGTCATCATCACCATGGACTTTCTGACCGCATGCCTGGCGCTGGCCGTGCTCAAGCCGATGCGGCGGCGGTGGCTCCGGACGTTCCAGCCCGATCGCGTCGTCATCGCCGTGGAGAAAACCGCGTGAAGCTGCTGAAGGACTGGTTCCTCATCGGCATGATCGCCGGCGTCGTGGTGGCCTCGATCGCTCCAGATCTGGCGCGCAGTGGAGGGGTGCTGCACATCGACAGCCTCTCCGACTGGGGGATCTTCGTCATCTTCTTCCTGCACGGTGTCGGTCTCTCGACCGAGCGCCTGAAGCAGGGACTCGCGCGCTGGCCGGTCCACCTCGTGGTGCAGGTCTTCACGTTCGTGGTGTTCCCCATCATCGGGGTCATCCTGGCAGTCGGCGGCCATCACTGGCTGCCGCACGACCTCGTGCTCGGGTTCCTCTACCTGTGCGTGCTGCCGTCTACGGTCTCGTCCTCCGTCGCGATGACGTCGCTCGCTCGCGGCAACGTTCCGGCGTCGATCTTCAATGCGACGTTCTCGACGCTGATTGGCGTCTTTCTCACGCCACTGCTCGTGACCCTGCTCATCGGACAGGACGCCGGCGGCGGCTCGCTCGGCTCGATGATCGGGAAAGTCGCAACGCTGCTGCTGCTCCCATTCGCGGTTGGCCAGGCGGTGCGGCCGTTCGCCGGTGCATGGTTCGCCCGCTGGAAGCCGTGGACGAACCTCATCGATCGCGGCGTGATCCTGCTGCTCGTCTGGGGAGCCTTCAGCGATTCGGTCGCGGGCGGGCTGTGGAGCACGCACGGCGCCGGCACCATCGCCATCACGCTGCTGGTCTCCGCGGCGATTCTCGGACTCGTGTTGACGCTGAGCCGGAACGCGGCACGCCGGTGCGGGTTCAACACCGAGGACGAGATCACAACCGTCTTCTGCGGGTCCAAGAAGACACTGGCGTCGGGCGTGCCGATGGCGAAGCTAATCTTCGGCGCCACCCCGGCGCTGGGGGTCATCGTGCTGCCGCTGATGTTCTATCACCAGCTGCAGTTGTTCGTCTGCTCGGTGCTGGCCCAGCGTTACGCGCGACGCGCCATCGCCTGACGCGATGGACGTCCGCCTGTTCCCGAATCCCCGCCGGCCGGGCATCGGCCTCCGCCCCCGGCGCGAAGGCCAGCGCCCCTTGCTGCCGCAACACGCACGGCACTGTCCCGTGCTCGAAGCCGGCAGCACACTCGGCTTCCTGGTCCACGCCCCGCTCAGCGAGCACGAGACGTACCAGGTCTCGTACGAAGGCGAGGGACGGTATCGCTTCGTCTACTCGGTGAACCCCGGCGGAACCGGCTGGCAGCCGATCTTTACGCTCGCATACCAACTGCCCGTGGGAGGGCTCGGCGCCGCAGCCGAGGAGGTGACGATGATGGTCCAGGCGACCGAGGCCTCGCGTGACGCGGCGAAGCTGATGTTCCGGATGTTCATCGCCGTCGAAGATCTTGGTACGCCTGCCGGCGCCGTGACGCTGCGCGGCGCCTGGAACTTTCAGACCCCGCCGGGCTGGGACACCGTCTACACGCCGATCTTCAACATGATCGAGCGGCCGATCGCGCCGATGCTGATCGTTCGTGTCGAGACCGACTGGTTCGCCCACGACACGGAATTCCGCTACGTCCTTCAACCGGGCGAATCGATCACCGCGTCGCACAGCATGCCGATTGGCCAGGCAGTGTTCGTCCCGCGCGAGGAGATCACCCTTTGCGATGCGAGCGACGACGAAATCGCCGGCCGGGCGCGCTCACGCGAGGCGTTCTTCCAGGACAAGGCGCGCGATCGCCAGCGGACGCCGTACGGACTCGAGTACAGCGCCCACTACCTGCGAAGGAGCCGCAGCGCGCGGAGCTGACGGCGGGCCTGAAGGCCAGCCCTACGGCTACGGCACGAACCGGGACGCGCCGCGCTACGGGAGCGGCTTTGGCAGATAGGCCTTGTTGATCGTGGTGACCACGGTGGCGGTCGAGCCGGTGACGGTGGCAAGCTCGTATTCCATCGCCTGGCCCAGGAAGATCGACACCGTCTTCTCGCTCAGTCCGAAGTCGTCGTCGAGCCAGTGATGCAGTTCGAGCGTGGCGCGCTGCACTGCCTCTTCGAGCGAGGGCGCGGCCGCGACGGTCATCAGGCGCTCGGCCGTCTCGATCCGCGGCCATCCCTGCGCGAACTCGCCGACCACGGTCGAGGGCCTGACCACGCTGCTGTGCGGCCACTCCTTCCTCTTGACGACCTCGACACTGAACTCGACGTCCATCGACGTCTCGATGCCTGACCCGGTGATGTGGCCGTCGCCCTGCCGCGCGTGGCCGTGTCCCAGGTACAGCAGCGCCCCCGCCTGATATACCGGCAGCATCACCCGGGCGCCGGCACCGATGACGCCGGCGGTCATGTCGCCGCCAAACGACCCGACGGAACCGGAGCCGGCCGACGGTGGCGCAACGCCGATTGATGCCAGCAGCGGCTGCAGCGGGAGCGTAAAGGTTGCCATGGCAAACCGGTCGCTCCAATTCGTATTCGGGATGATCTGCTTCAGGTCGAGGCGCACGACTCCCGCCGATGCGTCGATCGTCCAGGGCAGCCGCGCGGGATCCGGCCGGCCGGTGAGGCTGCCCTTCCCGATCGCCTGATCCGACATCAGCGACGTCGAGTAGCCGGTGGCTCGATTCGGCGTGAGCTTGTCGATCGTGACGACGAGGAGGTCTCCCGCTTCCGCACCCTCGACAAAGAATGGTCCCGTCCGGGGCGACGCCACGTCGGTTGCCGGTGTGAGATCCGGACCCGCTCCCAGGTCGTCGACGGTTCTGGTCATCACCCGGTCACCGCTCTTGATGCGCAGCGCGGCGCTGCCGCCGACGGCCGGGTTGTAGAAGGTGGTTGGTATGTATCGATGGGTGTCGGCTGACGCGATCTGAGCAACGGTCCCAAGCGACAGCAATGCTGCCGCGATTCGGGATGCTTTCATGAAGGTCTCCTCGTGTGGGTCCGGACGGATGCGCGTGCGCGGCACGCACGCGTGGACGCCAGCAAGATCGACGCCCGGGTGCGGAACCAGGGTGCGAGCAGGGTGGCGCAGCTAACCAGTTACGAGGCTGGCAGTTAGAAGGGTGCCGGCGGCGATGACGCCTGGACGGCCATCACACGTTCTTGTGCAGACGCCGTCGAGACCCGCACATGCACGTCGCCGCGTGTCAGTCGCCGCGCACGGCGTCGACGAAGGCGCGGCCGAGATCCTCGGCCTTTCGTGCGCCGACACCCTTGACCTGGAGCAGCGCGGAGAGGGATGTCGGCCGCAGCCGGGCCATTTCGCGGAGCGTCGCGTCGTGGAAGATCACGTACGGCGGAACGCCGCGCTCGCGGGCGATCTCGAGCCGGAGTGCACGCAGCCGGTCGAAGAGCGCGCGATCGACGCCCTCCCACGACTCGGCCTCCACGCGCGATCGGGTTCTCGTCTCATCACGGCGCGGCGTCCGCTGTCGAGCCAGGCGGAGGTCTGGTGCGCTCGACTCGTCCTTCAGCAGGCGCAAACCTCGTGCGGTGAGTGCCAGCACGGGATACGCCTCATCGGTCTGCTGGAGGAAGCCGGCGCCGCAGAGCTGTTCAATGTAGCCACGCAGCTCGGCAACGGATGCCTCGGACAACAAGGCGAACGTCGACAATTTGTCGTGACCGCGGGCCACGACCTGCTCGCTCGGGTGACCGCGCAGCACGTTCGCGACGTGCATCGAGCCGAATCGCTGGCCGACCCGGGCAACGCACGAGAGGATCTTGCGGGCCAGCGTTACCGGCGACGCCGCGGCCTCGAGTTCGCCCAGGCAAACGTCACACGCCCCGCACGACGTATCGGCGAGATGGTCGCCAAAGTAGGCCGACAGGTGCCGGTGACGGCAGCCGACGCCGCTGGCGTACCGTTCCATGTGCCGCAGCAACGTCGTGTTCGCCTCGTTCAGCTCGCCGTTCCGCTCCAGCATCGTCCGCCAGCGCATGAAGTCGGCGCCCGAGTAGATCAGCAGGCACTCGGCCTCCAGCCCGTCGCGGCCGGCGCGGCCGGATTCCTGCTGATAGTGTTCGAGCGACCTCGGCGACCCGGCATGCACGACGAATCGCACGTTGGAGCGATCGATGCCCATCCCGAAGGCCACCGTGGCGACGACCACGTCGACGCGCTCGCTGATGAACGCGTCCTGGTTCGACGACCGTTCCTCGTCGGACAGACCGGCGTGGTACGGCAAGGCGGGAACCCCTGTTTCGGTCAGCCACGCCGCGAGTGCGTCCACTTCCCGCCGCGACGTGCAGTAGATGATGCCGGCTTCGCCGCGGTGCCTCGCCAGCACGTCGAGCAGCTGCTTTTTGAGCGAGGCACGCGGCAAGATGCGGTACACGAGGTTGGGCCGATCGAACGAGCCGACGAACTCGTGGGGGTCCCGCAACGACAACTGCGACGCGATGTCGCGCCGCACCCTGGCGGTGGCGGTGGCGGTGTAGGCGTGAAGGCTGATGCCGGGCAGGAGTTCGCGGAGCCGCCCGAGCTGCCGGTATTCCGGGCGGAAGTCGTGTCCCCACTGGCTGATGCAATGCGCTTCGTCGACGGCAACGAAGCTGACGCGCGCCTGCGCCAGCAGCGAGATGAAGCTGTCGCCGCCATCGCCCACGAGCCGCTCGGGCGAGACGTAGAGCAACCGGTAGTCGCCCTGGCGGATGCCGGCGGCGATGCGGCTCTTCTCTCCGGCCGACAGCGAGCTGTTGAACAGCGCCGCTGGAACGCCGTTTCCGATCAGCGTGTCGACCTGATCCTTCATCAGCGAGATGAGGGGCGAGATCACCACCGCCATGCCGTCGTGGATCAGCGCCGGCGCCTGGAAGCAGAGCGACTTCCCGCCGCCCGTCGGCATCACCACGATCGAATCGCGATGCGCGAGCACCGCCTCCATCGCCTCCTGCTGCAGCGGGCGGAAGTCGGTGTAGCCCCAGAACTTCTCCAGGACCTGCTGCAGCGCCACGGCGTGCGTCACTCGGCGTGCTCCCGCTCCTGGTCGACGGTGCGCTCGAATCGACGCGTCGCCAGCAGCGTGACCGCGGCCCAGAAGAAGCCGAGCATCCAGCCGCCGAGCACGTCGCTCGGATAGTGCACGCCGAGGAACACGCGCGACACGCCGACCAGCAACGTCAGCAGCATGGCCATCGCCATGCAGTAGATCTTCGTAATCCGTCCTTCCACGACCCGCATCAGGAGCGCACCCAGCGTCAGATAGATGATCGCCGATTCCATCGCGTGGCCGCTCGGAAAGCTGGCGGTGACGACGTCACGCAGATGGGGCACCACGGTCGGGCGCGGCCGCTCGAAGAAGATCTTGAGCGTCTCGTTGAGGATTTCGCCTGATATGGACGTGGCGAGAACGATCGCGGCGGTGACGTAGCGCGCTTCGAGCAGCAAGTAGCCGGTGATGACCAGCACGACCAGGCCGAGCACCACCGGACTCCCGAGCGCCGTGATATCAAAGAGCACGCCTTCCACCCACGTCGGCCCGATCGGACGTCCCGGATCAACCGCGTTGCGGAGACTGCGGAGGATCTGCTCGTCGAACGCCAGCGTGTCGCCCTCCATCACCTCGCTCGCCAGCCTGATGAAGAGAAACAGCACGGCGCACAGGCCCAGGCCGATGAAGAGGAGTTTCAGTTCCGCGCGTTCGAGCCGTCGCAGGCGTTGCATCGTAAGGTGGGGCGGACCTTGTCAGGTCCGCCTCGACTCCGTGGGAAGGGCCTTGCCCGGCTCGCCGACATACCTCACCACGACCGCCGTCATGTCGTCGTGCGGACCTGCATCGTGCGTGAACTCGCGGAGCGACGCGAAGAGCGCGTCGAGCACCAACTGCGGCGGATGCTGAAGAGCCGACGCGACTGTTGCAATGATGCGGTCTTCGCCGAACTCTTCATCGCCGGAATTGCTGGCCTCGCTGACGCCGTCGCTGTACAGGACAATCGTGTCGCCGGCCTCCAGTTGAACCTCGCCGCGTTCGAACACCGCATGCGGAAAGGCGCCGATCAGTGTGCCGCCGGTCTCGAGCCGTGTCACGCCGCCGTCCCGTTGGAACAGGAGCGGCGGGTTCTGGCCGGCGTTGCAGAATTCGAGCCGTCCGTCCGGCGCGAGCGCCCCGAGAAAGAGCGACAGGAACCGCGATTCGATCGGGCGCGCCAGCAGCACGCGGTTGATCACGGCGATCACGTCGTCAGGCTTCCGCCCCGTGAACGACTCGCCCGCCAGCAATCCCTGCACGAGCGCGGTCAGCAGCGCCGCGGGCGGTCCCTTGCCGGTGATGTCCCCAATCGCGAGACCGAACAGGCCATCCGGCAGATCCTGGTAATCGAAGAAGTCTCCCCCGATGACGCGGCTGGGAATCGACGATCCGACAGCCTCGAAGAACGCGCCCGCGCGCCGCGGCTCCGGCAGCAGGGCCTGCTGGATGCGCGACGCCGTCGCCAGTTCGCGATCGAGGCGGGCCTTCTCGACTGCCTGCTGGTACAAGCGGGCGTTCTCAATCGCCAGCACGGCTTCCCCGGCGAGGGCCTCGATCTCGGCTCGCGACGCGGCCGACAGCAATCGGCCTTTCGCACGGCTGTCGAGATACAGCACGCCAATGGCATCAAGATCGACGGGCCTGCCGCCTTCGCTTCGCTTCGGCGCGCCGGGCCGGAGCCGTGGCGAAGGCTGGACAAGGTCCGCCCCACGTGTCGCCGCAAGGTCCGCCCCGCGGACGTAGCGGACACGCCGCAGGGGGACACAGAGGATGTGGCGGATGCCGAGTGCGACCGTTCCGGTGTGCACGGTGGCGAGATCGCCTTCGAGCAGATCGGTCACGACCATCGCCTCGCCGGTGGCGAAGACCTGTTCCGGAATTTTGCGGCTGACCGTCTCAGCCCCGGGCGGCAGCGACACGTGATCGGCGGCGCGCGCCATCTGCATCTCGAGATGCCCGGACGCGTCCGCCAGCATGATGAAGCCGCGCTCGGCGCCCGATGTTTCAATCGCCGCGTCGAGCACCAGTGTCAGCACCTCGTCGAGCACGCGCTCGCCGCCCATCGACCGCAGCGCCTCCAGCAGCGCCGCAATCGGCCGCAGGTCCGAGGGCTGTAACCGGACGCTGACCTGCTCCGGCGGGCTCGTCAGGAACATCAGCACGGCACCGCGCCCGATCTCGATTTCATCGCCGTGTTTCAGCCGCTGTTCCGTCACCGACTGACCGTTGACGTGCGTCCCGGTTCGGGAGCGGTCCGTGAGCAGGAAGCCGCCGACGTCTGTGGTAATCACGGCGTGATCGCGCGAGACGTCGGCGTTCCCGAGCTGGAGATCGGCGTCTGCCGCGCGGCCGATGTGGAACGCTGGCTTGTCGATCGGCACCACGCGGCGGCCGGCGGCGTCGAGCACGACCAGCCGCGGCTGGAGCGGGCCGGTCACGGCTGCAGCGTCGCGCGCCAGTTCTGCAGGAGCGTCAGCGACGAGGCGACGCCGGCGTCACGCAGCGTGTTGATGAGGAAGCGTTCGCCGTCGGCGGACGGCGCGTAATAGGAGCCGCGGCTGACCGGCCGCACGTCGAAGAGCGCCTGTGCCTCGCCGACGTCCAGCCGGGTCCCGCGCGGCGTCAGCGTCACCGCCATCAGCCGGTTGTCGCGGCTCGCGTAATACGCCTCGCGGCCGTCGGTGCGCCAGCGCGGCAACGTCCCGCCTGCCAGCGAC
>Ga0247825_10002219_pt1 | contig 12863 bp, 10 predicted proteins | sample 13C_Vanillin_Day_FD_194413 | JGI IMG/M metagenome (GOLD analysis project Ga0247825, IMG submission 194413) | Soil microbial communities from agricultural site in Penn Yan, New York, United States - 13C_Vanillin_Day48 | ecosystem: Environmental > Terrestrial > Soil > Agricultural land | place...
TTCGCCACGGGCCGCGCCAGTGAGGCCCGGCTACAGGTGGCGCGTGTGATCGAAGAGGATCCGCTGTGCCAGATGTGGCATTGCATGCGAGCCAATGTCGTGCAAGGTTCGGGCTTCGAGGACGCATCCCGCGACGATCTTCGGAAGGCCGTGGAGCTCGACCCGAACTTCTGGTTCGGATGGGCGCAGCTGGGCGTGCTCTGTGCAAACCGTGGCCAACAGTCCGAGGCGATGCAGTGCGCAGAGAAGGCCATGGGTGCGGCACCCTGGTCTCCGTACAGCATTGGTCTGATGGCGGGCGCGTTCGCGAACACAGGGCAGGCGGAGAAGGCCGAGCCGCTGCTCGCCACGCTGCGCAGCGATTCGTACGGAGGACCAGTCGGATTCCTCGTCGAGTGTCTGGCCCGAGGCGACATCGACAGCGCCGTCGTATGGGCAAGGAAGGCGGCCGAACAGCGCTTCCCGGTCTTCATCGCGATCCTGATTCGCCCCTTCGAGCCGGTGCTTCGCCAGTCAGCCGAGTGGCCGGGTGTGTTGAAGTCGATGAACCTCACTCCGCGAAGCGAGTGACCTGAACGCTCTCGTCCCGAATTCGGGCGCCGACGCAGTGACCAATGGTCCCGGCACAGGCACGGACCGAAGTGAAGGAGATTCTCTTCCTGTGGCTATCGAGAAGTCCATACGGCCGCATATCAAGGCCGTTCGAGAGCCCCGCGACGCTTGTCAGGCCAATTCAGGCATAACACAGAGTCCCGCCACAGGAATATGGGAACAGCCATTTGAAAGCGTAACTGGCTTCAGAGGACAGGGCAGTGCCGGGATGCTTGGTATGTGTTACGCGCCGACCGCAGTTAAGCCGCGACGCGGTCGTAACGGTGATGCAGACCGCCGACCTCTGGAATGGCGACAATGCGACCAGCTGAAGGCGGAGTGACGAGGCGTCGACTCGGCGTGTCTTTACCGAGTGCAAGATGCGTTCGCGAGCGCAGGTAGTATCCGACGTAAGCGGTGAGCACTCGGTGTAGTCCCGCTGCGCTTGTCACGATCCCGTGATCGAGGCCCTCGCGCCGAATCGAGCCGATGACTCGCTCCACATACGAATTCTGCCACGGCGATCGAGGCGCCGTTCGAATCACCTGCACGTTCATCCGGGCGATCGTGGTTGCGACGCCCGCAAAGACCGAATCGCGATCGTGGAGTAGATATCGCGGCGCCTCGTTCTCTGGAAAGGCGTTGCGAAGTTGTTGTGCCGTCCACGCCGCTGTCGGGTGCGCGGTGACCGCCACGTGGACGATCCGTCGGCGGTCGTGGGCGAGGATGACCAGAACGAAGAGCAGCCGGAATGTCACGGTCGGTACGACGAAGAGATCGGCGGCCATGATCTGGCTCGCGTGATTGGTGAGAAAGGTGCGCCACGTTTGTCACGGTGGACGCGGATGCCGTCGCATGTATTTGGCAACGGTCGATTCACTCACCGTGATTCCGAGCTTCTGCAGCTCCCCGTGGATCCGCGGCGCGCCCCAGAGAGGGTTCGCCGTAGACAGCTCACGAATCAACGCGCGGACATCGTGTGGCACTGCCGGGCGGCCGGTGCGATGCCGGCTCTTCCACGTCCAGAACAGGCGAAAGCCTCGCCGGTGCCACGCAATGACGGTTTCCGGCTCGACGATGTGAATGGTGGAGCGCCAGCCGCGCCATGAGCGCGAGAGGCACGCCCACAGCATCCGATCGACGGGCGTTACGCGGAGACGTGGGCGGCTGTGTAACTTTAATCGACGCAAGGCGTACGGCAGTCACAACGCCCACAGCACACGATCAATTGTCGTGAATCGAAGCCGTGGGCGGCGGGAACGATTCGTGACTGCCAACTGGTGGCGAAGTGCGAGGATCTCTAAATGCCGGACCGCGCGTGAGCGAACCAAGAACTGGAGAGTGTGGAGCACCGAAACGACGACGGACACGATGAGTCGAGGCTACTAGGAATCGCGTGCAACCTTCAATCGTCACAAGGCGTACCGAGTTTCTGGCAGCCACGGGATCGAGTTTCCGGACACTACGGCATCGCGCAGCACTTCGAAGACCGAGGCGGCGATCACGGCAGGATGATACCCGTCGGAAGGGTCATCACGGAGCGAAGGCGAATTGCGTCATTTTCGAACGGATGCGATGTCTGCGGATCACACGGCCCATTGAACGCGCCTTACGAGCGTGACGGCAACGATCGGCACTGTGTTGGTGTATAGATACTGCCACCGTGACTAAGTGACAGAGTCGTCGCGATGGAGGACACCCGATCATGCTGAAAGAAGTCGAGCGTGAAAGGCACAACGAGTCGATTGTTGACTGGCCGGACCTCCCGTTACCCTTGACTGCCGCCGAGCGACACCGCGTTACAGCGCTGCTGATCTTCATGGCGCTCGTGGGTCTCGTCGCACTGATCGTGTCGTTTGCAGCTCGCTGACGTCAGCTCTCGTCACCTTCTGCCCGGCCGAATCCCTTTCGGCTACCTGACGGCCCTGCGCCGCACTGGCGTCCGCTTAGCCGGGATGGGCAGTTCGCTGCGTTCGAGCTGTACCAACGTGGTGAGGAATTTTCGTACGCCTTCCTCATCGAATGCGATGAGCGTGTAGCGCGCATCGACCGCGATGACCACGCCCGGCCCGAATCGCGTGTGCGACACGCGATCGTCCTTTCGAAAACTCCTCATCGACCGTTCCCCCTCACCGTCGCAACGACTATACATGCGAATATCTTAATATATAGAAATACGAACTTGCCCGACGGGCGGGCGAGGCTCATCGGGAGGACATATCAGCGATGGCGACAGAGCTTGATCGAACACACGGTCTCGAGGCCCTTGGCATCGGGGGCGTTGGACGCATCCACCGGAACCTGGGACCTGCCGCCCTTTACGAGGAGGCGCTTCGGCGGCGGGAAGGCTCGCTGGCGGCCGACGGGCCCCTCGTGTGCCGCACGGGTCAACACACGGGCCGCTCACCGAACGACAAGTTCGTGGTGCGCGAAGACTCGAGCGAGCGCCTCATCCATTGGGGCGCCGTCAACCGCGCGATCGACGAGGCGTCCTTCGATACCCTGCATCGCGACATGCTGGCGTATCTCGAGAATAGAGATCTATTCGTCCTCGACGGCTGGGCGGGCACTGATCCGACGTTCAGGATGCCCATCCGCGTGGTGACCGAGTTCGCCTGGCACAACCTCTTCGCCCGGAACATGTTCCTGCCCGAGCTCGACGTGACACGTCGCCGGCAGCACCAGCCCGAGTTCACCGTCATCGACGCGCCGAATTTCACGGCTGATCCGGCGAAGCATGGCACACGATCGGACGTGTTCATCGTCGTGCACTTCCGCCGGAAGCTCGTGCTCATCGGCGGCACGCACTACGCGGGCGAGATCAAGAAGTCCATTTTCACCATCCTGAACTACACACTGCCGCTGCAGGGCGTCATGCCGATGCACTGCTCGGCGAACATCGGCACGAACGGTGATACCGCGCTCTTCTTCGGCCTGTCGGGTACGGGAAAGACGACGCTGTCGAGCGACCCGCAGCGGCGCCTGATCGGTGATGACGAGCACGGCTGGAGCAACAAAGGCGTCTTCAACTTCGAAGGCGGGTGCTACGCGAAGGTGATCAAGCTCTCCGCCGAGGCCGAGCCACAGATCTACGCGACGACACAGCGGTTCGGCACGATCCTCGAAAACGTCGTCCTCGATCCCGACTCGCGGACGTTGGACCTGGATGATGCGTCGCTCACGGAGAACACGCGCGGGTCGTACCCCATCGGGTTCATCGACAACGCGGAGCCCACCGGACGCGGCGGGCATCCGAAAAACATCATCATGCTCACGGCGGACGCCTACGGCGTCCTCCCGCCGATCGCGTGCCTGACGCCCGACGGTGCCATGTATCACTTCCTCTCGGGATACACGGCCCGCGTGGCTGGCACTGAGAAAGGCGTCACCGAGCCGAAAGCAACCTTCAGCACGTGTTTCGGCGCGCCGTTCCTTCCGCTCAACCCGAACGTCTACGCCGGCATGCTTCGGAAGAAGATCGCCGAGCACGGCGTGCGCGTGTGGCTGGTGAACACGGGCTGGACCGGCGGGCCGTACGGAGTTGGCCGGCGCATGACGATTGCGTACACGCGAGCGATGATCACCGCGGCGCTGGCCGGGCAGCTCGATGCAGTCAGGTATCAGCTACACCCGATCTTCAACGTTGATACGCCCACGACCTGTCCGGGGGTGCCGGACGCTGTGCTCGATCCGAGAAGTACGTGGCAGGACGGGGCGACGTACGACGCGCAGGCGCGCACGCTCGCGCGCCTGTTCATTGAGAATTTCGAGTCATTCGAACAACATGTGGCCGACGCGGTGAAAGCGTCGGGACCGACGATCTGACCCGGCGCGTGGGTGCGGCCAAAGGCGTGCGGCGGTGACTAGCGACGTCGACGCTCGTGCTGAAGCTGGCGGAGGAGACCCTGAGTGCTGACGAGGTGGTTGTTGAAGATGCGCCTCGCGGTGCTCAGGAGCTCCGCGATCAGCGGATCGCGCACCGAGTACCGTACGCTGACGCCCTCCTTGCGCCCGGCGACGATGTTGTTGGCGCGCAAGACTGCCAGTTGCTGCGACACGACTGGTTGCTCCACGCCGAGCGCCTCCTGGAGCTCCTGTACGTTCATGTCGCCCTTCACGAGGAGCTCGAGCAGCCGGATTCGAATGGGATGCGCGAGGGCCTTGAAGAACGCCGCCTTGAACGCTTGAAGTTCTTCGGTGGCCACGTCAGCTATCGACATATTTTTATATTACATTCTTTGCATGTTAGCCGTCCGCTGCTGATGCCGACGTGAAGAACGAGGATCGATGATCAACCCTGCGCTGGGCGTAGGCGCCGTCGTCATCGTCCGCGCTGCAGTCGTGGTCGTCGCGCTGCTGCTGCGCCGGCGGCGCGAACTGGTCCGCCGGGTTGCGTTCGGTGGCGCCGCTCTGGCGTCGGCGATTGCCGGCTTGACGGCCGCAACGACGCTCGCTACCAGTGCAGTGTCGCGGGGGGTGTTCTTCGTTCATCACGCATCGGGCTTCTCTCTCAACTATTCGATCGATCCACTCTCGGCGTGGTTTCTCATCGTACTGTCGGCTCTGGCTGCGCCCATAGCGATCTTCAGCATCGGCTACGCACGACATCCTCCGCTCGATGGACGGTCGGTCTTTCTCGGCATCGCCTTCAACGTGCTGCTGTTCTCGGTCGAACTCGTGTTCATCGCCGGCGACGTGATTGCGTTTCTGTTTGCCTGGGAGCTGATGACCCTGTCGACCGCAGCACTGGTCGCGACCGAGTACGAGATCGCAGAGACGCGCGGAGCGGCCTACCTGTACTTAGTCATGTCACATGTGGGGACTGGGTCACTCATCGCCGCGTTCTTCATCCTCGCGTCCGCGTCGGAATCCGTCTCGTTTTCGACGTTGCTCTCCGGCAGTGTGCTGTCAGGTCGACTTCGCGACTTCGTCTTCCTGCTGTTCTTCGTCGGTTTTGGCGTGAAGGCCGGCATCATCCCGCTGCATGTCTGGTTGCCCGTAGCGCATCCCGCCGCGCCGAGCGGCATCTCGGCGCTGATGTCCGGTGTGCTGATCAAGACCGGCATCTACGGCATCGTCCGATTCTGCGCCTTTGGCTTGGGAACACCGCCACTGTCGTGGGGAGTGCTCGTCCTCGTGGTTGGTGCGCTCTCAGCCGTTCTCGGGGTGCTGTATGCGCTCATGCAGCACGATCTCAAGCGGCTGCTGGCGTACCACAGCATCGAGAACATCGGCATCATTCTGCTGGGTGTGGGTGCCGGCATGATTGCCGTCGCCAGCGGCCAGTCGGGTCTCGCGGCGCTCGGCATCGCTGCCGGTCTCTACCACGTCCTGAATCACGCCGTGTTCAAGGGGCTGCTGTTTCTCAGCGCCGGCAGCCTCGTGATGGCCACCGGCACGCGCCAGATCGAGGAGCTTGGAGGGCTGCTGCGGCGAATGCCATGGACCGGCGCCTGCTTCCTGATCGGTGCCGTTGCGATCTCAGGGCTCCCGCCGTTTAACGGGTTTGTGAGTGAATGGCTCGCGTTCCAGTCACTGCTTCATGGGTTCCAGGCCTCACCCGAGCCGCTCGTCCACCTGCTGTTTCCAGTGGCGGCGGCGCTGCTGGCGTTGACGGGAGCCCTCGCCGCAGCCTGTTTCGTCAAGGCATTCGGCATCAGCTTTCTGGCACTGCCGCGAAGTCTTGCCGCGGCAGCGGCCCGGGAAGTCCACGCGAGCATGCTCTGGCCACAGGTCGTGCTCGCCGCGCTCTGTGTGTTGCTCGGCGTATTCCCAGGCGCGGTGCTCACTGCGTTGAACGTCGTGATGGTGTCGTTGCCGGGGCTCCAGCCTCCCGCGGAGATGATTCGAGGACCGTTGGGAATGGCGGCGACGTCGGGACCGTCTTCTGCGGTCACCCCTGTCGCCCTTGCGCTGGCGATTGTCGCAGGACTCGGCGTTGCGGTGCTTCCGGCCGTGGCAATTCGAGTTGGTTACGCCATCCGCCGCGCGCCTACGTGGGGGTGTGGTGGGCTGCTCGGTCCACGCACCGAGTACACGGCTACAGCCTTCTCGAAGCCGCTGATGATGATCTTTCGCGCCGTGTACAGGCCGACGCGGGAAGTCGAGGCGCTGGCCAAGGTCTCGCCGTACTTCCCACAAGAAGTCCGCTATCACATCGAGATCGAGCCAACGTTCGAGCGATACGTGTACGGACCGCTCACCGATACGGTGCTGCGCATGGCTGACCGCCTGAAGATCCTCCAAGCGGGCAGCCTGCACGCGTATCTCGGTTATGTGATCGTGCTCGTCCTGAGTCTCGTGCTCATAGTGTGGTGGAGCAGATGAGATGAGCCCGCTCGTCGTCTCCGCCCTGCTCCCTGCCGCGCTCATCATTCATGCGCTGACGATCGTGGGCACGGTCGTCACGTCTCGGCGCGCTCGGTGGTGCCGACGGCTCACCTTCAGTGGATCCGCGATCGCGTCGGTGTTGATGACGGCGGCCGCTTCGTTCGTGCTCGCCTCTGGGCACCCGCTTGCCGGTGTGCTGTTCGTCCACGCGGCGTCGGGGCTCGTCGTCGACTACCTCGTGACCCCATTGTCGGCGTGGTTTCTTATCGTGCTCGGCGCCGTGGGCATCCCGGTCGCTCTTTACAGCATCGGCTACATGGCACATGCCATACGTTCGTCGCGGACGGCCGCCGTCGGCGTGGCGTTCAACGTCCTCATCGCCGCCGTGAGCGTGGTGTTCGTCGTCAACAACGTGATCGGCTTTCTGTTCGCGTGGGAGATCATGACGCTCGCGACTGCCGCGCTCGTGGCGACCGAACACGAGACGCGGACGACCCTGCGTGCTGCCTACCTGTATCTCATCATGTCGCACGTGGGGACAGGCGCGCTGGTCGCAGCGTTCTTCACGCTGGCCTCCGCGTCGGGATCGATGTCGTTCCCCACCATTCTGACTGGAGACGTCGTATCAGGGCCGCTCCGAGACGTGCTGTTCGGACTCTTCTTCTTCGGCTTTGGCGTGAAGGCGGGCGTGATCCCGTTGCACGTGTGGCTCCCGGAAGCGCATCCCGCTGCGCCGAGCAGCATCTCGGCCTTGATGTCGGCGGTGCTGATCAAAGCGGGCGTCTACGGTCTCTTCCGGTTCTGCGCGTTTGGTCTCGGGACGCCCGCTGTCGCATGGGGCCTGACGTTTGTGGGTGTCGGCACGCTCTCGGCGATTCTCGGCGTGCTCTATGCCCTGATGCAGAACGACCTGAAGCGACTGCTGGCCTACAGCACGATCGAGAATGCCGGGATCATCCTCCTCGGGCTCGGCGCTGGAATGACTATGCGCGCGACGGGCCGACCAGAACTCGCGGTCGTGGCGATTGCCGCCAGTCTCTATCACGTGATGAATCATGCGGCCTTCAAAGGACTGCTCTTCCTGGGCGCGGGAAGCGTGGTGATGGCGACCGGCACGCGCCAGATCGAGGCGATGGGTGGACTGCTTCGCCGCATGCCCTGGACCGGCGCGTGCTTTCTCGTGGGCGCCCTCGCGATCTCGGGTGTGCCACCGCTCAACGGCTTCACCAGTGAATGGCTCACGTTCCAAGCGTTGCTGCTCGGGTTCGAGTTCGTCCCGGGACTCACGCGGGTGAACTTCCCGCTTGCGGGCGCGCTCCTGGCGCTGACCAGTGCGCTCGCCGCCGTGTGCTTCGTCAAGGCGTTCGGCATTACGTTCCTCGCGCTGCCGCGCACCGCGGCAGCGGGGGAAGCCCGCGAATCACCGGCGACGATGCTCGTGCCACTGATTCTCCTCGCCGTCGTTTGTCTGGCACTGGGGCTGTTTCCCGGATCGGTTCTGATGGTTCTTGGAAGCGTGACGGCCTCGTTGCCAGGATTGACTCCGTCGTCAGACCTGAGTCGTGGCGGGCTGACCATGGCTGTGGGCGCCGGTCCGTTCGCGCAGGTAACGCCCGCGGCGCTCGCCATCGCCATCGTCGGCGGGTTCGCTCTGGCTGGGCTTCTTGTCGTTGTGACGGGCGCCACGCGTGTCATCCGACGTGCGCCGACGTGGGGCTGTGGTGGCACCCTGGGCCCCCGCACCGAATACAGCGGGGCGGCGTTTTCGAAGCCACTGCTCATGGTTTTCCGCGAAGTGTATCGCCCGACGCGCGAGGTCGAGGCCCTGGCTGACGTGTCGCCGTATTTCCCGACGGAGGTTCGCTACCGCGTTGAAATTGAGCCGACGTTCGAGCGCCATCTCTATGACCCGCTGGCGCGTGGCGTCATTCGACTCGCCGAGCGGATGAAGGTGTTGCAAGCGGGCAGTCTCCATGCGTATCTCGGATACGTACTGCTGCTCGGTGCCGTGCTGCTGATCTGGCTGGGAGGCCAGTAGACGTTGAACGACATCCTGGGCGCGTTGGTCGGTGCTGTGTTCCAGGTCGCGGGGCTGTTGGCCGTGGCGCCACTCCTCCGGGGCGGCATCAAGAAAATGAAGGCGACGATGCAGATGCGGAAGGGACCGCCGCTTCTGCAGGGGTACTACGATCTCGCCAAGCTGTTTCGCAAGGAGACGGTGCGGTCGGAGACCGCCTCGTGGGTGTACGTGCTCGGCCCGCGTCTCTACTTCGCCGCCGCCGTGGCGGCGACGATGCTCGTCCCGGTTCTCGTGGCTGCGTCGCCACTGGATGGTGCCGGAGGCATCCTTGGGCTGGTGGGCATCCTTGCGCTCGGGCGCTTTGCGCTGGCGGCGGCTGCCCTCGATACAGGCAGCCCCTTCGGAGGAATGGGCAGCAGCCGCGAGATGACGATTGCGGCGTTGGCCGAACCCGCCTTGATGTTGGGGCTTTTCACGTCTGCGCTCGCGGCCGGATCTCTCGATCTCGGGGCGGTCGTGCGCGGGGCGCTCGCGCCAGGCGCGCTCTTTCGCCCCAGCGACATCCTGGCGCTGTCGGGACTCTTCGTTGTGTTGATCGCGGAGACCGGTCGAATTCCCGTGGACAATCCGGCGACACATCTCGAGCTGACGATGATCCACGAGGCCATGGTGCTCGAGTACGCCGGGCCGGACCTCGCCCTGGTCGAATGGGCGTCGGCGCTCAAGGAGTTGCTGTACATCACGCTGCTGATCGATCTCTTCATTCCGTTTGGGATTGCCACGACCCTCGCGCCCGGGCCCGTGGCGATCGCCGCCGTGGCGTGGGTGGCCAAAGTGTTCGTCTTCGGTGTCGTGATCACGCTGGTCGAAACCACGAACGCCAAGCTTCGCTTGTTCCGCGTGCCCGAGCTCGTCGCTGTGTCGCTCGGACTGGGGTTCATCGCGCTCGCGATCCGTTTCCTGTGAGGTTCCATCGATGACGCCGAACGTCGTGATCCTGTGCGCAGCCGGAATGCTGGTCACCGCCTACCTGATGGTGGGGCAGAAGTCGCTGTTTACGACGATTCGCCTGTACGGCGTGCAATCGCTGTTGCTGGCGACGGTGGCCGTCGTCATGGCGATCAGTGACAAGCGGCCGCATCTCTTCGTCATGGCCACAATGACGACGGTGCTGAAGGGGTTCGCGATCCCGCTGTTCCTGATGCGGGTCGTCGATCGCATCGGCATTCACCGGGAGATCGAGCCGTTCCTCAACGTGCCGGCGTCACTCCTGGCGTGTCTCGGCCTGACTGTCGTCGGGTATCGCGTCAGCACGGGCTTCGCCGAAGGGACCGTCGGCGTCACGCATCATGTGCTGGGTGTGGGGTTGTCCACGCTGATGATCGGGTTGTTCCTGATGGTCACGCGAAAGAAGGCGATCAGCCAGGTGCTCGCGCTGCTGACGGTTGAGAACGCGATCTTCCTCATTGCGCTCGGGATCACGTCCGGCATGCCGCTGGTCGTGGAGCTCGGCATCTTCTTCGACGTGATCCTGGCGGTGCTTGTCCTCGGCATCCTCGTGCGCCGCATCGTCGATCGGTTCGAGTCCATGGACGTCAGTCGTCTCTCGAACTTGAAGGGATAGCGTGACACTGCTCGTCTGGACGCTGCTCGCCCCGCTCCTCACCGCTGCCCTCGGCGGCATCCGCGCCTCGCGGAAGGTCGAAGAGATCGTCATCATCAGCGGCTTGTCGGTGACGTTCGGTCTGTGCCTGGCGACCGCCTGGCAGTTTCTTACTGGCCCCATGCCCACGGCGTTCAACGATGCCTTGCGCGTCGACGGCCTGTCGGCCCTCGTCCTCGTACTCTGCGGCTTCATCGGCCTGCTGTCGGCGGCCTACGGCGTGGGCTACACCCGGCGAAACGACGCTCGCGGGCTTGTCACGCCGCGCATGCGCCAGGAGTTCTCGGTACTGACCCCGGCGTATGTCTTCGCCATGCTGCTCGTGGCCGTCTCGAACAATCTCGGGATCCTGTGGATCGCAGTGGAGCTGACGACGCTCGCGTCGGTCTTCCTGGTGGCGTATCACAACCGTGACACCTCGCTCGAAGCGGCATGGAAGTTCCTGATGCTGGGGAGCCTCGGACTCGGTTTCGCCCTGCTCGGAACCGTCCTGCTGTTTGCCTCGGCGCAGGGGGCGCTTGGAGAGGATATGGCGGCGCTGCACTGGACACGGTTCATGGCGCACGCCTCGGAACTGCACCCGTTCACGCTTCGCCTCGGCGTGGTGTTTGCGCTGATCGGGTACGGCACGAAGGCTGGTCTGGCGCCGATGCACACGTGGAAGCCCGATGCGTACCGCGAGGCGCCGTCGCCGGCAGGCGTGATGATGGCAGTCGGGATGTTGAATGCCGCGTTGTACTGTCTGCTCCGAGTGCACCTGATCTCGAAGGCCGCGTTAGGTCCCGACTTCTCCGGCGGCCTCCTGCTCACGCTTGGCCTGCTGTCGGTGCTGGTGGCGATGCCCTTCATCCTGATCCAGTGGAATCTCAAGCGGCTGCTCGCGTACTCCAGCATCGAGCACATCGGGATCATGGCTGTCGGGATCGGTCTCGGCGGGGAGGCGGCGGTCTTTGGCGCTCTGTTGCACATGACCTATCACACCTTCGCCAAGCCCGTCGCATTCTTCTCCGCAGGCACGCTGTCGCAGCTTCACCGCTCGTCGAACTTTGCGGTGATCGGGCAGGGCACGTTGGCCCGGGCGCCTATTACGAGCGCGCTCCTGTTACTCGCCGCGCTGTTCGTCACCGGGTCGCCGCCATTCAGTCTGTTCTTCAGCGAGATGATGATTCTTCGCGCAGGATTCCTGGGATCACATGTGATTGCGACCTCTGTGTTCCTTGCGGCGCTTGTGATTCTGTTCTGTGGGTTTGCCTATCAGATCGGGCGACTGGTCCTTGGCCAGCAGGCCGCCGAGCGCGCGTCGGCGGCGGATCCCGAGACGCTCGACTGGGGCGTGGGTGTCACCCTTGTCGCGGCGCTCATTGCGATCGTCTCGACCTTCTATCTGCCTGGACCGCTGATGGGTCTCATCCGTGCGGCTGCTGCTGTCGTCTCAGAGGGAGCATGAATACGGTCACACGCGCGGTTGCCGCCGCGTTGGGCATCGTCGAGGACAACATCCGCGAGCCGCGACCCGGCGAGGTCGTGATCGAGGTGCGTGCGGCGGACTTGCCTGCGCTTGCCGATGCAGCTGTGGCCAACATGGACGGCCGACTCTTGTCAGTGTTTGCCGCCGATGAGCGCGCCATGCGTGGACGCTTTGTCGTGCGGCACGTCTGGTCTCTGCCACGACTCGGGACGTTCCTGTGCATCTCGGCTCCCGTGGATCCCGACGAGCCCTCGTTTCCGTCGATCGCCGCCCGGCATCCCGCAGCGAACTGGTTCGAGAGGGAGGTGATGGACTACTTCGGCGTCGTGCCACGGGACCATCCCAACCCCGAGCGGGTGGCGGTCCACGACGACTGGCCCGAAGGCGCGTGGGCGCTGCGCAAAGATTTCGATGCCGACACGCCGGTGCCGCGCGTCGACGGCAATTTCCATCCGTTTCGACCGGTCACCGGCGAAGGTGTGTTCCAGGTTCCAGTGGGGCCTGTTCACGCGGGCATCATCGAGCCCGGTCATTTCCGTTTCGGTGTGGCCGGAGAGCCGGTGCTCGATTTGCAACTCAGGCTGTTCTACGTTCACAAGGGGACCGAGAAGCGCTTCGAGCGCCTCCCGTTGGCGCACACGCTGTTTCTGGCAGAGTCCATCTCGGGGGACACCGCCGTGGGGCACGCCCTCGCATACAGTCACGCCATCGAGCGACTGGCGGGCGTCGACGTGCCGGCTCGCGCGCAGGCATTGCGTGTGGTGCTGCTCGAACTGGAGCGGTTGTATAAC
>Ga0247825_10002220_pt1 | contig 12862 bp, 9 predicted proteins | sample 13C_Vanillin_Day_FD_194413 | JGI IMG/M metagenome (GOLD analysis project Ga0247825, IMG submission 194413) | Soil microbial communities from agricultural site in Penn Yan, New York, United States - 13C_Vanillin_Day48 | ecosystem: Environmental > Terrestrial > Soil > Agricultural land | place...
CGACGAGAGCGAGTGTAAGACGACGCACGGGGTAGGTCCCTTCCAGGTAAGAGGCCAGTGTCTTTTAACCCAGAGTAGGGCCTGTCATTCCCGGCCTGGTGGGTGAGCTGGCGGGTACCGCAACATTTCTTCATGGAAAGGCAATAGCGGGCCAATGTCCTTCGTATGAAGTGGCGCCGCTATTGAGGGGCGAGGCCGGTACCCTCGATCGGGGAGAGCCCATGTTGGTGGAGACGCGCCAGGAGATCACTCGCGAGCCCGTGGTGTTCGGCCACGCGCTGGAGACGTTGGTGGCTGAGGCGGAGGTGTTGGCGCCGCACACGCTGGACGCGCTGGGCCGGCTGGGGCTGGTACCACTGTATCCATTGGAGGTCGCGTACCCGGTGGAGGTGTGGTCGGAGGCCCAGCGGATTCTCGTGCAGGCGCTCTCGGCGGATCTGGGCACGGCTGCGGCGGAGTTCCTGCTGGGGCAGCGCTACGCCGAGCGGGCCCAGCGTTCTCGAATTGGATCGGCCCTGAACGCCCATGCCCGGGTGGTGGGCCCGGAGCGCACGTTGATGCGCACGGCGCGCAACCTGCGGATGGCCAACAACTTCATTGACGCCGCGGTGCGAGAGCTGCCGGGTGGCAAGGGCTGGGAGCTCATCGTGAAGCCCCTCGCGCCATTCCAGGGGCTGAGGAGGCCCTGCATGGATCCGCCTCATTTCCTGAGGGGCGCACTCAGCCGGGACCTCGAGGCGGCGGGTGCGCGCGGTGTTCGCATGGAGCTGGTGGAGCACGACGCGGCGCGCGGTACGGCGACGTTCCACGTCTTCTTCTGAGCGTCTGCGGGTACTGCTTTAGTGGTATGGAGCGGCGCTGTCCGCGCGTGTTCCATGGGAGGGCTAGCCCAAGTCGTGAGGCGCCCACATGGTTCCCGAACGGAGTCCCCTCCCTCAGAAGGGCTCAGCCTTCCAGGACAGGCTGGGCCTGGAGCTCTCGCTGACGATAGGCAGTGAATCCTTCTCCATTCCTGGTGGGCAGGTGAAGCAGCTCTCCGCGCGCCTCGCCAGCCACGGCTTCACCGCGGCGGTGAGCTTCTGGAGCCGACTGGAGAAGGACGACACCCCACTTCACCAGGCCTTCCTCCGCTCGGATCTGCTCCGTGTGCGGCTGTCCATCACCGGAGTCCATGACCAGCCTGACGACAGGTCGCCACCGCTCATCCTCCAAGGTGTGGCGAGAACCCGGGGCTTCATCAGCACCTCCCATGGAGTCGCAGAGGAGGATTCCTACAGCTTCCGCCGCTACACCATCGACTTCGCTGACGCGGCCCAGGTGCTCTGGCGTCAGCACCGCCCCACGGAGCTTCACACCAGCAAGAAGATGTCGGAGGTCCTCGAAGCGCACCGGGTAGACCCCATTCAGCTCTCCCTGGACTGGGACGTGCTGGAGGCCGAGCAGGCCATGCTGTGCCTGGCGCTCGGTGAGGATGCTCCCGCCACCAGCTTCTATGACTTCGTCCTCTGGTACGTGCAGGCCCATGGAGGCGTATGGACCTATGACAACCAGGAGGACCGCTACCTGCTGACGAGGGCCAAGCCTCGCCCGGGGCAGCCCGTTGCCCTCAGCGGAGGCCAGGTGCGGCGGGTGGATTTCTCGCTGCCACCCGTGATCCGCCACAACACCCGTGTCCGTAACACCTTCGCCGCGGGCCCTACTACCACCGCCCTCGAGCAGCCCCAGGCCATCAGCGGTGTCTGGCAGGACGTGCTGCTGCGCACTCCAATCCCGGCCCAGGCCGAGCAGCGCGAGACGGTGGAGAAGCAGCGCCTGAGGCCTGCACAGCAGCGGCTGGAGGTGACCTTCGCGCGCTTCCCCACCATTCCTGTTCACCCCGGCGCGCTCTTGCGTCTCGAGGGCAGCCTCTGGCCCCAAGGCTTGAAAGGGAGCGACAAGCCCCAGCGGGTCTGTGAGCTGTCACTGCAAGCCTTCTCCTCACAGCCTGGCCCCGAGGAGGACACAGAGCAGGCCAATACCGGCTACCAACTGTCCCTGACCGCGCTCTTGGAGCCCGAGTCCGACCCGGTCCCTCACTTCCCGCCGTTCCGGCGGCCCCGCTATCCCATCTATGTCGAGGGCAAGATGCACAGCCCGGGCGGCGAGGAGAACGATCGGATCTACCTGCTCGTCGAGGACGAGAAGAACTCACTGCTCTTCTGGCGAGTCACGGTGCCGCTGTGGAACAAGACGGTGAGTGTTCCCGCGGAGCCGGGCTTCTTCCCCGGGCACTTCTACTTCCCACCCTACAAGAATCACCGGGTGCTGCTGGCCCTGCACTTCGACCGGGCCGAGCTGAACCGCTCGCTGGACTGGGGGGAGACGGTGCGAGTGCCCCAGGACGGCCAGGGAGATCAATCCCTCCTGGGAAAGAACCAGACGAGCCAGACGGCCATCACCCACGACTACCAGGAAGAGAAGCCGGTGTGGACCCTGCACCGTGTCTCGGCCAATGACCTGCAGACGGTCTGCTTCGCCGAGGGCAACATGATGATCGAGGTGAAGGAGGATCCGGGCACTCCGGCTGCGACTCCCACCTTCGATGTCACGCCTCAGGTGGAGGCAGCGAAGGGCGAGCTGGCCTCCTCCGTGGGTGGTGCCATCGGTGAGACCACGGTCGTCTACCAGTCCTCCATGGCCGCCGTCTCCGGCGACATCGAAGCCGCCAATGCGGAGACGTCGGCCGCGCTCGAGGCCGCCAACGCGGAGGTCGCGGCAAAGAGCACCGCTGCACGCTCCGAGATCTCCAGCGCCATGGGGAAGCTCTCGGAATCGGGGCAAGCCGTAGGTGGCGCGGGCGCGGAGGCCAAGGCGGCACTCCAGGGCCTGCTGTAGTGCGAGACGACGTGGAGACAGGACATGAAGGAATTGCGCAGTCAGGTGGCTGGGCTTCGAGGTTCTTTGGAGTCTTTCGGATCGGGTGTCCCCGCGCGTGTCCAGTCCGCGAGGGGAGAGTTGGACTCCCTCGTTGGAGGGCTCACGTCCACCATCGCTTCCCTGCGGCCCGAGGTGCAGTCCACCCTTGGGAAGCTCTCCACGCAGGTAACGGCAGTGGACACCGATCTGGCTTCGCTGGATCTCAAGAAGCTCTGGGCGGACTTCGGCGCGCTCGCGGCTGAGCTCCTCTCCACGCGCGAGGCGCTGGATGCGTCCGCTCAGCGTGTCCAGACCTCCATTGACGGCGTGACCTCCGAAGTGGCTCCCCGCTGCCAATCCCTGGAGACGAAGACCCAGGCTGTGCGGCAGGACGCGGCTTCCCGCCTGGAGACCATGAGCCAGGAAATGGTGCAGCGCTGTGCAGGGTTGACCACGGAGTTCGAAGCCAGGCTCCAGGCACGGGCTGCTTCGATGTCCAAGCCCCAGCTCGAAGCACAGAGGATGCAGGGCAAGGCAGCCATCGAGAGCGCCCGCACCGATGTGACGGCAACGCTCCAGTCAACCAGTGCCCAGGTCACCACCATTGCGGAGGCCTTGCTGGGCCAGGTGGGCTCGGCTCGCGAGAGCTCCACGGCATGGTCTTCCAATAGCACGCGCGATCTGAAGGCTGTGGCGGATCCACCCTCCAGCACTCTGCAATCGCTGCATACCGAGGTGGCGGGGGCGGGTGAGAAAGGGAAGGCGGAGCTTCAGCAGAAGGTCGAAGCACTGCGCGCCGGCATCGCTCCCATCCGCAGCCAGCTCGAGTCCGCGGAGAAGGGCGCTCAAAGTCTTCTGGAGCCCCTGGAGAAGCAGATCGGCGGGACCTTGGAGAAGGGCAAGGCTCAGGCGACCACAGTGCTCGATAAGCTGGAGAAGACCCTCTCCAGTCAGCTCACCCCCGTCATCGACCAGGTGAGCGCCGTGGAGCGCTTCATCGAGCAGGTCCAGAAGCAGCTCGAAGCGCTTGTCTCCCAGGTGAGCCAGGCCATCGACACGCTCGTCCAGGGAGCGCTCACCACCCTGACCTCCCTCCGCGCTGCCCTCCAGAAAACAGTCGATGCCGCCTTCACCACCCTGAACTCGCTGGTGGCCAGCATGAAGGCGCTCCAGGAGAAGCTCCAAGCGCTCTTCGCGCCGCTGTCCGCCCAGCTCGAGAAACTCCAGGCCCTCTTCCAGAGCGGGGTTGGCTCGCTCCAGGCGCTGCTGTCCCGGGCCGTGGATATGCTCGACGCCATCCCGGCCTCCAACCTGCCCAAGCCCCTGGTGCAGCCCGCGACGAAGTCCATCACCCAGGTCGTGACACAGATCTCCACTCAGCTCAGCACCCTCGCCAGCCAGGCAGCCCAGCAACTCCAGTCGATACAGCAGCAGATCCAGAAGCAGGTAGGGACCGTGAAGACCCAGGCACTGGGGCAGGTGGAGACCCTGCAACAGCAGCTCATCCAGCAGGTGGAGGCGCTCTCCGAGTCCATCCTCGGCGCCGTGGGGCAGGCCGTGGCCCAAGCGGAGCAGGTGGTGGCCGCCGCCGTCCAGCAGATCGGCGCGGCCCGCGATCAGGCTGCTGAACAGATCAAATCGATGCAGCAACAGGTGGCCAAGCGTGTCGAGGCGCTGAAGACCCAGGTGGAGGAGAAGCTCCCAGAGCTCCAGGAGCAGCTGGACCGGGGTATCCAAGCCTCCATGGAGCCGGTCAAGGCCGCGCAAGACAGCGCTGAGCAGCAGCTGGAGTCCGCACGCTCCCAGTTGAAGGCGTCCCTGGACTCCACTCAGAGCTCGGTTGGCACTTCGCTTGAGAAGACCCAGGAGTCCCGCTCCAACCTTGAGTCCACCGTCAGCGCTCAGGCAGCCAAGGCGCTCGATGCCTTCCGTCAGCAGGCGGAGCAGGTGAAGGAGAAGGCCAATGACCAGCTCGGCCAGGCCGAAGAGGGCGTGTCCAAGGCTCGGCCCCAGGTCCTCTCACCGCTCGATGCGCTCGAGGCCCGGCTTCAGGGCAATACCCTCATGGCCCAGCCCCTGGAAGCGGCCCAGGCTCAGGTGAGCCGGGCCTTGGAGGCGCTCAGCGCCCGGCTGAGCGCGCTCGCCGACTGAAGCCGGGGGCTCACTTTGCAGGCGCGGGAGGACCAGCGCTGGGCGGCTCCGGAGGGAGGACCTCGCTGGTGGTGCTCGCCCCTTCCTGGATGCGGCTGCCCTCCAACTGGATATCGACTGTCCCGGGCACGAGCGCATCGAGCAGCGTCTGCCAGGCGCCATCCGGGGACGTGAAGAGGAAGGAGACGGCCACCGGCAGGCTCTGCGGAACCTTCACGTGCACCTGCTGACTGCGGCCAGGATAGACAACCCCCGTATGGATGACCGAGGTGTCTGGCACGATGACCTTGGACACTACCTCATCATACGTCTGACTCAGGTACGCTTTGGAGTCCAGCGTCCGGACGACCATGTAGACAGGCCTAGACTGGTTGACATTGGGCGCGGCACTCACGCTGATGGTGAGCTGGCCGGGGACACACCCAATTCCTAGCAACAGCGTGATCAACCCCAACCATCTCCCTGCTTGACGAATGCTCACAGCGACAACCTCCGGAATGGAACCCACGGCTCTCCTCTCACGCCAAAGCGGACCTCCACGCCCTGCCGCGAGTCGCCTTGTTTGCGCATCAGCGTCCATGTCCACTGCCGCCCGTCCTTGGCGCTGGCGCCCTCCAGCAGGCGGAAGCAGCTCCAGAACGAGCGTGAGATCTCCTGGGCGCGGTAATCCCTCTCCTCACTGGCGGGCCTGCGGAACTCCAGCCCGATAGACGCTGGCTGCGGCTCCCACCAGCTCAACGGAAAATCCTGCCAGGTAGGGTTCTGGTTGAAGCTGAAGGTCGTGACCTTTCCGCACTTGAGGTAGGACATCGTGACGAAGCTGTCGCTGACGGGAGAAGGAGGCAGCGGCTGCGGCAGCACCTGCACCGAGAGCGGCTGTGGCTTTCCCTCTGCTGTCCACAGCAGGCTCGACAGCTCGGCCATGCGGCTGATGATCTCCAGCATCTGCGGTGGGGCTTCGAACCGGTGCTTCAGTGGCCCACGGAAGGACCAGTCCGTTCCCTGGATCGAACACAGCGGCGCCACCACCCGGTGCGCGAAGCTCCAGAAGGCGCCCTGCTTGGGATGCAGGATCTGCAGCTCACTGGGCTCAACCTCCTCGGTGGCCGCGGCGGAGAAGGGGTAACGCTCCAGCAGCGGCTCCAGATGGGTGGCCCACTCCTGCTCCCACTGCTCGAGCACTGTCTTCTCGATCTCCTGCTTGCCCAGGTTCATGGCCACCACGAAGGGCCGCCGGAACGGCTCGCGGAACTCACCCAGGATGCCCTGCTGGTCCAGCCACTCGTCGACCTTGCTCAGATAGGAGTCCTTCTCCTCCAGCATCATGGGCAGCGCCACACGTCCCAGCGGTGAGAGCAGGTCCGGCAGCTGCGGTCCCGTGGCGGCCTTCGAGCCCTCAGGCGCGCCCTGAGCCGCGCCGGCCGCCGCGGCCTTGTCCTTTCCGGTAGGGGCAGCTCCTGTCCGGATCCCCGTGGTGGCCTCGGCATGGAGCTGCGAGACGAGCAGGAGGTAGGGCGCTAGCTGCGGGTAGTTGCCGTCCTTGTCCTCTGTCATCAAGCGGGTGAGGGGCTTGAAGGGCGCGATGGAGTTGCGCAGGGACTCGTAGTACTCGCCCTGCAGGGTCCCCAGGTCGGTCCGGCTGGACACGTCACGGAGCACATCCACCAGCTTCGATGAGGGCTGAGAGATCTCCTCGAGCTTCGCATACAGCTCCAGCCTGTTGTCTGCCTGGAAGGGATGCTTGTTGATGGCCCTGAAGAGCTCCAGCCGGTACTGGTTGGCGAACTGGTTCATCTTCTGCAGGACGTACTGCCTGCGTGTCGTGGCCTCCTCCGGAGACAGCCGGCTGCCCTCCAGCCGCAGCATGAACTCATCCACGAGCGGCTTGATCTCGGTGACGAACCGGCCCTGCTGCGTCAGCGGCACCATGGCCGTTGTCTCCACGCTGCCCCCCCGGACGGTGTCGAAGAAGCCTCCGGGAGTCTCCTCATTGTGCTGGATGACCTTGCCCAACAGCAGGCGCGACACCTCCTGTGGGCGGAACTCGAAAGGCTCCCCCAGGACATCGATCCGCAGCCGGGCATTGCCCGCGCTGGCGGTGAACAGTCCCTCCGACAAGGTCAGGAACTCGGCCCAGGACATCTTCTGGACAGCCTGGATGCCCAGATAGGCCTCCTCCTCCATGCGCAGCACGGCCTCAAGCATCTCCCGGTTGCGGTGAACCCACTTCAGGGCCTCCAGGGTGTGGCTCACTCCCGCGAGGCTCTTCTCGTTCACGCTCGTCTCGGAGGCGTTGAGCAGATCCACCACCAACCGCGCGGAGGAATAGGAGCGGCTCTCGGCAAGGAGGACCTGCAGGTATTGCCGATCCTCCTGCAGGGACTCCCACTCCTCCGGGCGCAGCGCTCTATCCGCGACCAGAGCTCGCAGGCGTCTGAAGTGGCCCTGCCATGGCGTCAGGTGGCTCTCGAGCGTGAGCGACTGGAAGGGCCAGCGAGTCCACTGGCCCGGAGCGTTCGGCGACGGGATGGACCAGGCCCGATCGCTGGCGACGACGTAGTCGCCCACCACGGGCTCAGCCAGCCCGAGCGTCTCCACCCAGTTCTCTTCATCCTCCCTGGAGCCGATCTGGGGCAGCTTCAGTCCCAGGGAGGTCGCCCAGGCCCAGCGCTGGGCGTGCTGAGCCTTCAGGCTGCTGAGGATGAACTGGCCCAACTCGTCATCCCGTGAGGCATGCGCGAGCGCAAGCAGGTAGAGCATGCGCTCCGGGCGGCACAGCCGCTGCGCCTGGCACATGCCATTTCCCTTGTCCTCTCTCTTGGAACTCGTCAGCAGTGAGGGGGTCGTCGAGGCAGGCTGGCAGCCTGGGATCATGCTCGCGCACTGCTGGCACTGCTGCTGGCACTGCTTGAGGAGCGGCCGCAGGTAGTAGTCGCGAATGATGTTCGACATGTCCAGGCGCAGCGCCGCGAGATCGCCAGTGTAGCTGTTGCGCAAGGGGGGCCAGTACCGGGTCGCGCGCCAGAGCCGCTCCATCGCATCCATGGCCTCTCGCCCCCGCTGCTCCAGCACCGGGCCCTCGACAGCGAGCCCCTGCTCCTGGAATTTCTTCACCGTGCGGTCGAAGCGGAAGATCTGCGACTGGGCATTGCGCAGCAGGCCGTGGAAATGGGCATAGGCAGCCACGACCGGCAGGCAGCCCACGATGAGCAAGGCCGCGCACCGCACCAGGTGCTTGCGTCGATAGTTGGCCTGCAGCCGCGCGGGGGCGATCTCCGCCTTCACTGACAGCGCGTCTGGCGCGCGGGCCTCGGGCGAAGTGGAGGAGAAGTACACCCGCGACAGGCTCAGCGGCAGTGACAGCCGGCCTCCCTCCCGCAGGGCGGTGATGAAGCGGGAGAGCGCCGCGAGCGGACCGTGGATGCGCGAGTAGAAGCGCTCCATCCGCTCGAACGACTCCAGCGGCAGGGACGTGAGCCCCGAGGCAAGGTACTTCTCCAGGGCCCGCATGTTCGTGTCCAGGAACTGCTCCTCTCCGGGCTTGGGCACTTCGAAGTGGAGCAGCTCGCCATGTCCCCTCAGCTCCCGGGCGAAGTCGAGGAAGCCCTCCATCTCATCCATGTGCGTCACGCAGAGGCGTGTCTCGACAGATGACTGAGAGGTCTCCGAGACGAGGTTGATCTTGCCCCGCAGCAGGTGGGCCACTCGGCGCACCTCGTCGGGAGGGGTGTCCGCCAGCCAGCGCACGTCGAGCGTCACCACGACCAGCGCCTGCCGCCGGCCGAGGCTGGCCTTCCAGAGCCTCCGCAGGGCGCGGAGCGCATGCTTCGAGCCGTCCTCGAGCAGCGGGGCGGAGACCTCGTGCACCACGGCCTCGGGTCCCAGATAGATCTGCAGCAGAGGATCGTCCGTGCAGCTGGGCATGAACTGGCTGGCCTGGCGCCGCCAGTCCACATCCAGCGCGATCAGCCGTGATTTGCCACTGCCAGCGGTTCCCAGCACCACCACGGTGGGCAGATCGCTGATGGCAGCGCGCTTGCGCCACGGCTGCATGCTTATGAAGCGACGGTAGACGCGCAGCATCCGGTCGCTCTCCATCGCCTTGCGGGCCGGCGGCGCGGCGGGCTTTCCACCGGGTTTCTTCCGCCGTCGCCACCACCACACACCCGCTCCGATCGCGGCCAGGACGCACAGGATGCCTAGAACCAGGAGGCCGATCTCCAGATGGGACCAGGACGCGCTGTCCTCCTCGGCGGTGGAGGGCGGGACACTCTCCGTGGTCCGCGGTTCTGGCCTTTGCCGTGGCGCCTGCTGTGGTGACGGATGAGGGGCCTGTGCTGGGGTGACGGCAGGCGCGGGTGCCGCCTGGGGTGCCGTTAGGGGCGGCACCTGCGGAGGTGTCATCGGCGGCGCTTGGGGAGGGGCCATGGGTGCCTGGGGTAGTACCTGGGGTGGCGTCTGGGATTGCACCTGCTGCAGCGTTTGATGCACGAAGTCCTTCACCGTTGAGCCTCCCTGCTCACATGGACGTCATGCCCGCTGCGTACCGCCAGGTAGAGCGCTTCAAGGACGTCCTCCATTTGATCCAGTACTCCCGCAAGCTGGGCCTGGCGCTCCTGCTGCTCTTTGGGAGGTGGGCGTTGACCTCCCGGCGCGGGCGCGAGCACTGAGCAGTGCTCACGCGCCTGCTGAAGCAGCGGTTGCACTCCGCCTTGCAGGGGACCCAGCCTGAGCGCGATGGCTTGTTCCAGCCGCGCCAGCATCTCCGGCGTCATGTGTTCGAGAGCCACCACAGCACCACTGGGAGGAGCGCCACGGCGAGGCCAGTCGCCAGGTAGTAGCGGAGGGGGAGTTCGTAGATAGGCATCGGCTCCACGGGAGCCGCGGCACTGGCGGCCCCGGGCGGCAGCGGCCGGGGAATGCGAGCCTTGAGCCGCTCCTTGAACTCATGCAGCTTCGCCGCGTTGTCCGAGTGGCGGCCCTGAAACCCCGCGAGCAGACAGAAATAGAGCATCTCGAGCAGGATCACCGGCGTGTCCGCCTGGTTCACCTTGGCCTCCGCCAGATCGAAGAAGTGATCCCCCCCCGAGTCCTGGCCAAAGAGGCGCTGCTGGATGAGCGGCCAGAGGGGCTGCTCGGCCTGGCTGAGCCTGCGCAGCGCCAGCTCATCCTGAAGAAAGACATAGGGCTGGAGCACCTCCTCCACCTGCGCGGGGGTGTGGTCGCTCGCCAGCGCTTCCCGGAGCGAGTTCAGGGCCCCGAGGAAGCGCTGCTGCAGATGCAGCATCGCCTCCATGCCCACCCGTGTTGAGACGCGCTGCTCTCCGGAGGCGGGGACAGGCAACGTCTTATCCAACCACTCACGCACCTCTCGGTGCGTTGCCAGCAAGGCATGCCAGTGTTCAAGCTTCATGCGGTTCCAAGGAGAGGGAGGGGGCCGGCGCCTGCCACGGTGGCTCGCAGCTCCACGGAGGCATCACTGTTCCATGCATCCAGCACTTCACGGGCCTGCTGGAGGAAGCACACCACCAGCGGCTCGAAGCCAGGCTCGAACGGTTCCAAGAGCATCTCGTAGACGTGCTGCAGACCGGAGCCACGCAGCGCGCTGTCGGGCACCGTAGAGACATTGAGCTCGCGCACCCAGGGGATGACGCGGCCCATGGGGCTACGGGCGGGGGTCCCCAGGTACATCAGCAGCGCCAGGAACTCGTTCCGGCTCAGCGTGGGCCGGCTCTTCCACGCCAGCAGCCGGGTGAGCGCTCCCAGATCGTCATGCAGGGGGCTGTCTTGAGTGGGCACTACATCTCCCAGCAACTGCCAGCGCAGCCCCTCCACATGCCGGCCTGGAGTGGACAGCTGCAAGCGGCCGAGCGCCCTCGAGGCGAACTGTGGCTGGTGCCAGAGCGCCTCGACCACCACGCGGCGCGGCGCGACGAAGGCCTCCGGCATCCGGAGCAGCAGGCTGTGCTGGGAGCTGAGGTCGGCCCCAAGAGACTCCTCCACCTCGTAGCTGGGGCCCTCACCTGGGAGGAAGGCAGGCCGCAGCAGCGAGCGCCCCTTGGCCGTCACCTCATGGACATGGGTGATGGAGTGCAGCCGGAAGTTGCCGCCCGCGCTGATGTTCAGGATGGGGTACTGCGAGCGGGTTCCGTCCGCGACGATGGGCTGCGCCGGCTCGGCCTTGAGGTTGTCCAGCGGGACGACGAAGGGGTGGAGGAACTCGGGATGAAGCGAGCGGCCCGTTGTCCAAGCCTGGTCCAGGTCGAAGCACAGGCAGAAGCTGCTCCAGGGCTTGCGGCTCGGAGGGACCTGGACGTGGACGAAGAGCTGCTGCTCGGGGGAGTGAAAGAGGGAGCGGATACGCCGGAAGGGGTGGGCGTAGTCAGCGGAGTCCTCGGCGGCCGCAGCTGAGCGGCCGAAGGACACCTCGCACACGTCTCCCGCCGAGCTCTCGTCCGCAGCCTCGTTGTACACCACGCTCACCTGGCGCACGTAGCGGCACAGCGCGTGGAACACCGCCAATGAGGAGCGGTAGTCCTCCAGGTGGCGCACGTGCAAGCTGAGCAGGCCCACCTCATCCTTGCGCGCGAAGCGGGACTCGAACCTCAGGATGAGCCGATGGCCGCCGCGCTCGAGCGGCAGCACATCCGTTCCCTCCAGGAAGACGGGCAGCACGCGCAGCTCGCGCCGGGTGCGGAAGAAGCCAGGCGCCTCGCCCTGTGGCGCCAGCCGGACCTCGGTGCCGCGCGGCAGCACCACGGGCTCCACCATCTTCTCCGTGGGCAGCGCCTGCGCCATGGCCGCGGACGGCATGGGCTCCACCATGAAGTCGAAGAAGCCCGAGAAGAGGCGCCACCAGACAGAGCGCAGGCTCCTCAGCGAGGCTTGACGCGTCTGCACCGAGAAGAAGGCCATCGACTCGATGAGGCGCCGTACATCTGGATCCTCTCGCTCCAGCGGGGCCAAGGGGTGACGCTCCACGAACCTCCGCCGGAAGTGCTCGAGGGCATTCATCTCGGACAGGAAGTCCTCGTAGAGCTGATCCAAGGCATCCATTGCTTGCTCCTCAGCCCACCTTCACGAGCTGTCCGCTCACGCTCGTCAGCGAGCCCTTGAGGTTGGCCAGGCCAGAGGAGTTGAGGTCGAGCTGGCCCGTGGCGTCGATCTTGGCCATGGGCGCCTTCACCTCCACCTGAGCCGTGCCGCTCAGCGCCAGCTTGGCCCCGTCCACCTTGACCTCCGCCTGCCCCTCCACGGCCACCTTGGTAGCCGTCATCTTCAGATCTGTGTTCGCTGACACATCGATCTTCGTGTTCGAGGAGACCGCGGTGTCCGAGGACGCCGTCAGCGTGAACTTCGCGTTGGATTGCAGGGTCATGTCCTTGCTGCTCGTCACATCGAGCGTGTCCTGGCTCTCCCAGGTAGACGTCTTGGAGGACTTGAGCGTCAGGGTCTCCGAGTCCACGGTGAAAGTCTTACAGGTCATGGTGATGCTCTCTGCGTCCTGGACAAAGGTGCTCGTGTCAGACGGGCCCTGCACCTCGAGCGTGAGGGTGGTGCCGTCCATGGTGACCTTTTGTGTTGTCTGTCCTTCCTCGTTCTCCACGAGGACGGTGACGCCTTTCTGCTTGTCCAGCTCGATCCTGCAGACCAGGGTGCCCATGGACGCTCACCTCTCGCGGTAGGGGGATGGCGGGTTCTCATCCCTGCTCTTCCTTCACCTCGAGCATCAGCCCGCCCTCGCGGAGCTTGAGGGTGACGGTGTCTTGCTCGTGGGTGCGCTTGAGCAGGAAGAGAGGATTGCCTTCCTCGTAAT
>Ga0247825_10002221_pt1 | contig 12859 bp, 10 predicted proteins | sample 13C_Vanillin_Day_FD_194413 | JGI IMG/M metagenome (GOLD analysis project Ga0247825, IMG submission 194413) | Soil microbial communities from agricultural site in Penn Yan, New York, United States - 13C_Vanillin_Day48 | ecosystem: Environmental > Terrestrial > Soil > Agricultural land | place...
CCTCATGACGCCCCAGGGGCGTCCCTTCAGCCAGACCGTGGTGGACGAGCTTGCCGCGGAGGAACGGCTGATCATCCTCTGCGGACACTACGAGGGCGTCGACGAGCGCATTCGCGAGCACCTGGTCGATGACGAGGTGAGCATCGGCGACTACGTGCTCTCAGGCGGCGAGTCCGCCGCGCTCGTGGTAATCGATGCCGTTGTGCGGCGTCTGCCGGGGGCGCTGGGCAGCGCCGATTCGCTTCTGGAAGAGTCGCATTCGGACGGCTTGTTGGAGTATCCGCAGTACACGAGACCGGCCGAGTTTCGCGGATGGAAAGTACCGGATATACTGCTGTCTGGTAATCACGGCGAGATCGCGCGCTGGCGCCGCCGGCAGCGCATCCTTCGCACCGCGAAGCGCCGCCCCGACCTGCTGGCAAAGGCCCTCGATGCGAACTCAGGGCAAACGCGTCTCAATGACGAAGACCGCAAAGCTGCCCTCGAGGCGCTAGCGGACCGATATCGAATAGAGGAAGAACAGTGAAGGCAGACAGTTACTCCAACTATCAGGAGAACCCGAACATGGCCGCCTTTGGCCCGGGTGACCGCGTCCGCGTCAGCGCCAAGGTGGTCGAGGGCGACCGCGAGCGCATCCAGGTCTTCGAGGGCGACGTTATCCGCGTGCGCCAGGGCGGTCCAGCCTCCACGTTCACCGTCCGCAAGATCAGCAGTGGCATCGGCGTCGAGCGCACTTTCCTGCGCGCCTCCCCCCGTGTCGACAAGGTGGAGGTGGTGCGCCAGGGCAAGGTGCGCCGCGCTCGCCTCTACTACCTGCGCGAGCTCCGTGGCCGCGCCGCCCGCATCAAGGAAAAGGCCCGCGTCCGATAGATTGCAGAACGTCCAAGTAAGCGACAGCGGCCCGTATCTGACGGGCCGTTCTGTATTCACCTCTTCACCTGTTGTTAACAAACGAGGAGAAATATACGGTTTCGTAACGTCCTGACGTTGGTTAGGATTCATGAATTGAGGGCCCATATGCCCGCGGCGGGGAAATGAAGGAAGCCTCTCCAGCCACCATCAGTAACAAGCGGCGCACTGCGCTTCTAGGCGTAGCCTCTACGCTTGCTGTACTCGCGTTCACTCTGCTTCTCGTCTTGCCGGCGCAAGTTGCGGCGGTACCAGGGCCGGACCACTGCGAACAGCCCGACGAGTCGACCGGCAAGCCACGAGGTGGCGGCCCAGGCTGCAGTCCCAACGTCTCCCCAACTGAAGCGCCCACTGAAGTGCCGCCCACTGAAGTGCCGCCCACTGAAGTGCCGCCCACTGAGGTACCGCCGACGCCGACGCCATTCGTGCAGGAACAATTGCCGGAGCCAACATCGGAGCCCACGGTCGCGCCGACTGCCATACCCACCGCAACCGCGGTGCCACCTACGCCGGTCCCTGATGAGCCTCTGCCGCCCACTGCGACTGCGCCGGCGTTCCAGGCCTTCGTGGCGCCGCCGACGAACACACCCGTCCCGACGGAGACACCGACGCCTTCACCGACGGCCGTGCCAATCCGGCCTGCCGCGACTGCGCCCACGCCGCCTCCCATCCAGCAGGTTGCCGGCGTGCAGGTGGTTGAACCGGTGGGGAACTTCTTGTCCGGCGTCGACGGTGTGAGTGGCGTGAGCACGGACCTGCTTGTCGTCGGTACCAACATGACGCTTGCCCTACTGGCGCTCGTCGTCGTCCTCGTTGCGACGACGATGTTCAACGCCACCGTCAAGGAAAACGGCGAGGAAATCTCGATGATGTTCTCGCGGCTCGCGGGCTTTGCAGGGCTGGGAATGGTCGCCCACTGGTTCACGATGAGCCAGCCGGATGGCCGGCAGACGTTGCCAGAGCTGGCCAAGCCGCTGGCGATTACGCTATTCACGGGGGCGTTCTACGCACTGGTCCAGCCGGACTTCGGGTGGAACGACAAGACCCTCGTCCTGATTGCGGCGCTTGCCACCAGCGTCACGATCATGACGGTGATCTTCGAAGGCGGCCAAGTCCTGTGGACGAACCGCTACCAGCGCGAGTCGGCTGAAATCCAGGTCTACCCTGTCGGACTCCTGATAGCGCTGGTTTCGGTCGCCTTGACGCGCTTGACCAACCTCCACCCCGGCGTGATCTTCGGCTTCGTCGCTGCGGCGGCGCTCGCACCCCGCCAGTCACCGCTATCACCCAGAGAGCAAGGCATGTCGGTGCTGGTACCTATGGTCAGCCTGCTCGCCTCAGCCCTCATTGCCTTCCTCTGCATCGACACCCTCAGGGACTTCGAAGACGCGAATCCCGGACCCTGGGGCACCTTCCCCGTGACGGTCGCGGTTGCCATCTTCATCGGAGGCGCTGAGGGAGCCCTCCTTACCCTTCTGCCATTGACCTTCAACGACGGCCAGAAGATATGGAAGTGGAACCCGTTGGTATGGCTCGGCATCGCCCTGCCGGCGACGTTCCTGTTCATACATGTGGTCGTGAACGAAGAGGACTACAGCTCCCTCACCGAAGGCACGAACGCCGCAACCCTTCTAATTGCTGCCGGTGGCCTGTACCTCGTCGCGGCCGGTACCTGGTTCTATTTCCGCTGGAAGAAGGGGCGCCAGGGAGCCGAAGCAACAGCGGATTAATCCTGCGCCGGTTGCAAACTCGTCGTCGGGATCGGCTTCTCGCCAGTCGACTTACGCCGCGGCGCGCTTCGGCACCGACGGCGGACCGAACTTGCCCTTCTCCGTCTTGTAGACGAAGGCATCGCGAAGGAATTCGTCCGGGAAGTCTCCGTCGCCACGTCCGGCAGCGGCGTAGTTGTACAGGGCGACCGTAAACACCGTCTCCATGCCCTTCACCAGCGACCCACCGGCGAGGTAGAGCAGCCCGCCCACCACGATCGCCGCTACGGCCGATGACGTGAGCACGAACAGCGCCGCAGCAGGCAGGATCGCAATCAAGGCGACGAAGAAGTAGGCGATTCCGAAGCCGAAATTCGCGACGAGCTGACGGCCCCAGGTGTCCTTGAAGAGCTCAGTCGAACGCCGCATCGCCTCCGTCGGCGTGGCGTTCTCGACGACCATGACGGGGATCACGAGGAAGGTCGCCCACGCCCAAAGCAGCTCGACGACGAAACTCGCCACCCGCCCGACGAAGCCGTGGCTGCTCGCGAGCTGGCGTAGTACGAAGCCCACTGTTGCCGCGATCGCCGCCCACACAACGATGGCGCCAAGGCGGTCGTTAGCCGCCTCCAGACCGAAACGGAAGTCCGGATTGCCACCCATCAGCCGATAGTGCGCAGCCGCGACGAGCGCGGTGTTGAAGTAGACCACCACGAACGACGCGCCGAAGTAGGCGACGAAGAGGAAGATGAAGTCTGCGGTCCTGAACTCGGCATTGGCCGTAATGCGGTCGAGTGCACCGCCGGCCGAGAGCGCGATCAGGGCATAGGCGAGCACCACCAGCAGCGCCAGAGACGACAGCAACGGGAAGTACAACAGGTCGCGGTCTCGCAGGAGGACGTTCAGGGATATCTTCAGAAGTTTCGTGGTGTTCGCGAAGGTGCGGAACATAGGAGCTCCTCAACGCACAGGAATGCCTATTCCTATTTGTCGGCAGCTTCCGAAGCAGATTTAGGGGAAACCACTACGAACAGTCGCGAAGTTCCTCATACAGGCGCGAGGCCGCGAACGCCGGGATGAGGCGCTCCATATACGGCACGAGGGGCAGCGACATCGCATCTTCCGGCCGAAACCACGCGACGCGCTCTCCCTCGAGCAACGTCAGGTCGTCGGCAGGCGAGTCCAGCGGTGCGCCGTAAACGTGGATGCGCACGATGCCCTGGATGGCGCCCCAGTAGCGGTGACCTTCGAGCGACAGGTCCAACTCTTCCAATGTCTCGCGCATGGCCGCCTCCTCGTGCGACTCGTCCCCTTCCATCGCTCCGCCGATCAGGTCCCAGTGCGATGCCCACGGCAGGCCCGGCTGGGAGCCGCGCAGTCGCAGCAGCAGTTCCCCGGCGCCATTGACGAAGATGACCGAGGCTGCCTCCTCGTTCGCCGGCGCATAGGCGCCCATCGTCACACGCCGGTACGCTTCGGAGCGCACGAAGCCGGGGAGGACGTATTCCAGCCAGGGGACGAGCGGCAACATCATCGCCGCCTGCGGCGTGTGCCACGCCACGCGCTGACCCTCGGTGAGGCCCGGCATCAGCGACTCGGCGCTCACATCGAGGCGCGACGTGTAGATGTGGATGTCGCCGGAGTAACGGTTGTAGGTGCCGATGTACTCGTGTGGTCCCGGCACGATGCCCAACTCCTCGTCGACCTCGCGCAGCATCGCCTGCTCCGGCGTCTCGCCCGGCTCGACTCCGCCGCCGATGCAGCCCCAGTGGTTGGGAAAGCGGATGCTGGGGATGTTGTCGCGAAGCTGCAGCAGCACCTCGCCGCGCGCGTTCACGAACAGCATCACGGCAGCCGGCCGCCAAACACCTTCCATCGATGGCCATCGTACCCCGACGGGTTATCCTCAACTCAAATGCCGTTCGTAGAAGTCGCCGTCAACTCCGGCATGCCGCACCGGCAGGCGTTTAGCTATGCCACGCCCGACGGCGTGCACCTGAGACCCGGCGACGGTGTGTTCGTGCCGTTCGGCCGTCGGTTCTTGCAGGGCATCGTCCTCGAGACGCCGGCCGTGCCGTCGTTCCATGACCCCAAGCTCATCGATGCGCGCATTGGCGACCGGCCAGTGATCTCGCCCGAGCGCGCGAAGCTGGCGCGATGGATCTCGGACTACTACCTCGCGCCACTGTTCCCGTCGGTGGCGCTGATGCTGCCCCCAGGCTTCGAACGCAAGCCCCTCACCTACTACCAGTCCCTCGTCAGCGCAGATGACCTGCCGAACCACAAGGTGCCTCCCCGCCAGCGCACGGTCCTGCAGCACCTCATCGCCGCGGGCCGGAGCGAACAGAAGGATATCGAGCGCGACATTGAGGCCAAGAACATAGCGACTGCCCTGTCGCAGCTGGTCGAGCGCGGCCTGATTGAGCGCACCTACGGGCACGGACGGCCTTCCGTGCGGGCCAAATCGGCACGTTATGTCTTGTTGGCCGCGCCCACCTCCACGGCCGAGGCCGTAGCGGCGGAATACGAGTCCGGTCGCAATGGCCGCCTCGCGAAGACCTTGCGACTCCTACTGGACGAAGGACCGATGCTCCCGGCTTCCGAACTGCGCCTGCGCACCGGCGTCACCCTACCCCTTTTGCGCCCGCTGGCCGACGCAGGATTGGTTGAAGTGCGCGAGGTGCACGTCGAGCGCGATCCGCTGGCCGGTCGATTCTACGAACCACGCTCCGCACCACCCCTCACCTGGGAACAGGACGCGGCGTATATCGCAATCGACGCGTCGCTGTCGCACGGCATCAGCGAGAAGTTCCTCCTGCATGGCGTCACAGGCTCCGGCAAGACCGAGGTCTACCTCGCCGCTCTCGACCGCGCCGTCGCCCTCGGCAAGCGCGGCATCGTCCTCGTGCCCGAAATATCGCTGACACCGCAGACCGTGCGCCGCTTCGCCGAGCGCTTTCCGGGTCGCGTCGCGGTGCTGCACAGTGGCCTGTCCCAGGGCGAGCTGTTCGACCAGTGGCACGGCATCGACGCCGGACGCTACGACGTCGTCATCGGCAGCCGCAGCGCCGTCTTCGCACCCCAACCCAACCTCGGACTCATCGTCATCGACGAGGAGCACGAGTGGACCTACAAGCAGAACGACCCGGCGCCGCGCTACCACGCCCGCGAAGCAGCGGCCAAGCTCGCCGAGCTGACAGGCGCCGTCCTTCTCATGGGCAGCGCCACGCCGGACGTCGTCAGCTACCAGAAGGCGCTGTGGGGTGAATACAGGCTGCTGGAGCTGACCCACCGCGTCCGGCCCCTGCGCGACTCCACCGGCGCCCTCCTCCGGGTCGACACCTCCACCGACCTGCCGCCGGTCGAGGTCGTCGACATGCGCGAAGAGCTGAAAGGCGGTAATCGCTCCATCTTCAGCCGCCCCCTGCAGCTTGGGCTCTACCAGGCGCTGGAGAAGGGCGAGCAGGCGATCCTGTTCCTCAACCGCCGTGGCAGCGCGGGCTTCGTGCAGTGTCGCGACTGCGGATTCGTGCCCCAATGTCCGTCGTGCGCGATCGCCTTCGGCTTCCACCGTCGTGGGCCCGCCGGCATCGTCGAGCGCATGCTTTGCCACCAGTGCAACCGAAGCCGGCGCCCATTCGAGCGCTGCACGATGTGCGGCGGTACGCGCCTGCGTCCAATGGGCCTCGGCGTGGAGGCGGTCGAGGAGGCGGTGAACGAGCTTTTCCCCCAGGCCCGCACCCTGCGCTGGGACCGCGACGTGACCAGCGGCCGTAACGCACACGAGCAGATCCTCGCCGCATTTATGGAGGGTAAGGCAGACGTGCTCATCGGCACGCAGATGGTCGCGAAGGGCCTCGACCTGCCCGCCGTCACCATCGTCGGCGTTGTCAGCGCCGATGTCGGCCTGCACATCCCCGACTTTCGCAGCGCCGAGCGCACCTTCCAGCTGCTCACCCAGGTGTCAGGCCGCGCCGGCCGGGCCGCCAGCGAGGACGGCGGCCCTCCGTCAGGCAAGGTCGTCGTCCAGACGTACACGCCGGACAACTACGCGATCCTCGCCGCGGCCGAGCATGACTACGCGTCGTTCTTCGCCCACGAGCTGGAGCTACGCCAGGCCGAAGCCTACCCGCCGTTCGTCCGCCTCGCCCGTCTGATCTACTCCCACACAAATCCCGAGACCGCCCAGCAGCACGCCGAACGCCTGGCCCGCAGCCTGCGCGCCGACATCGCCCGCCGCGGCCTCCCCGGCGTCGAGGTCATCGGGCCTGCGCCACCTCACATCCCGAAGTGGCACGGCCGGTTCCGCTTTCAGCTGACGGTGCGGTCGCCTGAGCCCACGGAGCTGCTAGGGGACCTGCAGCTGGGCGAGGGGTGGGTTATGGACATCGACCCGGCGTCGTTGGCGTAGCGAACCCCACCCCTAAACCCTCCCCGTCGACGGGGGGACACGCGATCCACGCCGGTCCAGCCATCCACGAAACCTCCAATAGCGGTACACGAGGGCCTTCACCCACCGTTCCGCTCCCCTTCCCAGTCGACAGGGAAAGGGGCTGGGGGATAGGGGTTCGCCCCCGCCGCACGCGCTAAACTCTCCCGGAGGAGAAGCACCATGGCGAAGCTCATCTACATCATCAACACGTCCCTGGACGGCTACATCGAAGATAGCGACGGCAACTTCGACTGGAGCGAGCCGGATGATGTGGACCACGACTTCTACACGGACCTCCTGCGGCCTGTCGGCGTCCAGTTGTTGGGCCGCCGTATGTACGACATGATGAAGGTCTGGCAATCCCCTCCACCCGACTGGCCGCGCCCTATGCAGGACTTCGCTCGTGTCTGGCAGGACTCCGACAAGATCGTATACTCGCGCACGCTGGCGCAGGCCGCCACGCCGAGAACACACATCGAGCGGGAGTTTGACCCCGAAGCCGTGCACAACCTCAAGGCTTCGTCAGAGCGCGACCTCGCCATCGCCGGGCCGGAGCTGGCAGCGCATGCCATCGCCGCCGGCCTCGTCGACGAGTACCACGCCGTCGTGTGGCCCGTCATAGTCGGTGGCGGCAAACCCTGGCTCCCCGACGGCGTACGAGTGAACCTCGAATTCGTAGAGGAGAGGCGGTTGGGAAAAGCCGCCGTGTATCTGCGGTATAGAGCCAGCCCTGAGAACTGACGGACCACCATCGCGTGCGTACGGGCGAGTAGCCATGCGCCCCTACGACAGAGGGCACCTCTTTACTCCCACCCCCGCACCTCGTAGCCTTCGTCCGATGCCGGACGAATATGCCTCCTTCCAGACCTACAGCGACTTCATGATGCCCATGCGCGATGGCGTCCGCCTCGCCACAGACCTCTACATGCCGGACGGGGCAACCGAAGCTCTGCCCGCCCTCCTCTTGCGGACGCCCTACAGCAAGACACAAGTGCCCGCGCCCGGTCGCGCCGGCAACGCCGATTTCGGGGCGTACTTCGCGAAGCGCGGGTACGCCGTGGTCGTGCAGGACGTGCGTGGGCGCTACATGTCGGAGGGCGAGTGGGGCTTTCACGGCCATGATACCGAGGACGGTGTCGATACGTGCGCGTGGATCGGCGCCCAGGCGTGGTCGAACGGCAAGGTGGGCATGTGGGGCACGTCTTACTCCGGCGGCACGCAGTACGCCATCGCGATGGCCGGCGCGCCTGAGCTGACGACGATCATCCCGGTCGATGCCGTCTGCAACCTCGGCTACGCGGGCATGCGCAACGCCGGCGCCTTCGAGCTGCGCTTCTGGAACTGGGTCTTCACGGGCGGCAACGACGTGTCCTGGGCGGGCAAGCCCGGCGCCACCGATGCCCTGCGCGAGATGTCGGCGAACCGGCGTCAGTACCTGCTCAACCTGCCCCTGCGACCCGGCACGACGCCCCTCAAACATGCGCCGGAGTACGAGCGCTGGCTCGTCGAGGCGATGGAGCGCGGCGCCAACGACGCCTTCTGGGACCAGAACAACATCTTCGACCACCCCGAGCGCTTCAAGGACATCCCCACCTACCTCGTCGGCGGCTGGTACGACTCCTGGGACGGCAACACAAGCGCGAACTACCAGATCCTCAGCAAGCGCCTGAGCAGCGACGTCTACCTGATCATGGGTCCCTGGATCCACGGCCAGCAGGCGATGCACTCCCACGGCCAGGTCGAGTTCGGTCCCGACGCAGCCATCGCCGACCAGCTCGACTGGCGCCTGCAGTGGTTCGACCGCTACATGAAGGACGCCGAGACCGCGGTCGGCCGAGAGGCGCCGTTCGCGTCGAAGGTGCGTATTTTCGTCATGGGCACGGGCGACGGCCACAAGACCCCCGACGGCCTGCTATACCACGGCGGTTACTGGCGCGACGAGCAAGAGTGGCCGCTATCCCGCCGCGTCGACACGGCTTACTACCTCCACGCCGACGGCACGCTATCGACCTCGCCTCCACCCGAGACAGCGTCGTGGACCAGCTACGATTTCGACCCGCGCAACCCGGTGCCGAGCATCGGCGGTAACGTCTCGTCCGCCGAGGGCATCCTCCTCCAGGGCGCCTACGACCAGCGGGGTGGCGACCACATCTGGAACGGCACGACACCGATCCCGCTCTCGGCCCGCCGCGACGTCCTCGTCTTCCAGACGGAGCCGCTGACCAACGACCTCGAGGTCACGGGCGAAATCGAGGTCAAGCTCTGGGCATCGTCGTCGGCGGTGGACACCGACTTCACTGCGAAGCTGATCGACGTCTACCCGGCGTCGGACGACTACCCCGGCGGCTTCGACCTGCTGCTGGAGGACGGCATCGTGCGCGCGCGCTTCAGGGAGTCGCTGCAATACGAGAAGCTGATGACGCCGGGCGAGGTCTACGAATTCACGATCAAGCTCTACCCCACATCGAACGTGTTCAAGGCCGGCCACCGCATCCGCCTCGACATCTCCGGCAGCAACTTCCCCCGCTTCGACGTCAACCCCAACACCGGCGAGCCGCTGAACCGGCACCGCCGCATGGTGATCGCGACGAACACGGTTTACCACGACGCGTCGCGACCGTCGCACGTCACGCTGCCGCTGATCCCTGCCGGATAGGGCATTTCGAAACCGTCTAAACCGCGCCTTACGAGGGGTTCATGCTAAACGCGACCCTGCGATAGAATGGATTCTGCTTGCGCTATTGCAATCGCCCTGTAACGAGGTAGCTTTCCACTCATGGCCGTCATGCCCATCGTGCGCGTGCCCCACGATGTCCTTCGACAGAAGACGAAGAAGGTCAGGAAGATCGACGCGTCGATTCAGAAGCTGATCGACGACATGATCGAAACCATGCATGACGCTCCCGGCGTCGGACTCGCGGCCAACCAGGTCGGCGTTGGGCTTCGCCTGTGCGTCATCCAGGTGCCCGGCGAGGACGTCGTGGTCCTCATTAACCCCGAGATCGTCAAGCGTAGCGGTACGCGCCAGTGCGAGGAGGGCTGCCTGTCACTGCCCGGCTACAAGGGCGTCGTGCCGCGCTCGGAGAAGGTCGTCGTCAAGGGCCTGAACCGCGACGGCCGCCCTGTGCGCTATCACGCCGACGACCTCTTCGCCGAGATCATCGAGCACGAGACCGACCATCTGGACGGCCACCTGTACTTCGACCTCCTCGACAGCATCGACAACCTGACGCCGCTTCGTCCCGATGATGACGACGAAGCGGAAGAAGAGGAGGTCGCGGCGCAGGAGCCCTCCTAACGGGTGTCCCAATCGTCCTGATGATGACCGTCGCCGCCCCCGCCATCTTGTCAGTTCCAACCGAAGTCCCTGCATCGCTCCGACGACTCCTCGCCGGCCTGCGGCGCGTTGTCCCTTCCGCTTACCTCGTCGGTGGGGCTGTGCGCGACCTCGCGTCAGGACGCTTGCCGGCCGACCTCGACGTCGTAACGACAGGCGACCCGGCCCATGCCGCCGACGCGATCGCGCGATGGCTGGGCGGCCACGCCTTTCCTCTCGACCCCGATCGCGGCCACCACCGCGTCGTCATGGAAGACGGCGGCGTCAGCGTGATCGATGTCTCGCAGGCCGACGATGTACAGACAGACCTCGCCCGCCGCGACTTCACGATCGACGCCATGGCCGCGCCCATCCTCGAGGACGGCGGCATCGGCCAGGTCATCGACCCATTCGGTGGCCTCGCGGACCTCGATGCCCGTGCGCTGCGCATGCTCAACCCGGCCAACCTGAAGGACGATCCCCTGCGCCTCTTGCGCGCCGTCCGCATCGCCATCGAACTGGACATGCGGGTTGAAAACAGCACCGCATTGGCGATCCGTAGCCTCGGACCGCTGCTCGACAGCGTCGCCGGCGAGCGCGTCCGCGACGAGCTCGCCCGCATCTTCGCCTCGTCGCGCGCCTACGAGGGCGTACGGCTACTCGACTCTCTCGGCCTGCTCGACGTGGTGCTGCCGGAGCTGGCGCCCGCGCGAGGCGTCGGCCAGCCAGAGCAGCACCACTACTACGACGTGTTCGAGCACTCGATGCACGCTCTCGCATCGATCGACGAAATGCTCCAGGACCAGCCGACCAGGACGGACCGCGAGTGGCTCGGGCCACTATTCCGCGAGGGCATCGACTCGTTCGACCTGGACTCTTACCTGGCCGAACCCATCGGCAGCCAGACGCGGCTGAGCTTGATCAAGTTCGCTACGTTGCTGCACGACGTGTCGAAGCCTGAGACGAAGAGCATCGAGGCCGATGGCCGCGTGCGGTTCCTGGGACACCCTGAGTTGGGCGCCGTCAAAGCCCGGGCTATCTGCAACCGGCTTCGGTTCGGCAGCCGCGAAACGCACTTCGTCGGCCTGCTGGTGGAGGAGCACCTGCGCCCGACCATGCTCGCTGCCGCTCGCCAGCTCCCAAGCCGGCGAGCGCTCTATCGCTTTTTCCGGGACCTCGGCGAAGCGGCGCCGGCCTGCCTCGTCCTCAGCCTCGCCGATGCAGCCGGCGCAACGGGGCCACGCCTGCAGCCGGAGCGCTGGCGGGGCCATGTTGCCTACGCAGCCCACATCCTCGCCGCCCAGGCAGAGCTGAATATCCCGGCTGAGAAGGCAGAACGCCTGATCTCCGGCCGCGACCTCATCGACGAGCTGGGGATGGCGCCCGGCCCTGAGCTTGGGCGCGTCCTCGAAGCTGTGAATGAGGCGATCGCGGTGGGGGAAATCACGACGCGGGCAGGGGCGATTGAGTACGCGCGGGGCCTGACCCCATGATGTCTGACGCGGCTCTCCTATCCGCTGTCTTCGTGGGCGTAATCATTGCCTTCTACATCATGTTCATGCGTCCCATTCAGAAGGAGCAGGAACGCCACCGCCAGGACATCCGTGACCTGCGGCCGGGAGACTCGGTGTTGACCACTTCGGGGTTTATCGCCACCGTTAAGGACATACAAGTGCAAGACAACGGACAGACACATATCGCTTTGGAGTTGGCGGACGGCATCGTCTTCACCGCCGTCGCCAGCGCCATCGCCCAGAGGTTGGCCGAAACGGCCGGGCAGGAACAGAAGGGAGCCTCCGCGTGAGGGATCTTTCTACGCGCCTCCTGCTGGTGCTGATCATCGTCCTGACGGTGTTCTCCGTCCTCATCACCTTCCCTACGAACCCGAACCGCTACCTGCCGAACTGGATCCCGTGGCCGGAGGCGGACTGCATCGGGCCTGTCTGCATCGGACGCGGCCTCAACGCGTTGGGGCTTGAACGGCGCGAGATGCAGCTTGGCCTAGACCTGCGCGGCGGCACGCGCCTTGTCCTCGAAGCAGACATCTCGAGCAACCCCGACATCAACCTCGATGACGCGCTCGACACTGCCGTCGAGGTGATCGAGCGCCGCGTCAACGCCTTCGGTGTGGCCGAGTCGATCACCGAGAAAGTGGGCGCCAACCGCATCTCCGTGCAGCTACCGGGCATTAGCGCTGACGAAGCCGTCGATCGCATCGGCCGGACCGCCCAGCTGCAGTTCATGGAACTGGCGAAGACGCCCGGCGGCAACGTCCTGATCACAAACGCCAACGGCGAGACCGAGGAACGGTCGCTCACCGAGGTCATTGGCAGCCCCCAGCTTATTCAGCAAGCACAGTGGGTACCGGTCGTCGAAACCGACGAAGACGGCATCCCGCGCGAGATCAACGGCGGTTTCCTCGACCGGGGTGACATCTTCGTCGAGTCGAACCTTGTCGGTCTGCCAATCCTCAACTTCGGCATGAACGAGGAT
>Ga0247825_10002222_pt1 | contig 12852 bp, 3 predicted proteins | sample 13C_Vanillin_Day_FD_194413 | JGI IMG/M metagenome (GOLD analysis project Ga0247825, IMG submission 194413) | Soil microbial communities from agricultural site in Penn Yan, New York, United States - 13C_Vanillin_Day48 | ecosystem: Environmental > Terrestrial > Soil > Agricultural land | place...
GACCTGCTCCAGGAGGCCAGCCTGGTGCCCACGCAGCGCATCCACCAGCTCCTGCTCACGGGCGACCAGATCTATGCCGATGCGGTGGCCGGCGAGCAGCTGCTCTTCACGAGCGAGATGGCGGCGCGCCTGCTCGATGCCGACGACGGCAAGACCGTCGAGCGCATCCCGATCGACCTCACCGTGGCCGGCGCCGCGAAGGTGGTGGACGTGCCGGTGGACATGACGCACCTGCCGGCGTCGCGCCGCACGCACGTGATCAACAGCCTCGGGGGCGGCACCAGCACGGATGCGGAGCATCACGTGCTGGGGTTCGGCGAAGCGGCAGCGCTCTATCTCACGGCATGGTGCAGCGTCGGCTGGCCGGATCTGCGCGAGCGCGTCCGTGCGCGCTGGGCGCTGGTGGAGAAATACGCACTGGCCCATCGAACGCTGGTGGCCGACCTTCGCAAGCGGCTGGCGTTGCCGCAGGAGCTGGAGTCCAAGACGTGGAAGCAGCACGCCGGCGAGCTGCGAACGCGCGTGGGCTACTTCCACGCCGCGCTGCTGCTGCGGCCCGAGCTGCAACGCATCGATGGCGTGCTGAGCGACGCCGAGCGTCTCGCGGAGTGGCTGCCGGCCGACGATCCGCCGCTCGATGCCGAGGCCAGCGGGTACGCCTGGAAGACCTTCTGGGGCGAACCGCGCAACGGCAAGCCCGCCGACCCGCAGCGCGCGATGCCCGCCAACGGCGGCGTCGGCGCCACGGAGATCGGCTCTGCGCTGGCATTGCCCGAGCTGCAGGCGCTGGCGCGCGCGTTGACGCCGAGCTGGTACGCGGGGCGCCACTACTGGAACTGCACGATCAGCCTGGACACGCTGCACGACACGCAGGCGCAACACGATCCCATCGTGAGCGACGCCGGCCACGCCGATCTCTCGAAGATGCAGTGGTTCCTCGACGACCTGCCCAAGGTGCGGCGCGTGCTGGCCAACGTCTCGACGCTGATGGTGTTCGACGACCACGAGATCACCGACGACTGGAACCTGCACCTGCGCTGGGCACGCCGCACGTACGGCTCGGCCGTCGGCCGCGCGATGGTGCGCAACCTGCTGGCCGCCTACGCCCTCTTCCAGCACTGGGGCAACGATCCCGTGGCGTGCCGCGAACCCGGCACGCCCGGCCACAAGACTCTGCTAGCGCTGCAGCGCATGTTCTTCGATGCCGACGGCGCGCCGCTGGCGGCGGGTGCCCCGGCCGCGATCCGCGACGAGCTCGATCGCCTGTTCGACCTGCTGGGCCCGGACAAGCCGGCGACGCCCCCGGGCGAGCGCATCCACTGGCACTTCACGTACCAAGGCCCGCACTACGAGCTGCTCGTGCTCGACTCGCGCACCTGGCGCGAGTACCTCATCGAGGGCGAAGGCACGATCGGCCAGCCGACCAGCGACCAGGCCAGCACCTACCTGATCTCCGCGCCATCGGTGCCGATGCAGATTCCGGAGGTGCCTCCGCCCGGCACCGAGGTGTCGCTGGTGATCACGCCGGCGCCGTTCATCGGCATGCCCGTGGCCGAGGGCATCGTGCAGCCCACGTTGAACGCGGCCGACTCCGTCCCGCACACCCCCGAAGCCCCCTTCGTCGGCCGCAAGCAGGCCACCAACGTCGGCCGGGCCGCGAAGGATCCGGAGCCGTTCGGCTTCGCGCCGCGGCTGTTCGAGGAGATGCTCGCGCGTCTGGCGAATCGGCGCCGCGTGGTGCTCTTCTCCGGCGACGTGCACTACTCGCTCGCGCTCGAGATGTCGTACTGGAGGCTGGCCGGGGAGCCGCTCGGCGCGCGTTTCGTGCAGCTCATCAGCAGCTCGCTGCGCAATCCGCGCGGCCAGTCGAACATGGAGATCTTCACGATGGATCTCGCGCAGCAGCTCGCGCAGCTCGTCACCGCGCAGTCGCGCCTGGGCTGGAAGCGCCGGGGCGCCGGCACGCCGCAGGTGCTGCTCGACGGAGACGCCGGCGTCAATTCGCGCATCCGCCGCGCGCTGAAGGAAGACCCCATCCTGCTGCCCGTCGAAGCGCTCCCGCCGGGCACGCGCGTCGCGCCGCCGGAGTGGGCCTGGCGGATGGCCCTCGTGCCCGACGCACGGCCGGAGACGCAGCGCCTCGTCGCGCTCGAGCCGCCCTCGGTGAGCTTCGACGTGGCGACGAACCCCGCCCAGGCGTTCGTCGAGCTCGCGCGCCGGCATCGCTGGTCCTCCGAGCACGTGATGCCGCGGCGCTGGATGTGGTGGACGAACGTCGGCGTCGTCGAGTTCGCGGCGAATGGAGCCGACGGCCTGAAGGTGCGCCAGCGCCTGTTCGTGTGGGATGTGGACGGCGGACCGCGGCCCTCGCGCGACCGCCTGACCATCGAGTGCAGCCTCGACCTGGGCAGCGAGGCGCCGCCCGCGGTGGCATAGCGCATGCGCATCGTCGACTTCTTCGCCGGATTGCTCCGAGGGCTCGTCGGGCTGCTCGTGGCGATCAGCCGCGCCCTCCAGAGCGTGTCCACGTCCCCCACGGTGCCGGGCCGCATGAAGAGTGTCGTGCCTCCGGCGGCCTGGCAGGCGCAGGTCGACGCGCTCGACCAGCGCCTGCGCCAGCCCACGGACGAGATGGACGCGCTGGAGGTGGCGGATGCGCTGCAGCTGGCGGTCCAGCTGTTCGACGAGGTCGAAGGGCTCTACCGCGCCGTGAGCGCCAAGGATGCGGGCGCCGACGAGGCGGTGATCGAGCCGCTGCGCTTCATCCTGTCGGTGCTGTTCCAGACCTACCTGCGCGAAGGCTCGAAGAACACCTTCGGCACCATCCTCGCGTTGCTCGTCGTGCTCGATCGCCGGCTCTCGGAGTCAACCAGCGACGCGACCTTCACCGAGCGGCTCGTGCGCTGGCTCGGTGCCACCGGCCGCCTCGTCGCCGATTCGGAGGGCGGCCAGGAAGGCGTGGACACGGCCGAGCTCGTGGCCGCCTGCCTGCAGGGCGGGCTCGTGTTCGGCTCGATGTTCTTCCACTGGCTCGTCTACAAGGACGTTCCCTGGCTCACCAACGTGCCGGAAGAATGGCGCCCGGTTTTCCGCCTCGGCTTCGACGATCTCGAGAGCGATCGCCCGGCATCGCAGCGTCGCGCGCTGCAGCGCGCGCTGACGATGTACTACCCGCCGAAGCGCGCGGCATTCCTCGATGCCGAAACCTTCCAGCAGCTGCGGCCGCTGCCGCGCCCGTGGGTCGCGGGCGGGCCGTCCATCACGCTGCTGCCGGTGCCCGCACAGGCGGGCGTTCACGGCGGCGCGGTGGGGCTGTACATCGAGGGCGACGTGTCGACGAAGCTCGAGGACGTGGAAGGCGGACGGCTGTTCGAAGTGGAGGCGGAGCCGGGGCTCTCCGTCCTGATCCCCGTCGGTTCTCCGGAAGTGCCGAACGCGCCGCCGGTGGGTGCCGGTGCGCGGGTGGCGTTCGTGCAGCGCCTGCAGCGCAGCGGCAAGACCGATCCGTCGGGCGCCACCCTCGAGCTCGAGGAGCTGCGCTTCGAGGCCCGCCTGGAAGCGCCCGCGGCGGTGCCCGCAGCGACCGTGATCATGGCGCTGCGCGGTCTGGAGCTGTCGCTCGGCGGCCTGGTGCCGATGCGCGGCAAGTGCGACCTGAGGATGCGCTACGACACGCGCACGCAACGCGTCGAGTTCGAAGGCGGCCTCGGGCTCGAGCTGCGCAAGCGCTTCGCGCTCGGCAACGTCGACGATGCCGAAGGCCAGCCCACCGGCAACCCGGTGGCCGAGGCCACGCTGCTCGCCCGCGTGGCGCTGCAAAGCAAGGCCGAGGGCTTCACGGCCGCCGTCGACCTGCTGGTGGACGCCACGCTGCGGCTCTCGCGCTTCGCCACCATCAGCGTCGCCGGCACCGGCCTGCACTTCGACGCGCACAGCGTGCCCTCCGGCGGGCGGCTGTTCGGCATCTTCGACGCCGACCTGAAGGGCGTGCCGCCCACCGGCATCGGCCTGGCGGTGGCGATCGGCCCCGTGACCGGCGGCGGCATGCTGCGGGTGACGCAGACCCGCGTGAGCGGCGTCGTCGAGCTGGCGATCGGCAAGCGATTGAGGCTTTCGGGCGTCGGGCAGTTCGACAGCCGCAGCCGCTGGCTCGTGCTCGTGTCGATCGAGCGTCCCGGGCCGGGGCCGATGTTCATGCCCAAGGGCATCGGCGTGCTGGTGGCGCGCGGGCGGCAGGCGGACCAGCAGGCCATGCTCGCGTCGCTCGGCAGCGGCGAGATCGACTCCGTGCTGATGCCGCGCGACGTCGTCGCCAACGAGTCGCGCATCATGGCCGCGCTGGACCGGTTCTTCCCCGCGGGCGATGCGACCGTCGTCGCGCTGATGGCGCGGTGGGAATCCGCGAAGGGCGAGTTCACCGCCAAGGTCGGCGTGATGCTCGAGCTGCCGCACCGCGAAGACGGCGAGCTCGAACTGCACCTGATCGCCATCGCCACCCTGAAGGTGCCGGGCCAGGAGCGCTGGACGCTCGAAGGCGTGGGCTTCCTGAACCTCGATCGCAAGGAGGGCTACCTCAAGCTGAAGCTCACCGACGCGCACCTGTGGGGCACGGAGTTCACCGGCAGCGCGCTCATCTTCCACGGCGACCCAGATGGCGACGGCCCCGTGGGCAAGGGGACCTGGATCAGCCTCGGCGGCTTCTTCCCCGGCTACGCGCTGCCCGGGCCGGCGATGCAGGGCATGACGCGCATCGGCGTGGCCATCAAGCGCGGCGACCACGTGAATGCGTTCATCGCGGGCTACCTCGCGTGGACGCCCGCGTCGATGCAACTGGGCTTGCGCGCCGAGCTCCATGCGCACTACTTCGGCTTCGGCTTCGACGGAGCGCTGGGGTTCGATGCGCTGATCGGCTTCGACGGCAGCTGCGAGATCCGCTTCGATGCCGAGCTCACGTTCAGCGTCGCCGGCCGCACGCTGTGCGGCTTCGACATCGAGGCGGTCTACACGTCCACCGATCGCGAATGCCTCTCCGGCAAGGCGCACTACGAGTTCCTGTGCTTCTCGGGCACCAAGCACTTCAACTGCGAGCTCGGCGAACGCGAGGCGCCCCGCCTGCCGGTGAGCGAGCTCGAAGAGGCGCTGGCCGCGGAGCTGGCCTCCGTGGCGGCGTGGCGCGCGCCGGTGGCGGCCGGCGTCGTGCTGGTGGCGCGCGAGCGCGGCATCACCATCGGGCCCGACGGCCGCACCTACTTCGAGCAGAGCATCGTGCCGCTGAACGTCGAGATCGACCTCTTCGGCATGCAGCGCCTGGCCACGCCGAAGGTGCTGCGGGTGGACGTCGCTCCGCTCGGCAGCATGGCCCTGCAGACCAAGATCCGCGTCGGCGAGTTCGCGCCCGGCCTCTTCTTCGAGATGACGCAGCAGGAGGCGCTGCGCGCGCCGGTGGTCGTCTCGCACGACGCCGGCTTCGAGATCCAGCTCCCGCTGGCCGGCGGCGCGGCACGTGCCGTCGAGGACGACTGGGAGGATGTGGTCGTCGATCCAGCATTCGTTCCGCCGGACCCGTCACCCACGCAGCCGCCGCGGCGAATGCTGGCCGTGCAGCTCGAGGCCATGCAGGCCCGGCTCGTGGCCGACGGCGCGGTGAGCGTGGCGCGGCCGGTCGAGGTGAAGCCGCTCGTGTTCGTGGGCGCCGACGCGCAGCCGCTCACCTGGATGCACGCGCGCCGCGCGATGCAGCGCACGCCGCCGGCGGTCGCCGCTCCCCTGCCCGGCGTGATGCTGGCGCGTGCGCCGTTGGAGGCTGCATTCCGTGAAGCGGTCTTCGCACCGGTGGAGGCGTGGAGATGAGCGCCGCCCCGGCCGCCCGTAGGCGCTCGCACCGCAGTGCGAAGCACGGAGGTTGGCTCATGAGCGCCGCCCGGCCGCCCGAAGGCGCTCGCACCGCAGTGCGAAGCACGGAGGTTGCCTCATGAGCCTGCGTTTCCTGCCGTGGCTGCGCGCCGAGCGCCCGGCGCCTGGGGCGGCGCTGTCGTTCAACGTCGGCGCCACGCCGCGCAGCGTGCCGATGGCCGCGCTCGGGCCCGGCGACATCGCCCGCCTCGCCCCCGGGCTGCAGGTCCAGCCCGATCCCGCGCCGGGAAGCGCCGGCTTTCCGAGCACCTTCCTCGCGGCCGCCCGCTTCAGCGATGCGACGTTTCCCTGGCTGTTCACGCCCGGTGCGCCCGATGCCAGCGGCCTGCTGATGCCATGGATCGCTCTTGTCGTGATCGACGACGACGAAGCGGCGGCCCGGCTGTCGCAGCGGCCGGGTGGCCTGACGGTGCTGACGATGCCCGTGGCCCGGCTGCCCGCTGCCGTGGAGCTCAGCGCGTTCGCGCATGTGCAGGTGACGGGAGACCTGCCGTCGAACGCCGACGTGCTGTCGATCGTGCGCGACCAGCCGGGATGCGCCACGTCGCGCCTGCTGGCGCCGCAGCGTCTGGCACCCTCCCGGCGCTACCGGGCCTGCCTGGTGCCGACCTTCGAAGCCGGGCGCCTGGCCGGCTTGGGCGAGCCGGTGGGCGATCCGCTGTCGCCAACGCCGGCATGGCAGGGCGACACCGGGGAAGTGACGCTGCCGGTGTATCGCGAATGGTCGTTCGGCACCGGCGCGGATCCGGACATCGAGACGGTCGTGCGCCGCCTGGCCGAGCGAAGCGCCGCGGAATGGCCGGCGCCGCCCTCGCTGGACCTGTCGGCGCTCGGCGTCGAAGCCCCCGCGGAGTACCGGGGCCCCCTGCGTCCGCTGGCCGCCGAGCCGGCCGCCCCGAGCGACGCGGCGGCCGCCAAGCTTGCGGCGATGCTGCCGCCCGATGCCGAACCCTCCGGGCCCGGGGCCGGTCGCGCGCGCATCACGCCGCCGTGGTGGGGCGAGGGCCATGGCGCGCGCCGCAAGGGCTGGTCGCGCACGCTGAACCTCGATCCGCGGCTGCGCGCGGCCGCGGGCCTGGGCGCCGAGCTGGTGCGGCGGCGCCAGGACACGCTGGTCGATGCGTTCTGGCGCCAGGCGGGCGCCGTCCTGCGGGCGCAGCGGCTGCTCATCGGCTCCGAGCTCGCCGGTGCGGTGAGCACCCGGCTCGTGCTCAAGCACCTCGCCAAGGCGAGCGCGGAAACCGTCGTCCATGCCTTGCGGCCGGCCGCATCGGCCGGGGGCTCGCCGCTGCTGTTCGCCAGAGTCGACGCGGCGGCCCCGCAGGAAGCCATGGCGGTGGCGTCGCCGGCACTTCGGCGCGTGGCCTCGACGCGCCGTCTCGCGGTCGTGTCGGCGGCATCCGCCGCAACGACAGCCGCAACGACGGCCACGACGACAGCCACGCCGGCCGAGCTCCGCACGCGCCGCACCTTGCCGACCTTCCATCTGCCGGACCTGCAGTTGCTGACCACCGATCCGCTGTTCGCGATGTTCAGCCACGCCGCACCACCGCAAAGCCCGACGCCGGTGAGCGACGTGCCGATCCCGTCGCCGCCGCTCGTGGTCATCGGCGAGCTCGCCGCCGTCGCGCTGCAGACGGTTCTGGCCGACATCGCCGAGCGCGCACGCCTGCCCCTGCGCATCGACACCGGCGACTTCGCCCCCGCGGGCGCGAGCGGCAGCGTGCGCGGCAGCACCGCGCTCGACGAGCCCCTGGTGCCGGCCCTCGCCGAGCTCGGTCCCGACCTCGTCTTCCCGCTGTTGAAGGCGGTGCCGGAAGACAGCCTTCAGCTGCTCGCCGTCGATGGCGCCGCGGTCGAGGCCCTGCTCGTCGGCGCCAATGTCGAGCTGGCCCGGGAACTGCAATGGCGCGGTGCGCCGGTGCGGCCCGACGCCACGCTGCTGGCCAACGCCTGGGTGAGCCTGCCGCATCCGCCGATCGCCGACTGGGGGGCCGGCACCGGCACTCCCGAACCCCCGCTCGGCCACCATGCGGCGCATCTGTCGGCCACGGTGATCGTCATGAACAGCCCCTTGCTGGCGCGCCTTCCGGGGCTCACGCCTTGGCTGACGCAAGGCGTGGCCGTCGGCGAGCGCGGGCGGCGGCCGGGGGCCACCACGCGCGCGCCGCTGTTCATGCACGCGCTGTCGGACGAGGTGGCCTACTTCGGCTTCGCGATCTCGCCGGACGAGCTCGCCGGTCGCGACGGCAGCGCGGGCTGGTACTTCTGCTTCGCGCAGGCGCCGCAGAAGCCCCGCTTCGGCCTCGACGAGGCGCCGGTGGAGCCGATGCGCACCTGGCTCGACCTGGACTGGACCCGCGTCAACAGCGAGGGCGGCCGCCTGCACCTCGCGCCGGCACCGCAGCCGCCGCAACAGCCGGCCGGCCTCACCTTCGGCCCCGACGGCGCGCAGATGGCGGCCATCCTGCTCCAGCGCAGCATTCGCTTCGCGATCCACGGGTCCCAGCTGCCCGGCCTCGGAGCTTCGTGATGGTCACGCGAGTGATTCGCCCAGGCACGAGGATCGACATCGGCACGACGGGGCCGGTGATCGTCGCCGATCCCCGAACCGAGGCCCCCGCGGTCGCGGCGCCCCCGCCCCCGCAGGAGCTGCCGGACGATCGCCTGGCCGGCGCGGGCCTGTCCGGCGACATGCCGGCGCTGCTGCTGCCGATGCGGATCGAGACGCGCTGGATGAACGCGGGCGCGGACACGCTCGAGCTGTGGGTGCGGCTGTTTCCCGACGTCATCCACGTCGCGGAGGAAAGGCCGGACCTCTCGCAGCAGGAGTTAGACCTCGCGCGGCGCTACATCGACGCCGAAGAGGCTGCAGCGGTCGCGGCAGCCGCGGGCGGCGAGCCGGCCGACCGCCGCCGCGCCGCCTGGGACGAGGCCGTGAACGCGCTGGGCGCGCCCCGCGCGACGTTCGCGATCCTTCGCGTGCGCGGCGGCGCGACGGCCGTCGCGGAGCCGGCCGAAGGCGTCACCGCGGCGCACCTGCTGCCCTCGCGCATCGCGCTCGTGCTCGAGGGCACCGGGTTCCGCCGCGTGGCCTGGGGCGCCGACATCGTGTCGCCCCTGCCGGCCGGCATCGCGGCGCCCGAGGAGGAGCCCACGCGCTGGCAGTTCGATTTCGACGCGGCGGAGCGCGCGGGACTCGCCCTGCGCGTGCCGTTCGATCGTGCCCAGGCACAGGCGCTCACGCGCATCATCGGCATCGGGCTGCGCGACGGCGCCCCGGCGGGCCACACCACGCTGCTCGGCGCGCACCTGGGGCGCCAGTTCGCGAGTGCCGGCAGCGCGCTCGTCGCGGTCGGCACGCCGACGAACAACACCGACGATGCACGATCCGGCTTCGACTCCGCGACGCGTGCCGACGATCAGGCCGCCGCCATCGAGCACATGGCGCAGCCGCTGGCCGCGGACGCCGACGGCAGCCGGCTGGCGCGCGCCTTCGGCGTCGACGAGTCGCTGTTCCGGCCGCTGGCAGGCGCGCGCGCACGCGGCGAATCCGAAGCGGCGATGCTCCATGCGGCGCTCTGGCCCGGCACCCTCGGCACGTGGCTCGTGCAGCTGATGGACCCGGCGGTGCCCGCCGAGGCCCAGGCGTTCATGCGCGATCTCTTCGTCAACGACGTGCGCGCCCGCGGCCCGCTGCCTGCGCTGCGCATCGGGCGGCAGCCGTATGGCGTCCTGCCCGTCACGTCGCTCGCTCGCTGGGTCGGCGACGCCGAGCAAGCCGCCCGCATCCTGCACACGCTGCGCGCGCACTGGCAGGCGCAGGCCAGCCCGCCGACCCTGCATCGCGGAGGCGACAAGGCCACCCTGCGCGCCGTGCTGGCGCAAGGCCCGCGCAGCACGCGGCTGACGCTTCGGCGGGCACGTCCGGCCGAGGCGGGCTACCCGGCCGCGGCGCTGGCGGGGCTGGAGCAGGCCTGGACCGCCGTCGAGCCGGCGCTGCGTGCCCTCGGGATCGCGCAGCGCCCCGACCTCTCGCGCTTCATCCACGATCCGCAGGCCCACTGGAGCCGCATCGCGCTCGTCGCGCCGCGCGGCGCCGACCGCCGCCAGCCGCTGGCCGCCAACTACCTGCGGGCGCTGGCCACGGCCGCCACCGGCCTGGCGCTGCGCTCGCACGAGGCCGTCGGCAACCAGCCTCCGGCGACGCTGCTGTACGTGCTGGCGCGTGCCGGCCTGCTGGAGATCGCGCTGTCGATCGTCAAGGAGGTGTTCGGCATCACCAGCGTCACGGTTCGCGATCATCGCGGCGGCACGGACGTGATCCGCGTCGAGCGCGCCTGGCGCATGCTCACGCGAACGCACGAGCGCCTGGGCAACCAATCGGTCTCCGATGTGATGGCAGCGATACCCACCCGCCTGCAGACGATCCGGGAGGGCGCGTTGCCGGTCGCGTTGCCGGAGTGGGTGGGGCTCACCACCCCCGTGCGCGCGCTGCGCGCGGCACTGGCCGGCATCGCCGACCTGCCCGTCGAGCGGCTGGAGCGCGGCCTGCTCGAAGCGCTGGACGCCACCGCCCACCGGCTCGATGCCTGGGTGACGGCACTGGCGGCGCGGCGGCTGCGCCAGCAGCGCCAGGCGGCCCCGGACGGCGTGCACATCGGGGCCTGGGCTCATGTCGGCGCGCCGCCCGTGCCGCCGCCTCCCGATCCCCACGCGCCGGCGCGCACTGCCGGCTTCGAGTTCGCCCCGTCGCTGGCGCACGCGCGCACCGCGGCACTCCTGCGCAGCGCCTTCGAGGCGAGCCGCGGCGATGCACCGCAGGCCGGGCCGGGCGGCGACCAGGAGCACGCCGTCGACTTGTCGTCGGCCCGGGTGCGCTCGGCCCTCGACCTCGTGCAGCTGGCGCGCGCCGGCTGCAGCGTGGGCGAGGCGCTTGGCCGCCGGCTCGAACGATGGCTCGTCGACCACGACCTCGGCCCGCAGACGCCCGCGCTGCGCGAACAGGCGCCGCTCGGCGGCGGACGCTTCGGCATCGACGGCGTCGCGTTGGCGGCCGCCTGGCAGCGCGAACTGCCGGGCGCGCCGCTGGCGGACGCCGCCGCGCAGTTGATCGAATGGGTCGACGAACTCGCCGACCTGATGCTCGCCGAAGGCCTGCACCAGATCGCGGGCGGCCGCCGCGAGCGCGCGCGTGCCGTGCTGGAGGCGATCGAACGCGGCGAGGTTCTGCCCGAGCAGTTCGACATCGTCGCCGGCCCGGCCAGCGGCGCCGCACGGCCCTGGCGGCTGGCGCTGGAGGTGCCCGCCGGCGGCGGCTGGCCGGGCAGCGGGTCGAGCGTGCGTGCCCTGGCCGCGCCGGCGCTGGAATCGCTCGCAGCGGCCTGGCTCGGGCCGCCCGAGGCCCTGACGTGGACCGTGCAGGGACGCGGCGCCGAGGGCGACGGCAGCGTCAGCTTGAGTCCGCTCGACATGGGCCTGGGCGCGCTCGACGTCGTGGCGCTGTCGCGGCGCGGCGAGACGCTGGTCGCGTTGGCGAAGGCCGCGGCGCGCCTGAAGGGATGGACCACGATCGCGACGATCACCGGCGACGAGGGCTCGAGCGCGCGCCTGCTCACCGCACGCATGCTCGCGCGCCTGTTCGACGCGGCCCCGCGCTTCGTGGCCGATGCGGCCGCAACGCTCGCACGCGTCGAAGCAGCCATCGAAGCGCTTCGACGCCCGGACGCCACGCTCCGGCGCATGGCCTGGACCGGTGGCATCGACGATGTCACGGCGCTGGACGAACGGCTCGCCGCCGCCCCGGCCGCCGTCGAGCCGCTCGCCCGGCTCGACGCGCTGGCCGGCATCCGGGCCACCGAGGCGCGGGCCGAAGCCATCGCCCCCGCACTCGACGCGTTGCAAACCCTCGGCGCGCCTTCCCTGCACGCATGGCTGCACGACATGGGGCGCGTGAGGCCCGCCGTGGCCGCCCTGGGCGCGATGGCGCTCGCGCAAGGGGGCCTGGGCAGCGGGGGCGTGTCCGTTCGCGACGAGCCGGACGGCACGCGCCTCGTCATCGCGGCGCCGCCACCCGGCGGAACGCCGGGCGCGTCTAGCGCGCTGCTGACGGTGGACCGGTGGTCCGAACCCCTGCCGGGCGCGCCCAAGGATGCCGCCGCCGCGCTGCAGATCGACGCGCCCCGCGCCCGCGCGCCGCAGGCGCTGCTGCTGGCGGTGTCTCCCACGCCGGGCCAGCCCTGGACGCTGTCGACGCTGGCAGACGTGGTGGCCGAGACTCTCGACATGCTGCCGCTGCGCGCGGTGGCGCCGGGCGCGGTCGCGGGCCACTACCTGCCGGCCGCGATGGTGGCCGACGACCTCGATGGCGAGGCCCTCGGCCCGCTGCCCGCGTCGGCATTTCGCGCCGTGATCGGCTGACGGAGCGCATCGATGATTCCCTGGACCCGGATCGAACCCCAAGTCGAGGATCCGACGCTGCAGGAGGGATTGCGCGCCGAGGTGGCGGATCCCCTGTGGCTGCTGGCCCGCCAGTGGCAGATGGGCGAGTTTCGCGGCGAAGACGTCGGCACCCCGATCCTGGCGACGGTCGAGACTGCGGAAGACCCGCCGCAGGTGCTCCTCGTGGGCGGCCAGGCGCGCGTGCTGGACGGGACCGAGCCGATCGAGACGCTCGTCGAACGAGAGCGGGAGTGTCCGCCCGACGACGCATTGCGGCTTCAAGGCGCACTGGTCTTCGCCGACTTCATGGCCGCGGCAGGACTGGCCGCCGTCGTGCAGAAGTGCGCTTCGATGTTCCCGGTCGCCGGCAGCGAGGCGGCCGCGTTGGGTCTGGACCTCGACAGCGCTGCCGCACGGTCCGCGCTCGCCGGCAAGGTGGTCGACACCGAAACGCTGTTCGCCGCGCTGCACGCAAGCATCGGCGAGGTGGCCGGGCGC
>Ga0247825_10002223_pt1 | contig 12852 bp, 12 predicted proteins | sample 13C_Vanillin_Day_FD_194413 | JGI IMG/M metagenome (GOLD analysis project Ga0247825, IMG submission 194413) | Soil microbial communities from agricultural site in Penn Yan, New York, United States - 13C_Vanillin_Day48 | ecosystem: Environmental > Terrestrial > Soil > Agricultural land | place...
GTCCTGCACCCCGCCCGCGGCGAACGGCACCACGATGCGCGTGACGCTGCCCTGCCCCTGGACGGCGAAGGCGGCGCACCAGAGCAGCGCGGCAACGAGAAGCCTTTTCAGTTGCTTTGCCCTTGCGCTAGTTGCTTTTACCCTTATTGGCGGCCGGCTTCGTCGCGGCTTCCTGCGGCCAGTAGTAGTTCGCCGCGAACGAGTACGGCGGGAACATGTAGCGTTTCGCCGGCACCACCTTGGAAGCGTAGGCTCGCTGCGACTCGTACACCTTCTTGAACGTCGGGCTCTTCGCCGAGTTCTCCGCGGCCACCTCGTCCCAGGCCTTGAGCGAGGCGATCAGGATGTCGGGCGGCGTGCGCCGGATCTGCACCCCGTGCTTGTTGATCAGCTCCTCGATCGCGTCGGCGTTCTGCTTCTGCCAGCGCGTGAGCCAGGTGATGAACGTATCGTTCACCGCGGAGTTGATGGCTTCCTGCTGCGCCGGGGTGAAGCCCTTCCAGACCTCGAGGTTGAAGCCGAGCTCGCCGATCGAGTTGTTCTCGTGCATGCCGGGGGTGTAGTGATACTTGAATACGCTGTGCAGCCCGAGGCGCAGGTCCTCGACGCCGCCGACCCACTCGGCGCAGTCGATCACGCCGCGCTGCGCGGCCGGCACGATCTCGCCGCCGGCCATGTTGACCACGCTCATGCCCATCTTGGCGTACACCTCGGCGTTGAGGCCGGTCTGGCGGCATTTCAGGCCCTTGATGTCGGCCACGCTGCGCAGCGGCTTCTTGAACCAGCCGAACGCCTGCGGGCTCGACGGGTGCGCGGGCCACACGATGAGGTTCAGCTTGAGGTCGTTCTGGTAGAACTCGCGCCACATCTGCAGGCCGCCGCCGACGTAGAGCCAGCCAAGGTAATCCATGTGATCCATGCCGAAGGGGCCGCCGGGGGGCGCGGCAAAAAGTGCCGCGGCAGGATTCTTGCCGACCCAGTAGTAGGAGATCGAATGCCAGCCGTCCAGCACCTTCTTGTGCGTTGCATCGAGCACCTCGAAGGCCGGCACGATCTGCCCCGCCGGCATGGCGTCGATCTTCACGCTGCCCTGGGTCAGCTTCTCGGTGCGCTCGGCAAAGATCTTGAAGTGCTCCTGCAGCGTGTTGCTCGCCGGCCAGCTCGACTGCATCTTGATCGTCTTGGAGGCCGGCGCGGGCGCCTGGGCGAAAGCGCCGAAGGAAAGTGCGGCGGCCGCGGCAGTGAGGCACATCTTCATTGGAATCTCCCTGTAGGTGTAGGGCTAAGCTAAACCCGCCGCGCTTGCAGTGTCAATGAATCGCAGCGGAACGTAGTTTGCTACGTAACGTGTGCCGTTCCGTGTGCCGTTCCCACAGGAGGATTTTCGATGAACAGACTCGCAATCGCAGTGCCGCTTGCCATTGTTGCCGTACTTGCCGCCGGCTGCAGCAGCCGGGGCGGCGAGAAGCCCGCCACGGTCACCGTCACCCCCATCGAGCAGCCCTACCGCCCGGGCACCGGCGTGGTGCAGGCAGTGAGCCCTGCCCCAGGACCGATCGCCGCCGGGCCCCAGACCTCGGCGCGCAGCCCGGCAGCCTCCGACAGCGGGATGCAGCGCCTGCGCATCCGCATGGATGACGGCAACATGGTGTACGTCGACACGCCGAGCAGGGACTTCGTGCCCGGGCAGCGCGTGCAGCTCTCCGCCGCGAACGAGATTCACAGGCAGTAGCAAAAAGCCGCTAGAAGCCGAAGCAGCGCCGCGGGTTCTCGACCAGGATCTTGTCGCGGACCTGCGGCTGCGGCGCCCACGTCTCGAGCAGCGCGAAGAGGCGCCGCGAATCGACGCGCTCGGCGAACGAGAGGTGCGGGTAGTCCGATCCCCAGATCACGCGCTCCGGGGCGGCGGCAATGAGCGCGCGCGCGAGCGGCACCGTATCGGCGAAGCCGGGCTCGAGGGAGATGCGGTAGGCGCCGGTGAGCTTGACCCAGCAGCGCTCGCAGCCGCGCACGAAGCTCAGGAACTCCATGAACCCCGGCTGCTGCGGACCCGCCATCGCGGGAAACATGCCGAGGTGCGCGATCGAGAGGCTCGATTGGAGATCTCGAAACACCGGGATGAGCTCGCGCGTGAGCCACCCCGGCGCGAGAAAGTCGAGCATCCAGCCAAGCTGAGCGCACTTCGCGTCCAGCGTGCGGATGCGCTTCATCAGGCTCATCGAGAACCCGGGCTCGGGCGGCTTGATCGGGTTTACGTTGATGCGCACGCCGCGCACGCCTGCCGCGTGCAGGCGCTCGAGCTCGGCCGCGCTCGCATCCTCCTCGATGTCGACGATGCCGCGGCAGCGCTCGGGCCCCACGACGCGCATCGCGTCGAGCATGCACCGGTTGTCGCGCCCGTAGGCGCTCGGCTGCACGAATACGTAGCGCTCGATGCCCAGCTCGCGCGCATGCTCCAGGTAATCTTCCAGCGGCGCGTTTGGCGGGTTGTAGCGCAGGTCCGACGAATACGGATAGCGCTCCTCCGGGCCAAAGACGTGGAAATGCGTGTCGCAGGCGCTCATCGACTGGCGATCCAAGGCGTAATCAGGGACAGACCACGTTTTCTACCCCTCGAGAATCCAGAAAACGTGGTCTGTCCCTGATTTTGGCGTGTCATGTCCGTTCATTCGACCTGGATGCCGGCTTCCTTTACCAGCTTCACGAACGCATCGGCCTCGGCGCGGAAGTATTGCGTGAACTCCGCGGGCGAGGCGCTCGCCAAGAGCTCGATGCCGCGCGCCTCGTACTTCTTCTTCATCTCGGGATTCGAAAGGGCTTTCGCCACGGCCGCGTGGAGGGCCGAAACGACCTGCGGCGCCGTGGCGGCGGGCGCGACGATGCCGTTCCACGTCACGTCGTCGAAATCGGCGTAACCGAGCTCTTGAAGCGTCGGCACCTCGGGCAGCACCTGCGAGCGGGTCCTCGAGGTGACCGCCAGCGCGCGCAGCTTGCCGCCTTTCACCTGCCCCGCGGAGGTGCTCACCTGGTCGAACATCATCGCGATCTGCCCGCCCATCAGGTCGACGAGCGCCTGCGCGTTGCCCTTGTAGCTCACTTGCGTGAGCCGCACGCCGGCCGCCCGCATGAAGAGCTCGGCGGCCACATGCCCGGTCGAGCCGTTGCCCGAGCCGCCGAAGGTGATCTCGCCCGGCTTCGCTTTCGCCAGCGCGACGAGCTCCTGCACCGAGCGCGCCGGATGATTCGGGTTCACCACCAGCACCTGCGGGATCCGGCACACGAGGCTGACGCCCGTGAAATCGGTGCGTGGATCGTAGCCCGCCGCCTTCACCACCCCCGGCACGCGCGCAAAGGTGACGGCGACCGAGAGCAGCGTGTAGCCGTCGGCCGGCGCGTTCTTCACGAACTGGGTTCCGATGATGGCGCTCTGCCCGGGCCGGTTCTCGACGATCACCTGCTGGCCGAGGCCCTTCGATATCTCGTCGGCCACCGCGCGCGCCACGATGTCCTGGTTGCCGCCAGGAACGAGCGGCACGACGAGGCGGACGGGCTTGGCGGGAAACGGCTGTGCGAAGGCATTTACCGTCAGAAAAAAAAGAACAGCCAGGGTGGCGCTTTTCATACCGTTCACAGCTTGAGCTCCTTCACCTGCCGCGCCCGCCGCGTGCACTCGGCGAGCAGGAACGCGAGGTCGTTGCCAGTCGAAACGTAGCGCGCGCCGAGCCGGACGAACTTCTCGACCAGATCCGGCCGCGTGCCAAGCCCGCCGATGCCGACGTGCCTGCCGCGCGGGCGGCAGGCGGCGATCGTGCGCTCGTAGGCCTGCGCAAGCTCGGGGTGGTCGTATTGCCCCGCTAGCCCCAGATCGGCGAGGAGATCGTTGCTGCCGATCAGCACCATGTCGACGCCGTCGACGGCCACGATCTCCTCGACGGCCTCGAGCGCGGCTGCGGACTCGACCTGCACCGCGACGAAGGTCGCTTCGTTCAGCGCCGGCAGCGCCTCCGAGGCCGGCACGCTGCGGAATTCGAGCTGCGGCAGGCCCGGCGCGAAGCCGCGGCGGCCCGCCGGCGGGTACTTGGCCGCGTCGAGCACCGCGCGCGCCTCGTCCGCCGAGCGCACGCCGGGCGCGATGACGCCGAGCGCGCCGCCGTCGAGCACGCGCGAGATGTACTCGGGCGTGTTCGCCGGCACGCGCACGAATGCCGGGATGCCGGCCTCGAGCGCCATGATCGATATCTGGCTCGCCGCCTGGAGCGTAAGGCTCGAGTGCTCGAGGTCGATGTAGAGCGCGTCGAAGCCGGCGGATTTCGCGATGCGCACGATCTCGACGCCGGACACGAGGCGCACAATCATCGACGCGACGAGCTCGCCACGGGCGAGCTTCTCCTTCACCGCGTTTTTCATCTACGCAGGATCAAGCGCGTGCTTGCGCAGTACGCGCTGGGCCTCGCGCGACGTGAGGTGCCGCAACAGCTCGTTGCCGGCCGCGGTGTGCGAAGACCTCGAGTGCACCGCGCCGGCAAACACGGTGGAAAGCTGGATCTCGCGCGGCAGCCGGCCGACGTAATCGATGCCCCTCACCTGGCGCAGCTCCGGAATCTGCTGGAAGCAGAGCTCGAACTTGCCACTCGCGACGAGCTCCCCCACCAGCACGCCCGGCGGCGCCTGCACGGCCTTCGCCTTCAGCGCCTCGGCGAGGCCAAGGCGCTGGAACAGCTCCGCGAGATAGATCCCGCTCGGACCGCTCGAGTACACGATCGAGCGGGCGGCGAGCAGAGCGCTTTTGAAGGCGTCCACGGTGCCGAGGTCGGGCTTGCGCGCGCCGGCGCGCACCGCGGCGCCGACCTCCGATTTGGCGATGTTCACGCGGCTGCGCGAATCGAGGCTGCCGCCGTTGATGAGGTCTTCGATCAGCGTGGCCGAGCCGATCACCACGTCGGTGAGCTCGCCGGAGAGCATGCGCTTGCGGATGTCGGCCATCCCGAGCCATTGCGTCTCCACCTTCTCCTTGCTCTGGCGCTGGAACGCGGGCACGAGCTCGAGGTACGCCCCCCGGATCGCGAGCGAGGCCATGACGTTCATGCGCCGGTCCAGTCCCTGATCAGTGCCTCGTAGATCGAAACCGACTGCCGGATGCGCTCCATGTTGCAGTACTCGTCGGTCTGGTGCGCCATGGCCGCCTCGCCCGGACCGAGCACCACCGTGGGCACGCCCGAATAGACCTTGCGCAGGTTGGCGGCGTCGGTCATGTAGGGCGCGGTGCGCGCCTCGAGCGGCTCCTGCACGTAGGGCTTGCAGATCTCGAACACGCGCCGCATCCAGTCCTGCTGCGGCTCGGTCCACACCGGCCCGAGGTCGGAAAATACCTCCAGACTTGCATCCCCGAGGAGATCTGCCAACCGGTCTATCAGTTTTTGATGGTTCATGCCGGGCACGGTGCGGATGTCGACCCCGATGCGCGCCGCGTCGGGCACCGCGTTCACCGTGTTGCCACCTTCGATCGTGCCGACGTTAAGCGTGGGCTTGCCCATCACCGGGTGCGCCGGCACGCCGAAATCGAAAGCCTCGAGCCGGCCAAGCGCCCGCGCCGCCTTGTAGATCGCGTTTACGCCGAGGTGCGGCATCGAGCCGTGCGCCGACACGCCGTTGAAGCGCGCATGGAACTTCACCGAGCCCTTGTGGCCGACGAGCGGGTAGTTCGACGTCGGCTCGCCGACGATCATCGCCCCGGCGCGTCCCAGAAGCCGCGTTTCGACGAGCTTCTTCGAGCCGATACAACCGCCCTCTTCCGCCGCGGTGAGCACGATCACGACGCCCGGCGTTCCGGCGAGCTTCTTCGCCATGGCCCTCGCGGCGAGCAGGATCGCCGCGACACCGGCTTTCATGTCGGAGGAGCCGCGGCCGTACAACCGGTCGCCGTCGGTCTCGCCGCTGAACGGGTCGTGGGTCCACGGACGCGAGCCGATCGGCACCACGTCGAGATGCCCGGTCAGGCAAAGCGGCGCCTTCGCCTCCGAGCCCCCGGCGCGCGCGATCACGCTGGTGCGCGCGTCCTCGTACTCGTGGTAATCGACCTTGTAGCCCCATTCTTCCAGGAGGCTTCCCGCATAGCGCGCGCAGTCGCGCTCGCGGCCGGGCGGGTTGACCGTGTCGAAATTGAGGAGCGACCGGGTGAGGGAAACCGCGTCGGGTCCGCTCATGCGGCGGATGATAAGCTTTTTGTCCGATCCCAGCGCTTCGCAGCGCAGAGCGACCCAATGTGTAGCAAGTTGTGACAGCGCCGCCGGTCCTGCAAAACCTGCTCACAAAGCTTGCATCACGGGCGAAGCGGCGCCTGCCCTAATGGGCCATGAAAACACTTCTCGCCGTTCTTGCAGCCGGCGCCGCGCTGAGCGGCTGCGTCATCGCCCCCGTCGAGCCGGGCCCCGTGGTCTATGCCGCGCCGCCTCCGGCGGTAGTGGTGGCATCGCGTCCTTACTATGCTTACCCGAGGTACCGCCACTGGCACCGCGGCTACTGGCGCTAGCAAACGCGCTGTTGCACCTCTCCGTTGGAGAACTCGACCGTCTCGATCCGGGGTTTGTCGGTCGCGAGGATGAGGCTGTGCCGATGTAAAGCTTGCAGCGGCCTGACGACGATCGATCTAGTGATCGCGGTAATACTCTGCCGCGCCTGGGTGTAGCGGAATGGCGAGCTTGGCCCCCGGACGAGGACTCGCGGCCTTGTGCACGAGCGTCGGATCGATGTCGCCCCAGCCCGCGGCGAGCGCCTCGATGAGCATGTACGCGCTGCCGTTCGGCACCTCCTCGCGGCACACGAACAGGTGCTCGCCGAGCGCCGCGAGCGCGCGCAGGCGCACGCCGCCGCTGTCGGCGTAAGGCGCCTGCCCGGCGAGCGCCGCATGGGCATCCGGCTCGCGCATCACGGCAATGTCGAGCTGCCTGCTCGCAAGCAGCCGTACGAGGTCGTTGCCGTCGCGCGCCCGTGCCATGGTGGCGCGGCTCTCGGGCAGGTGCTGCAGGTACATTTTGGCGAGTGCCGAGCCGAGCTGCACCGATTGCGGATCCGCGGCGCTCGTAAGGAGAACCAGCCGCGTCTTGCGGTAGACCTCCCACTGCCGGTAAGGCGAGTGCCCGGATAGCACGAGCCACAAACCGCCCGCGCCGGCAGCGCGAAGCCAGCCGCGCCGGCTCACCCGCACGCTCTACCTGCGGTGATCTTGATCGTCGTCGTCGCGGTCCTTGCCGCGGCGGTGCCGGTCGAATACGCCGAGGTCGAGGATCGCCGATACAGCGAAGTTGGGCACGTCCACCACGTTGCCGATGCGCAGGTCCACGGCGACGCTTGACAGGACATAAGCCTGGTTGCGGGTCAACTTTGTGTTCGCCGTGATCCAGTCGATCATCTGCAGCAGCGCGTCGCGCGCGGCGAGCGTCAGGTCCTCTGACAGGTTGGTGAGCGGGCCGATCCTCGTGCCGTCGAGGTAGGCGTGCGTGGGCGGAATCACGTCTTTCGGCTTAAGCGGATAGCCGACAGTGGCGTGGAAGCGCTCCGGCGCCAGGCGCTTGAGCTGGTCGCCGCCTTCGTAGTGGGGATGCGTGATCTTCGCGGCGGCGCCTCTCCTCACATCTAGCTTCACGGTCACGGTGGCGTCCATCTCGATCGCCGTTCCCGAAACCTCGCCGTCGCCCTGGGCGAAATGCACGTCGCCGATGGAGAGGAGGCACCCGTCGACAAAGCACGGAAGCAGGAGCGTCGTGCCGACCTGCATCTGCTTGATGTCCATGTTGCCGCCGTTCTCGCGCGGCGGAATAGTGCGCAGGCAGCGATCCTTGAACTTTCCATTGTCACCGCACACGCCCGCCGGCAGAGCGTCGAGCGGCTGGGGACCCAACACGAATCCGCCGACTGCCGCCAGCTGGGCTTCGCGCTGGAAGAAGGTCTCGGTCTGCGTCGGGCCGGGTGCGACACCGATTGTGCCCATGAAGCCGTCGAAGCGGATGTTCACGCCCGGCAGGTCGCGCGAGGTGGCGCCTCGGCGCGTGAGATCCCAGCGCACGATGAACGGGTCGGTAAACACGTCCCGCAGGAAGCCGAAGCCCGGCACGATGATGGTGTAGCCGAAGTCGTCGGGCTCGATGTCGAGCAGCGTGACGGCCAGCACGTCGCCCGCCTTCGCGCCGCGCACGAACAGCGGGCCGGTCAGCGGATGCACCAGGTTCAGATTGAGCGCGAGCACGTCCGCCGGCGTCGAGTTGCGGTCGAGGGAGTGATCGAACGCGTCGCGCGTGCCGAATACCACGACGTCACCGGGGTTCGCCGTGGCGACGGCTGGGATCTGGTGATGCCAGCGGTTATGGCACTTGGGATCATTGACGCAGCGCTCCCCGGTCTTCGGGATGACGACGCGGGCGCCGCGCCGATCGTCGGCGAGCGCTACGACAGCGAGCAAAGACAGCACGAAGCCGATTGCAAACCGGATGCTCATGGTGCCTCCCTGTGTTACTTGATTACTTGAGAACTTCTACTCGGCCGCTCCTTTCTGCTTCAGGAGCTGCCAGACCTTCTCTGGCGTGATCGGGATGTCGACGTGCGTCACGCCGAGGTGCGAGAGCGCGTCCACGACTGCGTTGGCGATCGCGGGCGGCGCGCCGACGGTGGCCGACTCGCCGACGCCCTTGGCGCCGAACGGGTGGTGCGGCGAAGGCGTGATGGTCTTGTCGGTCTCCCAATTCGGGCACTCGAGCGCGGTGGGCACGTAGTAGTCGAGGAAGCTGCCGCCCGAGATGTTGCCGTCCTCGTCGTAGCTGATCTCCTCGTACAGCGCCGGCCCTACGCCCTGCGCCAGCCCGCCGTGGATCTGGCCGTCGACGATCATCGGGTTGATGATGTTGCCGCAGTCGTCCACCGCCACGAAGCGGCGCACCTTTACCTCGCCGGTGCCGCGGTCGATGTCGACCACGCAGATGTAGCTGCCGAACGGGAAGGTGAGGTTCGGCGGGTCGTAGTAGTGCGTCGCCTCGAGCCCCGGCTCCATGCCCTGCGGCATGTTGGTGTACGCGGCGAACGCGCACTCCTGGATGGTCTTCGCCTTGTCGGGCACGCCCTTGATGAAGAATTTTCCGGGCACCCAGTCGAGGTCGGCCTCGCTGCATTCGAGGAGGTGCGCGGCGATCGCCTTGGCCTTGTTGCGGATCTTGCGCGCCGCGAGCGAGGCCGCGGCGCCCGAGGTCGGCGTGGAGCGGCTCGCGTAGGTGCCCAGGCCATAGGGCGCGGTGTCGGTGTCGCCCTCCTCGACCTGCACATCCGATGCCGGGATGCCGAGCTCCTCGGCGACGATCTGCGCGTAGGTCGTCTCGTGGCCCTGGCCCTGAGATTTCGTGCCAAAGCGCGCCAACGCCTTGCCCGTCGGATGCACACGAATCTCCGCGGAATCGAACATCTTGATGCCGAGGATGTCGAAGTCCTTCGACGGGCCGGCGCCGACGATCTCGACGAAGCTGCATACGCCGATGCCCATGAACTCGCCGCGGGCGCGCTTTTCCTTCTGCTCCTTCCTCAGGGAGGCATAGTCGACGATGTCCATCGCCTTCTTCAGGGCCGCCGGATAGTTGCCGCTGTCGTACTCCCAGCCGAGCACCGACTTGTAGGGGAAGCTCTCCGGCTGGATGAAGTTCTTCATGCGCAGCTCGGCCGGGTCCATCTTGAGCTTCTGCGCCAGCACGTCGACCACGCGTTCGATGGCGTGCACCGCCTCCGTGACGCGGAACGAGCAGCGGTAGGCGACCCCGCCGGGCGGCTTGTGCGTGTAGACCGCGTCGACCTCGCAGAAGGCGTTCTTCAGCGGATAGGCGCCCGTGCAGATGGAGAACAGGCCCGCGGGATACTTCATCGGGTTGGCCGAGGCGTTGGTGTAGCCGTGGTCGGCGATGGTCTTGATGCTGAGCGCCGTCATCGTGCCGTCCTTCTTGGCGCCCAGCCGCACCTTCATGTGGTAGTCGCGCGCGAAGGAATCGGCCTGCAGGTTCTCCATGCGGTCCTCGATCCACTTCACGGGCTTGCCGATCACCACCGAGGCGGCGACCGCGATCACGTAGCCCGGGTAGACCGGCACCTTGCCGCCGAAGCCGCCGCCGATGTCGGGGGAGACGATGCGGATGCGTTCCTCCGACAGGCCCACGTGTCCGGCCACCAGAGCGAACACGGTGCGCACGGCGTGCGGCGCCTGCGTGGTCATGTACACGGTGAGCTTGCCCTGCGCGGTGTCGAAGTCGGCCACGCAGCCGCAGGTCTCCATCGACGCGACGTGGATGCGCGGGACGTAGACGTATTGCTCGGCCACCACGTCGCATTGCGCGAGGGCTTTTTCCGTCGCGGCGCGGTCGCCGGCTTCCCAGTGGAAGGCGAGGTTGTCTTTCTTGTCCTTCTTGTCCTTGCGCAGCAGCGGCGCGCCGGGGGCGATCGATTTCAGCGGATCGACCGTCACGGGCAGCGGCTCGTACTCGACCTCGACCGCGTCGGCGCCGTCGGCGGCGATGTAGCGCTCGGTGGCGATGACCGCGCAGACCTCCTGCGCCTGGTACATCACCTCGTCGATCGGCAGCACCATCTGGGTGTCGGCCGAGATCGTCGGCATCCAGTGCAGGTTGTACTTCTCGAGCGTCGGCCCGTCGATCACCGCGAGCACGCCCGGAATCTTGAGCGCCGCCGAGGTGTCGATCTTCTTGATCTTCGCGTGCGCGTACGGGCTGCGCACGATGTCCATGTAGAGCATCCCCGGCAGCTTGATGTCGTCGACGTAGTTGCCCTTGCCGCGGATGAAGCGCGGGTCCTCCTTCCTCTTCATGGAGTGGCCCATGCCGCAGATCTTCGCGTCGGTTCTCATGAGATTTTCTCCGCAGCGTACTGAACCGCCTTCACGATATTCAGGTAACCGGTGCAGCGGCAGAGGTTGCCGGAGATCGCCTGGCGGATCTCCTGCTCGCTCGGCTTCTTGTTGCGCTCGAGGAGCGCGCTGCAGGTCATCAGCATGCCGGGCGTGCAGAAGCCGCACTGCAGCGCATGCTTCTCGGTGAAGCCCTCCTGGATCGGGTGCAGCTTGCCGCCGCTCTCCAGGCCCTCGACGGTGCTCACCTTGCAGCCGTCGGCCTGCACCGCGAGCACGGTGCAGGACTTCACCGGCTGCCCGTCGAGGAGCACGGTGCAGACGCCGCAATGCGAGGTGTCGCAGCCGATGTGCGTGCCGGTGAGCCGCAGGTTCTCACGCAGGAAGTGCACCAGGAGCAGGCGCGATTCGACTTCGGCCTGCTGCGCAGCGCCGTTCACGGTCAGATTGATCTGATGTTTCATATCAATTCCCTCCTGCGCGCTCGAGCGCGGCCTTGAGGGCGCGTGCGGTCAGAACGCGCGCCATCTCGCGCTTGTACTCGACCGACCCGCGCTGGTCGGCGCTGGGCGAGCCTGCCCGCGCCGCGAGGCGCGCGGCCTCCGCGATGGTCTTCTCGTCCGGGGTCTTTCCCTCCAGGAACCTCGAGGCTTCGAGCGCCTCGATCGCGGTAGGCCCGGCGTTGGTGAGCGCGATGCAGGCGCGCTGCACCGAGCCCCTCGCGTCCAGCGTCACCTGCACCGCCACCGCGGCCGCGGCGTAGTCGCCGGTCTTGCGCTTGAGCTTGCGGTAGGCGCTGCCCGTCCGCGGAGGCGGTAGCGGGATGCGGATCTCGGTCAGGATCTCGTCGGGCGCAAGCGCGGTGACGAAGAGATCCTTGTAGAACCGGTTCGCGGCGATCGTGCGCTCGCCCTGCGGCCCGCGCGCGACGAGCTCCGCGCCCAGGGCGATGACGATGGCGGGGCCGTCGTTGGCCGGATCGCCGTTCGCGACGTTGCCGCCGAACGTGGCGCGGTTGCGCACCAGCGGGTCGGCGATCAGCGGCACCGCGTCGGCCAGGACGCCGTAGCGCGATGCGATGATTTCGGAGCGCCCGAGGACCGCCTGGCGGGTCGCCGCGCCGATGCGCACCACGCCCTGCTCTTCCTTGATGTACTCGAGACCCGGGATGCGGCCGATATCCACGAGATGCCCGCAGATGCCCAGGCGCAGCTTCAGCGCCGGGAGCAGGCTCATGCCGCCGGAGAGCACCTTGGCCTCGGTCCCGTAGCGGGCGAGCAGCCCGATCGCCTCGTCCAGCGTGCCCGGGCGGTGATAGTCGAACGGTGCGGGAATCATTGCGTCGCCTCCCTCTGTAGGAACTTGCTGCGGCAGCCCGCGCAGCAGAAGTAATACTTCGTGCCCTTCACCTCGGCGGTATGCCGCGCGGTCGCGACCGCAACGCTCATCCCGCAAATCGGGTCTTTCGCTTCTTTCGAGACCACAACCGGGTCCGGTTTCGCCGATGAGCTCCGTTGCTGAACGATCTGCGCCATGACGCTCAGCGCGATCTCCTCCGGGGTGCGGGCCCCGAGGTCGAGGCCGGCGGGCGCGTGCACGCTTTCCAGCGCGGCGCGCGGCACGCCGCAGGCGGCGAGCGTTTCGCGCACGTGCTCGAAGCGCTTGCGGCTGGCGATCACGCCGACGTAGGCGGGTTCCGCGCCGAGCACCTGCCGCAGCACCTCGAGGTCCTCGTCACCCATGGTGGCGATGAGCACGTGCGCGCCCCGGATTTGCGCCTGCGGCCCGCGCTCCACGCGGTAGCCCATCGCCTCGCCGATGCGCGCGAGCGCCTCGACCGCGGGCGTTGCGCCGAAGAGAACGAGCCGCGGTGCGGGCAGCACCGGCTCGACGTAGATTTCCACTGTGCCTCCGCTTTCGCAGGCCATCGGGAAAAGCTGCATCCCCGAACGGAGCGCCCCGGG
>Ga0247825_10002224_pt1 | contig 12851 bp, 8 predicted proteins | sample 13C_Vanillin_Day_FD_194413 | JGI IMG/M metagenome (GOLD analysis project Ga0247825, IMG submission 194413) | Soil microbial communities from agricultural site in Penn Yan, New York, United States - 13C_Vanillin_Day48 | ecosystem: Environmental > Terrestrial > Soil > Agricultural land | place...
CCGCATCAGTGGTGGGATGTCTACAGTAACCCCGGCGTGACGAGCTACGGCCGATTCGACCTGCAGACGTCCTCGTACGCATTGCTCTTGATGGCAGATCAGACCCCCGCGTGGCGAGAGGTCTATACGCGGATCGCCGACGGCCTCGCCAGTCGGTTCCCGACCTACTGGGGTGCGATCGACTGGCTGACACAGATCGGTGATGACCCCAAACGTGCGCGCTATCCGGAGAGCGACATGCAGCTGATGCCGGAACATCTGCGCGGCCAGTACAACCGCATTGGCTGGGCCGCGAATGGAGTCCAACCGTGGGGCTTGCAACATGATCCGATCGGCGCCGATGGATACCTCTTCTTTCGAGGCTGGTTCAATCTCCTTTTGTCCGTTTACAAGTACGTCTCCGACGACGACAAGTGGGAACGGCCGTTCATGGTCACCGGCTACGGGGACGAACAGTTTGAATGGACTCACTCGCGAATCGCCGATGCATTGGAGCGCCAATACAGGCAGCACCCGGAGGGTCCTCACTGCGAGAACACGAAAGTGTGGTTTTCGTGTAACAGTGCCGCAGGCCTGGGCCTTTATCTTTACGACCGTCTTCACAACGCTGGGAAGCACCGGGCGGCCGAAAGCTTTCTCGAGTACGCGCGCGACAATTACATGCGTATATCTACAGACGGGAAGCTCGAGTCGGTCACAAGGTATTACGACCCACTCGTCGACTACAAAAACAATATGTCACCGCAAAGCGGACTGAACGTCGCTTTCCTGCTGGTGCCCCAGCAGCGCGAGTTGGCGACGCGGATCTACGACGCCGCCGCAAATGCCCTCGGATGGCGAACGCCCGGTGCCGAGGTGCGCGCGTCCGCATACGGTCTAATCGTTGCGCGTGAACTTGGGGATCACTCGGCAATGACGGCACTCGCCGCTGCAGCTGAAAGGGAAGCCGAGCCGCGATTCTTTGGGGATCATGACGAGCGGTTCGGCTGGTTCTTCCATCTCAACGAGGCCTATCCACGCGGCCAACAGAGTGCCCACATGATGGTCGCTCAAGTTGGCGGCGAGGGATCCTGGAGCCGCGCGTTCGAGGCGCCGCACCGCGACAAATTCGAGGCACCAACTGTGCAGGGAATCGATTTCCCATCATTCGGTGTGTATCAGGCGTGGAATGACGCGGCAACGGCGACGCTTCAGGTCGGAACCTATGCCGCGGCCGCAGACCATCGGGGTCGTGAAACACGTTTCGAAATCGTCAATCTGCCGAATGTGGCGGATGTGACGATCCGTTGTGACGGCGCGCCATTCAATCGAGTCGAAGTACTTGGTCGCAACAGAATTCGGTTGACTACAACGATAGACACTCATGAATTTCAGATCGTTACCGGATACCTTCGGCGCGCTCGCCTCGACGATATCGGTCAACGAGAGGCCGCAACAGTTGCTGCTTCTGCAATCGCGTCCCGATGTGGTGCTGATCCTGTCGCGATTGCGCGCGCCAGCGTCGATCTCCTCACCGGCAGCGGGCCGAGCTGCCCTTGTTGCGCGGCGTGAGAAGTCAGCGAGAACGGAGCGGCGCCACGAGTGTTTGGCGGCAACGCTCATCCATCGTGAGTGAATCATCGTCAAGTGAATGAGAGACAGACAAAGAGGTGCGCGTTGGGCACGTCGGTCCGGTGGCTCCGATTGAACCCCGGACGCTTCGGCGGCCTGTACCCCATCTACGTCCGCGGAATGGCGTGCCTGGCAGGCCAACACGCCGCTGCTGTCGGCGAGTTCCAGCGGATTCGCGGTCATCGAAGCATTGTCCTCGTCGACCCCATGGACGCGATGGCGCCATGAAGGCTAGACGCGCGTATGAGGAGTTTTTCGCGCTCTGGAAGAATGCCGACCGGGGCATTCCCGTGCTCGCGCAAGCACGGGCGGAATACGCCAAGTTGCGTCATTGATCAGGCGGTCGTCTCGTGTGATCCGCCCCGGTAGTCCTTCCGTGCGTTGCGCAGCGGAAGTGGTTTCAGCGACCTGAGAGCGTGAGGAAGTGCTGTGGTTCGCCAATACTCCGGTCGTTGCTGGAATCAACGCGGAGGCACGTGCGGCGCTCACCGAGTAAAGCAATTGTCGCACCTCCGAGAGCGTCGGGATGTCATCGCCGACAGGTTCAAAACTGCCGATTGGTCCAGCTGACGTCTCCCCCGGAAACGACGGCAATCTAAAGTAGAGAAACGTGAAGCCTTCGCGGTCCCCCGATGAGAGATGGGACCGATGAAGAAGTCGAAGTTCTCCGAAGAGCAGATCGCGTACGCCTTGCGCCAGGTCGAAGCCGGCACGCCCCCGGCGGATGTGTGCCGACAGCTGGGCGTGAGCGAGGCGACCAACGCTCAATGGTAGCGGGTGAACGCGAACTCTGTTGAGTGTGCGCCCGGGCGCATTCACGTCCGGTCGTCCAGGCTGTGCTTGACGGCGTTGCTCTATCTGCTCGGCCGGGAGGTCTGCGATGCACGTGCTCACGGTCTACGCGCACTCGAATCCGAAGTCGTTCTGTCACGCCATCCTCGATCAGTTCACGGCAGGCTTGCGCGAGGCCGGACACTCGACCGAAGTCGTCGATCTGTACGCGATCGGGTTCGACCCGGTGCACCGCGCACGCGACACACCGAGCTGGCTCACGGAGAGCATCCCGGACGACTTGCTCGATCGGATGCGCTTGCGAGAGTCCGTACTCGAGGGAGCGGGTGGGCCCCTGCGTCGGTTCGCGATGAAGCGGCTGCTCGGCGACCGCGACGCTCGGGGCATCATCAGGTTGCTGCGGGAACGCTATCAGCCGAAGGATGTGCTCGTGCAGCAGCAGAAGGTGGCGCGTGCCCAGGCACTGGCGTTTATTGCCCCCGTCCATTTCTTGAGTTTTCCGGCCATGCTGAAGGGGTGGCTCGATCGTGTGTGGACGCCGGGCTTCGCTTATGATCTGACGGCAGAAGCCTGGCGGGGCGACATCAACGGCCGCCGTGGGCTGCTGACACACGAGAAGGCGCTGATCATCCAGACAACGATTTGGGATGAACGTGCCTATGACGCTGGACTTCGCGACGCCATGTGCAAAGTCATCGACGAGTACACCTTGACCTATCCGGGGATCAAGAAGGTGGAGCATGAGCTGTTCTACGCCGTTCATGGTGCGGACGACGACACGAGGCGCGGGTACCTCGAACGGGCTCGAGCGCTTGGCCGGAATTTCTAGCGGGACATAGAATTGCCACCTAACGAGAGCATGCAGCGGCCGGCGCTTTGCGCCGCCGCTGATGCTGAACGTTAGGCGGATTTGAATGCACCTCGTTCTACGCTCGCATCACATGCGCAACGCGCTAGCTAAGGCCATCTGCTGGAGTTTTGCCTGCGCCTCGGTGGGCATCGGAGCGCAACCTCAGAGTCCCAAGCAATCTTCTGATGCAGATGCTCAGCGCGCCAACGTTCGTGAGATCGCCGAGAGCCTGAAGCGCAGCGACCTTTCTGGTCCTGAAACACCAATGCCGCAGGGGTGGCGGCCTCTGAGGACCGTGTGGGGCGATCCCGAGATCGAGGGCGTGTACACGAACGTCGACGAGTGGGGCATTCCGTTCGAACGACCCTCGGAGTTCGACGGGCGACAACTCGAGAGCATCACGTCGGGCGAGTTGACCAGACTTCGGGCCGAGAGACGCGACGCTTTTCTCGAACGCCTGGCGACTGGTGAGCCGGCGGAGCCTGGCACGATCGGTTGGTACGACAACTTGAACGCGAGGGGCAGTCGCGCCTGGCTGATCGTCGATCCACCGGACGGTCGTATCCCGGCGCTGACTCCCGACGGACAGGGCCGAGCACAGGCAGATGCCGAGAGACAGTCGCGCCCTCGCGGGACAGATTCCTATGCGGATCAAGGCGCGTACGCGCGATGCATCTCGCGCGGATTACCTGGTTCAATGATTCCGGAGGCCTACGGGGACGCGTACGAGATCCATCAAGCTCCTGGGTACGTCGCGATACGTTACGAGCAGATTCACGAGGCCCGCATCATTCCCGTTGACGGACGTCCACACGTGGGCCGCGCCGTGCAGAGCTACATTGGAGATGCCCGCGGCCGCTGGGACGGGAACAGCCTCGTCGTCGAAACCACGAATTTCAAGGAACGCCCGACGTTCCCCACCGGAGCACTTCGTGCGGCGTTTCGTGGCGCGGATTTGACGGCGATGCGCCTCGTCGAGCGCTTCACGCCCGTGACGCCGCGCATTGTGCGGTGGTCGGTGACGGTCAACGATGCGACAACGTGGGTGAGCCCGTGGACGTTTGCGATGAACTTGACCAAGGTGGATAGAAGTCAGCAGCCCTACGAATACGCTTGCCACGAAGGCAACTACGGTTTGAGAAATATCCTGGGCACCGCGCGGGCGCTTGAAGAGCGGGAACGGCGATAAGCGCTGCTGCCCGAGGCTGCTGGTGCTGAGAAACAGCGTTGTTCTGAAGAACCGCCTAACAGCCGAATGGAGCCGACGTCCTCGGCCCGCTCGCGCGTGCCTCCGGGCGCGGCTCATTCGTAACGTTAGCCGGATGAACCGAATGTGGTCGAGACTCGATGGTCCGTGGACTGAGAGATGAAAGGACGCCGCCGCATCCGCCCAGCACCCACTGAGTCCGTGGACGGGCGGCGCGAGGGTCAGGGATATGAAGAACGTTGCCATAGCGCTTCTTGTTTCTGCCGCGACGACGACGCTCAACGCACAATGGCTCACGCTGCCAACGCCGAGCATCCCACGCACCGCCGACGGCAAGCCGAACCTCGGTGCTCCGCCACCGATCGGGCACGATGGACACCCAGACCTATCAGGACTGTGGAGCGTCGCCAGTAGCAAGGGGGATCTTCTCGATGTGAGCAAACGCCAACCATGGCTGCAGGCGCTTGTGCGACAGCATGCCGAAGATCTGTACAAAGACTTCTCAGGATATCGGTGCTTGCCACAAGGGCCTGGGTACCAGACGAGCGACGGGCTGAAGCGGCTGATTCAAGGTGCCAATGCTATTGCAATTCTTAACGAGGATCTCACGTACCGGCAGATCTTCATGGACGGTCGTCAACTCGAGTCAGATCCAAACCCCACGTGGATGGGATATTCCGTCGGTCGTTGGCGAGGCGACACTCTGGTCGTCGAGAGCAATGGATTCAACGATCGAACGTGGTTGAACAACAAGGGCCTATCGCACACAGAATCGTTGCGCGTCACCGAGCGGTACCGCCGCCCCGATTTCGGTCACCTCGAAGTCGAGGTGACCTTTGACGATTCAGGCGCGTACGTCGCGCCGCTACATTTGACCGTAACTTTGGTGTTGGCGGCGGATACGGAGATGCTTGAAGCTGTCTGTGAGAACCCGCACGGGCAACAGCACTGGGTGGGCAAAGCCTCTGATGCGCAGCGCGGAGCCGTCAATGTACGTCCCGACACTCTTCGAGAATACGTCGGCGTCTACAAGGGCCTCTGGGCGAGGACGCTGCGAACCGTGCGAATCACGTTGGTCGACGAAACGCTGTACGTGGACATCGACGATCGAGGTGCCGCAGAGCCGATGGTGCCGCAGTCAGAGTCGTCTTTCTTCGGACGAGGCCTTGGATACGCGTTCCTTCGCGATGCCCAAGGAAAGGTGACGGGCGTTGTCGAACAGCATGTCTCAGGTTCCTACACGTACCCCCGCCAGCCCTAACGTCGATGCGATCGTGACACAGCGCGGCGCGGCTCATCGCCGAGCCGTTAGACCGACAGACTAACTGACGATTCTATGCCGAGAAGTGCATGAGAAGGAGTCTCTGGTTGACGATCGGCGTCTTGGTCGCGCAGTGGCCTGCGTTCGCTGATACCGGGTTTCTCGATCGGTCCGTGACGGTCGGCAGCAAGACGTACCGCTATCAGGTCTACGTGCCGGCAGACCATTCCTCCAAGAAGACGTGGCCGGTTGTGGTTCAACTGCACGGCAACGGCGCGCAGGGAGCCGACGGACTGTTGCCAACGGCTCGCGGCATGGCCGACTACATTCGGCTGAATCGGTCTCGATTTCCGTCGCTCGCCGTATTCCCACAAGCCGAGACTGGCAAGCGTTGGCTCGATGGGGACATGGAGGAACTGGTCATCGCAGAATTGGCCCGGACGATGGCGGAGTTCAACGGTGATCCATCGCGCGTGTACTTGACCGGTTTCTCAATGGGAGCCACAGGCGCATACCGAATCGCATATCGCTGGCCGACCCGCTTCGCCGCAGTTGTCGCGATCGCTGGTCGCGTCGACACGTCGGACGTCCAAACGTATTCCGATCGGGGTAAACAAGCGCATCGCGTAGCGAATCCTTTCGTCGCCGCCGCGGATCCTTTGGTTGCGCTCGCCCAGCGCATCCGCCTCCTACCGATCAGAATCTTCCACGGCGATGCCGATGAGACGGTGCCAGTAGAGCAGTCCCGCCGCCTGTTGCCGGCTTTGAAAGCTGTGAACAGCGACGTACGGTACCAAGAGTACAAGGGAGCGACGCATGTCGGAGCGGCGGAAAAAGCCTATGCCGATCATGACTTGATCGCTTGGCTGTTCTCGCAGCATCGATTAAGCGGCACTCAGGTGCACCACCGTCAGCGCGCGCCGCTCGCTCAGCCCGCGCGTCACCATCTCCCGCACTACCTCGCGGCGCGCTGGCGTGGTCACCACTTTTTTCGCAGCACCTCACGGGTCACCTCGTTTTCCAGGAGGGACTCCGCGAGCAGCTTCTTAAGTCGGGTGTTTTCGGTCTCGAGCTCCTTCAGGCGCTTCGCGTCGGAGACGCTCATGCCGCGGAATTTGCTCCGCCACAGGTAGTAGCTGGCCTCCGAGAACCCATGCTTCCGGCACAGGTCCTTGATCGCCACGCCGGCATCGGCCTCCCGGAGGAAGCCGACGATCTGGGCTTCCGTGAATCGCTTCTTCATCGTCCGATCCCTTTCGCTAGGGCCGGACTCTAAGGTGAAACATCCCCCGGTGATCCGTTCATGCCGCGGTCACCTGCACCGTGACACCGAGATTCCGCAGGCGCTGGAGCAGTCGCTTGGTCACGCGGTCCTTGTCCTGTTGCTCAAAGTGGTACGGACCGAGGTCGTGATACTCGACGCCATCGCGGAGCATGACATAAGCGGCGGTAAGCATCGAACTCGCGACGGCGAGAATGGCCTTCTTCGGACCGCGCCGACTCTTCAAGCGAAGGAATTGCGCCCGCAGATAACTGTCCTTCTTGCGCGTCGCCGACCACGCGGCGTTGACCAGCATCGGCTTCAGCCAGGGGGCGCTTCGCCGTGTTCGGGTCGAGCGAGTGATACCGGCACTCTGGTCCTGCCTCGGGCACAGCCCGGCCCAAGACACGAGATGCCCGGACGAGGGAAACCGCGTCATGTCGGTGCCGATCTCCGCGACCATCGACCGCGCGGTCGTCTCGCTCAGACCCGGCATGGTCGAGAGGAGCGCGACCGCCGCGCGCACGGGGCCCAGCGCGTCGCCAATCCGCACATCGATCGCGGCGATGGCACGCTCCAGGCCATCAATCTGCAGCAGATGCAATTGGATTACAAAGCGGTGATGCTCAGTGACGCGCCCATGCAATGCCTCGCGGAGGTCGGCGCGGCTGGCTTTCAGGCGCCCGCGCGTGAGGTCGGCCAACTGGTCGGGATCGGTCTCGCCGGCGATGATCGCGGCAAGGATCGCCCGGCCGCTCATCCCCATAATGTCGGTCAGCACGCGTGTCAGCTTGATATTGGTGTCCTCCAGCGTTTTCTGCACACGCTGGATGTGTCGGGCCACTTCCCGCCCGAGCTGCCGCCGCGTTCGCGTGAGGTCGCGGAGCGCCTGGATCGAGGCAGGCGGGATAAAGCTACCGCGAATCAGCCCGTGCGCCAGCAGATCCGCAATCCAGCGCGCGTCGTTCGTGTCACTCTTGCGACCGGGCACATTCCGAATGTGCATGGCATTCGCCAATACCAGAGTGAAGTGCTCTTCGAGCACGTGCCACACGGGCTTCCAATACACGCCGGTGGCCTCCATCGCCACGTGCGTGCAGCCGTGGGCCGTGAGCCAGGCGTCCAACGCCAGGAGCCCGCGGGTCGTCGTCGACGCCGTGAATTGGTCGTAGGTGATCGTCGCGTCCGCTGCGATCCGCACACACGCGGTGACGCTCTTGGCATGCACATCGAGCCCCGCGCACCGTCGGTAGAGAACTTCCATCGCGCGCTCCTCGTCTGGACGCTGGCGTGGAGTCCGCTTGGCGAAATCTAAGGTGAGCGCTCACCGGTCACGCCGGGGTCGCAATACGGGGTGCTCGCGGGACTCCGGGTCCAACTAAACCACGGGCTGTCAGCACCAATGAGTCTTCGACCTCGGTGCCACCGTCCCTGATCACTCTAGTCCGTTTCATGACCACGCGAGTCCGTCGCAGACGGATTGGCAACTAAAACGAAACGCTACTCACAATCGGGGGGACGTCGCGGGACCACGAAGTAACGCTAGATTCGATTACGCGTCCATGAGTCTTGTCGCGGGGAAACTCTGCGAAACGGTACGCATGGCGGAGACGCTCCCACGACTTTCAAGATCAGCGGCGTTGCGGAAACGGGATCGATGTCGACGCGCTCATGGGAAGCTGTCTACGAGGAACTGCGAACTGTTCACGGAGCTAACCGAATCGCGGCAACGTTGAGGGAGTTGTCGGGATTCACGACCGCTACCAGGTGAGTTGTCGGCGCGCCTGTCGGCTGGCGCACATCTGTCCGAATACCTGGTATTACAAGACGCAGGCGCGCGACGTGTCCGCGCTTCGCCTGCGGATCCGCGAGATCGCGCAGGTGCTGCCACGGTTCGGCTACGTGCGCATCTGGGTCATGCTGCGGCGCGAAGGCTGGCCGGACAACAAGAAGCGCGTCCATCGGCTATACCGCCTCGAGGGCTTCACGCGTGATCGAGACGGGCGACCTGATGCTTTCCCCGAAAGGGTATTGACTCCGGCGATGTGCGGAGGATACTCAGGGCTCTCCACAGTCAGCTCGATTCATCGCGTACTAAGGACGTTCGAGGAGGCAGTGATGATTCCCGACCAGCACCAGGGAGCGGCTCGAACACGGTTCGGACGAGCGACGACTCTTGGACCGATCGCACTATTGGCCTGGCTGGCGCTCATCCCAGCCGCGGCCCATGCGCAGGCCACGATCGCGGGGACGGTGAGGGATACCTCTGGCGCCATCCTGCCCGGCGTGACCGTCGAAGCCACGAGCCCTGCTCTCATCGAGAAGGTTCGTTCCGCCGTCACCGACGGCGCGGGTGTGTACCGCATCGAGAACCTCCGGCCCGGCAACTACACCGTGATCTTCACGCTGCCTGGTTTTGCCACTGTGCGTCGCGAGGGTCTGGAACTGAATGCGTTCCTCACCATTACGATCAACGCCGAGCTCAAGGTGGGCGGCGTCGAGGAGACCATTACCGTGACCGGTGAAACACCGGTGGTGGACGTCCAGAGCGCGCAGCGGCAGACCGTGCTCACCAACGAAGTCATCTCCGCGATTCCCACGGTCGGCTCCTACAACGCGCTCCTCGTGCTCGTCCCGGCAATTTTCGGCGGACAGCAGGACGTGAGCACGGGGCCCTGCAACTCGTGCACCTTCAGCTCGCACGGCACCCTCCTCGATGGCGGGCGCGCCAATCGCGAGGCGCGGTTGCTGGTGGACGGCATCAGCATCGCGGTGCCCCAGGCCGGCGGTACGAATTACCTGACGGACACGCGGAACGCGCAGGAGGTGAGCTTCACGACGTCGGGCAGCCTGGGCGAGGTGGAGTCGGGCGGGCCGGTGATGAATATCGTGCCGAAGTCGGGAGGGAACACCTTGTCGGGCGGCATCTTCACCACGTGGGGAAACGGCGCCATGCAGGGCAGCAACTACACCGACGAACTCAAGGCCGCCGGGCTCACGGCGCCAAATCCGCTCATCAAGGCCTACGATGTCAACAACTCGATCGGCGGTCCTATCAGCCGCGACCGACTCTGGGTCTTCGGCACGCTGCGCTTCCAGGGAAACTCGAACTACATCGTGAACATGTACGAGAACAGGAACGCAGGCGATGCGAACAAGTGGACCTACGAGCCGGACTTGAACCGACAAGCGTTCAAGGATCAGACGTGGCAGAACGCGAGCGCGCGAATCACGGCGCAGATCAGCCCGCGGAACAAGGTGAACGTGTTCTGGGACGAGCAGAAGGTCTGTCAGAAGTGTGAGAACGGCGGCCTCGCCGCCAATGCCACCACGTCTCCCGAGGCGAACACGTACGCAGACCTGGGCCCCATGCGCTTCCAGCAGGCCACGTACTCGTCACCGGTGAGCAGCAAGTTTCTCCTCGAGGGCGGCTTCGGCTACTTCTTCTCACGGTGGGGCGGTCGCGCCAAGGAGAACCCGAACACGAACGACTTTGTCCGGATGGTCGAGCAGTGCACGGCCGGTTGCCCGGTCAACGGAAACATCGCGGGTCTCAACTATCGTTCGCAGACGCTCAACGTCTTCAGCGATTCACGCAACAAGAACATCACCTACACCTGGCGAGCGGCGGGCGCGTACGTCACCGGATCCCGGAGCTTCAAGTTCGGCTACAGCGGCACCATGCTGGGCGTGTTGAACCTGACCAATCGCAGCGGCAACAACCTGCAGTACCGCGTCAACAACGGCGTGCCCAACCAGTTGACGGAGTTCATCAACAACTTCGAGCAGAAGTTGTGGATGCGCAACGACGCCTTCTTCGCGCAGGAGCAGTGGACGATCGACCGACTCACGCTCCAGGGCGCGCTGCGCTACGACCACTCGTGGAGCTGGGCTCCGGCGCAGCATATCGGGCCCGAGCGCTTCCTGCCGACACCCCTCGACTTCGCGGAAACGCCGGTTGTGGACGCCTATCACGACCTGACGCCGCGCATGGCGGCCACCTACGATCTCTTCGGCAACGGCAGGACGGCGCTCAAGGCCACGCTCGGCAAGTACCTGGATGCGGCCACGACGGCGTCGAACTACGGGCTCTCGAACCCGACGTCGCGCATCCCGCAGAACGTGGCACGCACGTGGACCGACGGCGACGGCGACTTCGTTCCGGATTGCGATCTCCTCAACCCCAACGCGCAGGACCTGCGTCCGATTGGTGGCGACGCGTGCGGCGCGTATGGGAATCGCAACTTCGGCACCGCGGTCTTCAGCAACACGATCGACCCGGACATCCTCTCAGGCTGGGGCGTGCGTCCGTCCGACTGGCAGGTCGGCTTCTCGGTGCAGCACGAGGTGCTGCCGCGTGTGTCTGTCGAGGTGGGCTATTTCATCCGCTGGTTCCAGGGGTTCACCGTCACCGACAACCTCGCCGTGACAGCCGCTGACTTCGACCAGTTCAGCGTGACTGCGCCCGCCGATCCGCGGCTGCCCGACGGAGGCAACTACACGCTGTCCGGGTTCTACGACGTGAAGCCGGCCTTGTTCGGCGTGACCGACAACTTCATCACCTACTCGGACAAGTACGGAAAGCAGTATCAGCGCTTCCACGGTGTGGACATCACGGCCAGCGCACGGCCGGGCAACGGCCTCACCATCCAGGGAGGTGTGAGCTGGGGCAAATCGACGGCTGACAGTTGCGAGATCCGCGACAAGGTGCCGGAGACTGCCACCCTCAACCCCTGGTGTCACATCGTCACTGGACAACTCCCGCAGTACAAGACCGTCGGCTCCTACGTGGTCCCAAAGGTGGACGTCCAGACGAGCGTGACGTTCACGAGCAAGCCGGGCATCCAGGTCAGCCAGTTCGGGACGCCGGCCGGCGGCGGCGCACTGGCCGCGAACTACACCGTGTCCAACGCCGTGGTCGCGCAGTCACTCGGCCGCAACCTGTCGGGTAACACGCCGAACGTGACGGTCAACCTGATCGAGCCGCACACGCTGCTCGGCGATCGCGTCAACGAGATGGACATTCGAGTCGGGAAGATCGTGCGCTTCGGCAAATCGAGGGTGAATGTTGGCTTCGACGTCTACAACCTGCTCAACTCCGCCGCGGTGCTGAGTTACAACCAGGCGTTCATCCCCAACGGGCGCTGGCTCACGCCCACGTCGGTGATGACGGCACGCTTCGCGAAAGTGAGCGCGCAGATCGACTTCTGAGATCGTTTCCTTCGGTGTCGGTTCACAGCTTTGCTGCGGAGGCGCGGACGTGCGGAGCTCTCCTTGGTGAATTCGGCCCGGAGTTTTGTTTCCCGCTCTTAGACGGTGGCAAGGGTAAGACCCCATGAGCCGCGGGGCGGTTGCGTGTCGTTAACGACGTGGCCGTAGTGTCTGAAAACTCGGGCGACACATTGGCGTAGACTCACCGCGTGTTTCCGCTCCAGATGGGCAGCGACCAGTAAAGTGAACGCTCCCCACTCCGTCTGAGTCGGCCAAGTAGTGTGCAGGTCAGACCGCGGTCAGGAGACGCGATCAGGAGGTGGTCGTATGAGACGCTGGTCCTCGTTCGTCCTCGCGCTCGGCATCGCCCTGTGCGCGACCGTTGCGGCACAGCACGGGGTGGAACAGCGCGACATGGCGCTCGTCGGTCACGACGACCTTCAGGCGAGAAGCGCGTACCAACCTACGATCCACCATCAGGGAACCCGTTGGATCGCCTACATCGGTCATCACGGCGGTGTGAAGCGGAACCCGCTGACTGGCGCGGACGAACAAAACGGCACGTCGGTGGTCGACGTGACCGATCCGAAACAACCGCGGTACCTCGCTCATATTCCCGGAGAAGCAGGAGAAGGGGAGAACGGCGGGGCACAAATGG
>Ga0247825_10002226_pt1 | contig 12847 bp, 10 predicted proteins | sample 13C_Vanillin_Day_FD_194413 | JGI IMG/M metagenome (GOLD analysis project Ga0247825, IMG submission 194413) | Soil microbial communities from agricultural site in Penn Yan, New York, United States - 13C_Vanillin_Day48 | ecosystem: Environmental > Terrestrial > Soil > Agricultural land | place...
ACCTTATGTAGGAGCGGCCAAGAGGGCAAACGGGCATACGGGCAGGGCGCAAGACTGTCTAAAGGACAAGGGAGTGCCCGGCAGGCGGGTTCGCAATTGCCCCATGCCGCTCTATGCCGTTTGCCCGTTTGCCCGTTTGCCCGCGCTCACGCGTAGCTGAGGTCGCCCTCGATCATAGCGCGCGAGATGATCATGCGCTGCACCTGGCTGGTGCCCTCGACGATCATCAGCTGGCGGGCATCGCGGTAATGGCGCTCGATCGGGTGGTCCATCATGTAGCCCTGACCGCCCAGGATCTGCATCGCTTCTGAGGATGCCTTCACGGCGGTCTCGGTGGCCAGCGTCTTGGCGATGGAGAGGAAGTGCGCGTCCTGGCGCTGATAGCGGCCCTGGTCGACCAGCCACGCCGCCTTGTACACCGCGAGCCGCGCCCCTTCAATGGCGAGCGCCATGTCAGCGAACATGAACTGAACGGCCTGGTGTTCGGTGATCACCGACCCAAACGTCTCGCGCTTGCGGGCGTACTCCAGGGCGTAGTGCATCGTCCCTTCGGCCAGGCCGAGGCCACGCGCTCCCACAACAGGTCGCACGCAGTTCAGGCCGAGCATGGCGTGGTTGAAGCCCTTGCCCTCGACGCCGCCGACCAGGTTCTCGGCGGGCACGCGCACGTCCTGGAGGGCGAAGTGCGCCGTGGGCACGCCGTGGACGCCCATCTTGCGGTCGGTACGCGTGATCGTGAAGCCGGGCGTGTCCGTGGGCACGATGAAGGCAGAGACGCCACGAGCGCCGGCGTTGCGGTCGGTCTTGGCGAAGACGGTGCAGTAGTCGGCGACGGTGCCGCCGGAGATGAAGATTTTCTCGCCGTTGAGGACGTAGCTGTCGCCATCGCGAACGGCGTATGTCTTCATCGCCGCGGCGTCCGAGCCGGAACCGGGCTCGGTCAGGCAGAACGAGGCTTTGAGCTCGCCGCGGGCGACGGGGGTGAGCCATTTCTGCTTCTGCTCCTCCGTTCCGCCGATGAGGATGGGGCGCGTGGGCAGTTGGGTGAGCAGGAGGATGAGGCCGGAAGCGCAGCAGTACTTGGCGACTTCTTCGGCGGCGACCACGAGGCCCGAGATGCCGGCGCCGCTGCCGCCGTACTCCTCCGGGAAGGCGGTGCCGAGGATCTCCGTCTCTTTGAAGGCCTGGAACACGTCCTCGGGATAAACGCCGGTCTCGTCGATCTCGGCAGCGCGCGGCGCAATCACCTCTCGCGCCACGCGCCGCGCCGTATCGCGAATCAGCCTTTGGGTCTCGGTCAGTTCGAAGTCCATGGCGTGCCCCTCCTGTCGCCGTAGGATAGGCGGGGTGGGGAACTTGGGGGAACCGGCAGATAGAGACATCTAGATGTGATATCATCTTGTGGTGAAGATGGTGCGGTTCCTTCAATCTGCCCGCTGAGTCGAAAGAACGATCCGACGGCGGGCGACAGAGGAAGGCATATCTATGTCGGAGTTCATGCGTAGGGCGATCGAGGAACGTCTTGCCCGAGAGCGACTGAGCCCGCCAGAAGCAGGGTGAGATATGGCACGGACAATTTTGACGCTTCCAGACGCACTATTGGCTCGAGTGAAAGCACGAGCAGCCGAACGCGGTATTTCAATGGCTGAGTACATTCGCGAGAAGTTGGACGAACGGAGCGACGAAGATCGCCCCGAACCACTAACGATGGGCATGGCGAACAGCGGCCATACGGATACCTCTCGTTTATCCGGCGAAGTGCGACCCCGGCCCCGCTCTTGGCGCTAATTCTTGACACTGGTCCTCTGCTGGCCTTCTTCGACCAGGCTGATGAGGCGCATCAGGCTGCACGTCGCCTGTTCCGAGATACACGCGAGCCCCTGGTTATTCCTGCGCCCGTGCTTGTCGAACTGGATTACTGGATCCACGAACGACTACGGCCGGAGCATCTGAGCCTCCTTATGCTCGACATCGTCCGAGGTATCTACAGAGTCGAAGCTCTCGAATTCCAAGATTACGTGAGGGTGTCTGAACTGGTTGATGAGTATGCCCGCATGGATATCGGCTTCGTAGACGCAGCCGTCCTCGCAATCGTCGAGCGCCTCGGTGAGCCCAAGCTTGCGACCCTGGACCGGCGACACTTTGGAGTGATGAAGCCACGGCATGTGTTGAGCTTGCAGCTGCTGCCAGAGCTGTCTTCGTGATTCCGGGAACGTGATTTCGACAAGATCGCTCGAAATTGCGAACGCCCCCGATTTCCTCGGGAATGTTTGACGTTTGCGTTAATGATAAGTATCCTCGCCATATGGCTGAGAGCCAGAAAACAGCTGCCGATGAACCCTGTCTTCAGATAGGCGAGGTTGCCGATCGCACGGGCGTGACCCAGCGTACCCTCCGATTCTATGAGGAGCGCGGTCTCCTCAAAGCCCCGAGTCGGATGGATGGCGGCTTCCGCCTTTATTCGGAAAACGACGTCGCTCGCGTCGAGCAAATCAAACGCCTTCAGAACCTGCTAGGTCTCACGCTTGCTGAGATCAAAGACATGGTCGAAGCGGAGGAAGTGCGTGAAGAGCTCAACGCCACCTACCGCCCCGACCGTTCGCCCGAAGAGCGGCTTGAGCGCATCGCCAAGCGTATCGAGGTGACCAAGCGCCAGCACACGATCATCAGCACCAAGCTCACGGCGATGATCGAGATGCGTGAGGACCTCGAAGAGAAGCTCAAGCACTACGACGAAGTCGTCGAGGGCCTGAAGAAAGAACAAGCCGCCAGCTCCGGCGGCTAACCGTCTCGCTCCTACTGGCCACGGAGCAGAATGCAGAAGCCGGCTCACAAGGGCCGGCTTCTGGGTTTGCATATCTGCGAGCGCTTGACGCTCGCAGACGGTTCGCGTGGTTAGTGGTCCTTCTGGGCGGCTTCGATCACCTTTTTCGCCACGTGGTCCGGCACTTCTTCGTAGTGGTCGAACTTGATCTCGAAGGAAGCACGACCCTGCGTCAAAGAACGCAGGTCTGTCGCGTAGTGCTGCATCTCGGCGAGCGGCGCCTGGGCGTCGATCACCGTGACGCGGTCTGATGGGGTGATGCCGAGCACACGGGCGCGCTTGCCGTTGAGGTCCGACACGAGGTCGCCGGTGTAAGACTCCGGTGTCTTCACGCGCACGTTGACGATGGGCTCCAGCAGCACGGGGTGGGCCTTGAGGGCGCCCTGCTTCAGGGCTTGCGAGCCGGCCAGCTTGAACGCCATTTCGGACGAGTCCACTGGGTGCTCTTTGCCGTCCACGAGGCTGATGCGTACATCGACGACCGGGTTGTGGGTGAGGATGCCTTCGTTCAGGGCTTCGTGCACGCCGGCCTCGACCGCAGGCACGTGTGTCTTCGACACGACACCTCCGACGGTCTTGTTGACGAACTGGAAGCCTTCGCCCCGTTCCGCAGGCTCAATTGCGATAGTTACCTTGGCATACTGGCCGTGGCCGCCGGACTGCTTCTTGTGCGTGTACTCTGACGACGTCGATGCGGTCAGGGTCTCCTTGTAAGGCACTCGCGGTGTCTGATGCGTGACGTCCGCGCCGAACTTGCGCTTCATCTTCTCGCAGGCGATTTCGACGTGGGACTCGCCGAGGCCGGAGAGGATGGTCTCGCCCGTATCAGGTTCACGCTGCACCTTGAGGATCGGGTCCTCTTCGACGATGCGGGCCAGGGCGGTGCTCATCTTGTCCGTGTCGGCCTTCGACCGGGGACTGATCGCGACGCTGAACACTGGGTCGGGGAAGTCGATGGGCGCCATCTTCAGTCCCGCGTCCTGTGTCGTCAGCGTGTCCGAAGTCAGTGTGTGGGCGAGTTTCGCCACAGCGCCGATGTCACCGGCGACCAGCTGCTGCGCCGGCTCTTCGGTCTTGCCGCGTACGACGAACAGGTGCCCCACTCGCTCATCGATGTTGTGGTTGGCGTTCCATACGTGGGAGTCGGCCTTCAGGGTGCCCGAAATGACGCGCAGGTACGTGAGCTTGCCCACGTAGGGGTCGGCGGTGGTCTTGAAGACCTGTGCGGCGAGTGGGCCGTTAGGGTCGGCCTGCAGCTCTTTGCCGTCTTCTGTCTTGTACGTCGCATCGGCGGGTGACGGGAAGAACTGGGTGATCGCTTCGAGGAAGTGGGCGACGCCGATCGTCTTCGTGGAGGACGCGGCGAATACGGGCGCGACGTCGCCCGACTCGATGCCGAGCAGGAGGCCTTTGCGAATCTCCTCGGGTGTGAGGTCGCCTTCTTCGAGGTACTTCTCGAGCAGCTCTTCGTCTTCCTCTGCGACGACCTCGAGCAGCTCGGCGCGACGGGCCTCGACTTCAGAGGCCATGTCCGCTGGGACGTCGGCTTCGGTGCCCTTCTCTCCGAGATAGGCTTTCATGTCGATGAGGTCGACGACGCCTCCGAAGGACTCCTGGGAGCCGATTGGCAGCTGGACTGCGACGCAGCGCTTGCTCAGCGTCTCGCGCACCTGGTCCAGCGCCGTGCCGAAGTTCGCGTTCTCGCGGTCGAGGCGGTTGATCAGGATGGCGCGTGGCACGCCTCGCTCGGAGGCCATCTCCCACGCCAGTTCCGTACCGACCTGCACGCCGGAAGCGGCGCAGACGACGATGACGGCGCTGTCCGCCGCGGCGAGGCCGCTGTAGGCGTCGCCGATGAAGTCGGCGTAGCCAGGGGCGTCGATGATGTTGAGCTTGTGCCCCTCCCACTCGACCGGCAGGAGTGAGGCGTTGATGCTGACCTTGCGCTTGATCTCGTCAGGGTCGAAGTCTGACGTTGTTGTGCCGTCATCGACCTTGCCGAGACGGTTAATCGCGCCGGAGACAAAAAGGGCGGCCTCGGCAAATGAGGTCTTGCCGGTGCCGCCATGTCCCAAGAGAACGAGGTTCCTGATCTTTTCTGTAGGGTAGTCCTTCATGAGGGTCACTGCTCCCCTTCGTACAGGATGGTGTTACGGGGTTTGGCGACGATTCTAGTCCGGCTGCCCTTCGTTCACAAGGCATGTACGGTACGCGGAGTAACAAGTAACAGGTAACCAGAACCAGAAGGAGGTCCCGGTCGCCTGTCGTAGACACCGCCCTGTGCTAATAGCCGTCGATTTAGGACTCGCGCTCTTCGACGGCGCCGATACGCCGAAGGAGGTCGTTGCGCGCTTCCAGCGTGCGGGAGTGCAGGAGCCAGCGCTTCTGCAGCGACTTCTCAATGTTCATGTCGAGATACCGGAGCACAGCCGCGTCGAGGCTGTCGCGGGCTGTCTCGCGGACGTCGCCGAGCGCTGGTTCGCGCGATAGCTTGTTGGGCTCCACCTTGTCCGCGACGAAGAGCACCTGCTCCACCGGCGTCATGCCTGCCCTGGCGGTCGTGTGGCAGTCGATGCCGGCGAGGATATCCGCGTCCTCGAAGCCGTAGTCCTGGGTCAGGATCTGCGCCGCAATCGGCCCGTGGGTGAGGATGGGTGAAGCCACCTCAATCTCGTCTGGCTTGAGCCCATACAGTGAAGCCATCGCCAGCAGTTCTGGGCCCTTGAGGTGGCGTACGAGGTCGTGCCCGAGGGCAGCCAGACTGGCGCGCGCCGGGTCGACGTCGTGACGGTCGGCCAGCCACATCGACTCGTGCTCCACCCGCATAATGTGGGCGCGCAGGCCCTCGGGCAGGCCCTCGACAGCCCGCCGCAGCCGCTCCTCCAGGTCGCCGTTCTCAATACTCATCGATAGTCTCAGGAAAGTCGACGCAGTCGACAGCCTCCGGTTCCCCCTCTCCGAAAACGGGGAGGTGGATCAGGGGGGACTCAGCCCTCGGCCGCCAGCGGCCGGCCGCCCAGCAGGTGCATGTGCAGGTGGTAAATCGTCTGCCCGCCCTCCTCGCCGACGTTGAAGGCAAGCCTGTAGCCGCGCTCGTCGATGTCGAAATCGCCGGCGAGCTTGTTCGCCACGCTCACCATGTGTCCCAACAAGGGTCCGTGCTCGCTGGCGTCGAGTTGGCGTGCCGAGGCGATGTGGTTGCGGGGGATGATCAGGACGTGTACCGGCGCGCGTGGCGCGATGTCGGCGATGGCGAAAACGAGGGCGTCCTGGTGGAGCTTGTCCACGGCAAATTCGCCGTGCGCCATCTTGCAGAAGAGGCAGTCGGACTCGCGCTCCATGGGTCAATTCTAGTGCATAGAGCACGGCGTACGAGGGGTCCGTGTTTTAGGCCCTTTGCACTTTGTCGAGGAAGCGCACAACGATCTCGTTCCAGACCTCCGGCTTCTCCCAGTAGGCGCTGTGACCGACGCCTTCGATGACCTCGAACCGGGCGCCGGGGATGTGCTCGGCGAAGGCCTGCATGACCGGCGGGGGCGCGTAGGCGTCCTCGTCCCCGGCGACGATCAGGGTTGGCACCCGCATCGATTCGAGGCGCTTTAGCGTGGTGGGGGTACGCAGGCGCTGGCGGAGGCCACTAAAGGAGCCGTGCTCCATGGCCTCGAAGCGGCGGACGCCGTCCGGGTTGGCGGCGCGGTAGCTATCACCCAGCTCCTTTTCGACGGTCGGCAGATCGTTGAGGTCGGGGCGGATGTGCTTCGCGCGCATCGCAGTGAACTCGGGGTCTGTGAGGCCGCCAAAGCTGGTCGAGACGACGAGGGCGCGGAGCTTCGTCGGGTTGTCGAGGGCGAATTCGAGCGCCCCGAAACCTCCGTAGGCCGTCGCGACGAGGCAGAACGGCGGCAAGGCCAGCTTCTCCGTCAGGGCTTCGAGGTCGGCGACCATCGAGCCGTTCGCCTCAGCGCCGGGCGCCGTCCGCGTCTGACCGAAGCCGCGGAGGTCGTAGGCTATGACCCGATAGCCCGCCGCGGCGAACATCGGGCGCTGCTCTGCCCAGGCGCCGCTGTGGCCCGCGGCCGCATGCATGAGCAAGAGCGGCGGATGGTCGCCGCCATCGTCTTCAACCCAGAGTTGTGCGTCGCCGATGTCTGCGTATGTCATGCGCGGAAGTATATTCGCGGCGAGTGCGAATTCGGGACGTGATACCGGCGAAGTCTGGAACCCATCATGCATCGTTTCAAATATGTCGAGCGGCTTCAATAAATGCCATTTATAGGTCACGGATTGACCTTTGATACATGAACGAACTGAGCTAGGATGCGCGTAAGTGCACCTCACCGAATTGGGGTGAGTTATGAGTCCATAGACTGGGAGCAAGAATGTCTAACTACTGGCAAAAGGTAACCAACTCGCGCATCTCTCGGCGACGTGCGATGGCTGCGACGGGATCGGCGGCGGCAGCTGCTGCGTTTCTCGCGGCCTGTGGTGGCGGTGATGATGACGGCGGTAACGGAGGCGGCTCCGGTGGGTCCGGTAGCAGTGGCCTGATCTACGAACCCGTCGATACCACGTCGCAGGCGAAAGCCGGCGGCGCTATCAGGCACTACGCGAATGCCGATATCGCTCACTTCGATGCGTTAGCGTCGAACAGCGCATCAACCGTCGGTAATGGCTCCGTCTTTGCCTACACGCGCCTGCTCAAGTTCAAGCCGGGTATCTCACCCAACGAAGCAGACGGCACGTCTGAAGGGGAGATGGCCGAGTCCTGGGAAGTTAGCCCGGACAAGTTGACCCTGACGATGAAGCTGCGGCAGGGCAACGGCATGAAGTGGGACGAGCGCGCACCCACGAACGGCCGAATGCTGGACATGGACGATGTCCTGTACAGCTACAAGAAGTTCGCTGAAACAAACCCCAGCGGCGCTAATGTTGCCAACGCGCGGAATCAGGCGGCGCCGGTTGTTTCTGTGACGGCATCCGACCCGAGGACACTAGTTGTGAAGCTGGCGAGGCCAGACTCTACACTGATTGGTCTTTTCTCGGCCACAGACCACCTGTACATCATGCCTCGTGAGGCCGAGGGCGGCTTCGACCCCAAAACTCAAGTGAGAGGCAACGGTCCCTGGCTGCTCCAGGAGTACACGCCATCAGCCCGCTTTGTTTGGAAGAAGAATCCCAATTACTACGTGAGCAATCGCCCGTTCCCGGACCTCATCGAACGCCCGATCATCACCGAACTCTCGCAGCAGTTGGCGCAATTCCGTGCAGGCAACATCCTTACGGACGTCGTCTCGAACGCCCAGCAGGAGGTTGTTTCACTCAAGAGGGACCTTCCTAAGACGAACCTCGTCCTTCCCAACAGCTACCCCACCGGACTGACTCCTTCGGTCTGGTTTGGTTATGAAGGCAACTCCCCCTTCAAGGACGCTCGCGTGCGCCAGGCCTTCTCGATGCTGGTAGACCGTGAGTCCTTCCACGGGGCGATCAATAACGCGGATGCGTTCGCGGCCGAGGGACTGGATTCAGAGATCCGGTACAACACCTGCATCACGGCCGGTTGGGGCCCTTTCTGGCTAGACCCGCTCAGCAAGGACTTCGGTGCGAACGCCAAATACCTGCAATACAACATGGAAGAGGCAAAGAAGCTCCTGAGCGCGGCGGGATTCCCCAACGGCGGCATCAGCACGGAGTCGTTCTCCAACCAGGAGCTAACCTATGGGCCAACCTACAACCAGGCTGTCGAGGTCTTCGCCGGCTTCTTCGGCGCGGCTGGGATCCAGGTCAAGCAGACCACGATGCCCTACACCCAGTACCTGAACGCCTACTACTTGGGCTACCGAAGTGGTGCTTCGGCGCAAGGAACGGCCGGCGACAAGGTCGGCTACAACGGCTACTCCGTCCAGGCGGAGCGGCCTTATGCCGGCGCCGTGAACCTCATGCTTGGTTCGTGGCACTCCGCGGGCGGGTCCTTCCACGGTTTAACCCCAGACGGCACAAATGCTTTTAAGGGCGACCCCAAACTGGACCAGATGATTGAAAAGGTCCAGGCCGATTTCGACCAGAAGAGCCAGGTAACGCAGACGCACGAGGTCATCCGATACATGACTGGTCAGGCTTATATGGTCCCGCGACCGGTCGCGAACCGTGCCTTCTCCGTCTACTGGCCCGCAATCGCCAACGTGGGAACCCAGGAGCGGTGGGCCCAGAACAACGCCACGTGGACAGAGGAATACATCAACTGGTGGATCGACACGACGAAGGCGCCGTTCGTCTGATTAGAGTCGGGCACAGGAAGTAAGGACCGTCCGCAAGGGCGGTCTTTTCTATTGCCAGCCCACCGCTGATCAAGATTGGCCTAGTGAGTGAATGCAGAACACGTTTCAACAACTCCATTGTATGCGATTGATCTCATGAATAAACCTTCCTATGCCTAAATAGGTCGACCTTTAATAAAATATCGGTGTATCTAATTGAGCGATAGAAAGGGAAACTCAAGTGGCTAGCTACTGGCAGAGAATGACGGAGTCCCGCATCTCACGGAGACGTGCCATGGCCGCTACTGGAGCGACGGCTGCCGCGGCAGCCTTTCTGGCGGCCTGCGGCAGCGATAGTGACGATGGAGGTTCGGGCGGTAGCTCATCCAGCGGCAGCGGTGGCAGCAGTCTGATTTACAAGCCCACTGATACGGTCAGTCAGGCTAAAGCGGGGGGCGCCCTGAGGCACTACGCCGCCGCTGACATTACGCACTTCGACGCAGTCGCCGCCAACACGGCATCGACCGTCAACTTCGGCTCGGTCTTTGCTTACAACCGGCTGCTGAAGTTCAAGTCCGGCAAACACCCGGGCGTGGCTGACGGCAGTTCCGAGGGCGAAATGGCGCAGAGTTGGGAGATCAGCCCTGACAAGCTCACCGTGACGATGAAGCTGCGTCGCGGTAATACCGTGAAGTGGGACGAACGCCCGCCGACGAACGGCCGCGAGATGAGCGTCGATGACGTGTTGTTCAGTTACAACAAGTTTGCCGAGCTCAACCCCAGCGGCCCCAACGTTGCCAACAAACGCAACCCGCAGGCGCCGGTCGATTCGGTCACCGCACCCGACGCAAACACGATCGTGATCAAACTGGTGCGGCCGGACGCAACGGTGATTGGTCTGTTCTCGGCCACGGATCATCTCTACATCATGCCGAAGGAATCGGAGAGCGCCTTCGACCCCAGGACCGAGGTGCGCGGCAACGGTCCCTGGCAGCTTCAGGAATACACGCCCTCGGTGCGCTTTGTGTGGAAGAAGAACCCCAACTATTACATCGCGAACCGGCCCTTCTTCGACGTTATCGAGCGGCCGATTATCACGGAGGTGTCGCAGCAGCAGGCCCAGTTTCGAGCGGGCAACATCATCACGGATGTTGTGAATAACCTGCAGGAAGAGGTGCTCAACCTCAAGCGAGACGTACCGCAGGCCAACCTCTACCTGCCCCACACGTACCCGAACGGCCTCACGCCCTCGATCTGGTTCGGCTACGAGGGCGACTCGCCCTTCAAGGACATGCGTGTCCGCCAGGCCGTCTCGATGATGATCGACCGGGAAGGCTTCAACAGCGCGATCAACAATTCCGATGCCTTCGAGAAGGCTGGCCTCGGCAAGGAGGTCAAATTCAACTCCCCGATCACAGCGGGCTGGGGTCCCTTCTGGCTTGACCCGAAGGGCAAGGACTTCGGCGACAACGCCAAGTACCTTCAACTGAACCTCGAAGAAGCCAAAAAGCTGCTGTCGGCCGCCGGCTTACCGAACGGATTCTCCACGGAGGTGTTCTTCAACCAGGAGCAAACCTATGGGCCCGCCTACGCGAAGTCGGTCGAAGTGCTGACGGGCATGATCACCGGCGCCGGCAACCAGGTGAAGCAGTCCGGCTACCCATACTCACAGTACTTCAACTCGTATTACGCGGGCTACAAGAGCGGCGCTTCCGCGCAGGGTGGCGGTGGCACTGCCAAGGGCTACAACGGCTACACCGTACAGGCCGAGAGGCCCTACGCTAATGCCGTCCTTCTGATGCTCAGCGGCTGGCACTCCAAGGGCGGGTCCTACCACGGCCTTTCGCCGACGGGCAATGACGCCTTCAGCGGCGACCCCAAGCTGGACGATATGATCCAGAAGGTCCAAGCCGAGTTCGACACGCAGAAGCAGATCAGTATGACGCACGATGTGATCCGGTACATGACTGGTCAGTCCTACTTCGTGCCGAACCCTGTTTCGAGCCCGAACTATCAGCTCTGGTGGCCGGCGGTTTCAAACCTGGGTATGAGAGAGCGCTGGCCTAACAACGCCCTCTGGACCGAGGAAGCGATCGACTGGTGGATCGACTCCACGAAGGCGCCGTTCGCATAACGCTAAGGTAAGCAGCCAACGAAAAGGGCCCTTCGCTTTAAAGGGCCCTTTTTCTTGGTGCTTGTGGTTTCGGCTACTCGACGTAGCCGGCCATGCGGCGGAGGCGCTTGATGCGCTCCTCCACCGGCGGGTGGGTCGAGAACAGGGAGCCGATGCCGCCTTCCATGCGGAAGGGGTGAACGATGTACAGCGACGACGTCGCCTCGGCGCCGGCCGACTGCGGCATCGGCTGGATCTGCACGCCGTTGTGCAGCTTGGCGAGGGCGCTGGCTAGCGACTCCGGGTCGTGAACGTACTCGGCGCCGCTCTTGTCAGCGGCGTACTCACGGGTGCGCGACACGGCCATCTGCAGCATGCCGGCGGCAAGCGCAGCCACTACGGCGGCGATGATGGCGACGAAGCCGCCATTACGGTTGTTGCCGCCGAACAACGAACCCCAGATCAGCATGGTCTGGATGTAGCTGATGGCGCCGGCGATCGTCGCCGCTACCGTGCCGATGAGGATGTCGCGGTTCTTCACGTGACCGATCTCGTGGCCGATGACAGCCCGCAGCTCACGGTCCGTTAGGATGCGCTGAATACCGGTGGTCACAGCCACGACAGCGTGCTCCGGGTTACGGCCCGTTGCGAACGCGTTCGGCGATTCGTTCTGGACGACGTAGACCTTCGGCTTCGGCACGCCGGCGAGAGTCGCGACCTCTTCTACCATCGCGTGCAGCTTCGGGTCCTGCTCGCGCGTCACTTCCTTGGCGCCGGCCATACGCAGGGCCAGCTTGTCCGAGAAGAAGTACGACACGAAGTTGATCACCCCGGCGAGTACCAGGGCAACCGTCATAAAGGGGATGCCGCCGATCATGTACCCGAGCCCGACCAACAGACCCGTCAGGGCACCCAGCAGGACGGCGGTTCTAAGAGCGCTCATTTGTGTTTCTTCTACCTCCCAGAGGCATCTAAGCCTCCCTCCACGCCTTCAATTATACCGAAACCGCATACGTACAATACGGAAATCTCCTTTCCCGCTGGGACAGGTGGCCCGGATGGCGACCTGAAGGTTGCCGCTACGGTGGGGGCGGTATCATATGCGAGACGCAGCCTCCCTCTGATGGCGCATGGGGCGCGTCCTGGAATGGGATAATTCGTGACCACTAACGCACCACGTGTCGGCATCATGAGCTCTGGAGACATGGGCAGCGGCTTCGGCAGCGTCCTGCACGCCAACGGCCTCGACGTCTATACCGTCCTTGCCGGCCGCAGCGACTTCACCCGCCTGCGCGCCCAGGAGGCCGGCTTCATCGACGCGGCCCACTTCGATGACCTCGTGCAGAAAATCGACCTGTTCATCTCCGTCCTCGTGCCGTCGGAAGCGCTACAGCTTGCGAAGGACATCGCAGGGGCGATGAAACGCACTGGCGCGACGCCCGCGTACGCCGACCTCAACGCGATTGCGCCTCAGACCGGACTGGAGATCGAAAGCATCGTCCGGGCGGCCGGCGCCAACTTCATCGACGGCGGCATTATCGGCGGGCCGCCACGGGAGGGCTACAGCCCGCACATCGGCGTCTCCGGTCCCGACGTCGCGATCATGGAATCGCTGCGAGAGCGGGCCCTCAACGTCGAGGTGATCGGGCCTAAGAC
>Ga0247825_10002227_pt1 | contig 12843 bp, 10 predicted proteins | sample 13C_Vanillin_Day_FD_194413 | JGI IMG/M metagenome (GOLD analysis project Ga0247825, IMG submission 194413) | Soil microbial communities from agricultural site in Penn Yan, New York, United States - 13C_Vanillin_Day48 | ecosystem: Environmental > Terrestrial > Soil > Agricultural land | place...
GCTCGATGCGCCGGATCGCGCGAAGCTGGCCGACTACCTCGAGAGCGTTCGCGAGATTGAACGGCGCGTGCAGAAGATGGAAGCGCAGGATCTGTCGAGCCTCGATCTCCCCGACGTGCCGGTCGGGACGAACTTCGATCAGCGGCTCAACCTGATGTTCGACATGATCGCGCTGGCGTATCAGGCGAACCTCACGCGCGTCTACACCTATATGATGGCGGGCGAGGGGAGCAACGTCACCTACAACCACATCGGGATCTCCGACGCGTTCCACCCGCTCTCACACCACCAGAACGACAAGGCGCGCAAGGACAAGCTGACGAAGATTCAGACGTATCACGTCCAGGCGTTCGCGAAGTTCCTCACCAAGCTCGCGGCGATGCCCGACGGCGACGGATCGGTGCTCGATCACTCGATCCTGCTGTACGGCAGCAACATGAGCAACAGCAACGCGCACGACGAGTTCCCACTGCCCACCGTCGTCATCGGCGGCGGATGCGGGAAGCTGAAGGGCGGACAGCACCTGAAGTACGAGGACAAGACGCCGCTGGCGAACCTGCACCTGACGCTGCTCGAGCGCGCGGGCATTCCTGTGGACAAGTTCGGCAACAGCACGCAGCTGTTCTCGGAGATCTAACGACCCATACGACACACTGATCATGTCGAAAGCCTTTTCGATCGCGCTTCTCGTTCTTGGCGGATTCGCAACAACGCATCTTGTTGCGGCAGGGTCGCCTCCCCTTATCGAAGCGATCAAATCCGGCAAGCGCGACGCGGCGCTGGCGCTCGTCGCCAAGCGCGTCGACGTGAACGCGCCAGAGCCGGACGGCACGACCGCATTGCACTGGGCGGTGCAGCAGAACGACCTCGAGCTCGTGACGCGCCTGATCCGTGCGGGCGCGAAAGTAAACGCGAAGAACGACTTCGGATCGACGCCGATGGCAGAGGCCGCAGTCGTTGCCAATGCGGCCTTGCTTGGCGCGCTGCTCGAAGCGGGAGCCGACGTCGAGTCGCCGAACGCCGACGGTCAGACGGCGTTGATGGTCGTCGCGCGCACGAGCCAGGTGGATGCCGCTCGACTGCTGATTCAGCGCGGCGCGAACGTGAACGCGGTGGAGAAGTGGCGCGGGCAGACGGCGCTGATGTGGGCCGTCGCGCAACACCAGCCCGAGATGGTGCGCGAACTGCTCGCCCGCGGTGCGCAGGTGAACGCGCGATCCACAGTCAACAACTGGCAGCGCCAGGTCACCGCGGAACCGAGAGCCATCTACCGTCCCGTTGGAGGACTGACGCCGCTTTTGTATGCAGCCCGCGAAGGGTGCGTTGCGTGCGCGCGTGCGCTCGTCGAGAAAGGCGCCGAGATCAACCTCGCCGATCCTGAAGCGCTCAGCCCTCTGCTCACGGCCATCATCAACATGCAGTTCGATGCGGCTGCGTACCTGATTCGTGCAGGCGCAAATCCGAATCAGTGGGATCTCTGGGGTCGTGCGCCACTTTACGCGGCGGTTGACGTCAACACGATTCCACGCGGCGGACGACCCGATCTGCCGTCGCTCGACGAGACCAGCGCTCTCGATGTGGTCAAGCTGCTGCTCGATGCCGGCGCGAATCCCAACGCGCGCCTGCGCCTGCCGCCTCCGTTCCGCAACGTCGGCAACGACCGCGGTCTCGACGGCATGCTGACGACGGGGGCGACGCCGCTGCTGCGGGCGGCGAAGGCGCTGGACGCACAAGCCATCACGCTGCTGCTTGGGAAGAACGCCGATCTGACGCTGACCAACAGCCGCGGCATGACGCCGACGATGGCGGCGGCAGGACTGGGGTCGGTCGACGCTGACACTCGCGGGTTCTATCTGAGCGAAGACACGCAGCAGCGATCGATCGAGTCACTGAAGCTGTTGCTGGATGCCGGCGGCGACATCAACGCGAAGGACTCACGTGGCTTGACCGCGCTGCACGAAGCGGCCCGCTGGGGCTGGAACGATGTCGTCACGTTCCTCGTGGCGCACGGCGCCGATCTCAATGCGAAAGACGCCAAGGGAAATACGCCGGTGGATTCAGCGCTCGGCAAGGCGGGTGGCAACAGTCGCGGCGGCGCACGCATCGACGTTCACGAAGATACCGCCGCACTCCTCAAGAAACTCGGTGCCCAGGCCTCGCAGGCGCCGAAGCAGTAACCGGTAGGAAACTCCCAACGCCCAAATTCCCAACTCCCAACGTCCAGCCCAACTCTGAGATTGGGAGTGGGACGTTGGGCGTTGACTATGGCGTATCGACCGCGCAGCCGGGTCGCTACGTCATCAATCCGGCTGATGGACGAACGGCAGACGAGCTGGGGAACACACGGTCGAGCTGAGCGGAGGTCAGATCGAACGTCCCGGCGAGCGCGGCTTTGAGCACCGCTCGAGTATCGATGGTGGGTCTGAGATCGCGCCCCTCATACAGCGTGTTCTGCGCGAGACCTGGCCAATCGGAAACGACATGCGCGCGCGCGAGTCGAGGACCGAGCACGAATCCGGCGCCGGCGGTTCCGTGATCGGTGCCTCGTGTGCCGTTGGGACGAGCCGTGCGCCCGAACTCCGTCATCACGACGACCGTGGTCGTCTGCCACGCCGGTCCCATCGCTGTTCGAAACAGGACGAGTCCTTCAGCGAGCTGTCCAAGCAGACGATCGAGCGCGCCGCCCGCCATTCCCTGATTGGCGTGCGTGTCCCAGCCGCTGAATTCCATCGCCGCGATATTCGGGCCTTGATCCTGGCGGAGGATTCGCGCCGCAGCCTGCATCAGCGGCGTGATGCCACCACGTCGCGCGTTTCCTCGAGCCATCGGCTCCTCGCCCACGAGCTCCTGTTGCTGCAGCGCGGCCTCGAAGCGATTGTGCAGCACAGCGTCAGCGCGATAGAGCACTGCTAACCGTTCCAGGAACGCATCGTCGACCGCACCGAGTTGCGTGGGTGACCAGCTCTCAACCTGAAACGGGCCGGAGAGCGAGAGCGGCATGCCCGCCGCGATCGCGATCCCGGACCGACGGCCAGACATGACCTGCAGCAGACGGTTGAGCCATCCGTCAGAGGAGCCTGCCGGATGGTCGAGTCCGGTCTCGAGGATCGCCTGCCCGTCGAAGTGGCTGCGCGTCCGATGGGGAATCGCCATCGCGTGAACGACCGCGAGCTCGTTGCTGTCCCACAGTGCGCGGAGCGGCGAGAGGCCGGGTGCCAGGCCGAACGTGTCGTCGAGCGGGCCCAGCTCCGTCTCTTTGAATGCGAACGCACCGCGAAGCGCAGCGTAGTCAGGGTCGCCGTAGGGGACGACGGCAGCGAGTCCGTCGAACCCGCCGCGCAGCAGCACGAACACGAGCCGGCCATTCTGCGCCACCTGCGCGAAGCTGACTCGCGGAGCTGCAAATGTTGCGAGCCCGCCGTAGCACATGTTGCGAACGAACTCTCGGCGGTTCATGGTCATCTCCATTGAAATGCCGGACCTGCGATCGCGAGCGCCACGCGCTCCGGCGCTGGAATCGACGTGTCGGCGATCAGCGAGTGCAAGGGATTCCCTGCCGGAACATCGATGACATCGAGCAGAGTTCGCGGGTCGAGTGCGGCCACCGCCGGCTGCCGGGAGATCGTGCGTGCCAGCTCCCCGCGATTGAGAAGCGAGTCTGGATCGGCCCACTCCTGCATCGCATCGCCGAAGCCCTTGGGAGATGGCGGCGACCACAGCGGCTGCCGGAGTTGTCGCAGTACGCCCGGCGCGTTCGGGTTCACTTCGTTCGCTCCGAACGCGCGCATCACGGCGACGAACCAGTCCTGCGGCGCCCGGAACTTGCGTGCGTCCTCGCGCCACGCTTCGGGTTCATCAATCAGTGTTCGCGCGACCACTTTCAGATCGCCCTCGCTCGAACGAAACGCACGCGCCAGGCGATCGACTGCCGCCGCCGGCGGGTCGTCGCTGATGAAATGTGTCGCCAGCTTCGTCGCGACAAATCGCGCAGTGGACGGATGCCGGCACAGTGCGCGGATTGCGTGCTCGCCCTCGGCAAGGCCGTCTTCCTTGTATCGCTCGTTGAGCACAGTCTTCATGCCCGGCTCGTGCAGCATCTCGCGGAAGGCGAAGCCGATCGCACTTCCGGGCTCAGGCCGAGCGCGGCGGACTACGCCACTGGCACGTCGCGGTTGAGCCCCTTGCGGTACGCGCGCACCAGGCCCTCCGATCCCTTCGATCGTCCAGCCGGTGAGAATCCGCGCGAGCTCCTGCACATCGGCTTGCGTGTAACCGCCGTTGACGCCGAGTGTGTGCAGCTCCAGCAGCTCACGCGCGTAGTTTTCGTTCAGGCCTCGCTTCGCGCCGTTGTTGCGCTGTCCCGTTCGCGCGCCGGGCGACGATGGTCCGATCGATTGAAAGTTGTCGAGATACGCGAGCATCGCGGGGTGCTTCCCCGATGCGAGGACCATGTCTTCGAATCGTCCAAGCACGTGCGGACGGATGACATCGCGCTCGTACGAGCCCGCGAGCGGCGCGACAAGGATTTTCGAGCCCGCAGACACGCACAGGTGATTCGACCAGAAGGCCACGAGCCGCTCGACGAAGGGGCGATCGCTCGAGATGCGCGCTTCAAGTGCCGTTCGCGCTTCGCCTGCAGCGAGCTCCACCAGGTGGCGACGAGCTTCGCGGCGTTCCTGTTCGTCTTTCTGACCCGGCAGGCGAAGGCCGCGAACGGCGTCGCCGATTGCGCCCGGTGGAGGGATGTCGCTGGAGTGCAGCAGAGGCGCGCCGCCATCGAGCTGTGCTTTCAACCAGCCTCTGGGATCAGAGAATCGCTGTCGCTCGCCTCGGCGGGCGCCCAGTCCGAATCGATTGAGTGCGCGAAGTGCGACGTCCATAGAGCTGCAGCCTCTCGCCCAGGTAATGCTAATCCCGGTGCTCACGGGAACGCTGGAATCTGGACTCTAAGACGAGCGTGGCCCCCGCGACGGTTGCCCGTCGCTCAATTCAGATGAGGGCTTGCCGGCTTCGTGACCAGATTGTGGCGGGAAAGTGAAGAAAGGAGGAACCAGCCCGAAGGGAGCCAGGTGCGAGGGGGCTAGCTGGACAGGCCGAGGCTCCGCCTCGTGTGTCGCCCCCTCGTAGTGTCGCTCTACTTCTCGGCGTGCTGCAGGGCGGCTTCAGCCTCGTCGTCACGCTGCCGAATGTGCCGTGCGAGCCCCAACGTCGATACCGCAACGAGCGCAACCCACGCCGCTGTCGGATTCAAGAAATACGTCACCAGCAATGCTGCCATGACCGCCAGACTCAATGACATACGACCCATGCCTCCTCCGCTCCGTGTCAGAACAGAGAGCAAAGCGTGCACCATAACCGGCGAATGCTAGATAGATGGTAGCTAAGTCGTGGCCGCGCGACACGTTAGGTGGTGAGCCTGCGCCTGTGCGCGGCATCATCCCCAGCGCCTGACGCGCCATTTCGGAACACAGAAAATTGCCCACGAACCGGAGAAGCTGCTGACTGCATTAGTCTTAGTGGCAGCAACCGCCAGTACAGCCCCGAATCTAAGAATTGAACATGTCGAGACATCAGACCGCGTGCCGACTCGGTGTCGCCCTGTGCACTTTGGTGCTCGGATATTCCGCGTGCACCGTTCCAACGGAATCGCCACGGCCAGTGCGACGCGAACGAGAAGCGATGCGGCAGCTCGGTCTTCAGCACCAGACCGCATGGGATCTCTATCAGGCGTTGCTGATGAAGGCAGGCGGAGGACAGCGACCCGCAGCGGGCGACGTTCCCGACTGGGTGGGGCTCTGGGTGTGGAACTCGAATCGCGGGTTCCTCTTCGATCCCGACACACCCGAAGGTGTGATCACGACCGCGAAGCTCACGCCGGAGTATCAGCGCAAGCTCGAGGAAGAGATCGCGCGCATCAACAAGGGCATCGAGTACGACCCGATCAGTTCCTGCGCGCCGCCTGGCTTTCCGCGCTGGCTGGCCATTCCATTTCTTCGCGAGTTCATCGTCACGCCCGACCAGACGTGGTTGTCGAGCGAAACGGTGAACAACGTCCGTCGCATCTACACCGACGGTCGCGACCACATCCCCGAAGTGGATCGCTATCCGCTGTATTACGGCGACTCGATCGGTTTCTGGAACAACCAGACGCTGACCATTCATACCAACCAGCTCCGGGCCGGGGTCTATCAGCGAGGCAATCCTGAGTACACCGAAAAGGTCGAGACGGTGGAGATCTGGGAGAAGGTGGACGACCGCACGATTGAGGTCGATGTCTGGATCTACGATCCGCCGGCACTCGTCGAGCCCTGGTACGTGAAGCAGCGCTACTCGAAGGTCGGCGATCAGGACAAGCAGCTCAGGATTCGCTACTGGGACTGTCTGGAGAACCCGAATAACACCGTGTACAAGACCCCTGAAGGCAGCACGCAGTTCAAGGAGTTCACCTTCTCCAAGCCTGAGAAGTGATAGCGCCCTCCCGTCCGCGCCGGGCGCATCTCGACACGATCGCTCCGTAAGCGATAAGGTGATCGGTGGAGATCACACCGTGCCGGCCACAGCAACACTCACGACCTACAAGATGTACATCGACGGGCAATGGGTCGATGGGTTCTCAGGCAACTATTTCGAGAGCGACGATCCGTTTCGTGCGGAACCGTGGGCGCTCATTCCACGGGGCACCGCCGCCGACGTCGATCGTGCGGTTCGCGCTGCGCATAAGGCTTTTACGTCCGGCGAGTGGCCAAAGCTGACCGCATCGCGCCGTGGTGCGCTGCTTCGCAGGCTCGGCGATCTCATCACCGAGCGCTCGAAGCAACTGGCCGAGACCGAAGTCCGCGACAACGGCAAGCTGTACGCCGAGATGAGCATGCAGACGGCGTACATGGCGCAGTGGTATCACTACTACGGTGGCCTGGCTGACAAGATCGAAGGCGCGGTACTGCCGACCGACAAGCCCGACACCTTCAACTACACGAAGTACGAGCCGCTCGGCGTCATCGCTGCGATCGTCCCCTGGAACTCACCGCTGCTCCTGACGACGTGGAAGCTGGCTCCGGCGCTGGCTGCTGGCAACACGGTCGTCATCAAGCCGTCCGAGTTCACGTCGGCATCTGTCCTCGACTTCATGAAGCTGATCGAGGAAGCTGGATTCCCACCCGGCGTCGTAAACGTGGTTACCGGCTTCGGCGCGGACGTTGGTGCACCGCTGGTCGAGCATCCGCTTGTGGCGAAGGTTGCCTTCACCGGATCCGACCTGACAGGCCAGCGGATCTATGAGGCCGCCGCGCGCGGGCTGAAGCACGTCACGATGGAGCTCGGTGGGAAGTCGCCGAACATCGTCTTCGACGATGCGGAGATCGACAACGCAGTAAAGGGCGCGATTTCTGGCATCTTCGCGGCGACGGGACAGACATGCATCGCGGGCTCACGACTGCTGGTGCAGCAGAGCATTCACGATCAGTTCCTCGAGAAGCTCGTGGCGTTCGCGAAGACGGCGAAGATGGGGAACCCGATGAGTGCGGACACGCAAATCGGCCCCGTCACGAACAAGCCGCAGTTCGAGAAGATTCTGAATTACATCGACATCGCGAAGGGCGAGGGCGCGCGAGCCGTGCTCGGCGGAGCCCGGGCGACGAGTCCCGAATGCGGCAATGGCTGGTTCGTCGAGCCGACGATCTTCGAGGGCGTGAACAACGGCATGCGCATCGCGCAGGAAGAAGTCTTCGGGCCGGTACTCTCCGTGATTCCCTTCAAGGACGAAGAGGAAGCCATCGCGATCGGCAACGACGTGGTGTATGGTCTGGCCGCCGGCGTGTGGACGCAAAACATGCGTCGCGCGCTGATGATGGCCGAGAAACTCCAGGCCGGTACGGTCTGGATCAATACCTATCGCGCGGTGAGCTACTTGTCGCCGTTCGGCGGATACAAGCGCTCGGGAATTGGACGCGAAAGCGGTCAGGAGATGATCAAGGAATACCTGCAGGTGAAGAGCGTGTGGATCTCGACGGCGACCACGGTCGCGAATCCGTTCATACAACGCTAGTTGGTGGGTAGTGGTGGGTGGTTGGTGGTGGGTTCGAGGTTCGTGGGTTCTGCCCACCAACACCATCCACCAACCACCAACCGAAAGAGGAGACATGGATCAAGTGCTGGGATTTGTAGGCGTGGGTCGCATGGGTGGGCCGATGGCGAATCGGCTTCTCGATGCGGGCTACTCGTTGTGCGTGTTCGATACGAGCGCGGAGGCAGTGAAGCCGCTGGCGGCGCGGGGTGCCAAAGTGGCCTCGTCTGCAGAAGACGTGGCTTCGTCAGCGGACATGGTCTTGATCAGTCTGCCGACCCCGCCCATCGTGCAGGCCGTGAGTCTGGGCAGCATCCTGAAGGGGAATCGACTCAAGACGCTGGTTGATCTCTCGACGACGGGACCGACGGTTGCCGGTATCGTGGCGAAGGCTGCATCGGAGCGCGGCGTGGCGTGGGTAGACTCGCCGGTCAGTGGCGGCATAGGCGGCGCGACCAAGGGCACGCTGGCGGTGATGGTGTCGTGCAAGAAGGACACGTTTCCCGTCGTCGATCCGGTGCTCAAGACGTTCGGCAAGACGTTCTACGTTGGCGAGAAGCCGGGCCTCGCGCAGATCGCAAAGCTGGCGAACAACCTGCTGGCCGCCGCGGCGATCGTGTTGTCGTCCGAGGCAATGGCGATGGGCGTGAAAGCCGGACTCGACGCCAAGACGCTCTGCGACATCATCAACGCTGGCAGCGGACGCAACAGCGCGACGCAGGATAAGTTCCCGAAGTCGATCATCCCGCGCACGTTCGATTTCGGCTTCGCGACGGGCCTGTCTTATAAGGACGTGCGCCTGTGTCTCGATGAGGCAGAGGCGCTCGGCGTCCCGATGGTGGCCGGCGCGGCGGTGCGTCAGATGCTCGCCATCACCAACGCGAAGTTCGGGCCTGAGTCCGACTTCACCTCGATCGCCCGCGTCGTCGAGGAATGGGCAGGGGTTGAAATTAAGTAGGCAGTAGACAGTACGCAGTAACGTGAAGGGGTCAGACCCCTTCGCATTCTTTCACATGTGAAAAAGTGTGTTGGGGTCTGACCCCTTCACTGGAGACGAAATGGATAAAGCGACGTTTGAGAAGGGTCGAGAGATTCGCAGTTCGGTGCTCGGCAAGGAGTTCGTGGACGCGGCGTTCAAGGCCGCCGACAGCTTCAGCATGCCGATGCAGGAGCTGGTCACGGAGTACTGCTGGGGCGCGGTGTGGGGACGCGAAGGTCTCGACAAGAAGACCCGGAGCATGCTCAACCTGGCGATGATCAGCTGCCTGAATCGGCCGCACGAGCTGCGGCTCCACATCGCGGGCGCGCTCAAGAACGGTGTCTCGCGCGACGAGATCCGCGAGATCTTCATGCAGGTGGCGATCTATGCCGGTGTGCCCGCGGGTGTGGACTCGTTCCGCGCGGCCAAGGAAGTCTTCGAAAAAGTCGACGCTAAGTAGTCTCAGGCAGCCGGGGCCCCGGTCATCTTCACCGGTTCGTGGAGGGTCCAATGTTCGTAGATCGACGTGTGTGGGCAGCGGGTGCACTGATCGTGACGGTCGTGCTGCTGGCATGTTCGAGCGCGCTCGGACAGACCGATCGCTGGTATCCGTCACGATGGGGCGCTGACGATCAACGCGGCGCCGCGAACAGGCTGACTCCCGCCAAAGTGCTCGAGGCGAAAAACGTCATCACCAAGGGCAATGTCTATCAGCTCGGTCACGTCTACGAACCCGGCATGCCGATGTACGGGACGCGGCACTACAGCCTGCGGATTCCGCAGGCGTTCAAGATGCCGGGTAAGAACGAAGCGGTCTATCACGACGAGGTGATCAGCGGAGAGCTCGGGCAGATCGGCACGCAGTTCGACGGCCTCGGTCATCTCGGCATGGGCGACCTGTTCTACAACGGCAATCGCCGCTCGGAGTTCGCCCAGGCAGACGGACTCACCAAGCTCGGGATTGAGAATGTCGGCGTCATCGTGACGCGCGGTGTGCTGATCGACGTCGCGAAGTTCAAGGGCGTTGACCAGCTGCCGCCGCGCTACGAGATCACGCCGGCGGATCTCAAAGGCGCGCTCCAGCGCGAAAGCGTTCAGATCAAAAGCGGCGACATGGTCATCATCCACACCGGGTGGGGTTCGTTGTGGATGAAGGACAACACGAAGTACGGCGACAGCGAGCCGGGCATTGGGCTGGCCGCCGGTCAGATGCTCGTCGATGCTGAGGTTGTCGTTGTCGGCGCCGACACATGGGGCGTCGAAGTGATGCCGAATCCCGACAGTTCGCTATCAGCGCCCGTGCATCAACTCTTCCTGGCACGCAACGGCATCTATCTCCACGAGAACCTGATCACCGTGGACCTGGCGCGCGACAACGTCTACGAGTTCGTGTACATGTTCGCTCCGCTACGGTTGAAGGGAGCAACAGGGTCCCCGGGAAATCCAATCGCGATCCGGTAACCGGGTGTGGGGCACCGCGGTGCGCCGTTCCGATGCCCTCGATCGGTGCGGCGGTATTGCGTCCGCTCTGGCGAGCGATGGCGCAACGATAACAAAGGCGTGAACCAGAAAAACTGAACTTGCGAGACCGAGAACAGCCGCCGTTCCTCGCGACCGGCCTACGAGAAAGTGGTTCGACGCCGTTCGAGGTGAGGCGGGTACGCCGCTTTCACTCGACGACGGTCGGGCTTCACTCGCAGGAAGTACGAGAGTTCCTCGGCAACAGTCTGACCGTTTGCGCCGGTACGTCGCGCGTCAACGGGAATTCGGTCCTGCCCGAACAAGCTGGTCAGGTGCACGGCCTTCGTGAAATCCTGAGGCCTTTTTCCAGACGACATATTCATTGAAGTTGCTCTCACGAGACGCGAAAACTCTACGCGCTTGTGTGCGACCTTGCCATCGGGAGTCTGCCGGGGGACTTAAGGGAAAAACCCTAAACGTAAAACTACGTATCGCTGAGCCAGCCTTGCAGGAGGGCGTACTTGACGATGTCGATGCGGCCTTTGAGGCCAAGTTTCCGTGCAGCGTTGGCCTTGTGGACCTCGACGGTCTTGACGCTCAATTCGAGTTGCGCCGCGATTTCCTTGTTGCTGTAGCCGGCGGCAATCAATCGCAGGACCTCCGACTCGCGCTCGCTCAGGCTGACGCCAGTCGCCTGAGCCTTCCGGCCGCTCTTGGCCAGGAAACCTGCGGTGACTCGAGCGGTCAGGGCGGAATCGAGGTACTGCCCGCGGGCCGCTGTAGCGCGAATGGCCTGCAGCAACTCTGACGCCGCACTCTGCTTCAACACGTAACCATCGGCGCCGGCCCGCAACAATTCCTGCAGGTACGCATCGTCGCCGTGTCGCGTGAGGATCACGATCACCGAATCCGGCTGGATCTGCTTCAGCGTACGAGTGGCGACCAGTCCGTTCATTCCCGGCATCGAGATGTCCATGACGATGACGTCGGGGCGAAGGGTGCGGGCCTGTTCGAGGGCTGCGGTGCCGTCGCTCGCCTCCGAGACGACGGTCATGTCCTCCTGGCTGTCGATCAGCATCTTGAGCCCCTGACGCACGGTGACGTGATCGTCCGCCAGTAGGATCCGCAGGCGTGTGTCAGTCATTCAGCGTCGTGTCCACGACCATCGGCATTCGAACGATGATGGTAGTGCCTTCGCCAGAAGCGGACTCGATCTGCACGGTTGCGCCGACCAGCGCCGCCCGCTCCTGCATGCCGAGCAACCCGAACCCCTGACGCGGAGTGCCGGCCGTCGCCTGATCGAATCCGACGCCATCGTCTTCGATGATGAGCGACACGTAGTCGGGCCGCCGCTCGAGGATCACATCGACGTTCTCGGCGCGCGCGTGCTTGGCGATGTTGTTGAGCGCTTCCTGCGCGATGCGATATAGCGTCGTTTCGACTTCTGATGTCAATCGCGCGGAACTGAGGCCGGTGGTGTGGAGATCGGCGCGGATGCCGGCGCGCACCGACCAATCTTGGACGTAATTGGCGAGCGCGGCGCGCAGACCGAGATCGTCGAGGGCAGTCGGTCGCAACTCCCAGACCAGGTGATCGACGTCCTGATCGAGTTGCTGAGCGACTTTCTCGAGCGCGCTGACCTGCGGCGCCAGTCGCGTGTCGCTTCCGCAACTGTCTTTCAGCGCGCGGATGCCGAGTCCGAGCGCGGTCAGCTGCTCACCGAACTGATCGTGCATCTCACGCGCGATGCGACGGCGCTCATCCTCCTGTGCGAAGACGAGACGAGAGAGCAGCTCGGTTCGCGCGCGCTCGGCGCGCTCGCGTTCCTCCATCTCCTCTCGTAGCGATGCATTGGCCCGTGCGAGCTCCGCGGTTCGCTCCTTGACGCGAATCTCGAGCTGCTCGTGTGCGCGCCGGAGCGCTTCCTCGGAACGCTTGCGTTCCGACAGGTCGAAATGTGTGCCGACGATGCGGCCGACGAAACCATCAGCCCTGCGCACAGGGAAGCCGCGTGAGAGCACGTGGACGTAGTGGCCGTCCTTGTGGCACAGGCGGAATTCAACGGTGTAGTCGCGCTCTCCGCGCAGCACGCCGTCGACGACCTCTTGAACTGCGGCGCGATCGTCGGGATGCAGCAGCCGCTCCCAGGCGCTGACGTGCGGCTCGATCTCACCTTCGTCGTAGCCGAGCATCTTCCTCCAGTGGGGGGAGTACACCACCGCGCCGGTCTCGAGGTTCCAGTCCCAGACGCCCTCCTGGGCACCCGCGAACGCGAGCGAGAGCCGTTCCTCGCTTTCGCGCAGCGCGGTCTCAGTCTGCTTCCGCTCCGTGATGTCGCGCA
>Ga0247825_10002228_pt1 | contig 12841 bp, 14 predicted proteins | sample 13C_Vanillin_Day_FD_194413 | JGI IMG/M metagenome (GOLD analysis project Ga0247825, IMG submission 194413) | Soil microbial communities from agricultural site in Penn Yan, New York, United States - 13C_Vanillin_Day48 | ecosystem: Environmental > Terrestrial > Soil > Agricultural land | place...
CCAACGTGCTGCACTTGATTCCACCACCGGACTTGAGGAATTCCGAGTAGTCGACCGGCACGGGCTCGTACCCGCGGGCGGACAACTGGTCGGCAAGGTGCGAAGCCTGGACGGGTAGCACCACATTGGCGCCGTCGCTGACCAGGTTCAGTCCGAGCCAGTCGGTGTCCGTCTCGGCCGCGATCACCGCGTCGGGATACATCTGCTCGAGCAGAGCGCGACTGTCCGGCGAGAACGCCGCGGGCAGGTAGGCGATGGTCGAGTCGTCGAGCACACCCAGCGCGGTGTTGAGGTGGTAGTAGCGGGGATTCACCAGGTTCAACGTGATCACCGTGCGGCCGAGGTGCGCCGCGGCCTCGGCGTGCGACCGCGGGTCGGAGCGGAACCCGGTTCCGGCGAGGATCACGTCGCCGACGACGAGGAAGTCGCCCTCCCCCTCGTTGACGTACCGCGGCAGGGTGGGCCTGATCAGCCCGTTGTCCGAGAACCACCGGAACACGTGCTCGGCCTCGGCCCGCCGCTCGGCGGACCGGTAGCGGGCGCCGAGCGCCACACCGTCGACGACGAGTCCGCTGTCGGTGACGAACACCATGTCCGGAAGTCCCTCGACAGGGTCGATCGTGAGGACCTCGTGCCCGAGTCGCCGGTAGGTGTCCGCGAGCGCCGACCACTGCGACATCGCACGATCCCGGTCCACGGGCTCCTCGGGACGCATCCAATCGTTGATCGCATAGACGACGTCGAAATACGTGGGCGGGCACATCAGGTAACTCCGCGAGTGAGCACGCCGGGCCACGCGGGCGGCGTCGCCCGGCACCTCCGCCGTCTCCTCGTAGGGGTTCTCGGACTCGATACCAGCAGTGGGCGCCATCTCCACTCCCCCTCGATCGGTGTCGGTGAAATCAGTATCCACCCACCAAAAGACCTGATCAATGCGCTAGCGTTCCATCACATGGATGATTCATTGCGTCTGGACGCGCTCGATCGGCGGATTGTTGCGCGACTGGAGCGCAACGCACGGTCCAGCTTCGCCACCATCGGCGCCGAGGTCGGGCTGTCCGCACCCGCCGTGAAGCGCCGGGTCGATCGACTCGTCGAGTCCGGAGTGATCACCGGCTTCCATGCGGCGCTCGATCCGCGCGCTCTCGGCCACGGCGTCGAGGTCTTCGTCGAGTTGTACTGCAGTGGTCGCACCTCGGCTATCGAGATCGCACGGATCGTGTCTCGTCACACCGAGGTTCAGGAGGCGTACACCGTCACCGGCGATGCCAACGCCCTCCTCCGCGTCCGCACCACCGACACGGCACACCTCGAACGCACCCTGGAGAACCTGCGGTCGGAGCCAGCTGTCCTTCAGACCAAGAGCAGCGTCGTCCTCAGCCGGCTGATACCGCCTGCCGACTGATCCACTCGATCCACCGTCCGAGACCACAGTGCCCCCGCAACTGCTGGGACACTCGACGTGTCACGTGAGGATCAGAGCAGGCCGCGGCGTTCCGGTCTTCCGCGGTCTGCATGTCGACGGCGCCCTCCTGGACGACCTTCGAGATTGTCTGCAGAACCTGGAGCAGATCGTCATGGGCGTTGTCCCACTTCGCCTGCACAGCTTGGTAGTTCTCCACGAGACCGTTGACGTAGCGTCTACGTAGATCTCACACTGTCTGCCACTGGTGTGGCGGGCGCTTGAGATATGCGTGTGTCACGGCTACCCGCATCACCTTGTGGTGGTGTGGATTTGACCGTGTCCCACACCGACGCTTGTGATGCAGGAACATGCTTGTTCGGAGTCACCCCCAGCCGCGGTGTCACGATGGGCCGGCTGCGGCGGACCCGGCGATGCCGCGGCCTACGCCGTGTTGGACCGTTCTTGTCGCGGCACCGGCGCACCGGCGCATGCTCGGCGACCCGGACCGCAGGCGACTGCCCGCGCCGACGGGTGACTTTGCCTTTGCCGAGCAGTGCGCGTTTGGCCAAGTTCACCCCGGCAATGTGGTCGCGGTTGCCGCCGACCCGGCAGCGTGGACACCACGCGTCGTGGTACCCACCGGGGCGGGCGAGTGGTGCGTCGCAGCCCGGACACCATGCGGACGACCCCCGGGCGGGCACCGAAACTACCGCGATACCGGCACCCGCGGCAGTGTGCGCGAGCGCGGCGGCCGCTTGGCGGCGGGCCGACTGCGCGGCCCGATTGTTGTTGACCCGCCCGTGCCCGCGGGTCTCGAGGGTGGTGAGATCTTCCACCGCGATCACCTGCGCCTGAGCGTCGGCGGCGTAGTCGGTAACCTGGCGGGCGAAGTGGAAAGACAGCTCCCGATTGATCTTCCCCCGCTTGACACCCACCGCCTCGCGATGCTCGTTCAGGACGGCGATCTTCTCCTCCAGCTGCGCGCGAACCTCTTGTGGGGCGGTGGCGGCCAGTCGGGTCAGCCGGGCCGCCTTCCGGTGCAGCAGTTGCCCCTCTGCCTGCAGGCGCGCCAGTTTGATCCCGAGGCCGCGGTCGTCGTAAGTCCAGCCCCGGTAATCCGACGACAACCCGGCCGGGCCCTCTGCCACGGTGGCGGCGGCACCGAGCGTGGACGGGGACCAATCGACCCCCACCGCGACCGTGCCGGCCATTAGATCGGCTGCAGGGGCGAGTTCGGTCGCCGCGCACCGCCAAAGCAAGCCCCGGTGGTCGAGGACCAAAGTCGGTAGATGCCAGTCGGTGATCGCCCGGCCGTGCAGGTGCTTAGGAATGGTGGCGGTCAGCCGCACCCGCCGCCACTGCGCCCGCCCCGCCGGGGCCGGGCTGGTCGGCAGCTTCACCGTCAACACCAGCTCACGGTCTGCCACGGTGATCCGCGCGAGCTGCCGATCGGCGGCCGACAGTCGGGCCATCGCGCTTGTCTGCGGCGGTCCCTGCAGGTCGGTGATCCGCAACCGGGTCGACTGCGCCCCGTCACTGCGGCGAGAGAATGCGACGAGCTGGCGTTGCACGCCCCGAGCGAAACCCGCCGACACGTGATCGCCCGACCCGATCGGCGGCGCCACAACCCCGGTGGCCGGATCGAATAGGGCCGACAGTGCCGTGATCGCGGTGTCCCGGTATGTCAGGGTCCGCAGGGTCGCCACCACCTGAGCGGTCACCACCCGGCTCACCCGCGACGGCACATAGACCCCGGCCGGGTAGATCGGAGCCCAGCCGAGACGGGCCGCGGCGACATGCCCCTGAGCGGGCAGCCTCCGGTCCTGGCGGTCTAGGCCGGCGGCGAGCACATCGAACGTCGCCGGATGCCACAGCCGCGACACCAACTCGCCACCGGCCGCGGCAATAAGATCGAGCAGCCACCCCACCCGGGTATCGACGTCATCGAGGCCGATCGGCTCACCGGTCGCATCGTCGACCGCCGTGTACGCGCGGGTGGTGAACGAGAACTGCCGCGGCACGGTCGATCCAGACCCGGTCACGCCGGGCCCAATTCATGAGCGGCGAGCACCGTCGCGTTCCGAGAAGACCCGCGATCGCCCCAGATGCTCACCGGTCACCCCTTCCCGAACCGTGCGGCGGCATCGCCCCGAAGCCGGTGATGATTCCGTGTAGACCGCAGCCGAGACAACCAGCCGGATAGCGATGCCAACCGTGCCATGACATCATCCATCAACCCCCTCCACCAGCGATGCGTCACCCTTTTTCACGCAGGACCTCGACTGTAACGCCGACCTCCGACATTTAGCCTCTGTGGGAGTCCGCAGGCTGGCCGAGGCAATCGATCTCGCCACATGACCCGCACCACCGCGACCCGCCCAGGGCCGCGTCGTCGATCATCCAGCCGCGGCACGCCGCTCCCGCAAACCCGAACGCGATCGTTGTAGACCCGATACACCGCACCAGCAGGCGCTCTCCCGCAACATCTTTTCCTGATCGAGCAGCGACGCCTCTTGCGATCGCGCCCGACAATGCAATGCGTCCACTCTCTCCGGCGTCTGCTCCCGCCCACTCTGATGCGGGCCTGCCCAGATAGGCGTCGCGGTCCGCGAGGTCAATGATTCGGTGACCCGAACCGACACGCCGGGAAGTAACCGGCCTTCCGATGCCTCCTTGCGCACCCCAACTACCGAAGCGCCCACGTTATTAGAGGTAGCGGCAACAGTTGGAGCCTCACGCAGGTCACTCGGGACGGCTTGCAGACGACGCACGAACTCCCCACCGACGCGCTCGCCGCGCGTCTCGTGCAGCACGACATCTCGCTGAGCGGAATCGACATCGCCAGCCACGGTTGTCGCGCCGCGGCGGGCTCCCTCGCCACCGATGTGTACGACCGGCTGATAGGTCCCGCTCCCGGCGACGGCGACCCGGATGGTCTGGCTCGCCCTGCGATTCGACGCCACGGAGAGCGTCGCTGCCGTGGCGCGGCGTGGTGGCGGCGAGGAAGGCGCGTCGCGCGCCATCACGATCGCGGCAAGTCGCGTCGTGCGTGCACTGGCCGATTCAGGATGTCGCGCGCGCATTCTCACCGCCCCAGAGATCGAATCGGCCGCGCTGCAGATCAGTCGGGGCGTCGATCCGAAGACCTTCACGGAGACGTGGAAGCATGCACCGCTGCCCGGCGTATGCAACACCGGCTACGGCGTCGACCCGCGCTACCTGACGCGAGACCTGCTCGCGAAGCTCTGGGTTCCGTCGAGCCTCGGCACGACCGTGACGATCCGGCTGCGCCCCAGCGGACACGACGGGCAGGTGAAGGTCGGTGCGGCCTGCCGGGTGACCACCCGGACGATGCCCGAACCGCTCACGATCCCCGGGCTCGTCTCGATGCAGGGCAGGCACCGGGACGGGCTGCTTGCCAATCTTCCCGTCGCGATGTCGGACCTCGACGACGTGATGCCGTTGATCGACATGTCCGTCGAGGACCTGCGTGCGCTGCAGTTGCCCCCAGCGGGGTGCGGCCAGCTCATCGGCTCCGACGACTACGGTCACGGAATCACCGCTCGCATCGCAGGTCCCGGCGTCGGCATGGTCTATGTGGCGGGTGAGCTGTATCTCGCCCAGCAGCTGGTGTTCCGCGCCGTCGCGACCGGCGCCCGCGTGCTCATTCACACCGATCGGCCGGACGCGTGGTCGTCGTTGATCGACTCCATCGCCACGCCCGACCGGTTGCGTATCGCCGGCCACAATCCGCAGTCCGACAACAGGTTCAACACCGTCGTGTTCGACGGCGTCAACGCGCTGCCGCCCCGCGCCGGGGTCACCGCGATCTACCTCTACGGAGAACCGAGCCAGTGGCCCGGTGCCGAACCGGACCTGTCGATCGTCCAACCGAATGCGCTGGGCGACCGCATTCTTCTGTCGACCGGAGGGACGAGCATCGAACTGATGCTGGTCACGATCTCGTCCGAGACGGCGTTCATCGGCCGGCCTCGCGCGGTGGACGAGTACGTGCCGGTGCACCAGTTCTAGCCGGGGTACGGCGCGGTCCCGCGCTGAACACGGACCGCGTCGGCCCACCATACGAGCTGCGCGAGCATGCGGTCAGCCGAGTCGATGGCGGCGCCGTCGGTCGTCTGCCCCTGGTCGTCGAATCTCTTGCGCACCCGGTGGAAACTCACGCTCTGCCGCACCGACACCATGTGCAATTCGGCCACTACCTGGCGCAGCTGTTCGGTTGCCCGGAGTCCGCCTGCCAACCCGCCGTACGACACGAAACCGATGGGCTTCGAGCGCCATTCGTGTTTGACGCTGTCGAACGCGGTCTTCAGCGCCGCAGGGTAGCCGTGGTTGTACTCGGAGGTGACGGCCACGAACCCGTCGGCTCTGCCCACTCGCTCCCGGAATTCGTCCGTCACCGGGGATGCGCCGAGATCCTGCGGCAACGGCGTGTCGGCGAGATCGATGATGCCCACGTCCAGTCCCGGGTAGGCGCGAGCGCGTTCGGCGAACCAGCCGGCGACGACGGGAGCGATCCGACCCACTCTGACGGATCCGATGATGATCTCGATCCGAACGGGTGCGACTGCGGTCATGAACAGGCTCCTTCTCCTCCGGAGCCATCGTAGGTGCTGACGCCTCCGCAACCGCGGCGGCGATCGACGCCGCGGGTTCCGGTCAGTCGCCGCAGCAGCCGCCCGGCACGGTCCTGACGTCCCGGGTGATCTCGTTGCGTGCCGCCAGATCCGCGTCGTCCGGGTAGTCGACGCGCACCAGGGACAGTCCGTGCGCCGGGGCCACCAGGATCGAACTCGACCGCGACTTCTCGCGGAGGAGTCCTTCGATCCAGTCGAGGTCGCGACGTCCCTCCCCCACAGCGAGAACCGCACCGACGAGACTGCGCACCATCGACCAGCAGAAGGCGTCGGCGCTGACGAAGGCCGTGAACACGTCGCCGTCGCGCTCCCAGTCGAAACGTTGGAGATCGCGGACAGTCGTGGCGCCTTCCCGGCGTTTGCAGAACGCCGCGAAGTCGTGCAACCCCAGCAGCGTCGCGGACGCCGCGCGCATGAGTTCGAGATCCAGGACCTTCGGATACGACACGGTGTCCCGGGCTCGGAGCGGATCGGCGCCGTAGGCCGCCGACGTCAGGCGGTACTCGTAGTGCCTGCGCATCGCGGAGAACCGCGCATCGAAGTGTTCGGGCGCGAAGGCGATCTGTTTGATCCGCACGTCCTTCGGCAGGAACCGCGCGAGCCTGCGGACGAGCCGGGACGGGTCGTCCGGCACGGCGTCGAGCGGAACGTCGACGTGCGCCACTTGCCCGGTGGCGTGGACCCCGGCGTCGGTGCGCCCCGCCACCGTGAGTTGCAACGATGTGCGCAGGACGGCGCCGAGCTTCTCCTCGATCTCCCCGCACACCGTGCGCAGCCCGTTCTGGCGGGCCCACCCGGAGAAATCCGTTCCGTCGTACGCGATGTCCAGGCGCAAGCGACGGGTCTCATACGAAACGGGCCCGCCGTCCCTCGGGGGGACGACGGGCTCGTTCGATTCAGCGTGTGCCGAAACCAAGTGGACTAGTCCTTCTTGGCCTCTTCGGCCTCGGGGGCGTCGGCCGCGGTGGCGGTCTCGTCCTCGATGGCCTCGACGACGGCGTCAGCGTTCTCGACCTCGGCGTCGGTTGCCTCGGCCTCGACGGCCTCGACGACGTTCTCCTCGGCGGGAGCAGCAGCCGGCGCATCCTTCGATGCCTTCACGCGACGAGCGCGGTCGGCCTCGGAGGTGACGGTCTTCTCCTTGACGAGCTCGATGATCGCCATCGGCGCGTTGTCGCCCTTGCGGGGGACCGTCTTGATGATGCGGGTGTAGCCGCCGTCACGATCGGCGTAGAACGGGCCGATCTCCGCGAACAGGGTGTGCACGACATCCTTGTTGCGGATGACCTTCAGAACCTCGCGACGGTGAGCCAGGGTTCCGGCCTTGGCGTGCGTGACGAGCTTCTCGGCGTACGGGCGCAGGGCCTTGGCCTTGGACTCCGTGGTGGTGATGCGGCCGTGCTCGAAGAGCGCGGTAGCCAGATTGGCGAAGATCGCCTTCTGGTGCGAAGCCGACCCGCCGAAGCGGGCACCCTTCTTGGGCTTGGGCATGATGATCTCCTAGTAAAGGACCGTGAGCTACAGCTGTTCGGTCTCGGCGTAGTCCTCGGTGCCCTCGGCATCACCGAAGGAACCTGCGTCCGTGTCGCTCCACGTCCCGGTGGCGGCGTCGTAGCCGGCAACGGTGGTGGGATCGAAGGACGCGGGGCTGTCCTTGAGGGCCAGGCCGAGCGAATGCAGCTTGACCTTCACCTCGTCGATGGACTTCTGTCCGAAGTTGCGGATGTCGAGCAGATCGGACTCGGTACGGCCGACAAGCTCACCGACGGTGTGAACACCTTCGCGCTTGAGGCAGTTGTAGGAACGGACCGTCAGGTCCAGGTCCTCGATGGGCAGTCCGAACGAAGCAATGTGATCGGCCTCGGCGGGCGAGGGTCCGATCTCGATGCCTTCTGCTTCGACGTTCAGCTCACGGGCCAGGCCGAAGAGCTCAACCAGGGTCTTGCCCGCCGAAGCGAGCGCGTCCCGAGCGGTGATGGAGTTCTTGGTTTCCACATCGAGCACGAGCCGATCGAAGTCGGTGCGCTGCTCGACGCGGGTGGCCTCCACCTTGTAGGTGACCTTGAGCACCGGCGAGTAGATCGAGTCGACCGGGATACGGCCGATCTCGGCGCCGGACGCCTTGTTCTGGACGGCGGGGACGTAGCCGCGACCGCGCTCGACGACGAGCTCGATCTCCAGCTTTCCCTTGTCGTTCAGGGTGGCGATGTGCAGATCCGGGTTGTTCACGGTGACGCCGGCCGGGGGCACGATGTCGCCTGCAGTCACAGCGCCGGGGCCCTGCTTGCGGACGTACATGGTGACCGGCTCGTCCTCTTCGGAGCTCACGACGAGGCCCTTGAGGTTCAGGATGATGTCGGTGACATCTTCCTTCACACCGGGAACTGTGGTGAACTCGTGCAGAACGCCGTCGATGCGGATGCTGGTGACAGCAGCGCCGGGAATCGACGAGAGCAGCGTGCGGCGGAGCGAGTTGCCGAGGGTGTACCCGAAGCCTGGCTCGAGGGGCTCGATGACGAACTTCGAGCGGTTGTCAGCGATGACCTCTTCGGTCAGCGTGGGTCGCTGAGAAATGAGCATTGGAGTTCCTCCTGTACGGGCGTCCGCTATTTGACGCCCACGATGGGAAAGGCACTTCGTGCCCGTGCGCCTTTCCGGTAGTCGGAACTACCGGAAAGGCGCACGAGCCGTCAGGCCTACTTCGAGTAGTACTCGACGATGAGCTGTTCCTGCAGAGGAACGTCGATCTGCGCACGCTCGGGAAGCTGGTGAACCAGAACCCGGAGACGTCCACCGACAACCTGCAGCCAACCCGGGATCGGGCGATCGCCCTGGGTCTCGCGCGCAACCTGGAAGGGAAGCGTGGACAGCGACTTGTCCTTGACATCGATGATGTCGTACTGGGAGACGCGGTAGCTGGGGATGTCGACCTTCTTGTTGTTCACAAGGAGGTGGCCGTGGGTGACCAGCTGACGGGCCTGGCGGCGGGTGCGAGCCAGTCCGGCGCGGTACACGACGTTGTCGAGACGCGACTCCAGGATGCGGAGCAGGTTCTCACCGGTCTTACCGGGGCGGTTGTTCGCCTCCTTGTAGTACAGGCGGAACTGCTTCTCCATGACGCCGTAGGTGAAGCGAGCCTTCTGCTTCTCCTGCAGCTGGAGCAGGTACTCGCTCTCCTTGATCCGCGCGCGGCCGTGCTGGCCCGGCGGGTAGGGACGACGCTCGAACGCCTGGTCGCCTCCAACGAGGTCGACGCGCAGACGACGCGACTTGCGGGTGATGGGTCCGGTATAACGTGCCATTTTCTTCTACCTATCCTTCCCGCTAGACCCGACGCCGCTTGGGCGGACGGCAGCCGTTGTGCGGCTGGGGGGTGACATCGGAGATGGTGCCGACCTCGAGGCCAGCGGCCTGAAGCGAGCGGATCGCGGTCTCACGGCCGGAGCCGGGGCCCTTGACGAAGACGTCGACCTTCTTGACACCGTGCTCCTGCGCCTTGCGGGCTGCGTTCTCGGCGGCCAGCTGAGCGGCGAACGGGGTCGACTTACGCGAACCCTTGAAGCCGACGTGTCCCGAGGACGCCCAGGAAATCACGTTTCCGGCGGGGTCCGTGATGGACACGATGGTGTTGTTGAACGTGCTCTTGATGTGAGCGGCGCCGTGCGGGACGTTCTTCTTGTCCCTGCGACGCGCCTTCTGGGTCTTCTTCGGACCGGTGCTACGTGACTTGGGGGGCATTACTTCGCCTTCTTCTTGCCTGCAATGGTGCGCTTCGGACCCTTACGGGTGCGGGCGTTGGTCTTGGTGCGCTGACCACGCACGGGCAGACCACGACGGTGGCGCAGGCCCTGGTAGCAGCCGATCTCGATCTTGCGTCGGATGTCGGCCTGGACCTCGCGGCGAAGGTCACCCTCGACCTTCAGCGACTCCTCGATGTACTCGCGGAGCTTGGCCAGATCCTCGTCCGAGAGATCCTTGCTCCGCAGATCCGGGCTGACGCCGGTGGCGTCCAGGATCTCCTTGGAGCGGGTACGGCCGATGCCGTAGATGTAAGTAAGTGCGATCTCCATCCGCTTTTCACGGGGAAGATCGACACCTGCGAGACGTGCCATGTCGGCATTTCCTATCGGTGTGCGGAGGTCTGCTCCCAGTCCATCCCCTGTGCCTCTTCAAACGTCGGCGGTCTCGCGACCGACAATGCTTCAACTAACTCAGTGGGGCCCCGGCCTCCGTGCCGGGGGTGAACCAGTACCTGCTCGAAAGCCGTGAGTACTGGCTGGTGCTGGGAGGTCATCTTTGCTTGTTGCCAAGCAGATCCTCGAAAAGCGGAGATCTAGCCCTGACGCTGCTTGTGGCGCAGGTTCTCGCAGATCACCATGACCCGGCCGTTACGACGGATCACCTTGCACTTTTCGCAGATCTTCTTGACGCTCGGCTGAACCTTCACGTCTTCTGATCTCCTGTTTTGTGGCAGCCCACTACGCAGAGCCGCAGCGGACGTACTTCTCCCCGACCTGGTCGGGCGGGGAAGCTTTACTTGTACCGGTAAACGATGCGTCCGCGCGACAAGTCGTAGGGCGAGAGCTCTACGACAACGCGATCTTCCGGGAGGATGCGAATGTAGTGCTGACGCATCTTTCCGCTGATGTGGGCGAGAACCTTGTGGCCGTTCTCGAGCTCAATGCGGAACATCGCATTGGGCAGCGGCTCGACTACTCGTCCCTCGACCTCGATGGCCCCGTCTTTCTTAGCCATATCCTCCGCGATCCATGTGGTTTGGCGTGCTTATTGCATCTGTTTCCGTTACCGTGGCGCCCAATGGGATCTTCACCGGCCGAAACATGAACAATCCGGATCGAATCCGGCACTGGGCACGCAGACAACCGGCACGCATAGCGCACCGTTGATCCATGTTACGGGAAATTGCTCACCAGGCCAAATGCGGTCCCTGACGGACCCGCAAGCCCGGCGAGAATTCGACTTCCGATACCCACGGCCACGATGCGAAGGATGGTGTGCGTGCGCGCCCTGGTACAGCGAGTGACGTCCGCGTCGGTCCGCGTCGACGGCGAGGAGGTCGGCCGAATCACTCCCCCGGCCGGCGGCCACGGGCTGCTCGTCCTGGTCGGCGTCACCCATACCGACGACGAGGCGAAGGCGGCCCTGCTCGCGAAGAAGGTGTGGACCATGCGCATCCTGGAGGACGAACGGTCCGCGTCCGACCTCGACGCCCCGGTGCTCGTCGCCAGTCAGTTCACGCTCATGGCGGACACCCGCCGGGGCCGGCGCCCGTCCTGGTCCGCCGCGGCGCCGAGGCCGGTGGCGGAACCACTGGTTGACGAGTTCACCGGCGCCCTGCGCGCGCTGGGCGCGACCGTCGAGACCGGCGTATTCGGCGAACACATGGAGATCAGCCTCGTCAACGACGGTCCGGTGACGCTGCTCATCGACGTGTAGGCCCGCACCCGCGGGCGGCCGCTACTCCGGACGCAGGGTCAGGATGCGCGGCCCGTCCTCGGTGACCGCGACCGTGTGCTCCCAGTGTGCGGCACGGGTGCCGTCGGAGGTCACGACGGTCCAATCATCCTCGAGGACAACGGTATCGGTGGTGCCGAGGGTCAACATCGGTTCGATCGCCAGAACGGAACCGACCACCAGTTGCGGCCCCTTGCCCGGAGCGCCCTCGTTGGCGAGGAACGGCTCCATGTGCATTTCCCGGCCGATGCCGTGACCGCCGTAGCCGTCGACGATGCCGTACTTACGGTCGTGCGCCACCTCGGCGGCGCGGGTGCCGAGTTCGATGGCGTGGGAGATATCGGTGAGGCGGTTGCCGGGAAGCATCGCCGCGATCCCCGCCTCCATGGACAGCCGAGTGGCGTCGCTGAGCTGCTGGTCCGCTTCGATGATGTCTCCGACACCGAAGGTCCACGCAGAGTCGCCGTGCCAGCCGTCGAGAATGGCGCCGCAGTCGATGGAGACGAGGTCTCCCTCGGCGAGAATGTCTTCCGCCGAGGGAATCCCGTGCACCACACGATCGTTGACGGACGAACAGATCGATCCGCTGAACCCGTGGTAGCCCTTGAACGAGGGCACGGCGCCTGCGCCGCGGATGACCGATTCGGCCACCTCGTCGAGTTCGAGCGTGCTCACACCCGGCTTCGCCGCTTCGCGGACCGCCACCAGAGCCGCACCGACGATGGCACCGGCGGCCGCCATTGCGTCGAGCTCGCCTGCGGTCCGGAACGGAACGACCTTGCGCTTACGCCCGAAGCCCATTACTTACCCAACGCTGCCAGTGCGCGCGCGTTGACCTCGTCGACCTCGCCCAGGGCGTCGACGGTCACCAGCTGGTCCTTGTAGTAGTCCAGCAGCGGCGCGGTCTCCTCGCGGTACACCCGGAGCCGGTTGCGGATGACGTCTTCCTTGTCGTCGGCGCGGCCACGGGCGAGCATCCGCTCGACCACGACGTCCTCGTCGACGATGAAGGACAGCACTGCGTCGAGCTTGGTGTTCAGCTCGGCGAGGATCGCCTCGAGTGCCTGAGCCTGGTCGACGGTCCGGGGGAAGCCGTCCAGGAGGAATCCGTTGGCCGCGTCCGGCTCGCCGACACGGGCCTTCACCATGTTGTTGGTGATCTCGCTGGGAACCAGGTCCCCGGCGTCCAGGTACTTCTTCGCCTCGAGGCCGAGGGGGGTGGCCTGGCCGATGTTCGCGCGGAACAGGTCGCCCGTGGAGATGTGCGGGACGCCGAGCTTCTCGGACAGAATCGCGGCCTGGGTGC
>Ga0247825_10002230_pt1 | contig 12840 bp, 10 predicted proteins | sample 13C_Vanillin_Day_FD_194413 | JGI IMG/M metagenome (GOLD analysis project Ga0247825, IMG submission 194413) | Soil microbial communities from agricultural site in Penn Yan, New York, United States - 13C_Vanillin_Day48 | ecosystem: Environmental > Terrestrial > Soil > Agricultural land | place...
GAGCTGCGTGAGCACGGCCTCGAGGGCGAGCCGCTCGGCGTCGACATGGCCGACCTCGTCACGATCGAGGCGCTCCAGCGCGCGGGGATCCACGTCACCGACGGCTCGCGCGTCCTGCTCGCGGCGCGCACGATCAAGACCTCGCAGGAGATCGCGCTGCTCGACCAGTCGGCCGGGCTCGTCGACGCGGTCTACGAGGAGATCTACCGCATGCTCCGCCCCGGGGTGTACGAGCACGAGATCGTCGCCCGTGCGCACCAGCTCCTGTTCGAGATGGGGTCGGAGCAGGTCGAGGCGGTCAACGCGGTCTCGGGAGACCGCTGCAACCCGCATCCCCACGTCTTCTCCGACCGGCTGCTGCGCCCGGGCGACCAGGCGTTCTTCGACATCATCCACTCGTTCATGGGCTACCGGACGTGCTACTACCGCACGTTCAACGTGGGCGGCGTGAGCCACGCGCAGCTCGACGCCTACAAGCAGTGCCGGGAGTGGCTCGACTCCGCGATCGAGCTCGTCCGGCCCGGGATGACGACCGACCGGATCGCCGAGGTCTGGCCGACCGCCGAGGAGCTCGGCTTCCCGGACGAGGAGACCTGCTTCGGCCTGCAGTTCGGGCACGGGATCGGCGTCGGCCTCTACGAGTCGCCGATGATCTCTCGCGTCCACTCGCTCGAGCACCCGGTCGAGCTCGAGGAGGGAATGGTCTTCGCGCTCGAGACGTACTGCGCGGCGACGGACGGTCGGTCGGCGGCGCGCATCGAGGAAGAGGTGGTCGTGACGGCGACGGGTTGCGAGCTGCTCACGCGGTTCCCGGCCGAGGAGCTGCTCGTCGCCGGGCGCATCTACGTGCGCGGCGCCGACCTCGTCCAGGAGGACGGAGGCGACCGGCGGAGGGGTGTGCCCGGCCTTGCGTCCGCGGTCGCCTCGTCTGCCGTCGTCGAGCCCTCCGGCGTCCCGCTGTGAGCAGCGAGACCGGAACGCGGACGCTCGCCGACGGCCGGCCGGCCTACCGCCTCGTCCGCCGCGAGGAGATCGAGCTCGCGGACGCCCTCCCCGGCCGCTCCAGCGGACTCAACACGTGCCGGCTCGTAGACGGCCCCTCGGGATCGACGCACATGGCGCTCACGCTCGTCGCGCTCGCCGACGGGCACGTCGACGAGCACCTGCACTCGTTCGAGACGAGCTTCTACGTGCTCGAGGGCAACCCGGTGCTCTACCTCGAAGGGCGCGGCGTCACGCTCGAGCCGGGCGCGTGCGGGGCGATCCCGGTCGGCGTCCCGCATGCGTTCCGAGCCGGCGAGCCGGCGCGCTGGATCGAGATGGCCTCGCCGCGCCCCCGCACCGACGGAAGCGACACGTTCTTCCTCGGGTCTGCTCCCGAGGGCGCCCCCGACGCGCTCGACGCACGCGACCCCCGCAACCACAACCTGTTCCTGCTCCGTGAGGGCGAGACCGACCTGGACGTCCTGAAGCACGCCCAACCGATGGGCGCGCCGACTGTCTCCGGGAGCATGGCGACCGCCGTCCTCGCCTACAGCGGCATCACGGTGAAGATGCTCGTCGACCAGCGTCTCGACGCGCAACTCCACACGATGTTCATGGTCGACTACCAGCCGGGAGCCTGCGCCAACCCGCACGACCACCCGTTCGAGGAGTCGTACTACATGCTCGACGGCGAGGTCGACGTCGTCGCGGACGGCGATCGGCACACGCTCCGGCCGGGCGACGCGTTCTGGACGGGGACCGGGTGCGTGCACGCCTTCTACGAGACGCAGGGCCGCACCGTCCGCTGGCTCGAGACCTCGGCGCCGGGGCCGCCGCCGCGCCACTCGTACCGCCACCAGCGGGACTGGGACTACCTCCGCGAGCGGCTCGCGGCAGAGACGAGCGTGGGCGCAGCATGAGACGTTCGGTGTCAACCTCCGAGATCCGCCCGCCGGGAGCCGACGCCGGCCAGGGGCGCGCGTGAGCAACGTCAGCGACACCCCGGCCACGGGGGTCCTCGAGGACCTCGAGCTCTACACGCGGATCTACCGGCAGATGCTGGTGATCCGGGGCTTCGAGGACCTCGTCCAGTCACTCTTCCTCGCCGGTGAGGTGTACGGGACGACGCACCTGTACTCGGGGCAGGAGGCGATCGCGACCGGTGTGGCGAGCCTGCTCGACGACCGCGACCGCGTGGCCGCGACCTATCGCGGGCACGGGCATGCGCTCGCGCTCGGCGTGGATCCCCAGGCCCTCCTCGACGAGATGCTCGGCCGGGGGACGGGCATCAACGGCGGGCGGGCCGGCTCCATGAACGTCAACTCGCCGCGCGACCGGCTGATCGGCTCTTTCGGCATCGTCGGCGGCAGCATCGCCGCGGCGACCGGCGCGGCGCTCGGCCTCAAGAAGACGACCGGCGGCGTCGCGGTCGCGTACTTCGGCGACGGCGCGATGAACCAGGGCTACGTCTTCGAGTGCCTCAACTTCTGCCAGGTGCTCCAGCTCCCGCTCGTCCTCGTCTGCGAGAACAACGGCTACGGCGAGTACACGTCCTTCCGCTCGGTCACCGCCGGTGAGCTCACGGACCGGGCGAAGGTGATGGGCGTCCCGACGGAGACGATCGACGGTATGAGCGTGTGGACGGTGCGCGAGGCCGCACGCCGTGCGATCGACCATGCGCGCTCGGGCAACGGGCCTGCCTTCCTCGAGGCGCTCACGTACCGCTTCGTCGGCCATTCGCGCAGCGACCCGGGCGCGTATCGACCCGACGGCGAGCTGGATCAGTGGAGGCAGCGCGACCCGATCACGGTGCTCGCCGCCCAGCTCGGCGCCGAGGGGGTCGACGAGGCGCGCCTCGACGGGACGCGGCGCGAGGTGGCGGACGAGCTCGAGCGCATGCGCGCGCAGGGCCTCGCAGCCCCCTGGCCGAGCGCCCTCGCGGCCCGCGAGTTCAAGGACTGAGCGTCGTGGCCCGCGAGTTGACGATGCCGAAGCTGTCCGACTCGATGGCCGATGCCGTGATCATTCGCTGGCTCAAGGGGCCGGGCGAGACATTCACCCGCGGAGATGCGCTGATCGAGGTGGAGACCGACAAGGCGACCGTCGTCTACGAGGCCGAATGGGACGGGACGCTCGGCGCGATCCTCGTCCCGGAGGGGGGCACCGCCGGGGTCGGCGACGCGATCGCGACCGTGTCGAACGGCGACGGCGAGGCGTCCCCTCCGCGTCCTCGCGTCGCGACACCCGAGCGGGCACCGGCGATGGCGAGCGACCACGGTGACCGAGAGCGGGCACCGATCGCTGCCGGCGCGCGCGCGAACGCGTCCCCCGTCGCGAGGCGCGCCGCGGTCGAGCTGGGCGTCTCGCTCCACGGCATCGCGGGCACGGGGCCGGGAGGCCGGGTGACGGTCGAGGATGTGCGCGCGGCCGCCGACTCCGGCGCACCGGCGCCAGGGCGAGCGGATGCCCCGGGCAAGGGCGAGGTCGAGTCGCGCGAGCTGACGCCGACGGAGACGACGATCGCCCGTCGCCTGACCGAGTCGGCGACGACGACTCCCGTGCTGACCGCCGCGGCCGACGTCGACGTCTCGCTGATCGTGGCGCTGCGACGCGGCGGGCGCGACGCCGGCGAGGAGGTCCCGTCCCTCAACGACTTCGTCGTCAAGGCCGCGGCGCTGGCGCTACGCGAGCACCCACGCCTCAACTCCTCGTACGCCGAGGGGCGTATCGAGACGTACTCGCAGGTCAACGTCGGCATCGCCGTCGCGACCGAGGACGACGCGCTCCTCGTCCCGGTGGTGCTCGACGCCGACCGGAAGCCGCTCGCCGAGATCGCGGCCGACTCCCGGCGCCTCGCCGATGCCGCCCGACGACGAGCGCTCACGCCGGAGCAGCTTCACCACGCGACGTTCACCGTCTCGAACCTCGGGATGTTCGGCGTGCGGTCGTTCACCGCGATCGTCGATCCGCCGCAGGCGGCGATCCTCGCCGTCGGCGGTGCGCGGCGCGAGGCATTCGAGGACGGCCCCGCCCGGGTCTCGTTCCGCAACGTGATCACCGTGACGCTGACCTGCGACCACCGCGTGGTCTACGGCGCGCACGCCGCGCAGTTCCTCTCCCGACTTCGCGAGCTGCTCGAGCGGCCGCTCGCTCTGACGCTGTGACGACGACGTTCCGCAGCGCGATTCGAGACGCGCTCGACGAGGCGCTGGCCGACGACGAGCGCGTGATCCTGTTTGGCGAGGACGTCGCCGTCGCGGGCGGCGTCTTCGCCACGACGACCGGCCTGTACGACAAGTACGGGCCCGAGCGGGTGTTCGACACGCCGATCTCGGAGCTGGCGCTCGCCGGGGCGGGCTTCGGCTCCGCCGTCACCGGCCTGCGCCCCGTGATCGAGATCATGTTCGGCGACTTCCTCACGCTGGCGATGGACAGCCTCGTGAACCAGTCGACGAAGTACTGGTTCCTGACGGAGGAGCAGGTCAGCGTGCCGCTCACGATCCGCTCCGTGGTCGGCGCGGGCGGGCGGTTCGGCGCGATCCACTCCCAGATGCCCGTCTCCTGGTTCATGGGAGTGCCCGGGCTCAAGATCGTCTGCCCGTCCACCCCCGCCGACGCGAAGGCCCTGCTCAAGGCCTCGATCCGCGACGACAACCCGGTGCTGTTCTTCGAGCACAAGCGGCTGTACACCCTCGAGGGCGACCTGAACGGCGCGACGGCGGAGCTGGGCAAGGCGCGCATCGCCCGTGAGGGCCGAGACATCACGATCGTCACCGCTATGAAGGGCGTGCACGACAGCCTCGAGGCCGCGGAGGCACTAGAGCGCGACGGGATCTCCGCAGAGGTGATCGACCTCCGGACGCTCCGTCCCTTCGACGCCGACACCGTTCGCGCGTCCGTGGAGAAGACCAATCGGATCGCCGTCGTCGAGGAGGGGCCGCAGACGGGTGGCTGGGCCGGTGAGGTTCTCGCCACCGTGACCGAGCAGGCGCTCGGCCACCTCGACGACGCCTGGCGGATGGCCACGCCCGACACGCCGATTCCCTACAGCCCCCCTCTCGAGGATGCGTTCCTCCCCGGCGCGGACCGGATCGCGACCGAGATCCGTCGGCGCCTGGGCCGCGCATGAGCGACGTCGCGCCCGCCGAGCCGGTCGACGGCACCTTCGACGCGTCGAGGGTCGGTCATCGCCTCCGAGCCGAGCGGGAGCGGCTCGGCATCGGGCTCCGCGAGCTGGCCCGCCGGGTCGGCGTCTCGCCGAGCCTCGTCTCGCAGATCGAGCTCGACCGCGTCAACCCCTCGGTCAGCACGCTCTACTCGCTCGTCACGGCGCTCGGGATCACGATGAGCGACGTCTTCGGCGAACAGGCGGAGGAGCGTGTCGTCGAGCGCGGGGACGGCCTCGCCGAGAGGCCCGACACGCGCCGGGTGATCAACCTCGCCTCGGGGGTGCGCTGGGAGCGGCTCACGCGCGAGCGCGACCCGGACGTCGAGTTCCTCTACGTCACGTATCCCGTCGGCGCGGAGTCCTGCCCCGAGGATGCCCTGACGACGCACGGCGGGCGGGAGTACGGCTACGTCTCGAGTGGAACGCTGGGCGTCCAGGTCGGGTTCGAGACGTACGAGCTCGGCGCCGGGGGCTCGATCGCGTTCGACTCGACCTCGCCGCACCGCCTGTGGACGATCGGCGGCGAGCCGGTGCATGCGATCTGGGTCGTGATCGGCCGCGAGGCGGACCCGCGCGGCGCGAACGCCCTGGCCTCCACCCAGGGCTGAGCTCTCAGCCCACTGGGGCCTCGCCCTCGGGTGTGCGGAGACGCCCCACCCCGCCCCAGCTCGTGCGCAGGCGCGAGACCAGCTCCGGGCTCTTGTAGAGCACGAGCGCGAGGAGGATCAGCACGCCGATCGTGATCTCCGAGTACTCCGTCGGCTGCTGGAACAGCGGCAGCACGTTGTCGATCAGCGTCAGGAAGAGGGCGGCGAGGAGCGTCCCGACGTACGAGCCTCGCCCGCCCGCCAGGCTCGCGCCGCCGAGCACGGCCGCGGCAATGCTCTCCAGCGCGTAGTTGCCGATGATCGGCGACCCGATCTGCACCTGGGCGGCGAGGAAGAAGCCCGCGATCGCCGCCATCAGCGAGCAGGCGACGAACGCGAGGATCACCGCGACGCCGGTCCGCATGCCCAGCCGGCGCGACGACGTCTCGTCGAGCCCGACCGCCCGCAGCGCGAGGCCGGTGCGCGAGCGGTAGAGCCACAGGTCCGCACCCACCGCGAGGACGCAGACCGCGACGAACGCGATGGGAACGAAGCTGACGCTCTTCGTCAGACCGCTGATCAGGTCGGCGTTGATCGTTCCCTCGGGATGGTCCCGCAGCCAGAGCGAGGCGCCCTGGAGGATGCTGAGCGTCCCCAGGGTCGCGATGATCGACGGCAGGCGTAGGACGCGAATGAGGACCGCGTTGAAGATGCCGGTCCCGAGCCCGACGGCGAGGACCGCGAGGCTCCCGGGAACGAGGCCCCAGCCCGAGGTGGTGGGGGTCATCGTGTACGAGGCGAGCACGACGCAGAACGTCATCAGCGCCGCCACGGAGACGTCGAACCCGCCGACGAGGAGCGCGGTCGCCTGTCCGAGCGAGACGAGCGCGAGCGGCATCGTCGCGAGGAGCAGGTTGTTGAGGTTGTACGAGGTGAGGAACGCGTCCTCCCGCACCGCCGTGTAGGCACCGAGCGCGAGGATCAGCGTCGACATCAGCAGGAGCGGCAGCCAGCCCTGGAGGGTGCGGGAGAGCTTCATGCCCGCTCCGGCGCCGGCAGAGCCGGCACCTGCGTCGCTTCCCCGCTACGGCGGCGGCACAGCCACCACCGTCGCTCCCTGACCGGCTCCGTCGAGCCTGCGCCGGTTGGGTCGCCTCCGTCGAGCCCACGGCTCATGCCGGCGCCGCCTCCTCCTCCGCGGCCCGGCTCGCCCGGCCCAGGCCCGAGCCGACGATCGCCTCGACGATGCGCCGCTCGCCGAGGTCGTCGCCCTGGATCTCGTCGACGATCCGACCGCGTGACATCACGACGACGCGATCGCACAGGCCCGCGAGCTCGAGCGGGTCGCTCGACTTGACGATCGTGGCGACACCCTCGTTCGCCTTCTCGCGGAGCGCGTCGTAGATGTCGAAGCGGGCGGCGACGTCCACGCCCTGGGTCGGCTCCTCGGCGAGGATCACCTTGACGTCGCCGCGGAGGAACGGCCTCGTCAGCGAGACCTTCTGCTGGTTCCCGCCGGAGAGCGACTGCACGGGCTGCTCCATCGACGCCATTCGGATGCGCAGGCGGCCCGCGAGGTCGTCGACCGTACGGCGCTCGCGGCCACGCCGGAGGAAGCCGAAGCGGCCGAGCCGACGGAGCACCTGGATCGTCGTGTTGACCCGGACGCTGAGCACGGGGAAGAGCGACTCTCCCGAGCGGTCGCCGCTGAGCAGCACGACGCCGTCGCGGAGCGCGCCGAGCGGCGACCCCGAGTCGAGTTGGCGCCCGTCGCAGGTCGCCGTGCCGACCGACCGCTCGACGCCGGCGAGCGCACGGAGGAACTGCACCTGCCCGTTGCCCTCGGCGCCGGCGAGCCCGAGGATCTCGCCCTTCGCCACCTCGAGGTCGACCGGGCCGAACCGCTCGCCCTGCAGAGCCGAGACGGCGAGCCGGATCTCACGGGTGCCGCCCGGGACCTGCCTGTCCGGAAACGCGAGCTGGAGCGGGCGGCCGATCATCAACGCGACGAGACTCTCCTCGGACATCGATGCGGCCTCGAACGTCCCCTGGCAGACGCCGTCGCGGAGGACGCTGACCCGGTCGGCGATGCCCAGGACCTCGGGCAGGCGGTGGCTGACGTATACGATCCCGACGCCGGCGCGGCTCTGCTCCAGGACGAGAGCGTGCAGGCGCTCGACGTCGTCCGGCCCGAGCGCGGTCGTCGGCTCGTCGAGGAGCAGCACCTTCGGCTTGGCCAGGAGCGCCTTGACCACCTCGAGCAACTGGCGCTGCACGAGTGACAGCGAGCGGGTCGAGGCGGCCAGCGGGAGGTCGAGGTCGAACGCGCCGAGGGTCTCGCCGGCCCAGGCCTCCATCCGCCCGTACCTCGGGCGCAGCTGCGGCGGCGCCCCGAGATAGAGGTTCTCCGCGACCGAGAGGTCGAGGACGTGCGAGTACGTCTGGTAGGCGATCCCGAGACCGAGCCGGCGGGTCTCCGCCGGGGAGACCCGCCGACGCTGTCTGCCGGCGATCTCGACAGTCCCGTGGTCGGGTGCGAGAAAGCCGCTGGCGATCCCGAGCAAGGTCGACTTCCCGGACCCGTTCTCCCCGACGAGCGCGTGGATCTCGCCCGCCCGGCAGTCGACGCTGACCTCGCGGAGCGCCCTGACTACTCCGAACGCCTTCGAGACGTCGCGGAGCGAGAGCACGCTCGGGGTGGCGGGCCCGGGAATCGACATCGTTTGCTCGGTCTTCGTTGCCTCCTAGGGGTACATCCGGTGGAGCAGGCTCAGCGGGATGAGGGACGTCGCGGACGCCTCCTGCGGATAGCCCTTGACGCAGGAGTCCCGGACCCGCTGGTTCTGCAGCTCGATCGGGAACACGATCTTGGGCGGGATCTTCGCGCCCTTCAGCTTCATCATCGCCGCGGTGAAGGCGACGCGGATCTGCGAGTTCCCGGAGGTGTAGTACCACATCTTCAGGTTCGGGTTGTTCTCCTTGTTGAACGTGCAGCCCATCCCGACGTCGTCGGTGCGGAGCGTCAGCACGGTGTCGAACGGCTTGCCGGCGGCCTTGTACGCCGCGAGCGCGCCCTGCGCCATCCCGAGCCCGTACTCGTAGCTCCAGCCCTTCACGTCCGGGTGCGCCGCGAGGATCCCCGCGACGACCGACTGGACCTTCGACGGATCCCAGTTCGTCGGCTCTGTCGCGACGACGTCGAGGTTGGAGTTGAGCGCCGGCTTCTCGCAGTTCTGCCAGCCGAGCGAGAGCGGGTTCCCGGGGAAGCCGCCGAGGAACGCGATGTCCCCCGACTTCACCTGCGTGTTCATCACCTTCGCATACGCCTGGCCGAGCTTGCACGTGTCCTCGCCGACGACGGTCAGGTAGTTCTTGCCGGGACCGGTGACGAAGCCCCAGGCGTACGTCGCGACCGGGATGCCGGCGTCGGTCGCCTCCTTCATCACCGGCAGCATCGCGTCACCGAAGTCCGGGTAGGAGACGATGAGGTCGACCTTCTGGGCGATCGCCGCCTTGAAGTCGGCGATCCCCTGGTTCAGGTCCGAGTGGGCGCTCTTGTAGATGATCCTGCCGACCTGCGGATAGGTCAGCGCCTGGAGGATGAACTCCATCTTCGACATCTGTCGGTAGACGTTCTCGCCGAACTGCTCGATGTAGGCGACGGTGAGCTTGCCGCCCGTCCCCGTGCTGCAGCCGTTGTTCTTCCAGCACTGGAGCGCGAGGTTGTAGTTGACCTTCTTGTCGGCGCGCCCGAGCCCGGCGAGCGCGATGTTGCGCGACATCTTGTTCGCCGGGAGCAGGGTGGCCTTGAAGAGCGTCTTCTTGAGGGTCGACGCCTTCGCCGCGTACACCTCGCCGAACCCCTTGCCGGTCGAGATCACGACCGCCGGCTTCGCCTTCGCCGTGCTGGTGCCGCCGCTCGAGGTCGAGACGAGCCCCAGCGTCACACCGAGGACGAGGATCGTCAACGTGCCCGCGACCAGCGGGCGTCTGCGTGACGCTCCGGATTCCCTCCGACCCTGCATCGTGCCTCCTTTCGCCGAGCCTCAGCTCGTGGTTTCCATGACTTCGGGTCGGGTGCCCGCCGGTCCATCGGCCGGCCGCAGGAGGCGACCGAGGACCGACGCCAGCCGGTCGCCCGAGATCAGCATCCCGACGATGATCGCCCCGCCGAAGACGATGTACTGCATCGCCGTCGAGAGGCCGAGGATGAGGAGCATCTGGGTCAAGAGCGTGAGCGCGAGAGCGGCCATCCACGTCGACGTCGCGCTCGCGAGGCCACCCGAGAGCGACGCCCCCGCGATCACGACGGCGGCGATCGGCGCAAGGAGATACGAGGCGCCGAACGCCGGGTCGATGCTGATGCGCAGCCCTGCCAGCAGGACCGCCGCGACCCCGTAGAGCACACCTGCTGCGGTGTACGCGAACACGACGTGCGACTGGACGCGGAGACCGGCCATCCAGGCGGCGCGCGGGTTCGCGCCGACCGTCTGGAAGCGCCGGCCCGGGGCGGTGTAGCGAAGCGCGAGCGCGACGGCGAGGGTGAGCGCGGCGCCCGTCCAGAACACGGAGCTGATCCCGAGCGGCTTCTCCTGGGCCCAGGACGAGAGCGAGCTCGGGACCGCGGCCTGGCCCGTCACCTCGCGCGAGTACCTGATCGCGATCGCGAGCACGATCTGGCCGGTGGCCAGCGTGACGATCAACGGGTTCAGCCTGAGGATCCCCACGAGGATGCCGTTGACCAGCCCGACGAGCACGCCGACGCCGACGCAGGCGAGGATCCCCAGCGCCAGCTTGTCGTTGGCCCCGCTGCTGACGCCGACGAGCAGGTTCCCGCCGAGCGAGATCACACCCGGCGTCGAGAGGTCGATGCCTGCGTGCATGACCACGAGCATCTGGCCGAGGGCGGCGATCGCGAGGACCGTCATGTACGGGAGCACGAACGCCCAGGAGGTGCTCTTGATGGCGTTCGGCGCGATGGCCGCAGCGACGATCACGAGCGCGCCGGTCGCGAGCCAGATCGGCAGGAATCGGGCGGCGACGACGGCGCTCGCGCCGACCGCGGCCAGACGTCCGCGCGGGGTCGAAACGGCGTCGCGGCGCTCTCCGGGGGGGCTCACGAACCGCGCGATCCCGGAGGGCAAGGGGCCGAAGAGCGTGCGGCGACCAGGCGTCCATTTTGTGCACGAAAGACGCGAAGTGTCAACCGTGACGGAACGCGCACTCGTTCGACCTGTCGCGGACGACGCAATCCGAGGAGGCTCCGGATCCGCTCGAACCCGCACTGAGCCAGGGAAAGTGGCGGCCAATGGCCGGTTGACTCTCCCACCTCGACGTGTTTATGCTCGCTGTACATCCGGCAGCGCGAGACGCGTTCTGCTTCGGGAGGAGGCGGTCGCGGCTGTCGTGATGTCGGTGACCGGCCAGCCAAGGAGAGCCACATGAGCTCGCAGCGACTGTTCATTCGCAACGGCTTCGTGGTCTCGATGGACCCCGACGTCGGCGAGATCCCGAACGGGGACGTGCTCGTCGAGGACGGGGTGATCGTCGAGATCGGCAGAAACCTCGAGGTGGGCGATGCCGAGGAGGTCGATGCGAGCGGCATGATCGTCATGCCCGGGTTCGTCGACACCCACAGGCACACGTGGCAGACGCCGGTCCGCGGTGTGCTCCCGTGCTGCACGCTCGACCACTACTTCGCGGTGATGCTGGGCAGCGTCGGCGGCTTCTACCGGCCCGACGACGTCCACATCGGCGACTACGCAGGCGCGCTCGAGGCGCTCAACGGCGGCGTCACCACGCTGCTCGACTGGTCGCACATCAACAACACCCCCGACCACGCGGACGCCGCGATCCAGGGCCTCAAGGACGCAGGTATCCGCGCGGTCTACGCGCACGGCATGCCGACGGGCGGCGAATGGTGGTCGTTCAGCGAGCTCGAGCACCCGGACGACATCCGCCGCATCCGCGAGACGTACTTCTCCTCGGACGACGGCCTGCTCACGCTCGCGATGGCGGCGCGCCAGCCCGGCAACGTGAACCACGACGTGGCGAAGCACGACTGGGCCCTCGCACGGGAGCTCGACATCCTGATCAGCGTCCACGTGGGCATGCGGCTCCACACCCTGCACTACACCCCCGTGAAGGACATGCACGACCTCGGGCTGATGGGCCCGGACGTCTGCTACATCCACATGACCGACCTCACCGACCAGGAGATGGACTTCATCGCGGAGACGGGCGGCAAGGCGTCGGTCGCGCCGTACGTCGAGATGCTGATGGGCCATGGGCCGCCCCCGACCGGGAAGCTGCTCGCCCGCGGTGTCAGGCCCTCGCTCAGCGTCGACGTGGTCTCGAGCGTCCCGGGCGAGATGTTCACGCAGATGCGCACGGCGCTCGTCTACGACCGGATCCTGGAGTTCACCCCGACGCCGGACGAGGCCTACGCGCCGAAGCTCACGCACAGGGACGTGCTCGAGTTCGCGACGATCGACGGGGCGCGCGCCTGCGGGCTCGAGGAGAGGGTCGGCTCGCTCACGGTGGGCAAGCAGGCGGACCTCGTCCTCCTGAAGACCGAGGCGATCAACACGATGCCGGTGCTCGACCCGATCGGGACGATCGTCGTGTTCGCCGACACCTCGAACGTCGACTCGGTCTTCGTCGCGGGCAGGGCCGTGAAGCGGAACGGCGAGCTCGTCGGCGTCGATCTCAAGCAGACCTTCCAGCGGCTCGAGGAGTCGAGGAACCACATCCTGGGCGAAGGCGGCCTGCTCCCCGACTGGGCGGCCGAGTCGGCGGCCCCGGCCTAGTAGAGAGCTGAACCGACGGCCCGGCCCGCGCCGTGCGGGACCGGGCCGTCTCCACGAGAAAGGAGTGCGCGATGGCCAACGGCAGCGTCGTCGTCGTGGGCGGCACGGTGGGGCTCGGTCGCGAGCTGGCGCAGGCCTACGCCGACGAGGGTCGCGAGGTCGTCGTCACCGGCAGGGAGCAAGGACGCGCGGAGACGGCGGCGTCCGAGATCGGTGGGAACACGCGCGGCATTGGATTCGATCTCGCGGAGCCTCACGCCATCGCCGGCGCGCTCGCTGACGTCGGCGCCGT
>Ga0247825_10002231_pt1 | contig 12837 bp, 11 predicted proteins | sample 13C_Vanillin_Day_FD_194413 | JGI IMG/M metagenome (GOLD analysis project Ga0247825, IMG submission 194413) | Soil microbial communities from agricultural site in Penn Yan, New York, United States - 13C_Vanillin_Day48 | ecosystem: Environmental > Terrestrial > Soil > Agricultural land | place...
AGATCGACGGCATCTCGTTGCCGATCGCCCTCGGCCTGCTGATCATGATGTACCCGGTGCTCGCCAAGGTCCGCTACGACCGACTCGACACCGTCACCGGCGACCGCAAACTGCTCATCGGATCATTGGTGCTGAACTGGGTGCTCGGACCCGCCCTGATGTTCGCCCTGGCCTGGCTGCTGCTGCCGGATCTGCCCGAGTACCGCACCGGGCTGATCATCGTCGGCCTGGCCCGCTGCATCGCCATGGTCATCATCTGGAACGACCTCGCCTGCGGTGACCGCGAGGCCGCCGCCGTGTTGGTCGCGATCAACTCGGTGTTCCAGGTGATCATGTTCGCCGTCCTCGGCTGGTTCTACCTGTCCGTGCTGCCCGGCTGGCTCGGCCTCGAGCAGACCACCATCGACACCTCCCCGTGGCAGATCGCGAAGTCGGTGCTCATCTTCCTGGGCATCCCGTTGGTTGCCGGCTACCTCACCCGCCGCTTCGGCGAAAAGGCCAAGGGCCGCACCTGGTACGAAACCAAGTTCATCCCGAAGATCGGGCCCTGGGCGCTGTACGGCCTGCTGTTCACGATCGTGATCCTCTTCGCCCTGCAGGGCGACCGGATCACGTCCCAGCCGTGGGACGTCGTCCGGATCGCGGTCCCGCTGCTGGCGTACTTCGCGATCATGTGGGGCGGCGGCTACGCGCTCGGCGCCGTCATGGGCCTGGGCTACGAGCGCACCACCACTCTCGCGTTCACCGCCGCGGGCAACAACTTCGAACTCGCCATCGCCGTCGCCATCGCCACCTACGGCGCGGCGTCGGGGCAGGCCCTGGCCGGTGTCGTCGGACCGCTGATCGAGGTCCCTGTCCTCGTCGGGCTGGTTTATGTGTCGCTCGCACTCCGTTCCCGGTTTCGCGCGTCCGCTACGGAAGGTTCGCCGTCATGACCAGGCCCAGTGTGTTGTTCGTCTGCGTCCACAACGCCGGCCGCTCCCAGATGGCCGCCGGATTCCTGGCCCACCTCGCCGGTGATCGGATCGAGGTCCGCTCAGCCGGGTCCGCGCCGGCCGAGACCGTCAACCCGGCAGCGGTCGAGGCCATGGCCGAGATCGGGATCGACATCTCCGACCAATCCCCGAAGATCCTCACCCCCGACACGGTCGAAACCTCCGACGTGGTGATCACAATGGGCTGCGGCGACGCCTGCCCCGTCTTCCCCGGGGTCAGCTACCGGGACTGGGCGCTCGACGATCCGGCAGGCAAGGGCGTCGACGCGGTTCGTCCGATCCGCGACGAGATCAAGGCGCGAGTCGAAGCGCTGATCGCCGAACTCGTCCCCGCCACCGCCTGAGACGCGAACCGGCACCGAGTCGCGGTCGAGTGACTAGGGTCGATCCGTATGACCGCACTCAACGCTGTCGGACGTGTCGGCGCCACCGTCCTTGCGACCCTCGCGATCTCCGGCTTCCTGGCGTCGGGGACCGCGACAGCCGCACCGAGCACGGTTCCGTTCCAGGTCGACCCCGTCATCCCGCTCGTCGACTTGCCCACGCCCCGACTCGCCGCGACCGTCGGCGAACAACCAGGCGCCGCAGTGTTGCACGTGCGCCGCACTCCGGGGGACGGAAACCCGCACTTCGCGGTCGTCCACTGGGTGAGTCTCGGCACGGGTGCGTCCGGATCCGCAGCGTTCCCGACGCTGGATGCGCAACCCGTCACCATTCGTCCGGGCTCCGGTCAGGTCCTCGCATTCGTCGACCCGCAGGCGATCGGAACACCGGGCTTCGGGACCTTTTTCGTTCCCTGACACCTGGCTGACGGTCAGATCGCGGTCTCCTGCGCCGACAGGGCCATCCACGTGCCGTTCTGCTTGACGAACACGTCGGTGAAGCGTTCCCGGGCCAGCACATTGCCCGACTCGGTGAGGGTGTTGACGCCGTGGATCACGGCGGTGTCGCCGACGATGTCGACGGTCTGCTCGGTGGCATTCATCGTGAACGTCACCGGAACGATGCTCGCGATCTCCTCGTCACGACCGAGCAGTGTGCCCTCGCTGGTGATGTGCTTGAAATCGGGACTCAGGATCGATTCGATCGTGTCGCGGTCGCCGGCAGTGATGGCCGTCAGCCACCTCGCTTCCTGAGCGAGAACCGCGTCCTGCTCCTCGGTGGCGCTGACCGATGCCGATGCCGTCGCCGACACCGACGCCGTCTCGGTCGTGTCGCCGCCGCATCCGGCCAATCCACCGAACACCACTATCGCGACGACGACGCCGATCGCTTTTCGTGTCATACCGTCTCCAGGTGGGCCGCGGCTTTCGGTCTCTCACAACAGTGGCACACCCCGCCCCGCGCGCGCCGACGATTCGGTAGCGTCGCAGTCGTGGCTCCAGCTCGTTCGGGATGACCGAACCTGACCGCGTAGGGGAGCTGACACCGCTACCGCTCGATCACCGACACCGTATCGTCGGCGACGTTGACGACGTAGGCGGTGTGGCTGGTCGGGTCGACGGCCACACCCTGCGGACCGCTCCCGACCGGGACGGTGTCGGTGACGGTGCGGGTCTCGGTGTCGATCACGGACACCGACCCGTCATCCATGTTGGTGACGTAGGCGGTGTCCGCCGATGGGTCGACGGTCGCCCCGTAGGGTTGCTTCCCGACTCGCAGTGTGTCTGTGACGGTGAGGGTTTCGAGGTCGATCACCGACACCGTACCGTCGTCTGCATTCGGCACGAACGCCGTCCGGGTCGAGGGATCGACTGCGACGTCGTGAGGACTGCGGCCGGCGGCGATCGTGTCTGTGACGGTGAGGGTTTCGGCATCGATCACCGACACCGTCCCGCCCGGCCCCGTCGTCGCGACGTACAGCGCGTGGGTGGACGGATCGACGCCCATTCCCCCGGGTCGGTCCCCGACCTCGACGGTGGCGGAGACGGTGCGGGTTTCGGTGTCGATGACGGACACCGAACCGTCTTCGACGTTGGCGACGTAGAGGGTGTGGGTCGACGGATCCACCTCGATGCCCTGGGGTAGGGCACCGACGGGGATGGTGGCCGTGACGGCCCGGGATGCGATGTCGACCACCGACACCGCTCCCTCGGCCAGGCTCGTCACGTACGCGGTGTGGGTGGACGGATCCACCGCCACCCCGCTCGGTGCCCGGCCCGCCTCGATGGCACTGATGCCGCCGTCGGCGTCGATCAGCGACAACAAGTCGTCACCGCTGCTGGTGACATAGGCGGTACCGGTGGACGGGTCCACCGTCACATCGAGGAGTGGCCCCTTTCCGACACTTGCCGTGGCCGTGACCGTGGGTTTTCCCAGCGGGGCATCGTCGACGGCGGAGTCGCTACTCGATTGCCCGCACGCCGCCACGGTCAGGAGCATCGCGGCCATCGCAATCCAGGCCGCTCGCCTACGTGGCCGATGAGCTCCGAACATTCCGTCCACGACGTCTCCCGTCGACTCGGATCACCCGTAGTCGCCATTCTGTCACCGTCAACGGTGCGGAATGTCCGAGTCGGCCGACCGGAACTCCTGCAAGGATGACACTTCAGACCGCTCCTGCTCGGTCGATGCTCATGCCCCGGGTTTCACGAGCACCGAGCATGACGGGCCCGAGGCACACGAGGAAGATCGCGCAGATGAGCCAGAACGGTGCACTCGTTCCCAGCTTGTTCTGGATGAAGGGGATCGATGCGACGACGAGGACTCCACCGAAGCACCTGCTCGCGGATTCCACGAATCCGGCGGCGGTACCCCTCGCATGGGTGGGGAATTGTTCGGACGTGAACAGCTTGGTGAAAGGAACCAGACCCGTGCAGAAGAACGCGCTGACAAACCCGCACGTGACAGCGAGTGCAACGTTCTGAGACAGTGCGAGCGCACTGAATCCGAAGATGGCGCCGACGCTGTAGAGGAGAAAGGTCTTCTTGCGGCCGAGCCTGTCGGCGAACTGTCCCACCGCGATCGCCCCCACCGCGCCGGCAATGATGATTCCGATGGTGGTGACCAACGCTCCCTGGGTTGTCATCCCCATATCCGCGTACATGACCGAGGCGTAGACCAAGAGCACATAGGCGCCCGCGCTTGCGCCGGCGCAGATCAGCAGGCACAGCATGAATCTGCCGAGCAACGGCCTGCGAAACAGATCGGCTGTCCCGCTTCCCCGTTCGGCGCCGGACTCGTACTCGGCGCGCACGACGGTGGCGATCTCGGGGTGTACGAGGTCATTCTCGTGGTGGTACCCGGCCTCGCGTTCCAACTGCTCGACCAGTGCGCGCGCTTCGTCTGTGCGGCCCTTCAGCAGCAGCCACCGAGGGCTTTCGGGCAGATTCCGGTAGATCAGCGGCACCGCGAGGATCGGCAGGCCACCGAGGAGGAACAGGATGCGCCAGGCCAGATCGACCGGCAGATGACCGACCATGACGAGGGCCGCCGCCTGCGGGACCAGATAGCTCAGCGCGAGCACCGCGGACGCCGCCGCGATCATTCGGGCGCGGGACCGGGTACCGAGTAGTTCGGAGAGCATGAGGTACGGAATGGGAAAGACCGCACCCAGTGCGAGTCCACCGAGAACCCGCATCGCCATGATCCACCCGACGTCCGCCGACACTGCACACAGGGCAGAGAACAGCGAGAACAACGAAACACCGCAGAGCAGGACACTTTTACGGCCGTACCGGTCGATGATGCGACCGGCGAGGGCTGCCCCCACGATGATGCCGCCGGTGGACGCGATCCCGAGCTGAGCGGTTCCCTGAGCCGTCAGACCCCAGGGCTCCTTCACGAGCAGCAAGATCGGGCCGATGACCCCCGTTTCGAATCCTTCGGCGACCCAGATGACCGTCACGAGTATGGTTGTCAGCAGAGCTGTCCTGGTCATCGGCAGACGGTCGAGACGCGACAGCAGGTTGGCAGTCACCATGACATCTGGTACCGCAGTGGTTTTGTCCATGACGAACCTCCTTGGGTGTATTCGGGGTCGACGAAGTCGAAAGATGCGGAACCGGGCGCAGATTCAGTGATGGGTCAGTCGGTGCCGAGGATCATCACCATGTACGCGGACATGACCATCCCTCCGGCCTGGACCAGACAGGTACGCGCATCCGGAACCTGGCGTGCGGCGCATTCGCCGCGTAGCTGACGGACGGCCTCGATCATCAACTGCATTCCGAACTGACCGGAATGATTGAATGAGAGCCCTCCACCGGAGGTGTTCAGCGGAAATGTCCCGCCGGGAGCTATTCGCCCGCCTCCGACGAATGCGCCGGCACCGCCTGGTTCACAGAACCCGAGCCCTTCGAGCGCGACGAGCACGTTGATGGTGAAGGCGTCGTAGATCTGGACGACGTCGATGTCCTGCCGGTCGAGCCGCGCCATCGCGAGTGCGTCGTCGGCGATCTCACGTAGCGCTCCGTTGTCGAGCCAGTCCTCCGTACCGAGCGGGGTCATGTGATGTCGGTAGGTATCACCGAAACCCCGAATCGACACCGGTTTCTGCGCCAGATCGGCGGCACGTCCCGCGCTCGTCAGAATCATGGCACCGGCACCGTCGTTGATCTGACAGATGTCGAGCTTGCGGAGTGGGTCGGCGATGACCGGTGACGCGAGATAGTCCTCCATGGTCAGGGGTTCCCGCCGCGCCGCGTTCGGATTGAGCTGCGCCCACCGGCGAGCCGCGAGGGCCACCTCCCCGAGATGCTCTGGAACGCAGCCGAACCGGCTCGCGTACAGCTGGGCCAGCATGGCGTAGTACCCGACCGGATTGAGCATGCCGTACGGCGTCGCGAACTGGCCCATCGGTGAGCGCGGGTCCTGGACGACGCCGCCCCGCGCGCGACTCTTGTCCAAATGCTGTGTGCTGCCGTAGGCGACGAGGGCGACCTCGCACAATCCTGCGTCGATCGCCGCCATCGCGTGGACCAGATGGGTGATGTTGGACTGGCCGCCGACCACCGTGTTGTCGACGTACCGGGGGTGAATGTCCAGGTACTCCGCCACGAGCAGTGCGTTCGCGCGGTCGTCCCAGTGCGCGAAGACCCCGTCGATGTCGGCCGGGCCGAGTCCGGTCTCGAGCATCGCCGAGCGGGCGGCCCGGCATTGCAGCGACAGCGCCGTGGCACCGGCCGGCGCCTTGCCCAGACCGGCCTCACCGACCCCGACGATGGCGTACCGCCCCGCCAGTGCTCTGTTGTCCGCCATCTCTCAGTCCGCCCGCAGGTGTGCGGCGATGATCTTGGCGCGGACGTCCTTCTTGAGGACCTTGCCGACCGCGCTGCGCGGCAGCGACTCCCAGAACTCGACCTGCTTGGGGGTCTTCATGCTGCCGAACCGGTTGCGGCACATCTCGATTATGTTCTCGGCGGTCGCCTCGGACTCCGACTTCAGTTCGATCACCGCGGTGAGCCGCTCACCCCAGTCCTCGTCGGGCACGCCGACCACCGCACAATCCTGAACGGCGGGATGCGACCAGATCAGCTGTTCGATCTCGCTGGGGTAGATGTTGAAACCACCCGAGATCACCACGTCTTTCGTCCGGTCGACGACATAGAGGTATCCGCTCTCGTCGAAGACCCCGATGTCTCCGGTGTGGTGCCAGCCGAAGCGGTGGGCTTCGGCGTTGGCCTCGGGATTGTCGAGGTACCCGGGACAGACCAGCTCACCTCGGACGACGATCTCCCCGCGCTCACCGGCCGGGACGACGTTGCCGCCCTCATCCATCAGCGCCACCTCACAGGCCCCGGTCGGCCGGCCTGCCGACGCGAGGTGCTTCACACCCGCGGGATCGTCGCGGAGGTAGTGATCCTGCCGAGACAGGCACGTGATCACGCCCGGTGCCTCGGACTGACCGTAGAACTGGACGAAGACCTGACCCCACAGCCTCAGTCCTTCTTCGAGTTTGTCGACGGACATGGGTGCGGCGCCGTAGATGACGTACTCGAGGGAGGAACAGTCACGTGTGTGGGCGTCGGGATGCGCCAGGATCCGGTAGATCATCGTCGGCGGTAGGAACAGGTGCGTGACGTGCTCGCGTTCGATCAGTTCGAGCACGGTGGCGGGATCGGTCGACGGCGCGATCACATTGCGGGTGCCGAAGGCCGAGAGCCCCATTGCCGTTGCTCCCGCAGCGTGGGTCAGCGGCGCAACCACCAGATGCACCGGATCCTTCGCGGGTGCGGTGAACTGGTTGGCGATCCGGTAGGCGGCGAGCAGACAGCGGTGGCTCTGCATGATGGCCTTCGGGCGGCCGGTGGTGCCGCCGGAGGACTTGATCAGCGCAATGTCGTCGAGGCCTCGTCGAGTGTTGCAGGTCTGTCCGCTGTGCTCCCGCTTCCAGGCCTCGGTGCTGAGCCCTGCCGCAGAGTGCTCGCCGAACGCGATGCAGGCGGTGAGCGTGGGTACTTCGGACCGGATCCGGTCGATGTGGGGGAGGTACTGCTCGTGGTACACCAGCGCCGACATCTCCGTGAATCGCATGAACCAGATCAGGTCCTCGATCTGGTCGCGGGCGTTGAGTGGCACATAGGTGGCGCCCGCGCGCAGGATCCCGAGCATCGCGACGAAGCCGTCGGGATGGTTGGGGGACAGAATTCCGATCCTGCTGCTCGCCAGCCCTTCCCGGGTCAGTCCGTGCGCGATCGCGTGCGACGCGACGACGACGTCCCGGTAGCTGAGCCGCAGTGTGTCGGACTGCAGAAACGTTCGGTCCGGGTACCGGGCAGCACCCGTGTCGAAGTAGTCGGTGATCATCGGTCGTCCACCTCTGTCAGAGTGAATTGGGGAAGGATCGTCTCGGCGCTGATCCGTTCGAAGCGCACTTCGACGCGGGCACCGACGCGGATGCGATCGATCGGGCAGTCCACGATGTTGGTCAGCAAGCGCACACCCTCGTCGAGTTCGATGACGGCCACGGCATAGGGAACCTTGTCGGCCATCGACGGATTGGCGGGAACCCGGCAGATCGTGAAGGTGTAGATGGTTCCCGCTCCCGCCGAGTCCACCCATTCGAGGTTCTCGGAGAGGCAGACCGTGCAGAAGGCGCGGGGGTAGAACTGATGACGCCCGCACTGCTCGCACCGTTGGACCACCAGGCGTTCCTCCCGGGCCGCATCCCAGTACGCCTCGGTCTCGGCGGTGGGCCGGGGTTCCGGCCGTACCGGGGTGTCAGCCATTGGCCCGCAGTTCGAGGCCGGGAGCCACCAGGCGCACGGTGTGCTTGCTCCGCATCCGACCGAGTCCGGCCACCAGCTCCACGATCGACTGCTGGACGGAGAAGGTGTCCTCGACCGGGACGAGTGCGTCGATCTTCTGGTCGCCGTACATGTACCGCAGGATCATCTCGTCCGGCGACAGGTGGCCGTACCGTCTGCGCAGTTCCGGCAGGATCGGGTCGAGTTGTGGCGGTGTCTCGGAGATGTCGCACGACCCGTTGTTCATCACGAGATCCTTGACGTTGTCGTCGACGGGCAGCGGCAACGCACCGAAGTATCCGCACACGTACTTCTTCACCTCGTCCGGAACCACGGCGTAGCGCTCGGGGTTCAGGACATTCATGACGGCCTGGGCGGCGACGATGGCGGGGAACGGCGTAGCCATGACCGGGGAACCCAATTCCTCACGGACCCGGCCGATCTCCTCGATCACCGCCGGCAGTCTGTCGGAAATTCCTGCGGCCTTCAGCTGAGCCTCGAGGTTCGTCATGGCGCCACCGGCGTACTGCGTCTGGTAATTGGCGGGGTCGTACTCCGCGGGGACTCCGACGGGGTAGTCCAGTTGCGCGGCGAGCTTGCCCAGGTAGTCGCCGACCTCGTCGAGTGATCGGTCGTCGACGTCGACATCGAACCCCAGTGCACGCAGATCCCGGGCCATCATCTGAGCCGACGGCAACGAGTTGCCGTTGGCCAGCGGATCGACGGCGGTCAGGATTTGATCCGCTCCGTACACGGCCGCTTCGAGCGCGACCTGCGGACCCATCCCGGTCAAACAGTGCGTGTTCAGCTCCAACCGGGTCTCGCCGATCGCCGCTCGCAGCGCCGGTACCAGCGTCCGGGTGCGTTCGACGGTCAGGCTGCCACCCGCGTCGGCAAGAGAAATCGTGTCCACGCCGAACTGGTCGATGACCTCCCGTGCCTGCCGCACGTAGAATTCGTCGTCGTAACCCGGTGCGAGGTTGAACACGAGAGCAATCGTGACCTTCGCGCCGAGCCGCTTCGCGATGCGGATACCGGGTGCCACGTTGTCCCACGAATGCAGGGAGTCGAGGACCGCGAAGTCACGGATCCCGTTGACGAACATCCGCTCGACGAACAGCTCGTTGATGTCGTCCGGCTGCGGGTAGAAGCCGTGGAGCAGGTTGCTGCGGACCGCCGCACGTAGCGGAGCCGTCGAGATCCGGTCAGCGAGCAGCCGCACCCGTTCGAACGGGTCCTGATTCAGGAACAGAACTCCCGCGTCGAAGCCGACCATGGCGATGGCCTCGACGGCACCGAATCCCGCGTCGGCGATCCTGCTCGAGATGGGCAGCATGTGTTCGGTGCGCATCCGGGTCGCCCACAGGCACTGGTGCGCGTCCCGGAGCGTGCCGTCGGTGAGGGCGATCGTCCGGCGCCGACCCGTCCGGGCGAATTCGGCCTCGACGAGGTGACGAAGGTTGGTGAGCACGGTGATTCACCCTTCCTGTTGCAGATGGATGCGGAGACCGGGCGCGGACACGGTCAGCGTGGCGTAGCGACCGGCCCGCTCGAGCAATCCACGGGTGAGGCTTTCGTAGGGTGTCAATGCTTCGTAGGGCTGCACGTCCACTCTCCGCGGGACGGTCGCGACCGTGACTCCCGCTATCCACGCGAGCAGAACGTCCTCATCGGCAGCGAGATCTGCTTCGATTGTCGGGGAGTCACATTCGGACGTCAGTACCGAGCCGACCCGCGCCTGGAGGTCGACGCGTTGGTCACCGTTCACCGTGCCGTACACGCCCTGCAGCAACCTGCGCAGAACCGGCCGGAGGGTCTCGTACCTCTGCTCCCCACCGAAGTGGCACATCGCCTGCTCGGCGATCGCCCGGGCGAAGGGGGGCACCATCGGCGGCGAGCCCATCTCACGGCGCACGGCCGCGCATTCGGCGGCAAACTCGTGCAGGTCGGCCCACCGTCCACGCTCACGCAGAACGCTTCGCACGTCGGCCGCCACCTCACCCGGCAGCTGATGGACGTACGTCGCCAGATCGAATGGCCACGGGGTTGCCGCGGGCAAGCCTTCCTGATCGGCGATCCCGGCGAGGATCGCATCGGCGGACAGCAGAGCGTCGAGGTCGGGCAGACCCTGAACGTCGTCGCGTCGCAGGACGCGGATCAACGACGGCAGCGACGGAAGGGAGGCGCCGTTGGCGACCGACGGCAGTGCGGTGTCGATGCCGCGGACGCCGAGCCGGCCGGCCTCGAGGGCGACGACGGTTCCGAGTGCGGTGTGGCACCGGGTGTGCAGGTCGAGGGGAGTGTCACCGAGCGCCGACACCAGTGCCGGGACGAGGGTGCGCGCCCGGTCCGGTGTCAGGACTCCGCTCTCGTCTCGCAGCATCACCCGGTGGGCGCCGGCAGCGATGAGCGATGCGGCGCGCTCCGCATAGGTTTCGTCGGACACTCCGTCATCGGCTGTATAAGGAAGCGCGGCAATGGCGGTCAGCCCCGCCGTGGTGGCAGATTCCAGAGCGGCCTTGAGGCGGACCAGGTCCAGCAACGGATCCAGCAGGACCACCTGCCGCAGGCCCGCAGCTGCCAGTGCCGTCAGCCAGCCGTCGATCGCCGTGGGTCCGAGGACGTCGGCACCCGGCCGCCCATGCCCGGTCAGCAGGTTGACGGTGGCCCGCAACGGAACGGGGCCGTAGTGCCGATGGGCGAGTTCCACCCGCTGCAGCGGGTGTTCGTCGCGGGCCAGGCATTCGTCCAGCACCGCCGGGCTCAGCACCTCGACCGCAGCGAGGCCGCTGGACGACAGCGCGGCGGCGGGTGCGAGGACCATCCGATTGTCCAATGCACCCGCCCATACCGCGGCCTGGCCGTCGGTCAGGCTGGTGTCGGTGAAGGTGATCTGATGGTTGCTCATGCCGATGCTCCCGCCTCGGTGAGGGACTGGCGAAGGAAGGTGTCCTCGACCCATCTGGTGGTGACCGCTCCCGCGGCGAAGTCGGGGTGAGCGAGCACCGAGTGGTGGAACGTGGCGGTGGTCGTCGGACCGGTGACCGTCAACTCGGACAGGGCGGTGCTCATCTTCTGAATCGCCTCGGCTCGGGTGGGGGCGTGCACGATGATCTTCGCGAGAAGTGAGTCGTAGTACGGCGAGACCGTGTATCCCGAGTAGCAGTGGGTGTCGACCCGAACGCCCGGCCCGCTCGGTGGTCCCCACTCCTCGACCAACCCCGGACTGGGGAAGAAGCCGCGATCGGGGTCTTCGGCGTTGATGCGGCACTCGATCGCATGACCGTCCAGGATCACCTCGTCCTGTGTGAAGGACAACGGTAGCCCGGACGCGATACGAATCTGTTCGGCCACCAGATCGCGCCCGCTGATCATTTCGGTGACGGGATGCTCGACCTGGATGCGGGTGTTCATTTCCAGGAAGTAGTAGCTGTTGTCGCGGTCGTCGACCACGAACTCGACGGTGCCCGCACCGACGTAGTCCACGTTCCGGGCGAGGCGGACCGCGCTCTCGCCCATCGCTTCCCGTTCGCTCTCCCCGAGTACAGGCGAGGGCGCCTCCTCGATCAGCTTCTGATGCCGCCGCTGCGTCGAACACTCTCGCTCACCGAGGTGGACGACGTTGCCGAACTGATCACCGATGACCTGGATCTCGATGTGCCGTGCGCGTTCGATGAACTTCTCGACGTACAGGGTGGGATCGCCGAAGGCCGATTGGGCTTCCGACGACGCGGACCTGAACAGTTCCGGGAGTTCCGCCGCCGACCCCACGACCCGCATGCCGCGGCCCCCGCCGCCCGCGGTCGCCTTGATCAGCACCGGAAACCCGATCTCCGTGGCAATCGCCAGAGCCTCGTCCGGATCGGACACTGCCCCCGAGCCGGGCACGCAGGGAACCCCGGCCTCCGATGCCAGGCCCACCGCCGTGATCTTGTCGCCCATGCTGTCGATCGACTCGGGTGTCGGGCCGATGAAGATCAGGCCGGCGTCGCGGCAGGCACGGGCGAACGACGCTCGTTCGGACAGGAATCCGTAGCCGGGATGGACCGCGTCGCAACGGGTCCGCTTCGCCGCCCGGATCAGCAGGTCCGCGCGGAGGTAGCTGTGGGTCGGCTGCGGCGGACCGAGGACTACGACCTCGTCGGCCATCCGCGCGGCCAGGCTGTCGACGTCCGCGTCGGAAACCCCGACCACGGTCTCGACGCCGAGGTGACGGCACGCCCGGATGATGCGGACCGCGATCTCGCCGCGATTGGCGACGAACACTCTCCGGATGTCGTGCCGAACGACTGGGATGTCGTCGGTCATGCTGCGGCCTCCGCGTCGGTGGGATCGACGATCATCAGGATCTGCTCGTGCTCGACGGCCTGACCGTGCTCGACGAGGATCGAATGAACGCGGCCCGCTGTCGGCGTCGGGACCGAGTTGAACATTTTCATCACCTCGATCAGGCAGAGTGTCGCGGATGCCTCGATCTGCTGACCCTCTTCCACGAACGGCGGCTGAGTCGGTGCCGGCGTGCGGTAGAACGTGCCCGGCATGGGTGCCCGGATGGCGATCATCCGATCCGGGACTTCGGCGAGTGCCGGGCTGCTCACGGTGACCGAGGCGGCCGGCGCGGGCGGCGGCGTCACGGCCGGGGCGGGGGCCGGGGT